>Ga0193729_1001257_pt1 | contig 13032 bp, 10 predicted proteins | sample U1c2metaG_FD_143036 | JGI IMG/M metagenome (GOLD analysis project Ga0193729, IMG submission 143036) | Soil microbial communities from a riparian zone of the East river system, Colorado, United States - U1c2 | ecosystem: Environmental > Terrestrial > Soil > Riparian zone | place: USA: East River... | reverse complement strand
TGTGTTTCGCTACATCACCGTTCGAACGGTGTATGCCAGCCTGACGGGAATGTTTCTGGCGTTCGTATTCGGGCCGTGGTTGATCCGGCAGCTGCGGGAACTGCAGATTGGGCAGTACATTCGCGAAGAGGGCCCGCAGGATCATAAGAAAAAAGCGGGCACGCCGACCATGGGCGGAGTCTTGATTGTGTTGTCGACGGCTGTGCCTACGCTGCTGTGGGCCGATCTGGGCAACGCTTTCGTATGGCTGGCGCTTTTCTCATTGCTGGGATTCGCGGCCATTGGATTCGTAGATGATTACGCAAAAGTTTCCAAGCAGCGCAACCTGGGGCTCACCAGCGCTAAAAAATTCTCGCTGCAAATTCTGGTCAGCCTGGCCTGCGGCATTGGCTTGCTGGTGCTGGCGACCTGGAGCAAATATTCGACGCAGCTGGTTTTTCCTTTTTTCAAGCGCGTGCATCCTGATTTAGTCATTCATTCCTTGATGAGTTCGCCGCACATTTGGCCGCTGGCGTTCTTGCCATTTCTGTTTTTTGTTTCGCTGGTGATTGCCGGATCATCGAACGCCGTGAATCTCACAGACGGCCTCGACGGCCTGGCCATCGGCTGCACGGTAATCGCTGCCGGGGCGCTGACGGTGCTGACTTACGTCAGCAGCAATTTTCGTTGGGCCGCTTATCTGGAAATTCAATATATTCCCGGTGTTGGCGAACTCACCGTTTTTTGTGGCGCGCTGGTTGGCGCTTCCCTGGGTTTTCTTTGGTACAACGCGCATCCCGCGGAAGTTTTCATGGGCGATGTGGGCTCACTTTCCCTGGGCGGAGCGCTGGGGCTGATCGCGGTGATCATCAAGCAGGAAATTTTGCTATTTTTTATCGGCGGAATTTTCGTGGTGGAAGCGCTTTCGGTTATTTTGCAGGTGGGGTCTTTCAAGCTGCGCGGCAAACGCATTTTTCGCATGGCGCCGATACATCATCATTTTGAGCTTTTAGGCTGGAGCGAGTCCAAGGTGATCGTGCGTTTCTGGATCGTCGCGCTGGTTTTCGCGTTGTTTGCGTTGACCACGCTTAAATTGCGGTAGCTCCAGAATTTTTGGGAACGGTAGAGCCTTAAAGCAGTAAGGAAAGGTTTCAAGCAAGCAATGACAGGTGGATTCGAGCTGCGCGGCAAGCACGTTCTGGTCATCGGACTGGCGCGCACCGGTATTGCTACGGCGCGCTTTTGCGCCGAGCATGGCGCGACGGTTACGGCCACGGACACGCACTCCGAAAGCGAGCTTGGCGCGGAGGCGCTCAGCTTGCGCGAAGAAGGCGTTACGCTGGAGCTTGGTGCGCATCCGGAAACCGCTTTGCCTCATCAGGACCTGGTAATCCCGAGCCCCGGTGTTCTCGCGGACGCGCCGTTGTTGCGCTCTGCCCGCGCAAAAAATATTACGGTGTGGAGCGAGATCGAACTGGCCGATCGCTTTCTTGACGGCCGGCTCATCGGGATCACCGGTTCGAACGGCAAGACTACCACCACCTCATTGGTGCATCACATTTTGCGAGTCGCGGGTTTCTCCAGCATGGTGGCCGGCAACATTGGGACGCCGATGATCTCGCGGGTGGCGCTCTCAAGCGAAGATACCATCACGGTTGCGGAGCTGAGCAGTTTTCAATTGGAGCTGATTGAAACGTTTCATGCGGATATTGCGGTGCTGCTGAATCTCACTCCCGATCATCTAGACCGCCATAAGACCATGGAAGCTTATGCGGCGGCCAAGGCCCGCTTGTTTGAAAATCAAACCAAAAGCGATTTCGCGGTGTTGAACGCGGATGATCCCGCGGCGACGCGCATGGCGCCGAAGCGGCCGCAGCTTTATTGGTTCAGCCGCAAGCGAGAAGTGCTGCAAGGCGCGTATTTGCGGGGCGAAGAAATTGTTTTTCGCACCAGCAAGCAGGTAGAAGTGTTGTTGAAGCGCCAAGAAATTTCGCTGCCTGGCGCGCACAATCTTGAAAACGTATTGGCGGCCGTTACCGCCGCGCGCCTCGAAGGGGCGCCCGCCGCGGCCATCGCTGAAGCGGTGCGCACGTTCCCGGGAGTTGAGCATCGCCTGGAATTCGTGGCGGAAATTGGCGGCGTGCGCTATTACAACGATTCGAAAGCGACCAACGTGGATGCGGCCTTGAAAGCGCTCGAATCATTTCCTGGCAGAGTGTTGATCATTCTCGGCGGCAAGGATAAAGACAGCGATTATTCCTTGTTGCAGCCCGCGCTGCGCGAACGAAGCATCCTGGCATTGCTGATCGGCGCAGCCGCAGAAAAGATTGAACAGCAGATCGCCGGCAGCGTCCCGCTCGAGCGCGCCGGCACGCTGGAACGCGCCGTGGAAATCGCCTGGCAAGCTGCGCAGCGTGGCGATGTGGTGCTGCTCGCGCCAGCGTGCGCCAGCTTCGACCAGTTTGAAAACTATGAGCACCGCGGGCGCATGTTTAAAGAATTGATCAAGCAACGTGAACAAAAATCTGCTTCGGTGAGTGACGCGTTGAAATCCGACGGAAAGGCGAACAAGAGTGCCTAGACGGCTTGAGAACGATCGCTGGTTGTTCGGTGTAACGCTGGTGCTGTGCCTGCTTGGCGCGGTGATGGTGTTTTCGGCTTCGGCGGTCACCGCCGAACAACACTATGGACGCTCTTATATTTTTCTGTCGCGCCAGGCGGCTTGGCTGGTCATCGGTCTTTTTGGAATGTTTGCGTTGATGCGCGTCGATTACCGGCGCTTGCGCGAGCCAAAGGTTGTCTATACCGCTCTCGGCGCGGTCTTTTTGATGCTGGTGGGCGCATTCTTCCTGGACAAATCGCATGCGACGCACCGGTGGATCAAGTTCGGCCCGGTGGGTATTCAGCCGTCGGAGTTGGCGAAGCTCGCGGTGATTCTGTATCTCGCATGGTTTCTGGACCGCAAGCGCCGCAGCGCTTCGAAGATGGAATTTTGCAAGCGTGATTTTGTGCAGACGATTTTGCCCGCGCTGGCGCCGATTCTTTTGTGCGTCGGCGTGATTCTGCTGCAGCCCGACCTCGGCACTGCGGTGGACATCGTAGTGATTGCCACAGCCATTTTGTTCGTCGCGGGACTTTCCTGGAAGTGGCTGGCCTGCGGCTTGGCGGGCGCGTTACCGATCCTTTATCTGCTGATCACCCACGTGTCGTATCGCCAGGCTCGGCTCATGGCCTTTCTGAATCCAGCATCGGACCCGCAAGGCTCAGGATTTCAGTTGCTACAATCCTTGATAGCGGTCGGTTCGGGGGGCTTCAGCGGAGTAGGCCTGATGGAGAGCAAGCAAAAATTGTTTTATCTACCGGAAGCGCACACCGATTTTATTTACGCGGTGATTTGCGAAGAGCTGGGATTCATCGGAGCGATGCTGGTGATCGGTCTGTTTGTCGTTTACGGCTGGCGCGGGTTGCGAGCCGCGTTCACCGCGCCGGACGGATTTGGGCGGCTGCTGGCGCTGGGAATCACCGCCATGGTCATCAGCCAGGCGCTGATCAATTTCGCGGTGGTGTTGGGTATGGTACCCACCAAGGGGATTCCGCTGCCATTCGTGAGTTACGGGGGATCGAGTTTACTGGTGATGCTGCTGGCCACCGGCGTGCTCCTGAATATCAGTCAGCAGGCTACTGAGCAGTAATGCACCGAGCAGTGAAGTTGATGCGTGTGAAGTTGTTTTGAGTGGCGTGGGCTTAAGCGACATGGGCGTGAAGCTTTTAATCGCGGGCGGTGGCACCGGCGGGCATGTTTTCCCGGCGATGGCTATCGCGCGCGAGTGGTTATCACGCGGGAGCGAAAGGGAAGTGGTGCTGGTAGGAACAACACGCGGAATCGAGATGAAGCTGGTGCCGCAAGCCGGGCTGCCGCTGGAAACGCTGCGCGTGGCGGGACTAAAAGGCAAAGGCGGGGGCACGCTGCTAAAAAATATTTTCAAGCTCGCGCCCGCCATGCTGGATGCTTCGCGAGTATTTAAAAAACACAAACCCGTCGCGGCGTTTGGCGTTGGCGGATACGCCGCGGGACCGATGCTGCTCACCACCTGGCTGCGCGGAATTCCCAATGTGATCTTCGAGCCCAACGCGGAACCGGGCTTCACCAACAAGACGCTGGCGCGCATTTCGACTCGCATCGCTACCGGCTATGAAATATCTGCGCGGACCTGGGGAGCGAAAGCGGTGGTCACCGGGTGCCCGGTGCGCCCGGAATTTCTAACCATTGCGCAGCGCATCCCTCAAAAACCGTTGCGAGTGCTGATTACCGGGGGCAGCCAAGGCGCGTTGCCGGTAAATCGCGCGTTTGTCGACGCCATGAGTTTTCTGGCCACCAGAAAAAACGAAATGAGCATCGTGCACCAGACCGGTGAGCGTGACTACGACGCGGTGCGCACCGCTTACGCGCGGCACGAAATTCTAGCGGAGATGGTGCCTTTCCTCAGTAACATGCCGGAACGCTTTGCATGGGCGGACATTATCGTGTGTCGCGCAGGCGCCATCACCGCCGCGGAAGTCGCTGCTGCCGGGCGCGCTGCCATTTTCATTCCATTTGGCCGCGCCACCGACAGCCACCAATTGCGAAACGCGCAGGAAATGGCCAGGCAAGGAGCGGGTCGCGTCATCACCGAGGCGGAACTCACCGGCGAACGCCTGAGCAAAGAAATTTTCGCGCTGCTCGATAGTCCAGAACAAATCGAACGCATGTCGGTGGCGGCGCGCAAGCTCTCGTGGCCGAACGCCACGCGCGACATCGTGAATCTGATCGAAGAGGCCGCTGGCATCGCGCCTTCACCAGGAAAAGTTCGTGCCGCCGTGGGCAGCTCCAGCGTTTCCACTCACGCTGTTTCCACACCGGACCGGGAGAAGGTCGCGCCATGATGGTCAGCTTCCGGAATTTCCAACGCATTCACCTGGTGGGCATTGGCGGCATCGGCATGAGTGGTATCGCCGAAGTGCTTCTCACTCTCGGCTATTCCGTTTCCGGTTCAGACAGCAAACCCTCGCCCATCACGGAGCGCCTCGCCAAACTGGGCGCCACAATCTTCGATTCGCATGAAGCCATCAACGTGGATGGCGCGCACGTGGTGGTGACCTCCTCTGCAATCGTCGCCAGCAATCCCGAAATCATCGAAGCGCACAAAATGAAAATCCCGGTGATTCCGCGCGCCGAGATGCTTGCTGAGCTGATGCGCCTGAAATACGGCATCGCCGTCGCGGGCGCCCACGGAAAAACTACCACCACCTCCATGGTCGCTTCGGTTCTAGCGGCAGCGCACCTCGATCCCACCTTCGTGATCGGTGGCCGCGTGAATCAGGCGGGCACCACCGCCAAGCTGGGCAAAGGGGACTATTTCGTCGTGGAAGCGGACGAGAGCGACCGCAGCTTCCTCCTGCTTGCGCCGGTGGTCGCGGTGGTCACCACCATCGACCGCGAACACCTCGATCAATACACATCGCTTGAAGACATTCAGGACGCCTTCATTCAATTTGTGAATCGCGTGCCATTTTACGGCGCCGCCATTCTGTGCCTCGACGAGGTCAACGTGCAGGCCATCGTGCCGCACATCAAGCGCCCCATCATCACTTACGGCACATCCAGCCAGGCCGATCTGGTGATCAGCGATATAAAACTGGAAGGGCTGGTCAGCGAGTTCAAACTCACTTTTAAAGGCGAAGCCCTCGGCAGCTTCCGCCTGCCGAATCCGCCGGGCATTCACAACGTGCGCAACGCCGCCGCCGCAGCGGCCGTGGCTTTATATCTCAGCGTGCCGGTGGAGCTGATCCGCGACGGCCTAGCAAAATTCTCCGGTGTTGGCCGCCGGTTCGACATCAAAGGCGTGGCCAACGACATCACCGTCATCGACGACTACGGCCACCATCCGGTGGAAATTCGCGCCACGCTAGAAGCTGCCAAAATTTGCAAGTTTGACCGCCTGCTGGTGCTCTTCCAGCCGCATCGCTATTCGCGCACGCAGCATCTCTGGAACGAATTCTGCAGCGCTTTCAATCTAGCGGATGTTCTGGTGCTTGCCGATATTTATCCCGCCAGCGAAGCGCCCGTCGAGGGCATCACCAGCGAAGCGCTGGCCGACGCCATTGGCAAAGCCGGCCACAAACACATTTTCTATTACCCGTCCATGCAGGCTGGCATCGAGCGTCTGATCGCGGAAGCCAGACCCGGCGACGCCATCCTCACGATCGGCGCAGGCAGCGTCAGCCGCGCCAGCAACGAAATTCTCGCGTTACTGCGAGCGGAGCGTTCAGCGCAACATGCGTATTGAAGACAAAAAAGTTCTGGCAACCTTGCGCGACCTGGGCGTCGAGCTGAAAAGCGCTGCCTCGCTCATGGACATCACCTACCTGGGCATCGGCGGCACCACCGATCTTCTTCGCCTCACGCGCCATGAATCCATACCCGAAGTCGTGAAGCTGCTGGAAGCCAACGGCATCCCATTCAAATTTCTGGGTGGCGGCTCGAACCTGCTGGTAGCCGACAACGAACTGCCCTGGGTTGTGATGCAACTCGCGCAACCCGACCCCGACGTGGTCATCGAGGGGAATATCGCCACCGTGGATGCCGCGGCCGACCTCGGCAAAACCGTAACTTTGTGCGCCAAGCACGATCTTGGTGGGATGGAAGGGCTCATTGGAGTTCCCGGCACGGTCGGCGGCGCCCTGCGGATGAATGCCGGAGCCTACGGAATCCAAATTGGGAACTATGTCCGGGAAGTAAAAGTGTATCGCGGCGGCGCGCGCATCATCGAAATTTTGAAAGGCGACCAAATTTCCTTCGAATACCGGCATACATCTTTTGCGCCCGATGATATGATGCTCGCGGTGAAGCTGGAACTTCCCTCCAAACCATTCCGCGAAATTCTCCAAGGGATTCGTATCTGCAACGAAAAACGCCGCGCAAGCCAGCCTCTCGGCCAGAAAAGCGCCGGCTGCATTTTCAAGAATCCCCCTGGAGCGTCTGCAGGACGCATGATCGATGAGCTCGGACTGAAGGGCCTGGGCGTTGGCGATGCGCGGGTCAGCGACCGGCACGCAAATTTCTTCGTGAACGCCGGAAAAGCCAGCGCGAAAGACATGCTTGCGCTCATTGCTGATGTTCGCGAGCGGGTACAAAAAGCGTACGGCTTCGAACTGGAGAACGAGGTGGTCGTATGGAACGCGTAAAGACCATCTCGCGAAATAAATCGGGCCTTGCCGAGGCTGATTCTTACCGCCCTGAATTACTTACCGATGAAGAGCCACGTTACCTGCGGCGTCAGCGGCCGGTGGAGATTCGCCGCAAGAAATTTGCGGGGCGCGGCTGGTCCTTTTACCGCAAGGTGGCGATTTTGGGCGTCGCGGGAATTGCCAGCATCACCGTGGTCATCGAGGGTGTGCGCTTCCTTCTATACTCGCCGCAGTTTGCGCTCACCAAACCCGATCAGATCGATCTCACCGGCAATAAAATCGTTTCGCGTGAAGCGGTGCTCAAACAATTTCTGCGCGACCGCAATCGCAGCGTGCTGCAAATCCCGCTCGACAAGCGCCGCAGCGAGCTGGAGCAGTTGCCCTGGGTGGAATCCGCGAGCGTGCAGCGCATTTTGCCGAATCGCATTCGCGTGGAGCTTTATGAGCGCACCCCTATCGCCTTTGCGCGAACCGGCAACGCGCTTTATCTGATCGATGCGCACGGCGTAATTCTCGATCGTCCCGAGGGCGAAGACTGGCATTTCCCCATCGTAAGCGGCGTGCCAGAAGAACTCCCACGTGACCAACGCGAAAAGCGCATGCAGATGTATCAGGACTTTATGAAAGCTATCGAGCTGGTGCGCTCCGGCTCATCCGATCAGGTCAGCGAAATCGATCTCAGCAGCCCGCGAGATTTCCGCGCTGTCATGGTCGGCCTTGCCGGGCCCACCGATCCGCAAGCCGTAACGATTCATTTTGGCGGCGCAGATTTTGCCGCCAAATATCGCATGCTGGTCGAAAATTTTTCACAGTGGCAAGCCAACGCAGGCCATGTGCGGTCCATCGATTTGCAGTATTCTCGGCAAGTGATCTTGAATCCCGACTCCAGCGCGGGGGTAGCGGTCGCGACAGTCAGGTAGTGCAGGCAGGAGCATAGAGTTGAGCAAGAAAGATAGATACATCGTAGGGCTGGATATCGGCAGCACAAAAACCTGCGCGATGATCGCTGAAATCGACGAAGAACAGGTAAATTTTCTCGCTCTGGGCGCCGCGGAATCCAAAGGCCTGCGCAAAGGTCTGATCGTTAATCTGGATTCCACTGTGAGTTCCATCCGGCGCGCCGTGGAAGAAGCCGAGAGCGTTGCGAACGTTCCGGTGGAGTCCGCGGTAATCGGCGTTGCCGGCAATCATGTTCGCGGAGTGAACAGCCGCGGCGGAATCACGCTGGGCACGCGCCCGCGCGATATCGAACGCGAAGATGTTCGCCGCGCCATCGACGCCGCTCGTAACATTTCGCTTCCTGATGACCGCGAAGTTCTTCACGTGCTTCCGCACGAATTTCGCGTGGACGCGCAGGATGGCATCCGCGATGCGATTGGCATGATCGGCCATCGCCTGGAAGCCAACGTTCACGTGGTCACTTCTTCCGTGGCCGCTACGCAAAACCTTGTTACCGCCGCGAATAAAGCGGGCATCCTGATCAGCGATACGGTGCTCGAACCGCTGGCGTCCGCGGAATCGTGTTTGACGCAGGATGAACGGGACCTGGGCTGCTGTTTGCTCGACATTGGCGGTGGCACTACCGAATTGATTGTTTACGGTGGCGGAGTGGTTCGCCACACCAGCGCTGTGCCAATCGGCGGCGACCATTTCACTAACGATCTGGCGGTGGGTTTGCGCACACCGATTCCCGAGGCGGAAAAAATCAAGCGCCGCAATGGCTGCGCCACCTCCGATCTTTTGCGCGAAGACGGAGCCATTGAAATTGCCAGTGTAGGCGACCGGCCGAAGCGCACGATTTTCGCGCGCGCGCTCACAGACATCATCGAGCCGCGTGCGATGGAACTATTGGCCATGATTCGCGACGATCTGCGCCGCGCGGGTCTGGAAACGCAAATCCCCGCCGGGTTTGTGCTGTGTGGTGGCGGCGCGCGCCTCTACGGCTTCGATGAGCTGATCGAGCAGTCGCTGCGCCTGCCGGTGCGCATTGCGGAGCCCAAGGGTTTGGCTGGTCTGCCGGAGCAGGTAGCGCAGCCGGAATATGCAACGGTAATCGGTCTGGTGATGTACGGCGCGAAAGCGCGGCGCAACACGCCGCAACGCGCTGGAAATTTAGTATCTAAATTAAAAGCTATGTTTGCCGGAGCTTCGTGACCCAACCCGAACGCTGCGCGGTAAATGTGGAGAATGTCGAGGGGAAAGCATGCCAATAAGGGAAGCGGGAATTCGCATGAGCTTTAGCGAGGAGCTTCAGCCGGCGAAGATCAAGGTGATCGGAGTGGGTGGCGGCGGGTGCAACGCCGTCAATCGCATGATCCGCGCCAAAGTGGAAGGCGTCGAATTCATTACCGCGAATACTGATCTGCAGGCGCTGAAGCTTTCGCAGGCTCCGGTGAAGTTGCAGCTGGGCGCGAAGTTGACCAAGGGGCTCGGCGCTGGCGCCAATCCCGAGGTCGGCCGCAAAGCCGCGCTGGAAGATACCGAGAAAATCATCGAAGCGCTGGAAGGCGCCGACATGATTTTCATCACCTCGGGTCTCGGCGGAGGTACCGGCAGCGGCGCTGCGCCCGTGGTAGCTTCGCTCGCGAGTGAATTGGGCGCGTTGAGCGTGGCGGTGGTTACCAAGCCGTTCGCCTTTGAAGGGCGGCGCAGAATGCTGCAAGCCGAGCAGGCTTTGCAGGAACTGATTGGCGCGGTGGATACCGTCATCGTGATTCCCAACGAACGCTTGATGGAAACGGTCGAGCGCGGCACCAGCTTTTTCGACGCGTTTCGAATTGCGGACGACATTTTGCGCCAGGCGGTGCAGGGAATTTCCGACATTATTACCGTACCTGGCATTATCAATCGCGATTTTGCGGACGTGAAAGCCATCATGTCCGGCCAGGGTTACGCGGTGATGGGCACGGCAGTGGCTACCGGAACGAATCGCGCGGTGGACGCCGCCAATCGCGCCATCGCCAGCCCGCTGCTGGAAGACAATTCCATTCAGGGCGCGCAGGGCATTCTCATCAATATCAGTGGCAGCTCCAGCCTCACGCTCCATGAAGTTCACGAGGCTTCCAGCGTCATTCAAAAAGCCGCGCACGAAAACGCCAATATTATTTTTGGCGCGGTGCAGGATGACGCTATGAAAGACACCATCAAAATTACGGTTATCGCCGCGGGCTTTAAAGACGCCAACAAAAAGAATACCCATCAGAAGCCGTCCTTCATGGCGAAAACCTGGAAGGCCGCGCCTGTAGCGCAGGAAGTACAAATGGCGCAGCAGGTACAGGAAGAACCGCCACCAGCGCCGCCGGCACCGGTCGTGCATCACGTGCAGGTGCAGCAGCCAACTCGCGAAGTGCACCAAGACGTCGACGATCTGGACGTGCCGACATTTCTGCGCCGTCAGGCGCAGAAGGCCTGAGCGGGTTCTCAAATATTCAGCATGTCTTGTAAATTTGGTTTCAAAAAAAGGGTGCATCCCAATGCGCCCTTTTTTTTCGCCCGGCAGCGTACTGCCGAGATCGCGCCGCCCCGCTCGGTGTCCTCGTTCGGAATGTGAGCGCCACTGCGATTTATGAGTATTTATTTGAACGAGCGCGTAGGATACACATGCACCCGTCACGGCAGTGAGGAGAGAGTTCATTGAGGTACATGCTGATGGCTCAACTACTGCTTCTCTCGTCCGTGACCGTGGCATTCGGAGATGACAAACCTGCTTCATGCGAGCTTGCAAGTAAGAGTATCGTGAGCCGTTCTTCTTCTGGGCTCGCTCAGGTCAGCAACTTGGGGACCATTGAGATCACCTGCGGCGTCCCGGCGCGGCCGTTCCCGACGAAACCGGGTGAGGGCCGCAACGGTCTCACAGCAGTAACTACGGCCTACCAAATTTTCTCGGACAGCAGCAAGGAATTGGTACCTTCAGAAGTAAAGGAATTTGGCGGCGGGTTCGGACCTGACCCGGAACCGGAATGGGTTAACTTCTATGTGCATATTCAGCTTAATGACGCGGAACGCGATGAGGAGGCTCGGAGGTATGTCGACAAGCTATTTAAGTCGATGACGCCTGAGCAACTCAAGCAAATCCCTGAGGGAGCTCATCAGCGAGCGCTGGAAAGAACTCGTGAGTTCGTTTACCAAAATCGGCTCGGCCATTTCCAAGTGGAGTGCCGTATCTTAGATGGTGACCGCGTGATGGGCGTCGGTGTCGTCGAACTTGAAGTGTTGTTCAAGGGCCGTTTCTCTGACGTCGGGCTGCCTGGCTCTCCTCCAGTTTAGGTATTCGAAAAATCGATTCGAGAATCGACAAGCATTATTCAGGGTCGAGGGTCGATAACATCTTAACCATCGCGCGGACCTCTTTTTCAAATTGTACGTAGTCTGTTTGCGGGCGTGGCAATACCGTACTTAAGCCGGAATGAAACTCCCGCGCTTGTGTGGCAGCCGCCAGCTGCAAAATATTTCCCGCATGGATGCCGGCTCCGGGAATAATCGTGAGGCGCGCGGCTGAGGTCGCGACAAGCATCGCTATATTCGCGGCGCCTTCGACAGCGCTGACCGCTCCTCCCGACGTAAGAATGCGAGACGCACCCAAGCGAACCACATCTTCGAGCGCTTGCGACAAGTCCGGGCAAGCGTCGAAAGCGCGGTGGAATGTCACCGGCAACGGTTGAGCGAGTTCGACCAATTCGCGGGTGCGATCGATATCGACGGTCCGACTCCGTTTCAAAATGCCGAGGACCAAACCGCTGGCGCCTGCACCCTTGGCCGCAGCAATGCTTTTCTTCATCTGCGCAAATTCAGCCAGCGGATAATGAAAGTCACCGGGACGCGGGCGAATCATTACAAAAATAGGAATTTGGATTTGTTGCTGCACCGCATGGAGTAACGCGACATCGGGGCTTAGGCCACCGACAGATAGGTCGCTGCAAAGCTCGATGCGATCAGCGCCGCCACGTTCAGCGGCTGCCGCAGCTTCAACGGATTCAACCGAAATTTCCAGCAGAAGTTTTTTCTTCACTGACCGTGAAGAACATCATAACGCGCGATCACAAAACCCAGAGCCGAACCCACGAAGACATCGGCGGGGAAATGCGCGCCGGTGGTTACGCGCGCGAATGATATGGCGCTGGCGGCGGCATAGGCCAGGTACGGAACCCAGCGATGCTCGCGATAACGCCGCGCGAAAACCGTAGCGACAGAAAACGCCATCATGGCGTGGCCAGAGGGGAAGCTGGTGCCTTTGCCGAAGACGGATCCATTGCTGTGGAAGAAAGTGTCGCTATACGGCCCCGCCACTGGAAGCTCCGTAGGGCGCTGGCGCCGGGCGATCGCTTCGCCGGCAAACAGCGCGGAGCCCTGGTCGTACGAATCGTGTCGAAGCAGGCTCACGCCGTAAAAAACCGCAGGCACAACGGCGATGGTGGCGCCTGTGACGGTAGTGCTGAACACCCGATTGAAACCGTGGAAATCCGTGGTCTGGCGGAAGTGCGGCATGGTCTGCGCATCAGTAGCCAGAAAAACCGCCGTGCCTCCGGTTATGAATAACGTGGGTAGCCAGTGGTGTCCCTTGCCAAGTTCCAACGGGAACAGCCACATGTCTTTTTGGTCGTGCAGAAAATTCATCGGCAATTTGCGCAGCGATACTTCCCGGTCTACGCCTGGACTCTCTTGAGAGGGCTGCGGAAGCGGGAAGCTCGCCGGGCTTCGCGTGCTGGATGAGGAGGAGTCGGTTACGGGATTTCCGGAAGCCGGATAGTCCGGCAGCGCGTAGTCAGGGTTGATACCGCTGCTTACATTTTCTGCGACGAGATCGGACGCAGAAGGTGCAGCGGTAAC
>Ga0193729_1001256_pt1 | contig 13032 bp, 12 predicted proteins | sample U1c2metaG_FD_143036 | JGI IMG/M metagenome (GOLD analysis project Ga0193729, IMG submission 143036) | Soil microbial communities from a riparian zone of the East river system, Colorado, United States - U1c2 | ecosystem: Environmental > Terrestrial > Soil > Riparian zone | place: USA: East River... | reverse complement strand
CTCCGGGAAAGCTTAATGCCATAACGGATGTCCCCGGCGTCGAAGTCGGTTACACAACGTTGATCAGTGGCGAAGGAAAACTCGAAGTGGGCAAAGGTCCGGTGCGCACGGGCGTTACCGCTATCATCCCGCGCGGCCATGCTTCACTGAACGACCCGGTTTACGCCGGCTTCTTCAGTTTGAACGGCAACGGCGAAATGACGGGAACGGCCTGGGTCGACGAGAGCGGTTTCCTCGAGGGCCCGATTATCATCACCAACACGCACAGCGTGGGCGTGGCGCGGGACGCGGTCATTGCGTGGCGGGTTAAGCACGGCGCAGCCGATACGACCGGCTACTGGTGGAGCCTGCCCGTAGTCGCGGAAACATGGGACGGATGGCTCAACGATATTAATGGCTTTCACGTTAAGCCCGAAGATGTCTGGGGCGCGCTCGATACCGCGCATGATGGCGCGGTGGAAGAGGGGAGCGTTGGCGGCGGGACCGGCATGATTTGTTACGAGTTCAAAGGCGGCAACGGGACCGCCTCGCGCAAAATCGATATCCGCGTTTCCAAAGACGCTCCGCCGCAGACTTTCATCGTCGGCGTGTTTTTGCAGGCAAACTTTGGTCGCCGTCCGCAGCTCACAATCGCGGGCGTGCCGGTGGGCAAGGAAATTCCCGGGGAAGTTTACAAGGAGGAAAGCGGCTCTTGCATCGCAGTGGTTGCGACCGACGCACCGCTGCTTCCAAATCAATTGAAGCGACTCGCGCGCCGCGTTTCGCTCGGCCTCGCGCGAACGGGAACAATTTCAGGAAATGGCTCCGGTGACTTGTTCATCGCGTTTTCAACTGCGAATCCGAATGTCGCGAGTCCGGATCAGATCACGCATAACGTGCAAACAATTCCCAACGATCTAATGGACCCGCTCTTCGCGGGCGTCGTGCAAGCGACGGAAGAGGCAGTCGTGAATGCGTTGGTCGACAACCATTCCATGACCGGCCGCGATAATCATCGCGTAGACGCGCTCCCGCACGACCGGTTGCGTGACCTTATGAAACATTTCCGGTGACGTCGTCTCTTCCCGGGGCCTGTAGCCACCGCCCTGTGGGCGGTCCTCTCCGCGCCAATCGAGCATGGACGGGCCACAGGCCCGTGGCTACAAATGAAACAAGCTGCGGCTAGATCATCGCGATCAATACCGGCACCACCTTCGTCACAGCTATCTCCAGGATGTGTAACGTCAATTTCTCGGCGCGTTCCTGCGACTGCGCAGGCTGGCTGTCGATAAACACCCTGAGATCGCGCTTTTGATTTTCCACGAAAAAATCGAAGTCCTCCTTATCGATCTCTCCATTCTTTAAAAGGACAAGACGCCGTTCGAGCTCCTCCGCGTTTTGCCGGATTTGCTCAGCTGTGTCGCCCTTCGCTTGAGCGAGCAAATCCTGAAATTCCTTCATTGCCGCGGCGACCGATTCGTCGCCGACCTGATCAAGCGCCGAGTCGAGCTCCGATTTCTTCCGCGAAGATTTCCTGCGTTTAGGTTTGCCGTCCGATGGCATGATCGTAAATCTTGTTGACGTCCTTTTTCATCTCGGTTGCCAGCGCTGGAGTGATTTTGCCGCGGCTGGCTTTACTTCGCAGATGTGTTGCATCAGCGTCGAATTGCGCCTTCAGATCGACTAATACCGGGCGACGCGCCGTGAATTTCTCATCGGCGATGGCCTGCTGAAACTTGGCGTTGCCTTCGTTCACTTTAGCATTGAACGCAGCGGCGTTGAATTTCTTGCCAGGCACAGCGAACTGGTCAATAAAGGCGAGTTCAAAACTGCGCAGGCTTTCGATCGTGGCATCGCTTCCGCTTTTATTGAAAGTCGCGGTGCCACAACTTGTGATGACGATTGCGGCAGCGCAGAGGAAAGCGTTTCGCATAATGAAATTCTTCGCGGCATTCGGTTTCATAAGACGCCTCTCGTTACGTTGCTGATCTTGCGCTGACTCGCTTTCGAATGTCAAGACGTCAAGCGGTTCCAGAATCAGTTCTCAGTTTACGAGAGAGAATCGAGCGCTGAGTGCGTACGGTCGCCTCTCCCTTTGCAGGGAGAGGGGGAGGGTGAGGGTTTGTTGAGGCTGACCCCGCCTGGCAGGCGTACCCCTCACCTTAATCCTCTCCCCTTGGCCAGGGGAGAGGCGAAGCAGACATCGCACAGCCCATTAACTCGCGGTCCCATTGCGCCGAACTGTTATCGCTTACCTGATTGCTTGCTGCACTGCGCCAGGATCATCGAGCAAAATCCATTCAACGACGGAGACTGGCAGACTGCCGTTTTTGATCAGGTCATCGTGGAATTGACCAAGCCGAAAATTGTCGCCCTGTCGATCTTTGTAGCCGCCGAGCAGATTCATGATCTGCCATTTGCCAGTGATGTAGCTAATTTTTTGCGTTGGACTTGAAGCCGCGCCGGCTGCTTCACCTTCGGCTGCTTCGCGATCCAGTCCGCCCGCGTCCATGAAATACTTGACGGCTTGTTCGAAAGTCCATCGGCCGGTGTGCAGATTTACATCGACTCCGATCCGTGCCGCGCGATAACGCGACAAGCGCAGGATTTGTCCTTGTGCCGGGGAGTTGTTCGGGTAAAGGCCGGTGCGCATCAACATCTCTTCACCATAAAGCGCCCAGCCTTCTACGAACACGGTGTCCTCGTGCTGACGCCGGATTTGGTCGCTCAAATGATTCGCGATCGAGAGCTGGAGAAAATGTCCGGGAATTCCTTCGTGTCCCAGGATCGGCCGGGGATCTTCGATCGCCGCGCGGATGTAAAAGTTCTTCGACTCCGGATTGTAAGTTGGAATGAAAAAGAACCCGGTCGGATCTTTGTCGTAAACGCCGGGAGGATTCATGAATCCGCCTGGGCTGGTCGGTTTGAACGCCTCCGGTAACTGTCGAATTTGAAACGGCCCAAGATAGTCCGGCAACGTGACAAGATTGTGTTCCTTCAAGAAGCTGATCATTTCTGCCTCGCGACCTTCGTACGCCTTCAGGAACGATTCCTGGTCAGGCGGGATGTGCTCGGCACGTTTTGGGTTCGGATCGGCCAGTTTTGGATCGGGGAGAAGAGCCTCGAGCGCACGGTAACGACCGAGCTCGGCGCGCCCAATCATCTCCACCTGCGAGGCGTTGATCGGCAGAAGCAAAACGTTTTTGAGATAATAATTGTAGTTCGCTTCGCCCATTGGCGAGAAATCGGCCATTTGTGGCAGGCGTTTCTCCAGCTCGTCGGCGTAGCTATGCAAAGCAGCCAGTGCTTCATCGCGCGCTTTGATCAGATCATCGCGCTCGTCAGGCGCAAGACCGACGTCTAGCGCCATCAAGCTCTTATTCAAAAGTGGATCGATCGAGCGCGCCGACTGGATCGCGAGCTGCGCGTAAAGCTTTGTCGGACCTTCCAAGTTGCTCAGGCCTTGCTTCAACAGTGCCGGCATCTGCTTGAGACGGGCAGTGGCAGCAAGCGCGCGTTTTCTCGGAGTATCATATTCCTTTTTCAGCAACGAAAAGATCGCGTTCGTGCATTCACCCGCGTAAACCTGCGGATTTGTCCGCTCAAACTTCAGGACGCGATTTCCGAAATCGACATTCTCCAACTGCGCGCGAAAAAGGATCCAGTCGATGCGTTCGTCCTTCGGCCAGCTCTCGGTCTTCATCGCGCGAACGTTGTCTAATAGTGAACGCACGTGCTGGGCGCGCTCCGCGATTTTTGCTGGCGAATAATCGGTCAGCCGATCGTCCCACGTGTGCAAGCCGGCATCGCTGCTGCGGACAGGATAATTTTCATTCCGCCACGCGTAATAATCGTCCGCCATTTTGTGCAGAGCAGCAGGTGCCGCGTTTGCACTCCGATTTTTAAACGCATCCGTGTTTATGCTGGGCGTTGACTTTGTAATCAATGCTTTGTTCGACACATCGGGATTTCGCCCGGCGGGCGACTGCGCCATGGCACTTGCGGGCGCGAGTAACACGCATCCGATCACTACAAAGTCAACTGGCTTCACCCGCGCAATCGTAATGTTAAATGGGCAAGCCGCAAAGCATATCACGCGTTCGTAGCTTCATTAACGCTCTCCCTGTAGCCGCCGCCCTGTGGGCGGCGCGCTTCGCGTTGCGAAGCGGCTACGCAATCGGAGGTCATGGCCTTACTCATCCTCTTCCAGTTCCCCGAGCAGTTGCTGTTTCAGATGCCGGCGCGCTGCCTTTTTGATTGCGCGTCGCTGTGCTGCTACGGCTTCCTTCTCTGCCTGGCGTTCTCGCCGTGTTCGTGGTTCGGCGGCCTGCGGCAGGTGCTTTATCTTCGGCCGATCCGTGCCCACTTTTCGCTCTTTTGGTTTTGCGTACGGATCCATTAAACTTTGGCTACCTCTTCGACTCTGAATGACCAGCGGCGTTCAACTGCGAACGCCCACATTTTGGACTGCGCGGACACGTCCGCGCTTTTCAAAGCGGTCCCGCAGTCGCGGGATCGCCGCACTCCAAAGTCAACCGCGCCTCAGAGGAAAACTGGGCAGGATTATTCCATCTCAAGATGGTTAACGCTTCTTGTTTGCGATAAAAAAGATCGGAAGCGCGGCGAGTTGAAGGCAGACTGAAAACAGCGCGACCGCCAGAATTGATTTTTCGTAAAGCAATCCCATTACAGCGCTGCCGATAAACCACGCGATCCCGTATCCCGTATCAAAAAGCCCAAACGCCGTGCTCCGTTTCTGTGGCGGAATAACGCCGGTGAGCATCGCTTGCAACAGAGAACCCTGCGCGCTCATCCCGATCCCCCAAAAAACCATCCCGATCAATGCCGCGACAGAGTTGCCTAGGAAAACAAAAGGCGCAGCTGCGGCGGAAATAGGAAACACGAAGAGGGAAATATTTGCGCCGAACCTATCAAACAATCGGCCCAACGGGATCGAAGCGATTGCGCTGCTAGCCATTGCAACTGCATAAAACACGGGGATCAAATTTGAGGACACCGTATTCGCCTTATGAAAGTGAAAACCGATTAGCGCGAAGTCGGCGAAACCGGCGGCAATTAGTGAACCGGCGCCCAGATAGATCCAATAGGCGCGCGTCAGCTTCGTTGTCGCAAACGTGTGCTCCGTTCCTTGCTCCAGTTCGTGTGGGCGTGGATGCAGCAACCTTGCCGCGACCAGGATCGCGAGGCAAAGCAAAGCCGGAATGAGCAGCACACCGAATCCGGTCCGAAACCCGCCATTAAAATAAAGAATCAAAGCCACGAGCAACGGACCGATCGTCGCGCCCGCCTGGTCGAGCGCTTCATTCAGTCCGAAAACCCATCCGGCGCCGATCGATTTACCGGCGTACGAAAGCATTGCTTCCACAGTCGGCTTGCGGATGCCTCGCCCGGTTCGCTCCGCTACGACCAGAGTCGCGGCAAGCGGCCATCGAGTTGCAAGTGCGAGCGCAGGAACCGCGAGTAGATTCACGGTGTATCCCACGAAGGCGAACGCCCAATGCCGATGCGATTTGTCTGCGAAATATCCCGACACAGCGCGCAGCCCATAACCCATGAGCTCGCCAAGGCCTGCTACCAACCCGACGATCGCCGCGCTCGCGCCTAACGAACCGAGAAATGGGCCGACAATTCCGCGTGCACCTTCATAGGTAAAATCAGCGAAGAAGTTCGCGATGCCGATGATGACAACGAACTGAAGCGCAGATCTGCTTTTCATTTAACCACGAATCGACACGAATTAACACGAACAGGTAGGGCGCGTCACTCCGTGCGCGCCGCCGCTTCAACGACAAAACATGGCAAAGCCATTCGTTATTCGGATTTCGTCATTGTATCAATTCGTGTCTATTCGTGTTCATTGGTGGTTAGCAAATGAAAACTCTTGGGATCATTGGTGGCCTTGGGCCCGAGAGCACGATCGATTATTACGAGAGGATTATCGCCCTCTACCGAGAGCGAACGCGCGACGGGAGTTATCCGCGCTTCTTCATCATCAGCGTTGATCTGAAGAAGGGACTCGATTTCATGGAAGCCGGTGATCTAGCTGGTATGGCCGATTATTTGCTCGATGGAATCAACAAACTTGTTCGTGCGGGAGCTGATTTCGGCTTGATCTCAGCAAACACGCCGCACATTGTCTTCGACCAACTTGCGCCAAGGTCGCCGATTCCTTTAATCAGTATCGTCGAAGCAACGTGTGCTGCTGCCAAAGCGCGCAAGTTAAAGCGGCTCGCCCTGTTTGGAACGCGCTACACCATGCAAGCTAACTTTTATCCAAAAGTTTTCGTGTATGAGGGAATCGAGCTTCTCGTGCCGGAACCGAACGATCAGGATTACATTCACGATAAATACATGAACGAATTGGTTCCGGGGAAGTTTCTAGCCGAAACTCGCGCCAGTTTGCTTGCCATTGTCGATCGGATGAAAGCAAAGAGCGGCATCGACGGTGTGATTCTCGCCGGAACAGAGTTGCCGCTGATTCTAAGCGACGCCGGTCACAACGGGATTCCGTTTCTCAACACGACAAAGATTCACTGCGAAGCAGCAGTGACTGAAATGCTTTCGTGAACGCCGCCCTCAGCAGCATCAACCACTAATCAACACCAATTGACACGAATGAAACAATCAGCACAGCAGGAGCCAGGAGATTCCTGGAATTCGTGTTCATTGTGGTTAAGAACCGATCAGCAATCACCATTTACTTCTCACTGAAAAAACTGGGCGGTGAGGGTTTCGAACCCCCGACCCTCTCGGTGTAAACGAGATGCTCTACCACTGAGCTAACCGCCCGATTTTACCTATGAAACAGTCCTCATTCTGAATTGTTACAAAATTTCATAGTCGGCTTCGTGGTGGAGCCATGAAAACCATCTGTGGATTGCGAAGGTTGAGCGCTAGCGCAATTCTTACGGTGTCGGGCGAGGGAGGGGTGTCGGGCGAGGGAGGGGTGTCGGAATTACTCGCGGAAAGTCGAACATTGATCGTAGGTCCCCAATCGCGGGACTATTAGTCGGAAAGTACGGAGCGTTGGATGCGGAAACCGGATTCGGCAAATTGTCGCGGCTGCGTGATGACAGCGGCGGCAAGTTCCAATTCCACTCGATGAATTTGAGAATTGATGCGTGATCAGCATAGGTGTGATCGACGTACCCTCGCTTGACGAATGGTGAAACTGCGATTAACACCGTGCGCGGCCCATCGCCAAAGAAATCGATGGGCTGAATGTATCCCGAATCATATAGGCCGCCGCCTTCATCGAATGTGATCAGGATAGCAGTATCGCTCCACAACTGGCCGTTTGCCCTGACGGCGTTCACAATCTTGCGGACGAAGGCCTCGTGTAACGCAGGCGTCGAGGTGCCGGGGTGGCCATCGACTAACGAGTCTGGTTTAATGAATGAAATCGCCGGCAGCTGGTTAGTAGCAACGTCTGAATAGAAGTTCTCTAAATCGACTAGGTTTTGACGCAGAGAGGTTGTCATGATCGAGGTGGCATACTGGAAGCCATTACAAATCGAGCAGTAAAGCAAGTTCTCTGGCCGATTATGAGCCGCCACGTTGAAGCCGCCGCCATAGTACCTCCACGGAATGGCGTTAGCTGAAAGGGCATCGCCTATGGTCGGGATTGTCTGTGGTCCAATGGAATACGCAGGGCCAGCCGGGAATTCATTAACGTCCTGGTTGCTGATGATTGTTCCGCTTGTGGTGTAATAGGGGTAATCGTTGTTCACCTGATACCAGTGGTTTGAGTCGCAATTCCCGTTATTGAACGGCGGGTACGGCAGCGCGTGCAGGTAACTCATGATGGGCTGGACACCTGGCTGGGTATCGTCGGAACAATTCGTGAAACCCACACCTGCGTTTCCATCGATCATGTTGAAGCCGTCGTTATTGTAGAAATTGTTGGTGCCGGACCTCGGATTGGGATCTTCGATCAGATTTGCAGCCGGCATTGCTGCATTTCCGTTCGCGTCTGTGAAGAAATAGACATCGCCCGTGAACAGGAATTGCGCATTCGGGCCGGTACCGCCCATCACCGGCTGATGATAGTTGTCGCTTATCGCGTAGTTCTCTGCCAGATCCAGAAAATACGGGAAATCGCCCTGAGCCATATTGTAGTAGCCCATTGGCACCCCGCCCTGGAAGGTATCCTGCTCTGTCATGGGCGGATTGGTGGTCGCCCAGCCTACCGTAATCGCCACCCACACGTAGAGGTCGCTTTTGCAGCCGCTGGGATTCTGCGGGTTGATGTACGCAATCGAACAATCGGACTGTTGCCACGTCTGGTAAAAACGGTGCACCGGATCGCCGGTGTTGCTCGTGTAGGTCGTGTTCGCGATTGTGTCGGCCAAACCCGGCGGAAACGGCGGTCCACAATTGGTCAGTTTAGAAGCCCCTACGAGCGAGTAAGGCCCGTTAGGGAGGTCGGACGGATACCGGCAATCAGGCACGGGAGGTGGGTTGCTCATTCCCGGAGCGGGCGGTTGGCCTGTGCCACGGGCCGAGAGAAGCCCCTGCGATGTTGGATCAAGCCCAATGTCGGTGCAGAAAATCGAGGCGAGTCTGCACGGCCCGACTGGTAGCGCGGGGCTGATGGTGGTGTTTGGCTGCGGCAAAGTCGGGAAAGCAACTGTTTGCGTGGGGCTGATCTGATACGTGGTCGTATCAGTCGCTTGTTGCTGTGCCGCCAGAGCAGCGTTTGGTCCCGGGTCGCCATTGTTTAACACAATGCCTTGGGACAGGAGATTCCATATCAGTTGCGAACGCGATGGCACATAAGTGCCGAACACGTTATCGAAACTGCGATTTTCTCCTACTACAACAATGAGATGACGAATTGGCGAGCGCGGATCGCCAAGTGTTGGGAGAGAATCCCTGCTCTGCGCGCCAACGGAACGAGCTTTTCTGTCGAGATTGGCTGGTTTGGCTGCGAATATAGCCAGGCAGACTGCGATTAAGATCAGAGAAGATGCGATTGTGGTTCTCATAGGATTCGTGTTTGACCGACCGATAATGCCGATATCGCTTCAACTAGGCAATGCCGCTTTAGTTCTGCTGTGTAAATTTATCGGAGTCCCGTCTTTCGCCGGATCATCTACCATCCGGCAATCAAAAACGATTTATGTGCGGCGCTGCGACGCGAGCGCGGCGGTTGCGGAAGTGTCAATAAAAGGTCAATGGGTCGCCATGATCCCGCGAAACTCTAGAGATCCTAAGATCCAGTCTAGTCCGCCGCTTTCGCGGCAGCCATTCCTAATGCTTGGTTTAAATGAAACGATTCCGATGCGGTGTAGCAAGCTTAATTTGCAGACAGATCGGCGATTCGGGCGGTCACTTCATGCTTTCAGCCTGGGTGCTGGGAAATAATCGCTTGCAGTCTCAGCAAGGCCGGTTGGAGTTGGGACTGCGTCTCAGCGATTGTTTTTCGGACACGAGGCATTGGCAAACATCCTTGAATTTTGACGGATTTGTTCTCACTTCCGTTCTGACTCAGGCATTTTTTAAGCCGATTTTTCGTGGATTTACATATGAAGAGAAGCGGGGGCGGGAATCGAACCCATGGCATCGACGCCGCGACTGCTTGAACGGGAGTGACAGCGGGTGCAGCATCCTCGCGCTTTACGAGCGCCTTTGCGTTTTGAATCTCACGCGTCCAGCCTTCGCGTTTTGCTCGTGCGAGTACCGTTCCATCCGGAATACCCATGTTGCGCGCGATCTCGCGCAGTCCGATGCCGGATGCGTAGGCAGTACAGATTTCAGCCCAGGTTTCGTTCGGGATTGTTCGCCTCACAGCGACGAAAGATAATTCAAAACTTGCTGGCTCCAAGTTTGAGGGGCCAGCGGTTCGCTGCAGCGCCGTGGTTAGTGGCCCTTTTTGTTCTCAGATGTGGCATTGGATTCAAAACGACTGAGGATGTCGGTGACGAACCGCTCTGAAAAACCGGCGATGAACCCCCATAATATCATCTTGCCGTACGCCTCGGCGTTCTCCCCGTGAACCGCAAAGAGCAAGGCTAACCCTTTCTGCTTCTCGTTGGGGTCGTCGGGAACAAACTTGGGAAAGAAGTGCCCTTGTAGTATTCCAGAAACAAAAAGGATATAAATAATCACGGCAAGAATGCCACCCACGAGCGGAGAAAGACAGACATATACCCATGAATTTGCCAGCAACGTAAGGTCCTCGTCGGCCATCCCTTTCAGACGGCGCTGAAGTCCGACGAAACCACCGATAAGGCCAACAATGAATACCGCCAATGCGCTCGGGAACCCGCCACCATACATGGAAAAAAACGTGCCAGGAATAACTAAACATACGAGAACCGTTAACGCTATTACAAGGCGATTGCTGATCGTTCGGATTAACTTTACCTTTTCGTTCATTAAAGATCGGAAATATACGCTAGGGTGCCCAACTAGAATTAGACTGCAACCTGCAATCTTATTTCTGCCTCCATAGAGGCAGTTTGCCCGAAAACACTGCAAGTGGGCAAGTCTTAAATCCGCAGCTCTCCAAGGCAATTAATGCAAACTGAAATTGCGCGTCACAGGCCAATGATCCGATGCATTCGTCCGGGTAATTGTGGGCTGCGACGCCGTTAGGCCCTTCGCAAATATGAAGTCAAAGGTGGCATCCGGAAAGCCGTGACTGCCTGGGTGAGTTACTCGTTGCGACAAAGCTAATCCTTCGTAAACGTGTTGAGAGCTAGTCATCGCGACCGTTCAGATCATTTCGTCATTGCCATGTGGAGAGCAAAAGCGTCAGACTCCGCTGGCTGCCCAAGGCGCGCCATGAAAAAAGAAGGTGTTTTCGTGATTTTGGTTTGGATCGGCATCATCGGTGTACCAATTTTGCTTCTCTACACCTGTGCGAAGTCTGATCAGAAAACAAAAGAAACAAGTAGGCAGCGTGCTGACAATGAATTCAACGAATTCTGTAGCACAAACAGCGCAACCCCCGCCTTCAAAGATTTACCGGATAGCGATCTGCTGACGATTGATTTGCAGCGTTCGTTCTTCGTAAAGAAAAAACGCGCAGCATTCAAAGCGCAACTAGTAGACGTATATCGAAGCGAAAAACGCGGCACGATGACGGCAGCCTTTACCGTGAATCACGGTGACGCTAACATTTCTGTCTATCTCACATGCACGGAAAGCCAAGCGCAGGAGCTACACGACATCTATCACAGTGGGAAGAACGGTACCTTTCTAATCGCTGCCGAGTTTGAGGACGTACAACTTACCGCCCAATCCAATTCTAATTCTGAATCCGCTTCCGACGACAAGGAGGCTTACAGTGCAATAGGAACACTGGTTGCCTGGAAGCTGACGAAACAGGTCGTTCCTTCTGACAGTACTTCGGCAGTTCAAGACGATGATTAAACAGGGGATTAAGCGCGCAGAATGAAAAGCATTGCTGTCCGCCCGTGTCAACGATGTTCGACGACAGTTCTTTTGCGGGGAAAATTTGTAAGCGTGAGATTATGTAGCCTATCGCGGCAAATCCGCCTTCGCCGCCTGCACCTGTGGAGCGCTGGCGTAATGAAAAAAAATTCCTTATTATGTGGCGAGAAAGCACACGTGCCAGCAGCAAGGAGTAATAGGCTGCGCGACGTTGACGGACAGTGGAGGACAAAGAAGAAAGTAGGCGGATTTGTTGTGACTTTTGTTGTGACTCAGCCCGTTTTTCGCCTCATTTCCGCCGATTTTACCTATGAAGAGAGGCGGGGGCGGGAATCGAACCCGCGACTATCTTCCTCCGGTTACGGTATACCGCTGGACTCTCAAATCCTCAGCCAATTCGATCTCCATCTGGGCGGCTGCCTCAAACGGCATCGGATTTAGGTGTTCGTAAAGCTCTGGCATCAATCGAACCCCGTATTTTTTCACGACCCAAGCTGATTTGTAACCGTTTTTATGATTTTCAAATCGGTGATCGACCGATAATCCAGTCATGCCGACGTACACACACGGCTTCAACGGATCACGCGTTGGATTGACGCGTAAAATCGATGGGTGCTTAGCAACAGCGTCGTCAAGTAGGACGACATAGACGCTGTGATGAAATTTCTGCTGTTTGGACGTTTGCCGGATTTTCATGACTGACCGTCAGAAACGATTCTAAAGCGATCAAACGCTCCATTCAGGCAAAATTTATGGCGGTCGCCCTTTGTCCACTTCTTTGTACACCGACCCGATTTTTTGAGCATATTTGAGGATACGTGAGATAGAGGGTGCTCGACATTTTCTCCTATGAAAGAGCACTTGAGAACACGTGAGAGAGGGTGGGCATATTTGTCCAACGCTCGGTGTAAACGAGATGCTCTGCCACTGAGCTAACCGCCCGGAGGACAGAACTGAACAGTGAATTGTGATTAGTGACAAGTAACAACTGTGCCGCGCGCGCGTAAAAATGGGGCGACTTCGGTAGGTTGTGGGCCCCGGGACCTCTCAGAGAGATTCGCGTACGCTCGCGTTTTTAGAATCTTGTCAAGACTAAAGAACTTGCTAAGCTCCTCTCGATAAAGGGTGCATGGGTGCAAGTAAAAGCAACAACTAACGAAGGAGGTTTAATATGCCAAGAATTGGTGACACTGTCGCAAAGGAAGCTATGACCAAGGGGGTCCCACCGGTAGTTCTTCAACTCCAGCCAACCGGATATATCGCCCTCACAAAGCCCGAAGACCTGAAGCACTGGGAAGAAGATATTAAGCGATTCCACGGCGTCGGCCTCCGCGCATCGGGGGTGCGAGCCTGTGAAACCTGCTCAGGTGGCTGCTCAGACGATTGCGGAATGCTCGCGTAAAAAAGGTTGTTTAACTCTGCGGCTCTAATCAAGCCGTTGAACTTCAAAGCTCGGAGGGCAGGCTGGCAGGCCTGCCCTCCTATTTTCAGCTGTCTCGATGATCGCGATTCTTACATTGCACGAGGATCTGCATGCGCTTGAAGTGAGAAGATCCGCATGCAGGCTCGGATATCGTAACATACACATTGTGGAATGTGATCGGATTTCTGGGTGTTCCCCTATCGGAATTC
>Ga0193729_1001255_pt1 | contig 13034 bp, 10 predicted proteins | sample U1c2metaG_FD_143036 | JGI IMG/M metagenome (GOLD analysis project Ga0193729, IMG submission 143036) | Soil microbial communities from a riparian zone of the East river system, Colorado, United States - U1c2 | ecosystem: Environmental > Terrestrial > Soil > Riparian zone | place: USA: East River... | reverse complement strand
GGTGTGCGCGATCAGGTATTGCGGGTGGAAGAGGTAGATCATCCAGCCCTCGGCCAGGAATCGGGCGGTGATCTTCTCGTAGGCCGCTTTGCGGGTGGCGAGGTCGCTGGAGGCGCGGGCCTCGCGATGCCAGGCATCGATATCCTTGTCGCAGTAATGCCCCAGGTTCTGTGGCGCGCCGCAGGTCTGGTAGATGACCGAATTGCCGTCGGGATCGATGCGGCCGCTCCAGTTGTTCTCGTACAGTTGGAAATCGCCGTCCTCGGCCGACTTGAACGCCGTCGCCGCCTCGACGACGCGCAGCTTGAGGTCGAAGCCCGCCTCGGCGGTCATCGACTGCAGGACTTCGCCGACGGCCCGCTCCTCGGGGCTGTTGCCCAGCATGAAATCGATCGTCACCGGGCCGGTGACGCCCGCCTCCTTCATCAACGCCTTGGCCTTGGCGATATCGCGCTTGGGGATGGGGAAGGCCTGCTGATAATACGGACTCTGCGGATTGACCCATTGATTGCCGGGCTGGAACTCGCCGTTGAACACGACCTGGTTCAAGGCCTCGCGGTCGATCGAGAGATCGAAGGCGCGGCGCACGCGGGCATCCTTGCCCAGCGGATTGTCGGCCTTGGGCCCATTGGCGACATTGATGAGCAGGGCGAACCAGCCGAGCGAAACGGCCTTGCTGAGCTTGAGCTTGGGGTCGTCGCGCACTGTCTTGATGTCGGTCGCCAGCACGCGCTCCATCATGTCCAGCCCGCCCGACCGGAGGTTGGCCAGCCGCACCGTGCTGTCGACGATCGGCAGGTAGGTGATCTTGTCGATGAAGACGTGATCCCTGTTCCAGTAGTCGGCGAACTTCTCGACCACGATGCGGTCCTGCGGGATCCTCTCGACGAACTTGTAGGGGCCGGCGCAGACCGGATGCAGCGCGAACTTGTCGCCGGCGGCTTCGGCCGCCTTGGGCGAGACCATCATGCCCGCGCGGTCGGTGAGCTGGGCGAACAAGGGCGAGAAGGGCTGCTTCAGGTTGAGCTTGATGGTCAGCGGATCGGCAACCTCGGCGGTATCGACGGCGGCAAGCTCGGGCCGGCGGAACGAGCCCTTCATGTTGAGGTGTCGCTCGAGGCTGTACTTGGCGGCTTCGGCATTGAACGGCTCGCCGTCGTGGAACTTCACGCCGGGGCGCAGCTTGATGATGACCGTCTTGCCGTCTTCAGACGTCTCGTGGCTGAGCGCGAGCTGCGGCACGATGTTCGCCTTCTCATCGATGTCGAACAGCTTGTCGCACATCGCCGCAAAGACGATTCTCGTGGTGTAGAAGCGCGACAGGGTGGGATCGAGGCCGTCCGGATCGTCGCCCAGCCCGATGCGCAGATTGGTCTGCGCGAAGGCCGTGCTGGCCAGTGATGAAAATGCGAACGCCAAGACGGCTGTGCGAACTGCCTGCCTCATGATGCCTCCATCAAACTCGGAATGACAGGGGTGGGCTCTGCACAGCCCGTGCCACGAGGTTTTACGCCGCGGAGGCGTAGATCCGATCGAGGTCGCCGTCGTCGTAGGCGTATTCAGTCGAGCAGAATTCGCACTTCACGACCACGCGACCCGAGCTGTCGCGCAGGTCGGAGAGTTCCTCGCGCTTCAGCGAGCGCAGCACGCGGTCGATGCGTTCGCGGCTGCAGCGGCAGCGGGCGCCGATTATCCGCCGCTCGAACACCCGCGGCCTTTCGGCATGGAACAGCCGCAACAGAAGCTGGGCGCTCGCCAGCTTCGGATCGAGCATCTCGGCGTCGGTCGCCGAGGCCATCAGGATCACCGCCTTGCGCCAGTCGTCCTCGCGCTGTTCGGCGTCGATATCGATGCGGCCGGCGTCGAACTCCGGCATCTGCTGGACCGTGAGCGCGGCCGCCCGCCAGTGGCCGGTGCCGTCCCGCTCCTCGCGCTTGGCCGCGATCTTGATGCCGGTCGGCAGCTGCTCGGACTGGCGGAAGTAGGTGTGGGCGCAGTCGGTGAGCGTGGCGCCCTCGAGCGGCACCACGCCCTGGTAGCGTTGGGTGTGCTGGCCCTGGTCGACGGTGAAGGCGAGGCGGCCGTGGCCGAACAGGCGCGGCACGTAGCCTTCAGGCGCCTCCGAAAGGCCGCCCAGCGCCACGGCGAGCTTCCACGAATCGAACTGCGCATAGCCGCGCAGCGCACCGTCCGAGGTGAGGTCGGTGACCAGGAGCCGGATCGGCCCGTCGCCGCTGATCTGCAGGGTGAAGATGCCGTCGTATTTCAGCGACGTCGCCAGCGCCGCGCAGAGCGTCATGGCCTCGGCGAGCGGCCGCGCCACGGCCAGCGGATAGCCGTGGCGCTCGATGATGGCGTCGAGGGCGGGGCCCAGACGCACCAGCCGGCCGCGCACCCCCAGCGCATCGAGCTGGAAGGGCAACGCGCGGTCCCAGTCGGTCGCTTTCGGGTCGGAAGTTGAAGGGACTTCCGACGAGCCGCTCACAAGGTCGTCCTCATGGGGCCGTCCTCACGAGAGGCACCAGGCGAGGATGCTCTTCTGCGCGTGCAGGCGGTTCTCCGCCTCGTCGAACACCACCGACTGCGGCCCGTCGATCACCTCGGCGGTCACTTCTTCGCCGCGATGCGCCGGCAGGCAATGCATGAAGATGGCGTCGGACTTGGCCTGCTTCATCAGGCGCTGGTCGACCTGGTAGCCGCGCAGCAGGTTGTGCCGGCGCGCGGCACTCGGGCTCTGCGGATCCTCGTCGCCCATCGACACCCAGGTATCGGTGACGACGCAATCGGCGCCGCGCACGATGGTCTCGGGATCGTGGCCGATGGTGATGCGGCCCTTCGACTTCGCCGCCCAGGCCAGCACGTCAGCCGGCGGCTTCAGCTCCGGCGGGCAGGCCACGCGCAGCTCGAAGTCGAACTGCACGGCGGCGTGGATCCAGCTCGTCGCCATGTTGTTGCCGTCGCCCGACCAGGCGATGGCGCCGCCCTGGATGGGACCGCGATGCTCTTCGTAGGTCATCACGTCGGCCATCAGCTGGCAGGGATGCGTCTTGTCGGTGAGCCCGTTGATCACCGGCACGGTCGCGTACTTGGCCATCTCGAGGAGCTTCTCCTCGACGGTGGTGCGCATCATGATGATGTCGACGTAGCGCGATAGCACGCGCGCGGTGTCGGCGATGGTCTCGCCGCGCCCGAGCTGCGTGTCGGTGCGGCCCAGCATGATCGTCTGGCCGCCCAGCTCGCGCATGCCGACCTCGAACGACACGCGGGTGCGTGTCGACGGCTTCTCGAAGATCATGGCGAGCGTCTTGCCGGCGAGCGGCTTGTCGTGCCCGCCGTTGGACCGCGCCTTCTTCATCGCCTTGCCGCGATCGAGGATCTGGCGAAGCGTTTTCGGATCGACCTGATCGAGGTCGAGGAAGTGCTTGGGTTCCGCCATGACGCTACTCGGCGGCCTTGTTGGCACCTTGAGCTGCCGACTCGAACGACTGTGCGGCCTTGCTCAGGATGTCGATGCCCTCGTCGAGCGCGGCCTTGTCGGCGATCAGCGCCGGGAAGACGCGGATCACGTTTTCGCCGGCCGGCGGCACCAGCAGCCCGAGAGACTGCAGGCGGTTGACCATGTCGCCCGCCGGCACCTCGCAGCGCAGGCCCTGCAGGAAGCCGGTGCCGCGCTGCTCGAGGTAGACCTTGGGATGCTTCTTCACCAGGCCTTCGAGCTGGCCCTTCAGGTACTCGCCGCGCTCGCGCACGCCGTCGATGAAGCCCGGCGCCAGGAGGACGTCGAGAACGGCGTTGGCGACGCCCGTGGCCAGTGGATTGCCGCCATAGGTCGAGCCGTGCGTGCCCGGCACCATGCCGACCGCCGCCTTCTCGGTCGCCATGAAGGCGCCGATCGGGAAGCCGCCGCCCATGCCCTTGGCGATCGCCGCGACGTCGGGCTTCACGCCCGACCAGTCGTAGCCCCACATCTTGCCGGTCCGGCCGAAACCGGTGTGGATCTCGTCGTAGAACAGGAGCAGGCCGAACTCGTCGCAGATCGAACGCAGATCCTTGAGGAACTGCGTGGTCGTGGCGCGGATGCCGCCCTCGCCCTGGATCGGCTCGACCAGGATGCCGGCGGTCTCGTCGTCGATCATGTCGCGCACGACGTTGGTGTTGTTGAGCGGCGCGTGCTTGTAGCCGGGCGCCGGCGGGCCGAAGCCTTCGAGATACTTCTCGTTGCCGGTGGCGGAGAGCGCGTTCAGCAGGCGGCCGTGGAACGCCGCCTGGAAGCAGATCAGCTTGTAGCGCTTGGGCTGGCCGTTCATGAACTGATACTTGCGAATCAGCTTGATGCCGCCCTCGATCGCCTCGGCGCCGGAGTTGCAGAAGAACATGGTGTCGGCGAACGAGTTCTCGACCAGCCGCTTGGCCAGCTTTTCGCCGTTGCCGACGCGGAACAGGTTCGAGGTGTGCCACAGCTTCTGGCCCTGCTCGGCCAATGCCTTGACCAGGTAGGGGTGGCAGTGGCCCAACGCGTTCACGGCGATGCCCGAGGTAAAGTCCAAGTAACGTCGGCCGTCCGCCGCGTAGAGATAGTTGCCCTCTCCGCGTTCGAACACGACGTCCTTGCGACCGTACGTCGGCATCACAGCCGTAATCACGAGACCCTCCACAAAATAAATAGCCCGCTCTTCGACCACGGCTCCGGAACGGAATGACCGGGGTTGAGCGGGGTCGGGCACTATCTTACCGAGGTCTGGGTGTGTCAACTTGGCCCACCGTCTCACCTCCGCCACTCAAGTTCCTCTCTCCCGCTAGGGGGAGAGGCTAGGTGAGGGGGCTTCGAAGACTCGTGCAACCCCCTCACCCAACCTCTCCCCCTAGCGGGGGAGAGGAGCTTGATGTAGGAGACCCCGGCCTTCGATGAACCCGCTGCCGACCCGCAATTCCCAGCTCGCCTTGCGCCGGGCCGATTACAAATCGGTGCCCGAGATGCTGGACTATGCGGCGAGGGGCGAGACCGGCATCACCTTTTATAGTGTCAGGGGCGAGATTCTCTCAGCCCTCGCCTGGCGTGAGGTCCGCGAGCGCGCCCAAGTCACGGCCCGCCGCCTGATCGGCGCAGGCTTTGCCGCGGGCGAGCGGATCCTGATCACGGCCGACACCTGGCCCGGCTTCTTCGACGTCTTCTTCGGCGCCCAGTATGCCGGCCTGCTGCCGGTGCCGGTCTCGATCCCCGTCGGCATCGGCGGCAAGGAAGCCTATCTCGACCAGCTGCGTCGCCAGCTCGCCGCGTCCGGCGCGGTGGCGGCGGTCGGTGTCGACGATCTCGCCGGGTTCCTGGCCGACGCCACCCGGGAATTCCCCAACGTCCGCCTGCATGGCGGCCTGGCCGCGATAGACGCGCTGCCGGAGAAAGCGGTCGATCTCAGGCCGCTGGGGCCGGCCGACCTCTGCTACATCCAGTTCTCTTCAGGCAGCACGCGCCATCCGCACGGCGTGCAGATCACGCAGAGCACCCTGATGGCTAATCTCGCCGGCATGACGGGCCCGGCCGGCCTCGACGTGGTTCCGGGCGATCGCGCCGTGAGCTGGCTGCCGCTCTATCACGACATGGGGCTGATCGGCTTCACGATGGCGCCGCTCGCGAGCCAGCTCTCGATCGACTATCTGACGCCGCGCGACTTCGCGCGCCGGCCGACGCAGTGGCTCAACCTGATCTCGCGCAACCGCGGCACCATCGCCTACAGCCCGAGCTTCGGCTACGACCTCGCCACCCGCCGCGCCGCCAACCAGTTGCCAACCGACCTCGACCTCTCGAGCTGGCGCCACGCCGGCATCGGCGGCGACATGATCCGGCCCGACGTGCTCGACCGCTTCGCCCAGACGTTCGAGCGGGTGGGCTTCGATCGCAAGGCGTTCATCCCGAGCTACGGCATGGCCGAGGTCTGCCTCGCCATCACCTTTTGCCCGCACGGCGCGGGCGTGCGCACCGACGCCATCGACCGTGCAGCACTCGCCGCCGACCAGCGCGCCGTGCCGGCCGCCGATCCCACGGACGAGCGGCGCACCCGGCGCTTCGTGCTGTGCGGCAAGGTGCTGCCCGGCCATCGCCTGGAAGTGCGCGGCGCCGACGGCAAGATGCTGGCCGACCGCGAGGTCGGACGCATCTTCGTCAAGGGGCCCAGCATCATGCCGGGCTACTTCGACGAGCCCGAGGCCACGCGACGGCTGGCTCGATACCGGCGACCTCGGCTACACGCTGGCCGGCGAGGTCGTCGTCACCGGGCGCGCCAAGGACCTGATCATCGTCAACGGCCGCAATGTCTGGCCGCAGGACATCGAATGGGCGATCGAGGCCCGCAAGGTCGTGAAGAACGGCGATTCGGCGGCCTTCTCCGTCGATACGGTCGACGGCGAGCGGGTCGTCGTGGCGGTGCTGGCGCGCGTGGCGGGCGAGGAGGCGCGCCAGGCGCTGGCGCGCGACGTGGCGGGCGCGGTGCGCGAGGCGATCGCGGTCGATTGCGACGTCGTCCTGGTGCCGCCGACCGTCGGCCTGCCAACGACCTCGTCGGGCAAGCTGTCGCGCGCCCGCACCAAGGCCAACTATCTCGCCGGCCTCTACGCGCCCAAGACCGAAGCGGCCTGAGGCCCTCAGCATGAAAGCGGTGCCGTGAGCAAGCTGGTCGCTGTCACCGGCGCCACGGGCTTCGTCGGACCGCATCTCGTTGCCGCCCTGGCGCGTCATGGCTGGAAGATCCGCCTGCTGGCCCGCCGCTGGTCGCCGCTGCCCTCGCTGGCCGGTGTCGAGGCCGAGCTGGTGCTGGGCGACGTTTCGGACGAAGCAGCGCTTCGCCGCCTGGTCGACGGCGCCGACACGGTCATCCATGCCGCCGGCCTCATCAAGGCGCGCCGGCCCGCCGACTTCATGGCGGTCAATCGCGACGGCACGGCGCTCGCCTCTGCGCTCGCACCCACAGCGCGCTTCGTCCTGCTCTCGTCGCTGGCCGCTGGCGAGCCGTTGCTTTCCCCTTACGGCGCGAGCAAGCGCGCTGCCGAGGAAGTTGTTGTCCGCCGCGCCGGGCCCTGGCTCGCGGTGCGGGCGCCGGCCGTCTATGGCCCCGGCGATCACGAGACCCTTGCCTACTTCCGCGCGGTCGCCCGCGGCTTTGCGCCCCGGCCGAGCCTGCCCGACGCGCGGCTATCCCTGATCCACGTGACGGACCTCGCCGAAGCCCTTGCGCTGGCAGTCGAGCGGCCGCCGCCGGCGTCGGTCTACGAAATCGACGACGGCCGGGAGGAGGGCTATGGCTATGGCGACATGCAAGCCGCCGCCGAGGCTGCCTTGGGTCGGACCGCCCGATCATTGGCGATCCCACGGATCGTCATGGAGGGCATCGCACGGATGAATGGCGTCAGCCATGCGTTGGGCGGCCCGGTCCAGATCCTGACCCTGGGCAAGGTGAACGAGATTTTTCACAGCGATTGGACGGTCCGCGACCGGCGGCTTGCCGCAGCGATCGGCTTTAGGGCGCGTTACGGCCTCTCCAGCGGGTTCGGCGACACGATCTTGTGGTATCGCCGGCATGGATGGCTCTAAAGCCTGTGAAACACTGCGTAACAAATTGTTATTTCACAAGGAATCGCTCCTTCTGTCAGATACCCCTCGCCCGACCCCCGGGACCGGAGAGACGCTTTTGCGCACTGCCCATCAATTGACCGTCGAAAACGACGGCATCGTCGACACCATCACCCTGGCGCGCGGGATTCTGCGCGCGGACGTGATTCGGGAGATCTGTGTTCACCTGGAGCCCTACCAGGTCGGCGAGAAGCCCATCACCGGCGAGACCGTGATCGCCAAGGACCTGACCATCGATTCGCTCGCGATCATGGACATGGTCATGGAGCTTGAGGACCGGTTCGACGTTTCCATTCCCATGAGCGTCATCGCCGAGATCCACACGGTCGATCAGCTCGCCGACACGATCCAGGATCTGCGCGCCTCCAGAGGCTAGGCGAGGCTAAGCACCATGGGCCTGTTCGACCGCCATGCCGGCTTGCTCGAGGCCTATCGGGACGTCCGCACCACCGGGCTCGATCCGTTCCAGATCCGCATGGAGCGGGTGCTGTCGCCGACCGAGGCGATCATCAACGGCAAGCCGACCCTGCTGGTCGGCACCAACAACTATTTCGGCCTGACCTTCGATCCGTCCTGCATGGAGGCCGCCATCGAGGCGATCCGTGCCGAAGGCACCGGCACGACCGGCTCGCGCATCGCCAACGGCAGCTATACCGAGCATGTGGCGCTGGAGCAGGAGATCGCCCAGTTCTACGGCAAGAAGCACTGCATGGTGTTCACGACCGGCTATCAGGCCAATCTGGGCGTGATCTCCACCCTGGCCGACCAGGGCGACTTCCTGCTGATCGACGCCGACAGCCACGCCTCGATCTACGACGCCTGCAAGATGACGCGGGCCGAAGTGGTCCGCTTCAAGCACAACGACCCGTCGAGCCTGGAGGCCCGCCTGCGCCGTCTCGGCGACAAACCGGGCAACCGCGTGGTGGTGCTGGAGGGCATCTACTCGATGCTGGGCGACAGCGCGCCGCTCAAGGAATTCATCGACGTCTGCAAGAAGTACGGCGCCTACGTGCTGGTCGACGAGGCCCATTCGCTGGGTGCGCTGGGCGACAACGGCCGCGGCCTCTGCGAGGCGGTGGGCGTGCTGGACGACTGCCATTTCATCGTCGGCACCTTTTCCAAGACGCTGGGCGCGATCGGCGGCTACTGCGTGTCGGACGATCCCGACTTCGACATCCTGCGCGTCACCGTGCGCTCCTACATGTTCACGGCCTCGCTGCCGCCCTCGATCGTGGCCTCGGTCCGCCAGGCGCTGCGCGTGGTGAAGGCCAAGCCCGAGCTCCGCAAGCAGCTGTGGGACAATGTCTCGACGCTCTATGACGGGCTCAAGGACCAAGGCTTCACGCTCGGTCCCGAGCACGGCCCGGTGGTGGGCGTCCACCTGCCCGACCGCATGACCGCCATCGGCTTCTGGCGCGCCATGCTGGAGGCCGGCATCTATGTGAACGTCGCCGTGCCGCCGGCCACGCCCAACGGCGTGTCGCTGCTGCGCTGCTCGCTCTGCGCCGTCCACACAAGCGAGCAGCTCGAACATATGGTCGAGGTCATGACCGGCATCGGTCGCCAGATGGGTGTTCTGCCGCCGCCGAAGCTGCGCGCCGTCAGCGGCCGGTAAGGTCGGCGTTGCCCGCGCAATAGTGCCGGGAGAGAAATTCCAGGAATTGGCGGTCCTGGGCGTCCCGGGCCTGAGCGAGAGCGCGCTCGACGGCCGGGCACTCGAAGGGCCGCCACTCGGCGCCGCCGCCCAAAGGATGGAACAGCGCGCCTTGCCGATCGGAGCGAAAGTAGGTGTAGAAGGCGAGCGGTATGCGCGACCAGTCGTAGCTCGGCATCACGCCGTCCCGGACGTATTCCTCTCCCACGCCGAACTTGAAAAGAATGCGGCCCGCCACGGGCTCCGGTCGCTTGGAAGGCCAGGGGGCCGGTAACGTCGCCGCATCGACGATACCAGGCCTGAGCTCGCGATCGACGAAGCGGCCGAACAGCCAGAGATCGAGGTTGAAGGACAAGGCACTCGCGGCAACGATGGCGGCGAACAGGATCAAGGGTCGTTCGGCGCGCCTCAGCCACGCCGCCGGCGCAGGCAAGGCAAGGACGAGCGCCAGCGCCATCGCATAGAGGCCTGTGTGCCGCGTCCAGGTGCTGGTCTTCAGGCTGGTTCCGGCTGCGGCACACCATAGTCCGAACGCCGCGATTGCCAGCGTGGCGAGCGGCAAGTACCGCCAACGGAGCCGCAAGGTGTCAGCGCCCGGCACCAGCAGCAAAAACCATAAGACCGCAATCATCGGAAAATACATCAGCGTCCGCAGCATCCAGACGGGACTGAGGTAGGCGAAGCGGTTTGCCTCCTGGGACGCACCGTCCGACGGATTGGTCGGCGGCAGCCAGCGCGCCGCCGCCAGATAAATCGCCAGCAGCGCCACGGAGAGCACGGCGACCGCGACCAGGCTCCGCGTCGGCAGGCGCTGGCCGAACAGCGGCAGCGCGAGGCCGGCGCCAACGAAGAACAGCCCCATCAAGGCGAGCGCGGGATGGGTGAACGCCATGACGGGTCCCAGCAGCAGCGTGGCCAGCACGACGCCCGCGGTCGAGCGGGCCGGATCGCTCGCCAACGCCAGCCAGATCAGCCACACGCCGACGCCGACGATCAATTCGGTCGGGAAATAAATCATCGCCAGGGCGAGCGCGAGGTAAAGGCGCGAGAACAGCCGATCGCGCTCGACGGCGCGCAGCACCAGCCACAGGACGAGCGGGACGGCAAAATAAAGGACGTGCGCCACGGTCAAATAGGCGCCGGCATCGAGGTCGATGGCGGCGCGGGCCAGCCAGGCGGGTCCGTGCATCGCCAAGACCGCGACGGCGCGGCTCGCGATCTGGCTGGCATAGAGGTCCCAGAAGCTGCCAAGCCAGCCGGATGAGAGGATCACGGCGCCGTCGTCGTGCATCAGGCAACGCGTCCAGGTCCCCAGTCCGGCGGCCAGCAGGAACGCCGCGAGGAGCGCCTTGTCGCTTCGATCCGTGCGGCGGCCTTCGACACCCCGTGGATGCCACCGGTTCTCCGGACGAATATCCTCGAGGGGCTGCCTTAACAGAGTCACAACCGGAACTATGCCGCGTTTTGGTGCCCCGCTGACGGCGATGGGCGCCTGCCCGGCCGGTTACACGCGGTTGTCACAAGTCCCAGTCGACGATCTCCGGCGCGAGGGTCCGTGTCGCATTGCGCGATCCATCATCCGCCGCTGCCGTAGGGGAGCTTCCTCGATGGTCGCATCCGTGCTAAAACAATCTACAGTTGTGTATATAAGCACGTAAACTATCTTTGATAGTTCAGCGAAGTATGTGAAGCAGCGGCTCCGATTTCCCCCTGAATGCGCGATCGAGTCGAAGCAAGACTTTCGACATCAGCGATGATTCAGTGTGCTGCGACGGCAGTTTGATACGCAATAAAAGTATTACTTAAATATTGTTGACTGTAGCTAAAGTTTCCTTTACCATTCCGGCCAGAAGATTGCCTGGAGAGCCCTGCCCCCTTCTCGCCAATGCGGAGATACCCAGATGTTCAATGTTTTTTCGCAAACCGGCCTCCCCGGATTTCGCGTCAGACCGCAGGACGACGTGCCGGGTTTCGACGTCGACGAAAACGGCTTGCAGCAGCGCGAAGGGACCTGGTCCGATGGAGCGCGCCCGGGATCGGCGACGCCACAACAGGTGACGCCGGTAAATTGCACAACCGTGAATGGGAGCATGGATTGTACGTCACCGGGCGGAGTATCGTTCAGCGGCGTGAGAGCCTCCCCCGGTTTCCCTGAGCGGCTCGACTCTACGACCGAGGATAAGCACGCCTACAGCGTTCCGGACGGCCCATATCCGGACTCGGCGCGAACGATGAGGCAGGACGTGATCAATCTTCCCACCCCGGGCCCCGCGAAGCTGGTCCGTCCGGCGACGCCGGAAGGAACGCTGAACGAGGCAACGCCCGAGTGGCTTTACAACCTTTTGACCACGCCGTTGCCGACCCCGTTGGGCTGGCAACCCATCGTGCCGTATGGAAAAATGATCAACCCGGTCAGGTCTTATCTGACGACAGACCAGAACGGCAGGCAGATCGTGGTCAACGTGACGGAACCCGGCCACAAATTGCATCCTGGTTACGTCGTTCGCTACGTCACGCCATCAGATGGGGGCGCGACCATCCAGAACGAAGGCGAGGGGGCGGGAGTTCTGCAGGGCGCCGATTCGCCAGGGTGGCTCCGCGATTGGATAAACAACAATTGGCGTGGTCTCTATCAAGAACATCTCGGTAGATCACCCTAGGAAGCATCCGTGATTTACGGCTATCGACATGGGTAGACCTATCCTTGCCTTGCTGGCGGCGGGCCTCACGGTCCCCCTCCTCGTCACGGCTTACTTTTCCAGCTGGCGGCTCGGCAACTACGGCAACTACGTCATTGTCGCTTTCTTCAGCACCATCATCTCGTTTAGCGGCGTCCTTTTGTTGGGTCTGCCGGCTTATTTGCTCCTGCGGGCCAGGAAGTGGACAGCGTTCTGGATCGCTCCGGTGGCGGGATTCATCGTGGCGACCGTGGCTTGGTACGTCCTCCTTTCTTTGTTGGGGTTGTCTTCTGTACGCAGTCCGTCGGATTTTCTGTCTGGCCTAGCCGATCGCCGCGTCTTCGAGATGGCATTTTGGCCCATAGGCCCTATCGGAGCAGTTGCAGGCATCCTTGTGTGGCTTATCGCCAGACCGGATCGTTCGACGACCGGCGGAAATACCGGAAATACCGATAAATACCCAGAGTGTTGATCGACGGAGGAACGCATTCCAACCAGCAACGACCAGCGCACGACCCGAAAAACGTTCACCTTGGCGCATCTCTCCGATCCCCATCTGCCGATGCCGCACGCGCGGCCTCGCGAGCTGCTCGGCAAGCGCGCGACCGGATATCTCAACTGGTGGCGGAGCCGGGTGCATCTGCATGTGCCCGAGGCGCTGGCCGGCATCGTGGCCGATATCGAGGCGGAGAAGCCCGACCACATCGCGCTGACCGGCGACCTCGTGAACATCTCGCTGCCCGCCGAGTTCAGCCGCGCCGCCCAATGGCTCGCCACACTCGGCCTCCCGCACGACGTCACCGTCATTCCCGGCAACCACGACGTCTATGTCGCCACGGCATGGCCCGAGAGCCTGGGCCTGTGGGGCGCCTACATCGCGGGCGACGGCCAGCCGCCGGCGACCGCCTTCGACGTCTTCCCGACCTTGCGCCGGCGCGGCCCCGTGGCGCTGGTCGGCCTGTCGAGCGGCGTGCCCAAGCCACCTCTGTTCGCCACCGGCACCCTGGGCGAGGCACAGATCGCCGCGGCCGGGCGCATGTTGGCCGATCTCGGGCGCGAGGGCCTGTGCCGCGTCGTACTG
>Ga0193729_1001254_pt1 | contig 13034 bp, 7 predicted proteins | sample U1c2metaG_FD_143036 | JGI IMG/M metagenome (GOLD analysis project Ga0193729, IMG submission 143036) | Soil microbial communities from a riparian zone of the East river system, Colorado, United States - U1c2 | ecosystem: Environmental > Terrestrial > Soil > Riparian zone | place: USA: East River... | reverse complement strand
CATGTCGAGAATCACTTCGGCCACGTCCACCGGCGGCCATTCGGCAAACAACTCGCGTAACGCGCCGAAATTGCGCGCATCGATCAGGCTCTGGATTTCGGGGATGAGAATTTTGCCGACCATAAATCGCAGCGGCCAAACGCCGGTCGAGTTCTAACATTCACGCTTGTTCAGTGCAACGGGCAAGAGGCGTAATAGGAGTATTGGAGTGGTGGAGTAATGGAGTAATGAAGCAATGAAGTAATGTCCGTTTGCTCGAGTCTTCCTCATTACTCCAACACTCCATCACTTCAGTTCTCGACGACTCCACCTCCACGCTTGGAATTTCCTCGAAACCGGCCAAAATGAATCCGGTGCCGACGACCTTATCCAGCTCGATGATTCAGCGTGAAATTGGCGACGATCATGTTTGCCTGCTCACATTCGATCGCCCGGAATCCGGCGCGAATATCTTTGACGCCGCGACACTCAATGAGCTCAACCAACACTTGGATCTTATCGAGAACGATTCGTCGTTGCGCGGTTTGCTCGTCACCTCCGCGAAAAGATCAATTTTTATCGCGGGCGCTGACTTGGAGACGCTGCTCCGTCTGGCGAAGACCGGCGAGTTGCGTGCTTTCATCGCGGAGGGTCAGCGTGTTTTTAATCGCCTGGCCGCGCTAAAAATTCCGACTTGTGCCGCAATTCACGGTGCCTGTGCCGGTGGTGGTTACGAAGTCACGCTGGCGTGCGATTATCGCGTCGCGTCAGATGATCCGGCCACGCGCATCGGGTTGCCGGAAACTACGCTCGGTTTAGTTCCGGCCTGGGGCGGCTCAACCCGCCTGCCGCGTTTGATCGGCACGGAACGCGCCGCCGAAGTGATTCTGAAAGGAAAACTTCATTCCGCGCGAGAGGCGTTGAAACTTGGCCTTATCGATGAAGTTGCCCCTCGCGACAAACTCCTCGAGGTCGCGCGGAAAAAATTACTCGAGGGCAAACGAAGAATTTTGCCGCCGTCAAAAATCGACAAGGAAATTCCTGCACCGCGCAATCACAACCTGGCCCCTGCTCGCGCTCTCGAAGTGATCAAGAAAGGCCTCGCCAGCTCGGTCGATCAATCACTCGCGCTCGAGCTCGATGCGATTGTCGATCTCGGCGGGACGGAATCGACCCAGAACTTGATTCGCAATTTCTTTCTGGCCGAGAAATACCGGAAAGGAGCGTCGAAAACTGCGCCGGCAAAAGTCGTTCACGCCGCGGTGATTGGCGCCGGCGTAATGGGCTCCGGGATCGCGCAGTGGCTCAGCTCACATGGCGTCACGGTGATTCTGCGCGATGTCGGTCGCGAACCACTCGACCGCGGCCTGGCCATGATCGAGCAAACTTACGCGGACGCGGTTAAACGCGGTTTGATGAGTGAAGAAAAAGCGAAAGAAGGTCGCGCCCGCATCGTTGCCTCGGCGGTTCCCATCGAGCTGCGCGATGTGGAAGTAGTCATTGAAGCCGCCTCGGAAAAGATCGACATCAAAAAGGAAATCTTTCGCGAGCTCTCGGACAAAGCCGGTCCGAAAACAATCCTCGCCACAAATACCTCGGCCTTGCCGATTGGCGAACTGGCTGGCGTAACGAGTTCCCCCGACCGGGTGATCGGTTTGCACTTCTTCAATCCGCCGCAACGGATGAAACTGGTCGAAGTTGTCATCGGCGAAAAAACTTCGGAGGAAACTCGCGCGCGCGCGCTCGCATTTACGCGCCAGATCGGAAAGCTGCCGGTAGAGGTGCGCGACCGGCCCGGCTTTCTCGTCAATCGTGCCTTGTTTCCTTATCTGATCGATGCCGCGGAACTCTTCGAGGCGGGAATGGATGCAAAGCAGATCGACGATGCGCTTGTCGCCTGGGGAATGCCGATGGGGCCGCTGCGTTTGATCGACGAGATCGGCGTGGACATCACGGTTGACATCGCCGGCACGCTGGAAAAGGCCTATGGCCGTCGCGATCACGCTCCCGCCGTCCTGCATTGGCTGCGCGATGGTGGAATGCTCGGTCGAAAAACCGGCAGCGGTTTTTACAAATACGAAGGCAAAACGCAAACTGCGAATGAAGCGCTTGAGAAACGGCGTAGAAGCGACGCCTCGTCGCGTAGTTTCAAACAAACCAGCGGCGAGGGCGCCGCTTCCACTTTGAGCAACCGCCTTGTGTTTCTCATGGTGAATGAAGCCGCGCGTTGTGTGGGGGAAAAAGTCGTCGCGTCGCCCGAAGACGCCGATTATGGAATGATCCTCGGCACCGGATTCGCACCGTTCCGTGGCGGACCGCTGCGATTCGCCGAACATTTCGGGTTGAACAAAATTGTCGATGAAATGAATCGGCTCGCGCAGAGCGACGAAAAATTTGCGCCCTGCGAAATTTTGAAGAAACACGGCCGCGACGGGACGAAATTCTACGAATCATGAAATCGCCGCTCGAAGCACCGGAGAAATCCCGCAGTCGCGGGACTGAGGAAACCAGCGCCAAGTCCGCCGGTCGGACGGACTCGTCCGGTGGCGAGCTCGCGCCTGCCGCGTCCGTTATCGACACCTCAAAGATGTCGGAAGGCAAGCGCGCCGCGCTGGAACTGACGGAAGCCTCACGCGATCCGTTGGATGATCGCGGCAGTTTCGCGAGCAATCTTTTCATCGGACGATACGATTTCGCGCGCATCCACTCTTATCCCGAGCAGAGCGCCGAAGATCGCGCCGCCGGAGAGGAGTTTCTGGGAAGTCTGAAAAAATATCTCCGCGAGAACATCGACGCCGATGAGATCGATCGCACCGGCGAAATTCCGCAAAAGAACATCGACGACCTCTTCGCGATGGGCGCCTTTGGCGTGAAAATTCCGAAGCAATACGGCGGGCTCGGTTTGTCGCAAGTGAATTACGGGCGAGCGGCGATGTTGCTCGGCAGCTGGGATGCAAATCTCACTGCGCTGCTTTCTGCACATCAATCGATCGGTGTTCCGCAACCATTGCTGCTCTTCGGCACTGAAGAGCAAAAGAAAAAATATCTGCCGCGGGTCGCGCGTAGCGAAATTTCCGCATTCGCGCTTACCGAGTGGAACGCCGGCTCCGATCCCGCGAACATGAGTCTGCGCGCCGATCCCACGGAAGACGGTTCCGCCTTTGTTATGAATGGCGAAAAACTTTGGTGCACGAACTTGATCAAGGCCGGCGTGCTCGTAGTCATGGCGCGGACGCCGCCGAAAATTGTCAACGGCAGGGAACGCAAACAAATCACCGCGTTCATTGTCGATGTCGATTCGCCTGGTCTCGAGATCACGTATCGCTGCCATTTCATGGGGCTGCGCGCTCTCTATAACGGCATCGTGAAATTCACGAACGTGCGTGTGCCGCGCGAAAACATGATCGCGAAGGAAGGCCAGGGATTGAAAGTCGCGCTCACAACCCTGAACACCGGACGCCTGACGATCCCGGCCGCGTGCGTCGGTTTGTCGAAACGGTTACTCGATATCTGCCGAAAATGGGCGGGCGAACGGATTCAATGGGGCGTGCCGATTGGCCAACACGCTGCCATCGCAGGGAAGATCGCGGAGATGGCAGGCAATGTTTTTGCCATGGAGGCGATGACGTTTCTGACTTCGTCCCTGGTGGATCGCAAGGCAGGCGATCTCCGCATCGAAACCGCGATGTGCAAAATGTGGGCGACGGAAACGACCTGGAAGATGGCCGATGACGCAATGCAGGTGCGCGGCGGCCGCGGTTACGAGACCGCGCAATCCCTCGCCGGCCGCGGGGAGGAGCCGATCGCCGTCGAACGTTTTCTGCGCGATTGCCGAATCAATCTCATCTTCGAAGGATCGAGCGAAATCATGCGGCTCTTCATCGCGCGCGAAGCGCTCGACCCGCATTTGAAGGTCGGCGGCGCGATTTTCAACACGCAATTGCCGATGTCGGAGCGCGCAAAAGCCATCTTCACTTCCGGAAAATTTTACGCTGGTTGGTACCCGCGCCAGTGGCTGCCTGGCGGCGCGGACAAGATCGACAACTTGCATTCCGATTTGCAAGCGCACGTCAATTACGCCGCACGCACAAGCAAACGGCTCGCCCGCGGATTATTTCACGCCATGGCGCGGTTCGGCCCAAAACTTGATCGCCAGCAACTGTTACTCTCGCGCTTTGTCGGCATCGCCACGGAACTTTTCGCGATCAGCGCAACCTGCTCCTATGCGCAGTCGCTTCTCGCTCAGGGCAAACCAAGCGATGAAGTCTTGTCGCTCGCCGATTATTTTTGTCGATCTGCGCGGACGCGGATCGACACTCACTTCGCCGGCACGCGCCACAACGTGGACAAGCGTGGCTACCAGCTGACGCAGAACTTACTGGCGGGTAAACACGAAATTCTGCGGAGCGGCATCGTTTAAAGCTGTAGCGGCGCTCTATGAGCGTCGCATTATTCGAACGACAGAAAGGCCTTCGGTTGACCAATTCTCCACTGAAAGCTAAACTCAACGGATGAGTATGCCGCCCGTGCTCACGGAAGCGGCTTCACCTCGAAGCCGCGCTGCAAAGAGCGAAAAACAAAAAAGTATGAAGCCATCGAGCGTTCTGAAGACGCTCGAGCGGCACATTCTGCTCGACGGTTTCAAGATCGTCATCGACTTGGAAAAGAGCCGCGGCTCTTATTTATATGACGTGGCGACGGGACACCGCTTGATCGACCTCTACGGCTTTTTCGGGTCGATGCCGGTCGGGTTCAATCATCCTTATTTCGACCGCGACGATGTGAAATCCGATTTGCTGCAGGCGGCCAAAGTGAAGATCGCAAACTCGGATGTTTATTCCGAAGCCTATGCCGAATTTGTGGAAACGTTTTCACGCGTCGCGGGATTGCCGCCGTTGGAGCGTTATCTTTTCATCGAAGGCGGAGCGCTCGCAGTCGAAAATTGTTTGAAGGCGGCGATGGATTGGAAGGTACGCAAAAACATGGCGGCCGGTCATGGAGAACGCGGCACGCAGGTGTTGCATTTCCGTCACGCCTTTCACGGCCGCACTGGTTACACCATGAGTCTGACCAACACTGACCCGCGCAAGACCGATTTGTTTGCCAAGTTTGACTGGCCACGCGTTTCGTGTCCGCACATCGATTTTTCGCTACCGGAATCCAAGCGCGAAGCTGACGTGGTCGCGCGCGAAAAGAAATCGGAAGCAGAAATCCGAAAATTGATTGATGACCACAAGATCGACATCTGCGCCATCATTATCGAGCCGATCCAGGGTGAGGGCGGTGACAATCATTTTCGCGGCGAATGGCTCAAGAAACTGCGTGAGATTTGTGACGAGAACGAGATTCTTCTCATCTTCGACGAAGTGCAATGCGGTATGGGCGTGACAGGGCGGACGTGGTGCTGCCAACACTTCGGTGTTGTTCCCGATCTGCTTGCCTTTGGAAAAAAGGCGCAGGTTTGCGGAGTCGTGGCCGGGCCGCGCCTTGACGAAGTGAAAGACAACGCGTTTCGATTGCCGAGCCGGTTGAATTCAACCTGGGGCGGAAATTTCACCGACATGGTGCGTTCGACGCATTTCATGCGCATCATCGAGGAGGAACATCTGGTCAAGAACGCCGGGAAAGTGGGCGCATATTTCCTCGATCAGCTTCGCACTTTGCAAAGCGAATTCGATTTTATTAAGGCTGTCCGCGGTCGAGGTATGTTCCTCGCCTTCGATCTGCCTGATGCGAAGACGCGCGAAGAGATGTGGAAAGGTCTGTTCGATCTCGGCGTGCTTACGTTGCGGTCCGGCGAACGATCGATCCGTTTCCGGCCCGCGCTCGACACCACATCGGGTGTTCTCGATGAAGCGATAGGCTTGATGCGGCAATATTGCCGGCAACGAAAATGAGTGGAGCGCTGAAGGTGGATCGAGCAGTCCCTTGCTCGATGTTAATTCTACGCGGCTTCGCCGCCATTATTTTGGCATCGCCCGCGGAGCGACCGATTCACCCATGCAATCTGTCTTAGAGAAGCTCGGCATCGCTGACGAAAATCCTGGCGCCTTCTGCGGTGAATGGTCCCGCGGCCGCGGGAGTGCGAAGATCGACAAGATCTCGCCCATTGATGGCCGGCGCTTGGCCAGCATTCGCACCGCATCCGATGAGGATTTTGAAAAGACAATCTTGCGCGCGCGGGAAGCATTTTTGAAATGGCGCGTCACACCTGGACCGGTGCGGGGCGAGACAGTTCGACGTTTGGGTAACGCGCTGCGCGACGCGAAACATGAGCTTGGCCAGCTCGTGACGCTAGAATCGGGCAAGATTGTCGCGGAAGGCGAAGGCGAAGTGCAGGAGATGATCGACGTCTGCGATTTGGCCGTCGGCCAATCGCGCATGCTTTATGGCCTGACCATTCAGTCGGAGAGAAAAAATCATCGCTTGATGGAGCAATGGCATCCACTCGGTGTCGTTGCGGTGATCAGCGCTTTCAATTTTCCAGTGGCGGTTTGGTCGTGGAACGCCGCGCTCGCTGCCGTTTGCGGTGACGCCACTGTTTGGAAGCCGTCGGAAAAAACTCCGCTGAGCGCAATCGCAGTGACGAAGATTGCAGAGCGGGTTTGTCGCGAGACCGGCGCCGATCCGGCAATTTTTTCATTGCTGATCGGCGATCGTAAAACGGTCGGCCAGAAACTGGCCGATGATCGCCGCATTCCATTGGTTTCCGCCACTGGGTCGGTCCGCATGGGTCATGAAGTCGCGAAAGCAGTTCACGGCCGCCTTGGCCGGACGATCATGGAATTGGGCGGCAACAATGCCTTGATCGTTGCGCCCAGCGCCGACCTGGACATGGCGACGCAATCGATTTTCTTCGGCGCCGTTGGCACCGCCGGGCAGCGATGCACCTCTACGCGTCGCGTGATCATGCATGAGTCGGTCGCGGATAAAGTCCGCAAGAAATTGTTGGCGGCTTACAAGAGTGTGCCGATTGGCAATCCGCTGGAAAAGAAAACATGGATGGGCCCGTTGATCGACAAGAACGCGGTCGACATGGTGCAGCATTCGATTCAGCGATTGAAAGATGAAGGGGGCGAAGTCCTTTACGGCGGCGAACGGCTGGAAGGACCGCAATGTCCAGGCGGCTGTTACATGACGCCGTGCTTAGCGAACGCCAAGCCGGATTTTGAGATTGTGTGTCACGAAACATTCGGGCCACTGCTTTATTTGATGACCTACCGCGACTTCGATGAAGCGATCGCGATTAACAACGGTGTGCCACAGGGTCTGACCTCCGCCATTTTCACGAACGACATGCGCGAAGCGGAGAAATTCGTGAGCGCGGCCGGGAGTGATTGCGGCATCGCAAACGTGAACACCGGGACGAGCGGCGCGGAAATTGGCGGAGCCTTTGGCGGCGAGAAAGAGACCGGCGGCGGGCGCGAGAGCGGGAGCGATTCGTGGAAGAGTTATATGCGCCGGCAAACGAACACGATCAATTTTTCGACCGAACTGCCGTTGGCTCAGGGAATCCAGTTCGGCGGCGATGACGCCGGCAGTGCAAACACGTAACGATTGGGGAGCGCACGCGCCCTCGCGTGCTCATTTCGGTGCCCTCGCCGAAATGTCTGGAAAGTTCGCGATGGCGAGGCGCCATCGCCAGCACGCGAGGCGCGTGCGCTCCCCAGATGAACGACTCGCCTTTACGCGCCGAGGTCACACCAGTTCCTTCGCATACGCAAAAAGCGCAGGTGCGCCGCCGGTGTGCAAGAACAAAACGGTGTCGCCGCGCTTGAACACCCCTTTACGAATCAAATCCACCAGCGCACCGAACGCGCGCCCTGTGTAAACCGGGTCGAGAATGATCCCTTCGCATCGCGCCATTAATCGAATAGCCTCGCGCTCCAGATTGCTCACGACGCCGTAACCTTCGCCCGTGTAGCCGTAAATGACCTTGATGTCTTGCTTGGCCAATCGCACGTCCGAGCCGACATATTGCGCGCACTCGTTGGCAATTTGCGCCACTTCTTCTTCGTAGGCCTCACGCTCCAAATTGTCTTTGTCAATGGACACTCCATGCAATCGGCCTCCGAACCCCGCGACTCGCGCGCCCAACACCATGCCCGCCTGCGTCCCGCCGGAACTTGAAGCGAACACGATGTGATCCACGTGGTGCGGGGTCGAGCGCAGTTGCTCCGCCAGTTCCATTATCGCCAGCACGTAGCCTGTTGCCCCGACGCCATTGGACCCGCCGATCCCAATCACATAAGGTTTGCGTCCCTGCGCGCGGAGTTGTTCGGGCAGCTCGCTCAATTTTACCGGAAACTGCGAACGCTCAATCCAATGACACTTTGCTCCGAGCAATTGATCAAGAAGCAGGTTGCCATTTGTTGATTCGGGTTTCTTGCCGGCGAGGATCAGTTCACACTTCAATCCCGCCTTCGCCGCCGCTGCCGCCGTCTGACGGCAGTGATTCGATTGCGCCGCTCCCGCCGTCACCAATGTGTCCGCGCCCTGCTCCAGTGCATGTCCGACGAGAAATTCGAGTTTGCGCGTCTTGTTGCCACCCAGGGCAAGGCCCGTTTGATCATCGCGCTTGATCAACAGTTCAGGCCCGCCGAGCTCACGCGAGAGCCGTTCGAGCCTTTCGATCGGCGTCGGCAATTGTGCCAGCGGAAAACGCGGGAGTGTTTCGATATGCATTCTCTTGAGGTCTAACCCACGAACCCGGATTAGCGCAATCGCCGCGTGAACGCGTAAAAGGCGGATCGTGCTCTCCGAGCGCGATGTTAAGAATGGCGCCGAAGGCTGCGATAAATTCTGTAGGGGACGCCGCTAGCATCCCGATCACATTTTGGCAAGGGAATCCAGTTCGGCGATTCTGGGTAGCGCATGCGTCTCGCGTGCTGGCGATGGCGTCTCGCCATCGCGGACTTTCTAACAGCGCTCCCATTTCAAGAATGTCTTCGTCTCATTCACGTTACTGAAAAGTTCGTTGCGGTGAGACACCGCAACCAACACGCGAGACGCGTGCGCTACCCAGCCGTCGTCAGCTCGAAGAGTCCATCAAGCTTTTCTGCTCGATCAATACTCATGATGAAGCGTTGCAATTTTTCGCATTGCTCCTTGCCGATGACGTCGCCGCCAAGGGCCGTGAATTTTACCGCGATTTCTTCCTCGGTCATCGGATCGCGCGGATCACCCTTGGGAACATCGACGCGGGTGGAGTGTGACGCGCCGCTGTTGGTGGTGATGGTTACGCGACTCGGCTGGAACTTGGGAAAGAGCGCTTCGAACTCCTGGTTGGCGACGACTTTCACTTTGTCCATGATCGGAATGAGTAATTTATCAAGCACGCGTTCTTCTCGGAATTGCAGCGGTGTCACCATGCCGTCGACCAGTCCTGCAGCCATGCAATAGGGCAGGGAATGATCGGCGGTTTCTTTTGAATCCGGTCGATACTTATGCGGATCGCCCAGGATGTCCGCGGCGCGCGCGATCACTTCGACTTTGATTTCTTTCACATCGCCGGCCTTGATGTTGTGTTCCTTGACCGTCTTCATCATGGCGGTGAGCGGCGCATGGCTGAGCGCTTCAATCGGGAAACTCTTCATGCCGCAATCAAGAATACGATAGTGCGACTTGCTTGAGTTGGGCAGGTCCGCAACCAACGCCTCGCCGTCGAATGTGGCCGGTTGTCCCTTATATTGGACGTGATGGAACACTGCGAAAAGCCCTTCCTTGCCGTCGATGATGTGCTCGGGCCCGGAAAACCCGCCGCGAGCAAGGAGCGCGCTCTCGGCGCCCATGCGTCCCGCCCATGGATCGACCGTGTTCTTCATATTAGTCAACTTGCCCGCTGTCACCGCGCCCGGACAAAATGTTCGTGAAGCGCTGATGCCGATGGCGGACACCATTTGCGCTGGCGTGAGATTCAGCACGCGACCCGCAGCGACCGGCGCCGCGAAGGCGCTTAACGTCGCATGATGCCAGCCGTATTCGCGCACGCCCGGCCGGCCGATTTCGCAGAGACGCATTTCAATTTCGTAGGCGATGATGGTGGCGAGAATCAGATCTTTGCCACTCAGCCCTTCGCTTTCACAGAGTGCCAGCGGCGCGGCGATGAGATCGCTGGGATGACATGGATCCGCTTTCCAATAAATGTCGTTGTAATCCATGGCGCGAATCATGTGGCCATTCAGAAATGCCGCATCGACTGGATTGGTCTTGAACCCGGAGACGAACGCGGTTGCGCTGCCATTCCCACCCTCGCCACCGGACGAGTCCGCCGTGGCGGACATCGCGCGATAGTGCTTCAGCAAAATCTTGGCGTCATCCTGTTGACTGCCGCCCAGAGCGCAGCCGATGGAGTCGAACCAAAATAATTTTGCTGCCTGAATCGCCTCTGGGGAAAGATCCTGATATTTCAGCACGCAAGCCCACTCGGCAATCGTGTGCGACAGCAGACGTTTCGATTCAGTTGGTTGGTGTGACATGATGATCGCTGTTCCTTAGTTTATGAACTTGATTGGGCACGTGCAGATTTTCAAGCCGCTTCGCTCGTGGTTCGCGGAAGTGGTTAGCGCAATTTGGAGCAACGCTAGCCCTTGCTCACGAATTGACTGTGTGGCAAAAGCAACGCCATGAACACGCGCGAGCGGGCGCCGCGTGGGTAGGCGGGTCCGAGCCGGACTGGCGCGACCCCGAAAGCTTTCGGGGGAGTGACCAATCCTTAGGATGCAAACTTCGATGATTTCACGTATTCCTTGTCGCTTGAAGCGAAGCCATGACGTAAGAAAATGAAGATCGACAATGGAACCGGCGGGAGCCGAGAGACATCGACGGGCAAGCCCGCGAGGGTTGACGAGCGGGGACGCGAGTCAATCAACTTCTTTGGGGAGCTGAAGCGGCGCAACGTTTACAAAGTTGCGGTCGCTTATGCAGTCGTCGGCTGGCTGTTGGTTCAAGTTGCTACGCAGGTTTTTCCATTCTTCGAAATTCCGAACTGGGGAATTCGGCTGGTCGTGCTTGCGATTGTCATCGGCTTTCCAATTGCTCTCGTGATCGCGTGGGCGTTTGAAACGACCCCGCAAGGGATCAAGCGGACGGAGGTCGCGGACGCGATGCCGGTGACGGGACGGAAAAAGCGCGCCTGGATCTACATCGTCGTGATCTGCGGCGCGATTGCGGTGGCGTTGTTTTTCGTGGGCCGTTACACGTCCGCAAATAAAACAGCGTCGCCCAATGACATTTCGAATAAATCGATCGCGGTGCTGCCATTCGACAATCTGAGCGACGATAAAGCGAATGCATATTTCGCGGAGGGCATTCAGGATGAAATCCTGACGCGGCTTTCGAAGATCGCGGCTCTGAAAGTGATTTCGCGGACGTCGACGCAAAAATATAAGAGCGCGCCGGATAACTTGCGCGACGTGGGCAAACAGCTGGGAGTCGCCAACTTGCTCGAGGGCAGCGTTCAGAGAATTGCCAATGCCGTACACGTCAACGTGCAGCTCATCCGCGCCGCCACTGACGAACACGTCTGGGCCGAAAGTTACAACCGCAAGCTCGACGATGTCTTCGGAGTTGAAGGCGAAGTCGCCAGCGCGATCGCCGATCAACTCAACGCCAAGCTCTCTGGCACCGAGCAAAAGGCGGTGACTGTTAAGCCGACGCAAAACACCGTGGCTTATGACGCTTACCTGCGCGGACTGTCGATCGAGCACACACAATATAGTTACGAATCCTATCAGCAGGCCGTGCGCGACTACGCTGAAGCGGTCCAGCTTGATCCAAACTTCGCTTTCGCCTGGGCGCGACTCGCCGTCCTTCGCAGCTTTCTTTACTTCAACGCGGTTGATCCAAACACGAACACGGCCGGGGCGGTGAAGGAAGCGGCTGATCGCGCCATGGCGCTGGCACCTGAAGCTGGGGAATCGTGGATTGCGCAAGGTGCATACCGCTACCGGGTTCTACGCGACTTCGCGGGTGCAGTTACCGCTTACAAGCAGGCGCAAATACGATTGCCGAATAATTCCTACCTGTTGCAAAATCTGGCATTTGTTCAGCGCCGCCTTGGTCTTTGGCAGGAAGCCGAGGCGACGTTTAAAAAAGCGCTCGAGCTGGATCCGCGGGACTTCCAACTGCTAGGCAGTATCGGCGGCGAATTTTACACTTATTTGCGGCGCTTTGCCGACGCGCGCGCCGCCATGGATCGAGCGCTTGAGATCTCACCGGATTCGGCCTCGACGCGTGCAAGCAAAGCGGGGACTTTTCAAAGCGAAGGCCGCCTGGATGAGGCTGCCCAGGAACTCGCGCGGATTCCAGCGGACGCGACGGATGATTTTGTTGTCTCTGCCCGGATCGGTCAGGCGATTTATGAACATCACTTCGATAACGCGATTAGCGTGATCGAGCGAAAGCTAAGCTCACTTCCCGCGGGACAGCCGCTCGACTCTATTACCGAGCTCGCCTTGGTCCAGCTTGGCTTTTGTCAGCAGTGGACAGGCCGGGATGAGGATGCGCGTCGAAGTTTCGCTCGCGCGATCGAAGCGATTAAACCGAAACCTGATGCACCTGTTCCGCCAGACGCGAACGGAACACCTAATACTCTTGCCCTCGCTTATGCCGGGCTTGGAGAAAAGGAGAAGGCCCTGGAGCAGGCGCAGCGTGCCGTCAAAGACTACGACACGGATGCGGTGAACAAGCCGTGGTCTCTGACCACACTGGCACAGATTCAAGCGCGCTTCGGCGATTCGGATTCGGCCATCGCGGCTATCCCCCACCTGCTCGAAGTCCCCGCCGGAATCACGCCCGCCGATCTTCGCTTCAATCCGTTCTGGGATCCGCTGCGCAAAGATCCCCGCTTCCAAAAGCTCTGCGAAGAGAAAGGGAAATGAGTCAACGCAATTTCTTCGCCGAATTGAAGCGGCGCAATGTTTACAAAGTTGCCGTCGCCTACGCGGTCGTTGGCTGGTTAATCGCTCAAATTGCGACGCAGATATTTCCGTTCCTCGAAATTCCGAACTGGATTGTGCGTTTGGTTATCGTGTTGATCGCAATTGGGTTTCCGA
>Ga0193729_1001253_pt1 | contig 13046 bp, 14 predicted proteins | sample U1c2metaG_FD_143036 | JGI IMG/M metagenome (GOLD analysis project Ga0193729, IMG submission 143036) | Soil microbial communities from a riparian zone of the East river system, Colorado, United States - U1c2 | ecosystem: Environmental > Terrestrial > Soil > Riparian zone | place: USA: East River... | reverse complement strand
GCGGCGTGTCGTACTTGATGTGATAGAGCGCGTGCTCGCCCACGATATTGACGATGCCCGAGCCCGCCTTCTTGGCGTTGTGCAGGTTGGCGGCGGCATTGGCGAGACCGGGGCCGAGATGCAGCAAGGTCGAGGCCGGCTTGTCGGTCATGCGGTAGTAGCCGTCGGCCGCGCCGCTGCACACGCCTTCGAACAGGCCGAGCACGCAGCGCATGCCCTCGACCCGGTCGAGCGCACCGACGAAATGCATCTCCGAGGTGCCGGGATTGGCGAAGCAGACCTCGACGCCGCCCTTCACCAAGGTCCGAACCAGACTTTCCGCTCCGTTCATCGCCGCCCCCGAACTTTTAGGAATGTGTTTTAGGAATGTGTATGCGGCGGCACCCTAGGCCAGTGGCCGGGCGAACCCAAGCCTTTGCGATTCCTAGATAATTCCAGAGAGCGAACGTTCTCTCTTTATTCTCAATGATTTGTTCAGTATACTTGAACCAATATTGCAGTTCTTAAGAACGAAAGTCATTGATCCATGAGCCATTCGGTCCCCTCCGAGAGCTCGGCCGTCGATACGACCTTCATCATCGGCGCCGATCTGGTCCAATTCGACCGTCCCGAACTGCCGATCTATCAGACGCCCGAATCCCAGACGCCCCTCTCCAAGTGGGCCGAAGCATGTTTCGACGAGGCGCCCTACGGCGCGCCGCTCGATCGTCTGTTCGGAGAGCCGGGCGACCTGCATATCGATAGTGTCGTTCGCGAGGAATCGCAGGCCGCCCTCACCGCGTTGCCAGGCGACGACCCGCTGGTCGCTCTGGCGGCCCTCTCCGACGGGTTGATGCTCCCGGCCTCAGCACCGGCGGCGGAGATCGCGACAGCGGTCGACTTCGGTGCCGACTCCCATCCCATCGTTCACTTGCACGATGGCTGGAGCTGGGACATCGCCGGCGCCGACTGGACGTTCGACTTCCACAGCTGAGTTCTTCGCTGGGCGCGCGCGACTCCAGTCGCGTGTCTTTGCCGATGCCAGCGATGATCGCGCCACTGGAGTGACGCGCCCCCAGCAAAGACTTACGCGGCGTCGCCCAGTTCGAGCTGGACGAGGTTCACCCAGTAGGCCGCACCGGTCGTCAGGATCGCGTCGTTGAAATCGTAGAGCGGCGAATGCACGTTGTGGCAGCCGCCCTCCTCGGTGCCGCCATTGCCGATCATGATGTAGGCGCCGGGCTTCTTCTCCAGCATGAAGGCGAAGTCCTCGGCGCCGGAGATCCGCGGCGTGTTGGGCTCGACATTCTCGCGGCCCACCGTCAGCGCCGCCGCCTCGATCGCCAGCGAGGTCTGCTCGACGGCGTTGATCAGGGCGGGATAGCGCCGCAGATACCTGCTCTCTGCCGTGCATCCGCCGGCCTGCGCGATGCCGGCCGCCACCTCTGCCAGGCGGCGCTCCAACAGCGCCCGCACGGCCGGAGAGAAGCTGCGCGCAGTCCCGCTGATCAGCACCTCGGACGGGATGACGTTGGGCGAACCCGCGCTTCCGGCCGCCATATGGCCGACGCTCAGTACCGCCGCTTGGGAAGGCGGCACGTTGCGCCCGATGATGCCCTGCACCGCCACGATGAACTGCCCGGCGACAAACGTTGGGTCGGTGCCGCGGTCGGGCATGGCGCCGTGGCCGCCGGTGCCCTTGAAAGTGACCTGCCAACTGTCGGACGACGCCAGCATGGCGCCGGAGCGGATGGCGAAGCGGCCGGTCGGGATGCCCGGCATGTTGTGCATGCCGTAGACGGCGTCGCAGTTGAACTTGTCGAACAGGCCTTCCTCGATCATCACGCGGGCGCCGCCCAGCCCTTCCTCGGCGGGCTGGAAGATGAAATGCACGGTGCCGGCGAAGTCCGGTTCTGCTGCCAGATGCTTGGCCGCGCCAAGCAGCATGGTGGTGTGGCCGTCATGGCCGCAGGCATGCATCTTGTTGGCGTTGACCGAGGCGTAGTCGAAGTCGTTCTTTTCCTGCAGGTGAAGCGCATCCATGTCGGCGCGCAGGCCGATCGTCTTCTGGCCGGGACGCTTGCCCTTCAAGGTCCCGACGACACCGGTGTTGGCCAGCCCGCGATGCACTTCGATGCCCCAGCCTTGCAGCTTCTCGGCCACGATCTGCGCGGTGCGCTGCTCCTCGAAGGCGGTTTCGGGATGTCGATGGATGTCGCGGCGGATGGCGGTGAGCTGGGCGTGATCGCCGGCAAAAAGATCGGGCGTGAATCGGGTCATGAAGGTCCTCGTGTCTGGGCGCGAGACTAGCCGCCGCCGACGCGCCTTGCCATAAGACTCCGGCATATCGGAGGGCTGGGAGGCCATATGACGTTGTTCAAGAAGATGGTTGCGGTATTGGCCGCTGCCATCGCGTTCACCACCGCCGCTGCCTCGGCGCAGGAGCTCAAGATCGGGCTCAAGACCGAGCCGAGCTCGCTCGATCCGCAGTATCACGCGCTGACGCCCAACCTGCAGGTGGCGTTCTACATGTTCGACACGCTGGTCAAGCAGAACGAGAGCCTGAAGCCGATGCCGGGACTGGCGCTGTCGTGGAAGCCGGTCTCCGACCTGGTCTGGGAATTCAAGCTGCGCCCGGGCGTCAAGTTCCACGACGGCTCGGACTTCACCGCCGAGGACGTCGTGTTCACCTACGAGCGCGTCGGCAAGGTGCCCAACAGCCCGGGCCTCTACACGATCTATACGCGCCAGATGGACAAGTTCGAGATCGTCGATCCGCTCACCTTGCGCATCCACACCAACACGCCCGCGCCGCTGCTGCCGCTCGATGTCGCGGCGCTGCCGATCCTGTCCAAGAAGGCGGCGTCGGGACCGGCGCCCGAAGGCAAGACCTCGGCCGAGCTCAACGCCGGCAACGGCCTGGTCGGCACCGGCCCGTTCAAGTTTGTGTCGTGGCAGCGCGGCAACAGCCTCGTGCTGGAGCGCAACGACGCCTATTGGGACGGCAAGGCACCGTGGGCGAAGGTGATTTTGCGGCCACTTTCCAACAATACGGCGCGCGTCGCTGCGCTGCTGTCGGGCGACGTCGATCTGATCGAGGATCCGCCGACCACCGACCTCGCCAAGCTCAAGTCCGATCCCAAGATCACGCTGGCGCGCGCCGTCTCCAACCGCCTGATCTACATTCATCTCGACCAGCATGGCGACCCGCCGATCGGCATTCCCGACACCGGGGCCAAGAATCCGCTGATGGACAGGAAGGTGCGCGAGGCGCTCAGCATCGCCATCGACCGCAAGGGCATCGTCGACAAGATCATGGAAGGCGTGGCGCTGCCCGCCGGCGACTTCCTGCCCTATCCGATGGGCGGCACGCGCAAGGACACGCCGATCGATCCTTACGATCCGGCGCGCGCCAAGAAGCTTTTGGCCGAAGCGGGCTATCCCAACGGCTTTTCGATCACGCTGGGCGCGCCCAACGGCCGTTACATCAACGACCTGAAAGTGGCCCAGGCGGTGGCGGCGATGTGGAGCCGCATCGGCGTCAAGACCGAGGTCGATGCCGTGGCGCCGCCGGTGTTCTTCAAGAATCGCGATTCCTTCAAGTACAGCGCCTACATGGCGGGCTGGGGATCGAGCACTGGCGAGGTCAGCAACGCGCTGAAGTCGCTGGTCGCCACACCCGACAAGCTGAAGGGCATGGGCACGACCAACAGCGCGCGCTACTCCAACCCGGCGATGGACGCCAAGCTCGAGGAGGCGCTGCGCACCGTCGACGACGCCAAGCGCGAGGCGCTGATCGCCGAGGCCAGCCAGATCGTCATGGCCGACCATGGCCTGCTGCCGCTGCATTTCGAGGTCTCGGTCTGGGCGATGCGCAAGGGCCTCACCTATGAAGGCCGCGCCGACCAGATCACCATCGCGCAGAACGTGAAGCCGGTGAAGTAGGCAACCCGAGCCAGATGGAAGCGCCAAGGATTGCCAGAAAAGAAGAAAACCTCATGCTGAGGAGCCACGCGAAGCGTGGCGTCTCGAAGCATGGGCGACAGCAAGACTGGTTCCCACCCTTCGAGACGCGGCCCTATGGGCCGCTCCTCAGGGTGAGGCGTTTTTTGGGCCCCTAGTCAGATGCTGGTCTATATCATCCGTCGCCTGATGCAGGCCGCGCTGGTCATGGTGGTGATGTCGGCGGTGGTGTTCGCCGGCATCTACGTGATCGGCGACCCGGTGGCGATGATGATCAGCCCGGATGCGAGCGAGGTCGAACGCGATGCCGTGCGCGTCACGCTCGGCCTCGATCAGCCGATGTGGCGGCAATATCTGACGTTCGTGGGCGACGCGCTGCACGGCGATTTCGGCAAAAGCTTCCTGGCCGGCCAGCCCGCCATGGGGCTGATCTTCGAGCGCATGCCGGCGACCATGGAGTTGGCCATCGCCTCGCTGATCCTGTCGCTGCTGATCGGCCTGCCGATGGGCGTCTATGCCGGGCTGCGGCCCCACGCGCCGGGCAGCAAGGCGATCATGACCGGCTCGATCCTGGGCTTCTCGCTGCCCAATTTCTGGGTCGGGCTGATGCTGATCATGGTCTTTGCCGTGCTGCTGCCCGACCTGATCCCGTGGTGGCCGCGCCTGCCGGCCTCGGGCCGCGGCACGACGGTCAACCTTCTGGGCGTGCCGGTCTCCTTCCTCACCGCCGACGGCCTGCTCCACCTCCTGCTGCCGGCGCTGACGCTCGCCTTCTACAAGGGCGCGCTGATCGTGCGCCTGGCCCGCGCCACCGCCCGCGAAGTCCTGCCCATGGACTACATCAAGTTCGCGCGCGCCAAGGGCTTGAGCGAGAACCGCATCGTTGGCGTGCACGTGCTCAAGAACATCATGATCCCGATCGCCACGGTGAGCGGGCTCGAGTTCGGCCAGACCGTGGCCTTTGCCGTGGTCACCGAGACGGTTTTCTCGTGGCCCGGCATGGGCAAGCTTTTGATCGATTCCATCCTGCTGCTCGACCGGCCGGTGGTGGTGGCCTACCTTGTGGTCATCGTCTTCTTCTTCGTGATCCTGAACCTCGTGGTCGACCTGCTTTATTCGGTCCTCGATCCGAGAGTTCGTCTCGAGAGCCGCACCACATGACGGACGCCGCTCTTGAGCCCGTCGCGACGGTGCGGCCGCAGACGCCGTTCCAGCGAGTCGTCTCGGACTTCTGCGAAAGCAGGCTGGCCGTGTTCGGCCTCGTCCTGGTGGCGATCTCGGCGTTCGTCGCCCTGTTCGCGCCCTGGATCTCGCCGCAGAACCCGTTCGACATTGCGAGCCTCGACCTGCTCGACGCCAAGGTGCCGCCGGGCACGGTCTCCGGCGACGGCAAGATGGTCTACTGGCTGGGCACCGACGGCCAGGCGCGCGACATGCTGTCGGCGATCTTTTATGGCATGCGCATCAGCCTGTTCGTGGGCGCCGTGTCGGTCGTGGTGGCGCTCGCCATCGGCGTCGTGGTCGGTCTGGTCGCGGCCTATGCCGGCGGCAAGGTCGACGCGCTCTTGATGCGCATCGTCGACCTCATGCTGTCCTTTCCGGCCATCCTGGTGGCGCTTATCCTGCTCTCGGTGCTGGGCAAGGGCATCGACAAGGTGCTGTTCGCCCTCATTCTCGTTCAGTGGGCCTATTTCGCCCGCGCCGCGCGCGGCGCCGCGCTCGTGGAGCGCAACAAGGAATATGTCGAGGCCGCAACCTGCCTCGCCCTGCCGGCCAGCCGCATCGTGTTCCGACATATGCTGCCCAACTGCATGCCCTCGCTGATTGTCATCGCCACCATCACCCTCGCCCGCGCCATCGCGCTCGAGGCCACGCTTTCGTTCCTGGGCGTCGGCGTGCCGGTGACCCAGCCCTCGCTCGGCATGCTGATCTCCAACGGTTTCGAGTTCCTGCTGTCGGGCAGCTACTGGATCAGCTTCTTTCCCGGCGTGGCGCTGGCCATCGCCATCGTCGGCATCAACCTGGCGGGCGATCAGCTGCGCGACGTGCTGAACCCGCGAAACCTGCGATGAGCCATCCGTTCGAGTCGGTCGTTCAAAAAGACCTCATGCTGAGGAGCCGCGCGAAGCGTGGCGTCTCGAAGCATGGGCGACAACAAGACTGGACCCCACGCTTCGAGACGCGGCCCTGCAGGCCGCTCCTCAGGGTGAGGCGGGACTCTGTCTAGATGACCGAGGCAGGCCTCGCGGTCCGCAACCTACGCACCCACTTCTTCACCAAGGAAGGCGTGGCCCGCGCCGTCGACGGCGTCGATTTCGACGTGGCGCCCGGCGAGATCCTGGGGCTGGTGGGCGAATCGGGCTCAGGCAAGACCGTCACCGGCTTTTCCATCCTGGGCCTGATCGATCCGCCGGGCCGCATCGTCGAAGGGAGCTCGATCCGCTTCGCCGGCGAGGAGCTCACGAAGGCCAAGCCTGAGCGGCTGCGCGCCATCCGCGGGGCGGAGATCGCCATGATCTTCCAGGACCCGATGATGACCCTCAATCCGGTCCTGCGCATCGACACCCAGATGATCGAGACGGTGCAGGCCCATCTCAAGGTGGGCGAAGCCGAGGCGCGCCGGCGCGCCCGCGCCGCCTTGGTCCAGGTCGGCATCGCCTCGCCCGACGAGCGGCTGCGCGCCTATCCGCACCAGTTCTCCGGCGGCATGCGCCAGCGGGTGGCGATCGCCATCGCGCTCCTGCACAAGCCCAGGCTGATCGTGGCCGATGAGCCCACCACCGCGCTCGACGTCACCATCCAGGGCCAGATCCTGTTCGAGATGCAGCGGCTCTGCCGCGAGAGCAACACGGCGCTGATCTGGATCACCCACGACCTCGCCGTGGTGGCGGGCCTCGCCGACCGCATCGCCGTGATGTATGCCGGCCGCATCGTCGAGATGGGCCGCACCGCCGACATCATCGAACGGCCGATGCATCCCTACACCAAGGGGCTCATCGGCTCGGTGCCGTCGCAGAACACGCGCGGTCATCCGTTGGCGCAGATCCCAGGCATGACACCCTCCCTGCTAAAACTGCCGGCCGGCTGCGCCTTCAAGGCGCGCTGCCCCATCGCCATCGACAAATGCAACGAGATGCCGGCGCTGGAGGCCCATCGCCCGGGCCAGCTCGCGCGCTGCTGGCGGGCAGCTGCATAGATCACGAAGGCTTCACTCAGGCGGCATTAGGTAGCAACGGGTGCAGGGCTAAAAGCCACTGTGCGGACGCATTTCCACACCATGTAACTGTTCCCCTCAGCCTGGTCCTCACGGCCGGGCGCCTCCTTCGTCTTTCGACAAAAATTTGGACGGAGACACCTGTGTCCAGCCCCAAAATCGTTCCCCGCAAGAAAAAGATGACCATCAGTGAAAGTGCACTGCTGAGCGTCGCCCGCATCGTCGGAAATCAGCAGGACATCCTGCAAAAGTGGCTCCGCCGCAGGGATGCGCGGCATCAACACCGCAGTCCCGCAGCCAGCGGCTACCCGACGCTCATCAGGCACTAGCCGGGCGCCTCCCTGCCCATTGAACGCCGCAACGCGGTTCAATGGCGCTCGAGAATGGTCCCAGTCACCGCGCAGTGACCCGCAGCCGCGCGATTGGTAACGTGTTCTCATGAGAGAGCCGACGTTCACCGATCTTCGCGCAAAGCCGCGAACGAAACGCACGTAGCATGCGACACGCCGGATCGCTCGTCCGCCGATGACCGCCCCGCTGCTTTCCCTGCGCGGCATCACCAAGCGCTTCGTCCAGAGGGTCGATCTTGCCGGCAAGATCGCCAATGCCTTCGGCGCCGGCGTGCACGAGACCGTCGTGCAGGCGGTTTCCGACGTCGATCTCGACGTGGCCGAAGGCGAGGTCGTGGGCCTGGTGGGCGAGTCGGGCTGCGGCAAGAGCACCTTGGGCCGGATCGTGGCCGGCATCCTGCCGCAGACCGCGGGCGTCATGCGCTGGCGCGACCAGGACGTGGCGGCGATGGCGGGCGAGGAGCGCCGCGCCTGGCAGCTCGCCGTGCAGATGATCTTCCAGGATCCCTACGCCTCGCTGAACCCGAGGCTGCGCGTCGCGGAGATCGTGGGCGAGGCGCCGCGCGTGCACGGGCTGGTGGCGCGCTCGGGCCAGGCGCAATACGTCGCCGAAATGCTCGACCAGGTCGGGCTCGACGGCGCCTATTCGACCCGTTACCCGCATCAGTTCTCGGGCGGCCAGCGCCAGCGCATCGGTATCGCGCGCGCGCTCGCGGTAAAACCCAGCTTCATCGTCTGCGACGAGGCGGTGGCGGCGCTCGACGTCTCGATCCAGGCGCAGGTGCTGAACCTTTTCATGGAGCTGCGCGGCCGGCTCGGCCTTACCTATCTCTTCATCTCGCACAATCTCGCAGTGGTCGAGCATCTCTCGGACCGGGTCGCCATCATGTATCTCGGCCGCCTGGTCGAGATCGCGCCGGCCGACGAGCTGTTCGCCCATCCCAACCACCCCTATACCCAGGCTTTGCTGGCCGAAGTGCCCAAGCTCGACGCGGCGCGGCGGGTTTATAGGCCGATCGCGGGCGAACTGCCCTCGCCGCTCGATCCGCCAACCGGCTGCGCCTTCCACCCGCGCTGCCCGCATGCCATGGCCCGCTGCAAGGTCGAGCGGCCGGCCCTCCGGGAGGTCGCGGCTGGCCATATAAGCGCCTGTCACCTGAACGACGCCTAGGCTAGACTAAAACCCGGTCCACGGTGGGTCGCAGGGAAGGACGCTTCGCATGACCTACAGACTATGGTGGACCGTCGGTTACACCTGCAGTTCGGAGCGCGAGTTCCTCGCCGCCAAGCACCGGCTGCTGCCGGCCACCTATGAAATGCTGGACGATGCCTTGCGCCGCGCCAGCCAGGTCGGACGGGCCGGCGGCGTGGCCTGGCTGATCGAAGGCGACGACAAGACGCGCCTCGAGCGCGGCCTGATCGAGAAGACCCTGAAGAAGCGCGGCCAGGAACTGGAAGCCACGGCGCCCGCCGCCGACCGGCCGACCGACCGGCGTGGCCCCGACCAGCGCCGTGATGGGCCGCGGGATGACAGGGGCAAGATGACGCGGTAAATCCGCGCCGCGATGATTCTGTTCCCGGCGATCGACCTCAAGGACGGCAAGTGCGTGCGCCTGCTGCGCGGCGACATGGCGCGCGCCACGGTGTTCAACGACAGCCCCGCCGCCCAGGCCAAGGCCTTCGCCAATGCCGGCTGCGAATGGCTGCACCTGGTCGACCTCAACGGCGCGGTCGAGGGCCATCCGGTCAACCGCGCGGCCGTCGTCGAGATCCTGCAGGCGATCGAGGTGCCGGCCCAGTTGGGCGGCGGCATCCGCACCATCGAGAACATCGCGCGCTGGTTCGAATCGGGCGTCAAGCGGGTGATCCTGGGCACCGTGGCCGTCAAGGAGCCCGGCCTGGTCAAGGCCGCCTGCAAGCAGTGGCCGGGCCAGATCGCCGTCGGCATCGACGCCCGCGACGGCATTGTGGCGGTCGACGGCTGGACCAGGCAGAGCACGGTGCGCGCGCTCGACCTCGCGCTGCGTTTCGAGGACGCCGGCGTCTCGGCCATCATCTACACCGACATCGACCGCGACGGCGCGATGGGCGGCGTCAATGTCGACGCCACCATCACCCTCGCCCAGCATCTCACCACGCCGGTAATCGCCTCGGGAGGCGTGAGCTCGCTCGATGATCTCCGCGAGCTTCGCCCCGCCGAGGAGTACGGCATCGTGGGCGCCATCGTCGGCCGCGCGCTCTACGACGGCCGGGTCACGGTCCCCGACGCCATCCGCGTACTGAAGGGGGACTGAGCGGTGCTGAAGGTCCGCATCATCCCCTGCCTCGACGTGAAGGACGGCCGCGTGGTCAAGGGCGTGCAGTTCGTCGGCCTGCGCGACGCCGGCGATCCGGTCGAGCAGGCGCGCCTCTACGATGCCGCCGGCGCCGACGAGCTCACCTTCCTCGACATCACGGCAAGCCACGAGAACCGCGACACCATTCTCGACGTCGTCGCCCGCACGGCGGAACAATGCTTCATGCCGCTGACCGTGGGCGGCGGCGTGCGCGCCGTCGAGGACATCCGCCGCCTTCTGCTGGCTGGCGCCGACAAGGTCTCGATCAATTCCGCTGCCGTGGCGCGGCCGGACTTCGTGCGCGATGCCGCCGAGAAATACGGCGACCAGTGCATCGTGGTGGCGATCGACGCCCGCCAAGCGGCGCCCGGTAAGTGGGAAGTCTTCACCCATGGCGGGCGCAAGGGCACCGGGCTCGATGCCGTCGACTGGGCGCGCCGCATGACCGAGCTGGGCGCGGGCGAGATCCTGCTGACCTCGATGGATCGCGACGGCACCAAGTCGGGCTTCGACCTCGAGCTGACCCGTGCGGTGTCGGACGCGGTGCCGGTGCCGGTGGTGGCCTCGGGCGGCGTCGGCACGCTGGATCACCTGGTCGAGGGCGTGACGCGGGGCGGCGCCTCGGCCGTGCTCGCCGCCTCGATCTTCCATTTCGGCGAGTTCACCATCGCCCAGGCGAAGGAACGTCTCACCCAAGCGGGCGTTCCGATCCGACAAATCTCGCGCGCGGCGTGATTTTGGCGTAAAATCACCGCAGCGCCCGTCCAAGAGGCGCTTCTAGACAGGAGTCGATCGCCCTCCCCTCCCCCGGGCGACGGAGTTTCCCCTCTGATGGCAAAGCGCAAGAAAGCCAAGAAGAAGGCGCACGGAAAAAAGCGCCAGAACGGTCCCGCGGACGTGGACGAACACGTGCTCGACCGCCTCTACCTCGTAATCGAGGGGCGCAAGGGCGCCGATCCCGACACCTCTTACACCGCCCGCCTGTTCAGCCGCGGCCGCCAGCAGATCGCCAAGAAGCTGGGTGAAGAAGCCGTCGAGGCGCTGATCGAAGGCATCCGCGGCGACAAGCCCAAGCTCGTGGGCGAAAGCGCCGACATGCTCTACCACCTGCTGACCCTGTGGGCGTCGCTCGGCGTGAAGCCCAAGACGGTCTGGGCCGAGCTGGCGCGCCGCGAGGGACTTTCGGGCATCGCCGAGAAGGCCTCCCGCAAGAGCCGATAATGGCAAAAGGCGCGTTGCGTCGGCGCGCCGCCTGAGGGAACGTGCCGGGCTTCATCGGGAGCCCGTCATGCCGGCCTACGATCGCAACAACATCTTCGCGCGCATCCTGCGCGGCGAGCTGCCGTGCAAGAAGGTCCACGAGGACGCGTTTGCGCTGGCCTTCCACGACATCCATCCGCAGGCGCCGGTCCATGTGCTGGTGATCCCCAAAGGCGAATACATCTCCCAGGCTGATTTCTGCGCCCAGGCGCCAGCCGAGCTGCTCACGGGGTTCTGGCGGGCGGTGGCCAAGGTCGCGCAGGATCTCGGGCTGGAGGCCGAGGGCTATCGCATCACAGCCAACCACGGCCCCCATGGCGGACAACTGGTGCTCCATTTCCATGTCCATATCATCGGCGGCCGGCAGATGAGCCATCGCATGGGCAACGCGTCGCGCGGCGGCGCCCAGGAATGATCCGCCGCCGCGCATTGATCGCGGCCGGCCTTTCGTACCCTCTGGCCGCAGCCGCCAAAAGCCCGTGGAAGGGCTACTACGCCACCGGCACGCGGCAGCGCACGGTGCGCTTCGCCGGCAGCGATGGCGTAACCCTGGCCGGCACCCTGCTGCTGCCGGCCTGGAGCGAGTTGCAGCGAGTCCCGGGCATCGTGCTGGTGGCGGGCAGCGGACCGACTGACCGCGACGGCAACAATCCGCTGGTGCCGCAACACATCGATGTGCTGAAACTCGTCGCCGAACTGCTGGCCGCGGCGGGAATCGCCACCCTGCGCTATGACAAGCGCGGCATCGGCGGCTCGACCGCGCGCCCGCACGGAACGCTCGCGGAGCAGGAGCGGTTCTTCTCGTGGGACAATTTCGTCGGCGACGTGGCGGCGGCGCACGGCGAACTGGTCAAGCACGACGAGATCAAGGCCTATGCCACGGCGCTGCTCGGCCACAGCGAGGGCGGGCTGCTGGTGCTGGCCGCCCTGCCGGCGATCACGAAGAACCGCCCGCACGGCATGGTGCTGGCCTCGACGCCGGGCCGGCCGATGCGCGAGATCGTGCGCGAGCAAGTGAACCGTGGCGCCCCCAATCTTGTGGACGCCGTGACAGCCACGATGGCGGCGATCGAGGCCTCGGGGCACGTGCCGGCCGACCTGCCGATCGAGCTGCAGGCGCTGTTTCCGGCCTATGTCGGTCCGTACCTGCAACGCATGCTGGCCTTCGATCCGGCGCAGGCGCTGCTCGGACTCGACCTCGCCTGCCTGCTGCTGCAGGGCGCGGCGGATCGTCAGGTCGTACCGATGGGAGACGTCCAGCCGCTGATCGACGCGCTCAGCAAACGCAGCGCACCTGGCGAGGCGGTGGTCATCCCGGCGGTCAGCCACAATCTCAAGCTCGTGTCCTGGCCGGGTGATGCAGGCTTCGGCGGACCGATCGCGCCCGCCGTCGCCACCAAGCTGGTCGACTGGCTCGTGCCGATGCTGGGTGCTTGATCGGATGCACAAGCGGGTCGATCATCGCGCCAAGGATGGAGGAAACGGCATGGCGGTGACGGTTCGCGCGGTGACGCCGGCGGTGGGCGCGGAGATTTCCGGAGTCGACCTCAGGAACTTGAGTGACTCCGATTTCGCGGCGATCGAGCGCGCCTGGACCGACCATTCGATGATCCTGCTGCGCGGCCAAAAGCTCGGCGACGACGACCTGCTGGCCTTCAGCCGCCGTTTCGGCACCCTCGATCCGCCGCCCAACCAGGAGCGCGGCCGCATCAGCCCGCCGGGCTATCCCGACATCTATGTCGTGTCCAACGTGCTCGACGGCAAAGGCGATCCGATCGGCGCCCTGGGCGCGGGCGAAGCAGCATGGCACACCGACATGAGCTACCTCGACACGCCGCCCGATGCCTCGATGCTCTATTCGCTGGAGATTCCGCCCTCCGGCGGCAACACCTGGTTCTGCGGCATGCAGGCCGCCTGCGACGCGTTGCCGGCCGAGCTTTTGGG
>Ga0193729_1001252_pt1 | contig 13049 bp, 11 predicted proteins | sample U1c2metaG_FD_143036 | JGI IMG/M metagenome (GOLD analysis project Ga0193729, IMG submission 143036) | Soil microbial communities from a riparian zone of the East river system, Colorado, United States - U1c2 | ecosystem: Environmental > Terrestrial > Soil > Riparian zone | place: USA: East River... | reverse complement strand
GGACCTTGCCTTCCGGCCCCACCATGCTTGCCATGAGGAGTGTGACATGGCCACCACCACAGCCTACATCCACGCACTTCATTCCTTTCCTGAAACCGACCGTCTTTAATAATTGAGAAGTAGTCGGCAGCATCACTCGAGCCACGAGGTATAGCGCTCTTTACCTTCCTTGCCTCCACGGATTGCATAAGCACACATGGCAAAGCCTCAATCGGCGCTATCTGCCAGCTCGCGGAGTCAAGGCGAGTCCGAGGACAAATCCGGCGACTAATCCGCAAAGGTGCGCGGCCATGCTCACCTGCGGTGTCGAGAGATCGAACGCCGTTTGTATCGCGACAATCATCAGGACGTTGCCTAATCGCTGGTTTGCATGCGGCGCGTGCCGATGTCGAAGCAAAAATCCAGCCCACGCACCGACTATGCCCATGATGCATCCCGACGCGCCGACAAGTTGGGCTACCTGAACCAGTCCGATTAGGGTCAATCCTACCACTCCGGCGCTCGAGACGAGTCCCGAAATTAGATAGCAGATCGCAAACCGGACCGCGCCGATTGAGCGCTCCAGCGGCGGGCCAAGGACGTAGAGCGCAAAAAGATTGAAAAGCAGATGAACAAAACCTGCGTGCAAAAAAAGTGCGGTGAACAAACGCCAGTACTGGCCCTGCACCACAACAGCGTAAGGTTCGAGCGCGCCGAGTTGATGCAGGACTTCGGGGTCCGTCCAATTACCAAAGGAAATCTCGAAGATGAATGCGGCGGCGTTGATGAGGATAAGAACGAGGACCGCAGAGGCGTTGCGGAAAGAACGACGTCGATCTTGCTGCTCGATTTCCTGCTGGAGCGAAGGCGACGGGGAAACGGCTCGATGGTTGTGATGAGATTCCAAATGGCGAAATAATCGAACCTGCTCGCGCAACTCAGCGCTCGGATGCAAAATCTGAAGGGCCGCCCCAAGTTTTCTCGCGGATTTGTAACTTTGGCGCGCGGCAAGCTCCGTCATTTTTCGCGATCCAATTGCTGGAATGAACAAGAGAGCGAACCAGGCTGCGCCACCGACGTACCCAGCCGCAGCTCGGAAAAAGATCCAGGCTAGAGCCGTAACGACGAGAACAACGAGCGCGGCGATGCGCCAGCCACGGTAAATTGGATTGGGACGCCAGGCGCGTGCCAGCACCAGGAGCGGTGAAATCACTGCGAGGAAGAGAAAAATGTGATTCAGATCGAGCACAAAGGAAGGTTTGAACTTTGACGTTGGAAGTGAAGAGTTGTGCGTCCAACCTCGACTTTAAATTATGCGAATTTCGGTCACTTACTATCTCGACGTCATCTCTTCGTGGTGTTTTTGGGCGGAGCCGGCATGGGCGGAATTGAAAAGACGTTATCATGACAAGGTTGAATTTCAGTGGAAGATCGCCTTGCTCGATCAAAAAGCGCTTCCGGTCTCGCGCGAGCAGGAAGAATGGTTTTACCGCCGCAGCGGCACAATCATGCGGTCGCCATTCATGTTGAGCAGCGCTTGGTACGAGCCGATCCGGCCGGAGTATCTCGCGCCAAACTGCGTGGCTGAAGCCGCAAAGGATTTCGGAATTACCGACGACCGCGTGCGCCTTGCGCTTTCGTATGCCGGCTTGCGCGAGGGAAAACGGGTCGGCGAATGGGAGATCGCTGCGGAGATTGGTGCGAAAGCATCCAGTATCGATACAAAAGAATTGCTCGAACGGGCGCGTTCGACTGTGGTTGAAACGCGCGTCCGTGCCGACACTGCTGATTTTCATCTGTTGCAGGTGACGCAGCGGCCTACGTTCGTGTTCGACAGCGAAATTGGAGATCGGGCGGTCTTTTCTGGATTTGCCAGAGTTGCGCCGCTTGTGGCTGGCCTCGATGCAATGTTGGATGACGCGCAGGCTTACACAGCACATGCCGCCCATTTCGGCGCGCCCCCTGGCTGAGGAAAAATTCAGTTCATGTAGATTGACCTTGCCAGCGTCGAAATCTTGTCTACAACTTCCCTTCGGCTCGCGAAAAAATGCGGGTCCGTTGTCGCAGTCATCGCAGCTGCGGCGATGCAGAGTGTTTCGGCCGACTCCCCAAGGGGAGGCCGGAGATTGCGATTAAGAAAAACACGACGTTACGGCGCACTCCCGTCTTCGTCGGCCAGGAGATTGATTTAATCTGCAACAACAATTTCGCGTAAACGGTCGGATTCGCGCCCGCGAAGTCCGTGTCATCTTAGGTTCCAGTGGCGAACAGCTCGGCGTCATGAAATTATCGGACGCCTTGCGCAAAGCTCAAAGTCTCGGTCTCGATCTTGTCGAAGTCGCGCCTACGGCGAACCCGCCAGTTTGCAAAATCGTGGCGCTCGGAAAATTCCGCTACGACATTTCCAAACAAGAAAAAGACAAAAGAGCGACTGGCGCGAAGCTGAAAGAAATTAAGTTTCGTGTCAACATCGACGATCACGATTATCTGACGAAAATCCGTCACGGCGAAGAATTCCTTGATCGGGGAAATAAAGTTCGGGTGCAGCTCCAATTTCGCGGACGGGAAATGGCGCACCAGGAATTTGGTCTGCAGCTTATGGAGAAAGTGCGCGATGACCTCTCCGGCATGTCACAAGTGGAAACGGCGCCGAAAATCACCGGCCGAAATGTGACCATGACGCTCTCGCCGCTGCCGGCGAACCGCCGGAAAAGGCGATTTGCACCACCGCCTAAAACAGCCGAGAGCGAAATCGCTGTTTCGCCGAACGGGACGTGATCGTAAGGGTCCCGCAGATTGCGTCTCGCGCAGGAGCTAAGGAGATTTTGAGGCCGTCGGTCTCGCTTGCGGCGAATTGACGGGTGGCGGCGCTGCCGCTTGCTTCGCTTCCAACCGCGCTTTACGGCTCTGCGCTTCTGCGTTCTTGGGGTCGAGCTTTAGAGCTTTTTCAGTATCCGCCATGGAATTGGCTATATCTTCCTTCGTTTCGTAGATGTAGCTGCGGTAAAGATAATATCGGACTTCATTTGGCTTAAGTTTGATCGCTTCGGAGTAATCGGCCAACGCTTTATCGTAATCGCGTAGTTTCATCTCCACTGCCGCGCGTTGTTCGTAAATGCGCGATTCGCTTGGCTTGATCTTGAGCGCTTCGTTGAAATCAGCGACGGCCTCCTCAAACTTTTGGTCGCGCGCAGAGGCGAATCCGCGTTGCTGGTAAGCAACTGCGAGATCCGAAGCGTATTTGCGGTCGAGAGCGGTCGCTTTGCGAAGCAGCTCGACGCCTTTGTCGTAGTCTTGATTCCTGGAGGCCTCGGCACCTTCTCGCGCGAGCTTGTTCGCTTCTTTGTTGCCTTGTGCCTGGACGACTTGCGATACGCAAACCGCCAGGGCGATAAACAGAGTGATAATCGAATATTTTTTCATGATTTTCTGTTGGACGTTAATATTCCTTGAGAATTCGAAACTCAGGCCGCGAATAGTTGGCCGCAAGCGCAACTCTTAGGTTTGCTCTGGAGAAGGCGCTTGTTCAATGTCGATCTTTGGCTCGGGCTCTTGCGAAGCGGATCCACCCGGTCCCGGCTCATCGACCCGCGTGATCCGCAGAGCACAACCGGTCGTTTCGTCGATCTCGATTAGCGCCCCCCGCAGCCGGACCTCTCCGGAAGCGACCGGAAACGATGCCGGCAGATTTGAAATGAATCGGTTCATGATCGGTTCGATCGCGCGGCCAAGAATCGAATTCACCGGCCCGCACATTCCCGCGTCGCACATGAACGCTGTTCCACCAGGAAAGATTTGTTCGTCCGCTGTCTGCACATGCGTGTGAGTACCAATTACAGCCGAGACCCTGCCATCGAGAAACCGACCGAGCGCGATTTTCTCGCTCGTGGTCTCGCCATGCGCATCGACAATAATATTGGTAGTCTCTTTGCGCATTTTCGTCACCGCCGCTTCTGCTGCTCGGAAGGGGTTCTCCAGAATCGGCTGCATGAATGTTCGCGCCTGGACGTTGACCACACCGATTTTGCCCTTCGCCGTTTCGAGCACGATTGACCCGCTGCCAGGCGCGCCGTCGGGATAATTCAATGGGCGCAACAGGCGCGGTTCGAGATCGAGAAATTTGAGAATATCTTTTTGGTCCCAAATATGGTCGCCAGTCGTAACGACTGAAACGCCAGCGCGCAAAAGGTCGATTGTGATTTTGCCGGTAATTCCTCGGCCGCCGGCCGCGTTCTCGCCGTTGACGATGATGAAATCCAATGCGTGCTTTTCCTTAAGCTCGGGCAATCGATCGATCACGGCGCTGCGTCCCGGCTCGCCGACGATGTCGCCCAAAAAAAGAACCGTTAGCATTCTGCGAGCATCGTATTAAAGGAACCGAAATCCAAACGCGGATGTTTCAGTTCAAGCAAGCGCGACGATCCCTCGCGATTATCGCAGTCCATCTGTCGATCTTACCGCCCGCCAGCGACGCTGCGGACAACCTCGGGATCCTTGGCGCGCATCCCAAATGGAACGTGCTGGAAAAATACCAGGAAACAATCACGCACGACCAGTTCACCCGATTGATTCAGGACGCATACTGCACCCACGGTTTCGCACCGGACTTGATTGCGATAAACGACAAAAATGCGCGGATTTTGACGAACCGCGTTGCGCAAGAGTTCTTCACCTTGCGCTTCGCTGAAGATGAAGCGTCCTGTCAGCCGGTGCCACGTCTTTGGCGTCCTGCGAAGTCCCTGGCACCGGCAAAACCAGACAAACCGCTCTCCGGTTTCCGCGTTGCGCTAGATCCGGGACATCTCGGCGGAAAATGGGCGAAGATGGAGGAGCGCTGGTTTCAAGTCGGCGACAGCCAGCCGGTGCAGGAAGGCCACCTGACGCTGCGCGTGGCGCGATTGCTGGCGCCGCGATTACGAAAATTGGGTGCGAAAGTTTCTTTTGTTCGGAACAGCGCCGACCCAATCACCTCGAAACGTCCGGATGATTTCAGAGAGCTAGCAAAAAAAATCTTGATCAAAAATGGCGTGCCGCAACCCCGCGTGGGTGGGGATGTTCTTGATCCAAACGATCCTGAGAAAGAGCAAACGATTCGCTGGCAGAGCGAAATTTTGTTCTACCGCTACAGCGAGATCCGCCGTCGCGCCGCCCTGGTGAATACGAAATTGCATCCTGATCTTGTGCTTTGCTTGCATTTTAACGCCGAAGGCTGGGGCGATCCGAACAATCCGACGTTGACCGACAAAAATCATCTTCATCTGCTGGTGAATGGTGCCTATCTGCAGAACGAGCTGGAATTAGATGACGAACGCTTTGAAATGATTCGCCGGCTTTTGAGCCGCGCTTACGATGAAGAGCTGCCTCTTGCTGACACGATTGCTGGTGCGATGGCTCGCGAAACCGGATTGCCACCCTATGAATATCCCACCACAAATAATGCAACGAAGGTCGGAACGAGCGGTTATGTTTATGCGCGCAATCTGCTGGCGACGCGGCTTTATCGTTGTCCCGTTGTTTATTGCGAACCGTACGTCATGAACAGCAACGACGCTTTCGCGCGTATCCAGGCTGGCGACTACGATGGAATCCGAAGCGTCAACGGCGTGGATCGGAAAAGCATCCTTCGCGAATACGCCGACAGCGTAGCCGATGGTTTAGTGGAATACTGTCGCAAGGCGCGAGAAGCTAGGGGCGATTGACCTCAATCGCCCGGTTTGTAGGGCGTTTCTATGAAACGCCAAGGCGTCTGTCACAGACGCCCTATAATTTATCGATCGCTTCGCGGATGTCATCGAGCGTGATGTTGCTCGATAAATGGGCTGAACCGATTCCCGGGGTAACAACGAAGCGAATTTCTCCGCTCTCGAATTTTTTGTCGAAGCGGAGCGCCTCGAAAATCTTCTCCCGTCGAAAATCCGACGGCAGATGCGTTGGTAAATCGAACTGTCGCAGAAGGCCGACAATTGCATCGCGTTGATGGCGCGGCAGTCCGGCTTTTTTTACCGAGACATCGCAGGCTGCGATAATTCCAAGACTGATCGCTTCGCCGTGCAGAACTTTCTTGTAATCACCGGCGCGCTCGATCGCGTGACCAATGGTATGACCGAAATTGAGCAGCGCGCGTTCGCCGGTACGATCACGCTCGTCTTTGGCCACGATTTTTGACTTTATCTCAATGTTGCGACGGATTAGTGGCGCGAGATTTTCAAGATCGACGTCTTTAAGGGCCGCGAACATTTCCGCGTCCGCGATAACGGCGTGCTTGATGATCTCCGCGAAACCCTGATTGAACTCGCGGCGCGGCAAGGTCTTTAGAACATCGACATCGTCAATCACCAGCGCTGGAGGATGAATTGCGCCAATCAGATTTTTGCCAGCGCTGGTGTTCACAGCCGTTTTCCCGCCGATCGAGCTGTCCACCATGGCGAGAAGCGTCGTTGGGATTTGCACGTGTGGAATCCCGCGATGATAAATCGCCGCGACGAATCCCGAAATATCTCCGATCACACCACCGCCAAGCCCGATCACGAACGATTGTCGATCCAAACCGGCAGCGATCATCTGGTCACAGATCGCGCCCGCTTGCTCGAGCGTTTTCGACGGTTCGCCCGCGGGAATCGTGATCAACGTCGGCTCAAGTCCCACCGCAGTTAAGCTTTGTTTAACTCGATCCTCGAAAAGCGGCGCGACGTTCGTATCCGAGATAACTATGCAGTAAGGGCCATCCAGTCGCTTCTTGACGACATCCCCCACGCGGTCGAGCAAGCCCGATTCGATCAGCACATCGTAATGGTGCGGACTGGCTCGTACTTCGACCAACAAGCTTCTGGTCACTGGTCTTATTTGGAAAAGGATCACGCTAGTGGTTTTAGTAGGGAGATGAAAGCGAAAATGCAACGGCGCGGAAGATTGCTTGACAAAACATTTCCAAGTTTGTGTATGTAGGTCATGCCCGATCCAGTCGATCCGACCCAGCCACCGCCTCCGTCAAGTCCAGAACCTGAAATAAAGGCCACATCCACTTCGACGGGTTTGCCTTCGAACGTAGCCGCAGCTATCGCCTGTATCCCACTGATCGGTGGCATCATTTTTTACATTCTCGAAAAACGCGACAGCTTCGTGCGTTTTTACGCCATGCAGTCGATCATCTTTGGTTGCGCGTGGTTTCTTTTTAACATTGTCTCAGCCATTGTGCATGCCGTGTTTGGAGCGATTCCGGGTATCGGCGGCATCCTGGTATTTTTCTGGGCAATTATCGCAGCTCTCGTTCATCTGGCATTTTTGGTAGTGATGATCATTGCCATCGTGAAAGCATTCACTGGCGTCCGCTGGGACATCCCGTACGTAGGACCAATTGCGCGGAGACAGGTCGAAGGCGCCGGGTGATCCTGCGATCAGGTAGGGGCGGTTCACTGAACCGCCTTGAATTTGTTGGTCGCATCCGTCGTCCGCGGGCGATTGAGGTCAATCGCCCCTACCTTTGTGCCCCAAGCAACTTCACCACAACCTCGGTTAAAATAAGCTCGTGATCGAGCTGGGTGGTGACGAGCTGAAGATTTGCTCCGAGACACGCCTGCATCCCCTCAATCAATTGTTTGATCTCGAACCGATGCGCGTGCTGCGCGGCGATTCCCAGCGCATAGGCATTAATCGAGCCGTCTTTTTTTCGCGGTAAATGGTCGGTCGCGTCGGCGGGCAAACGATTGATCGCAGAAATGAATTGAAACGGAGAATGCGGACGCGTCAGCCGATGATGCTCCATTAAATCTTTGGCCAATAATAAATTTCGGATCGTTGGCAGAATCGCGACCAGTAAAATGCCGATCGCGCTTTCGCCCTGATCCAATAACCGCCGTACGAGCGTGAGCGCGAGTTCAAGATCGCGGGCTGCAAGAGCACCGCTTAATTCAAAAATGACGCCGGCGCGCGAAAGCGGGACGAGCTCCCGAACTTGATCGACTTTTACCCGACGCTCCCCGTCGAGGAAGATGTCGATCTTATCCAATTCGTTCTCGATCTGGCGGGTGTCACCGCCTGTCAGCAAGACGAACAGATCCAGCGCATCCTCGTCGAATTGAAGTTTGCGTTTTTTCGCTCGCCCCCGGACGATTTCGGTCGCTTCTTCTTCCCATCCGCTCCGGCTGGAATCAAGCCTATCGAAAACCTGCAACTCCGCCCGTTTGACCAGCGATCTGTAAAACGCGCGGCGCTTATCCACTCCGGTTGCGCTGATCAAGAAGGTGACGTCAGACCCGAGGCCGTTCTCAATCAAGTCTGATAATTCCTCAAGCGCAGACTGAACGCTGCCGGCACGGCTGATCGGTGTATCGCCGAGGAAATTCGCGCTCTTCAACCAGACGACTTTTGAGCTGCCAAAGAAAGGCAACGTTTCCAGCGCCTCGATTGTCGATCTTATGCGCGCCGCAGCTTGATCGGCGTTTTCGGCTACGCCATCAATAATTTCCAATCCGAAATCGCCGGCCTCCGGTGGAGTTACTTTCGCGGCAAGTTCAGCCGCAACGCGCTTTACTTCCGCTTCGTCCGAGCCGACCACGGCGTAGATCGTGGCGGCTGACGCTCTTGTTTTCGCTTTCGGCATGGTACGCGAAATAGTCAGACTCGAGAGCGTCGCCGGCCGGCGTTGCGAGTGTACTTTACTCGCCGTCGTTTCGGTTCAATCTTCGAGATTCCAGCGCCGTCTTTCACTTCCATGATCTGGTCGCGCAAAAGTGCGGCGCGCTCGAATTCGAGGTTCGCCGAGGCGCGCTGCATCTCATCTTCGAGCTCACGCAGTAGCTCGGTAACATTGAAATCGCCACCGGCTTCCTGAATAACCGAAGCGGCGATTTCGCGTCCGCGCAGAATGGTGTGCAAACTCTCTTGCACGGCGCGGCGAACAGTCTGTGGCGTGATGCCGTGCTTTTCGTTGTATTCCATCTGTTTGGTCCGGCGGTAGTCTGAGATCGACATCAGCGCTTGCATACTTTGCGTGACCGTATCGGCGAAGAGCACGACTTCGCCGTTTATATGGCGCGCCGCGCGGCCGGCGGTCTGGATGAGCGAAGTCTGGCTGCGCAAGAACCCTTCCTTGTCGGCATCGAGAATGCAGACAAGCGAAACTTCGGGAAGATCGAGACCTTCGCGGAGCAGATTGATACCGACGAGGATGTCGAAATCGGCGGCGCGCAAGCCGCGCAAAATTTCGACGCGTTCAATCGTGTCGATGTCGCTGTGCAAATAGCGCACTTTTAACCCGACATCGCGCAGATAATCGGCGAGATCTTCGGCGGTGCGCTTCGTCAGCGTTGTTACGAGAACACGTTCGTTCTTTTCCACGCGCTGCCGGCACAACTCAATCGTGTCGTCGATCTGGTTTTTCAACGGCTTGAGGGTAATTTTTGGATCGAGAAGTCCCGTAGGCCGGATGATTTGTTCAATTACGAGAGGCGCGCCAGGCGTGTGCGCGTCGAACTTTTCCGGTGGCTCATCGGTTCGGGAAATTGGAGGGATGCGCTCCGGCGCGTCCGATGAAGAATGGGACGACACAGAGGTCGTCCCTCCATTTTTCCCAGGCAAAATAAAAGGAACTAATTCCTCTTCGCCAATTCGTGCGCGCTTGTGCGGTACATAACCTTTGTTGCCGACCACACTGTTTCGGATCTCAAACTCGGCCGGCGTTGCGCTCACGTAGACAATTTGGTTCGTCATCTTCATGAACTCCGGAAAATTGAGCGGCCGATTGTCGAGTGCGCTGGGCAAACGAAAGCCGTAATCGACCAGCACAGTTTTGCGGGACCGATCCCCTTCGTACATCCCACCGATCTGCGGGATGGTGGCGTGCGATTCATCGACAACCACCAGAAAATCTTTCGGGAAGAAATCGATGATCGTGTACGGCTTTGACCCAGGCGGCCGGCCAGACAAATGACGCGAATAATTTTCGATCCCATTGCAGAAACCCATTTCCTGCAACATTTCGAGGTCGTACTCCGTGCGCATTTTCAGCCGTTGCGCTTCAAGAAGTTTTCCCTGGGCTTCAAGATCGATAATACGCGTTTCGAGCTCTTCGCGAATGGAACGCAGTGCGCGATTTAACTTATCGGCCGGAGTGACGAATTGCTTCGCCGGATAAAACGTAATCACGCTTAGCGACTCGTGCGCATGCCCGGTCAGGGGATCGAACCGCGTGATTGCGTCTATTTCGTCACCGAAGAACTCGAGGCGAATTGCTTCTTCATCCGCCGTGGCCGGATAAATTTCAACGACATCGCCGCGGACGCGGAATTTGCCCCGCGAGAAATTCATGTCATTGCGTTCGTAGAGCATGTCGATCAAACGGCCGAGGACGGCTTCGCGGCTGATTTTCTGTCCGCGCTTCGCGGTCAGCAGCATGTTCAAGTAATCTTCCGGCGACGTGATGCCGTAAATGCACGAGACGCTTGCGACTACGATGGTGTCACGGCGCGAAAGCAGCGCGCTCGTCGCCGCGAGTCGCAGACGTTCAATCTCTTCGTTAATCGATGAGTCTTTCTCGATGTAGGTGTCGGAGCGCGGGATGTAAGCTTCCGGCTGATAGTAATCGAAGTAGCTGACGAAATATTCGACGGCATTCTGCGGGAAGAACTGTTTGAATTCGGAGTAAAGTTGCGCCGCAAGCGTTTTGTTGTGCGAGATAACGAGCGTAGGCCGGTCGAGGCCTCGAATCACATTCGCGATCGTGAAAGTCTTGCCGGAGCCAGTGACGCCGAGGAGAGTCTGGTGCCGATTGCCAGCCTCGACAGATTTCAGCAGCTTGGCGATCGCCTGACCCTGATCGCCGCGCGGTTTGTAGTTCGATTCGAGCTGAAACGGCATCCGTCACTCTAACATCGACATAGTGAACTCGAAAGCGTGCGGCAGGGATGCCAGTTCGGCCTCGCGGTCATTTCCTCTGCTGTAGTAATGTGCGCGATCTGCGAAGTTTGCGGATAAACCTGGCCATGAATCTGAGAAATGTTTTCGCCGAATTAAAGCGGCGCAACGTTTACAGGGTCGCGATCGCCTATGGTGTCGTGGCCTGGCTGCTGATCCAAATCGCTACACAGGTTTTCCCGTTTTTCGAAATTCCAAATTGGACGGTGCGGCTGGTGGTGTTGCTGATCGCAATCGGATTTCCAATCGCGCTAATCATCGCTTGGGCGTTTGAACTCACCCCACAAGGTTTGAAGCGGACCGAAGCGGCCGATGCAGCGCCCGCTCCGCGCTCGCCACATCGCGCGTGGATTTACGTTGTGATCATTGCCGGCGCGATGTCGGTTAGTTTATTTTTTCTTGGGCGCTACACTGCTTCCACGCGGAGCGCCGGGAGCGAAGTTCGAGAAAAATCGATCGCGGTCTTGCCATTCGAAAACCTGAGTGGCAACCCTGAAAACGCATACTTTACGGATGGAATCCAGGAAGAGATCCTGACCCGCCTGGCCAAGATTACCGATCTGAAAGTAATCTCGCGCACTTCCACGGCGCGTTACAAAAGCTCGCCTGACAATTTACGGCAGATCGCGAAACAGCTTGGCGTGGCAAACGTTCTCGAAGGCAGCGTGCAAAAAGCAGCCGACCAGGTTCGTGTCAACGTGCAGCTGATCAAAGCTGAAACTGACGCGCATTTATGGGCCGAAACCTATGATCGTAAACTGACGGACATTTTTGGTGTCGAAAGCGAGATTGCGAAAGCGATCGCGGATACATTGCAAGCAAAGCTCACCGGCTCGGAGAAACATGCTATTGCTGCCCAGCCGACGGAAAACACCGAGGCCCACGAATTCTATCTCAAGGGCAGATATTTTTGGAACAAACGCACCGGCCCTGATCTGCGAAAGGCAATCGACTATTTCAAACAGGCGATCGACATGGATCCAAACTACGCGCTGGCCTATGCGGGGCTGGCGGACTCGTATGCGCTTCTTTCGGCATACGGCGCGGGTAGCCCGCAGGAATCCTTTCCGTTAGCGAAAACAGCAGCACAGAAGGCGCTCGAACTCGATGATACGCTCGCCGAAGCGCACACGTCGCTTGGACAAATCCTGCTCTTTTATGATTTGGATTTAGCAGGCTCCACCAAGGAATTCGAACGCGCTATCGCATTGAATCCAAATTATGCGACCGCGCATCATTGGTATGGAAGTGGGCCGCCGCTAGAAGTCGGCGAATTCGATCGAGCAATCGCCGAACTCAAGCGTGCACAACAACTCGATCCGCTTTCGTTGATTATCAATGCCGATCTAGGCGTCGCCTTCACTACAGCACGACGCTATGACGAAGCGATCGCACAGTTGCGCAAAACGATCGAGATGGATCCACGCTTTTATTACGCGCATTGGAACCTCGGCGTGGCGCTGGAACTTAAGGGCGAGCTCCGCGAAGCACTCGCGGAATATAAGAAAGCTGCCGAATTGGGCGACGATCCAATTGTGCTTGGGCTTATTGCTCACGCCTACGCGAAGCTCGGGGAACGCGATCAGGCGATGAAGCTTTTGGCACAATTGCAGGAAGTTGCGGCCCGTCGATATGTTCCGTTTGGCACCTTTGCCGGTGTCTACATTGCACTGGGCGAAAAAGATAAAGCAGTCGACTACCTCGAGCGTGCTTATCGTGATCATGCGCTTTCGGGCATCAAAGTCGATCCGATGCTTGACCCGTTGCGCGGCGATCCACGCTTCGAAGCGCTCGTGAGGAAAGTTTTCTCGCCTGAGAAATCGAGCACGGCATCGCCATGAACCCGACGAAATTCTTCGCCGAGGTCAAACGGCGCAATGTTTACAAGGTGGCGATCGCCTACGGGGCCGTGGCCTGGCTGCTGACTGAGGTCGCGACGCAAGTCTTTCCCTTTTTCGAAATTCCGAACTGGGTCGTACGCCTGGTTGTTCTTGTAATCATTGCCGGGTTCCCGATCGCGGTGGTGATTGCCTGGGCGTTTGAGCTCACGCCCGAAGGCTTGAAGCGCACCGAAATCGCGGACACCAAGTATCCCCTCGGCCGGTCTCCGAAACGTGCATGGATTTATATCGTGATCATAGCCGGCGCAATCTCGGTTG
>Ga0193729_1001251_pt1 | contig 13051 bp, 13 predicted proteins | sample U1c2metaG_FD_143036 | JGI IMG/M metagenome (GOLD analysis project Ga0193729, IMG submission 143036) | Soil microbial communities from a riparian zone of the East river system, Colorado, United States - U1c2 | ecosystem: Environmental > Terrestrial > Soil > Riparian zone | place: USA: East River... | reverse complement strand
ACCAGCAAACCCACCCACCTTGTCCAGGCCAATGATGGTCAGCGCAATCGCGCCGGCAAGCAGGATCAAGGTCTGCACAAGATCCGTGTAGATCACTGCGGCGAGGCCGCCCGCGATCGTATAGATTCCCGTCGCCACAACCAGGATGACCGCGGCGGTCAATGGGCTCCAGCCCACCACGCGCTCCAGCACAATGGCAGCCGCGTACAGATGCACCGAGATCTTCGTAAAGATATACGCGATGACGGAGATGCTTGCGAGATAGGTCGCACAGTCGCGATTGAAGCGCCGTTCCAGAAACTCCGGCATGGTGAAAACGTTCGAACGCAGGTAGAACGGCACGAAAACCCAGCCGAGCAGGAGCAGCATCAGGCACGCCAGCCATTCGAAGTGGCCAACGGCCAGCCCCGACGTCGCACCTGATCCCGCCAGCCCGATGAAATGCTCCGTCGAAATGTTGGAGACGAAAAGCGACGCGCCGATCGCGAACCATCCGATATTGCGGCTAGCGAGGAAGTAATCTTCGGAAGTCCGTTCCTTTCGCGAAAAATAGAAACCGATCCCGAACACGATGGCGAAGTAGATTCCGATGATGACCAGGTCCACTGCTTCGAGCGTCCGGTGGGTAACCGCAACCGAAGATGCGTACACCATCCAGGCCTCCTTGAGGCCGCGGCCGTTGAGCCAGCCCCGGCTTACCGCCATAACGGAATCTTCAGCCACAGCTACAAAGAGTTCGCGGCTGCCCCTGCTGCAACGCTATAGCTCTACCCTCTCGGCAATGCCCCTGACGTATGCGTCGTGAAGGATGGTGATTGCGAAGTCTATAACAGGCTTATTCCAGTCTCAATGCCCGTTTGAATTTCCGCCAACCAGGATCGCCGCTTCGCATTTTCCCCCGCGCCCCAGCCCTTTTTCCTGCACCCTGGAATAGGTGAGCAGCGCGGCCAGTTTCCGGAAGTACGCCAGTCCGATTGTTGCTCCCATTTGCCTGGGGGCACGGAACAGGGTAAAAAAGAACAGGGGGAAAAATGAAACTACTGCTTTGCATGCTTTTCTGCGCCGCCGCGGTAATGGCTGCGGATAAGACGGTGTATGACTTCACATTGAATTCGATCGATGGTCAGCCCGCGCCTCTCGCGGCCTACAAAGGCAAAGTCGTGCTGCTCGTCAACGTCGCCAGCAAGTGCGGCTACACTCCGCAATACTCCGCGCTTGAGTCCACCTATGAAAAGTACAAAGACCGCGGCTTCGTCATCGTGGGCATCCCGGCGAATAACTTTGCCGCCCAGGAGCCGGGTTCGAATCAGGAAATTAAGACGTTCTGCTCCTCCAAGTTTCACGTCACTTTTCCCATGATGGCCAAGGTCTCCGTCAAGGGCGACGACATCACGCCGCTCTACCAGTTCCTGACCGATAAATCCTCGCACCCGCAATTCGGCGGCGAGATTAAGTGGAATTTCACCAAGTTCCTCATCAGCCCGGACGGCCGCGTCATCGCTCGCTTCGAACCCGAAATCACGCCGGATTCGCCGCCGGTGACCTCCGCGATTGAAGAGGCCCTTGCCTCGCTCAAATCCTGAGCGAAGCCCACCGGCCCCGTCCGGTTCGCGGAGGATCGGACGCAATAGGGAATAGGTGAGTTGCGCGGTATTCTCGCATCGGCGAATATTGCCGGCTCGCCAATCCACATGCCCATATTGTCGTTGCAGGACGTTTCGAAGGACTACTTGACCGACGGCCAGCCCGTTCGTGCTCTCCATGGTCTTTCCCTCCACGTGGAAACCGGTGAATTTGTGGCCTTGGTTGGGCGCAGCGGCTGCGGTAAGTCCACGCTGCTCAACCTTGCAGGCGCCATGGATTTCCCGACGTCGGGTGAAGTATTTCTGGATGGGATTTCAACGTCTTTGCTGAAAGATACGGGTCTGACCCAGCTACGCCGCGAAAAAGTCGGTTTCATTTTTCAGTCCTTTCAATTGCTTCACACCCTCACGGTTTTCGAAAACGTGGAATTGCCCCTCCTTCTGGCGGGAAAACCGGGCGCACGCGAAGCGGCACGCCAGCGCCTCGCGTGGGTAGAACTCGATGGTCTTGGCAATCGCTTTCCTCACCAGCTTTCCGGGGGCCAGATGCAGCGGGTTGCGATTGCCCGCGCACTGATCCATTCCCCGCGCCTTCTTCTTGCCGACGAGCCGACCGGAAATCTCGACACCACCACCGGAAACGTCATTCTCGAATTGCTCCAACGCCTCACGCGCGAGCAGCACACCGCCACCATAATCGCGACTCACAGCATCGAAGCCGCCGCCCTCGCGGATACGCTGGTCCGGCTGCGCGACGGTAAAATCGAAGAGATAGTCCGGCGCTGAAATGCCACGTCTTCTCCTTTTTTACCGATTGATGGTCCGCCCGCTCTTCCGCGAGCCCCTGCGCGCCGCACTGATTGTCCTTGCCGTCGCTTTGGGCGTTGCCGTCGTTCTCGCCATCGACCTCGCGGGCGACGCCGCCGCCGGTTCCTTCCGCTCCTCCATGGAAACTCTCGCGGGCGACAGTAATTTGGAAATCATCGCCTCCGGCGGCGTGCCGGAAGATGTGGTGGCAACGCTCGCCTCCTTGCCGTATCCGATTCGCATCTCCCCGCGCCTCGAGGACTTCGCGGTTATCGCCGATACCAAGAAATCACTTCCGTTGATTGGCCTGGATCTGGTCGCCGAAGCCGGCGCCTTCGAAGAAAACTCAACCGCCGGTGCTAACCTGTCCCGGCCGCCGAGGACTTCCCCGGAAACTTTCGAGCATCTCGGCGATAGCGACGCCATCTGGGTGGGCGCCAGCCTCGGCCGTAAACCAGACGATCGCCTTCAGCTCCTCATCAACGATCACGTCCGCGAATACACGGTGCGCGGCGTCTACGCCGATTCGAACGGCAACGAATCCGCCATCGTGATGGACCTCGCCGTCGCCCAACATGCACTGGCGCGCTATGGCCGCGTCGACCGCATCCTTTTGAAAGTGCCTAAGACTCCCCGTCTGGAAGACTGGCAGCAGCGCTTACGGACCGTGCTTCCTGCCGGTGTGGAAGTTCGTCCGCAAGGCACCGGCACGAACGAGAATCGCCGCATGCTCGCAGCGTTCCGTTGGAATTTGCGTTTGCTCAGTTACATCTCTCTGGTTGTCGGTGCATTTCTCATCTACAACGCGATCTCTGTTTCGGTCGTCCGCCGTCGCCCGGACATCGGCATTGTCCGCGCGCTTGGCGCAGGGCGCGCCACAATTCTCGCTGCCTTTGTCGGTGAAGCCGCTTGCTTCGGCCTTGCAGGCGCTCTCATCGGTCTTCCGCTCGGCAGTTTCATGGCCACCGGCGCTGTGCGGTTGATGTCCACTACGGTCGAATCGCTTTACGTCAGCAGCAGGCCCGGGCCCATCGAACTGAATGCCGCATCCCTGCTTTTAGCGCTCGCCATTGGCGTTGGAGTCGCCGTTCTGTCAGCCTGTTCCCCTGCCCGCGAAGCTTCTCTCGTTTCTCCTGTTGAGGCCATGGCGCGTGGCCGCCGCGAATATGACGCGCGCGTCCACAAGACCCGCGATTTGTGGCTGGCTCTTGCGCTCGGTCTCCTGGCAACTGCTGCCGCGCGCGCGCCCGCGGTCGCTGGCAAGCCGCTCTTTGGTTACCTGGCGGCGATTTTGCTGGTTGCAGCTTCCGCTTTGGCAATCCCTGCATTTGCCGCTGCGCTCACTTCGCTCTTTTCGAGGTTCATCGGCAAACTGCTAGGCATTGAGGGCATGCTTGCCTCGCGGAGTCTTGCGGCTTCACTGCGCCGAACTTCCGTCCTCGTCGGTGCGCTCTCGACAGCCATCGCCATGATGACTTCGGTCGGCATCATGGTCGGGAGTTTCCGTGAAACAGTCATGCTCTGGATGAACGATCGATTGCCCGCTGATCTCTATTTGCGCCCCGCCGGCAGCCCTGCGGCAGACCGCCACCCCACGATCTCTCTCGACCTGACTCAGAAAATCGAGGCGCTTCCAGGTGTCGAGGCCGTCGCCCGTCTCCGGGCCTATGAGATCAGCTATGACGGCATGCCCGTCACTCTGGCGTCCATTGATCCGCAAGCGCTTCGCAAGTCCCGCCGCTCGGATTTTTTCTCGGGCCGTCCTATCGAGCAGGTATTTGCCGAGCTGCGCGATTCGAACGCTGTCATCATCAGCGAGCCCTTCACATACAAGCATCACGTAAGGGCGGGTGATTCCATTACGCTTTCGCTTGGAGCGGCGCAGGCCACTTTCCGCATTGCCGACATTTACTATGACTATTCGAGCGAGCGCGGGAACATCGTCATGTCTCGCAGCACCATGCTCCGCTACCTGCCCGACCCCACCCCCTCCAATCTTGCGGTCTACGTCGCTCCAGGAACACAAGTGGAAACCGTGCGCGTCGAAATTGAAAAGGCCGCCGCCGGCCACCGCGTCCTTATGTTTTCGAATCGAGACTTGCGCGCCGAAGCCATCCGCATCTTTGACCGCACGTTTGCTATCACCTACGGCCTGGAAGCGGTCGCGGTCATCGTCGCGGTTATGGGGATAGCCGGAGCGCTTCTCGCTTTGGTGATTGACCGCCGGCGCGAATTTGGCCTGCTTCGATTTCTTGGCGCGGCCACCGGTCAGGTTCGAAAGCTGATACTCGTTGAGGCCGGTTTGCTCGGACTTCTGGCCAATCTTGCCGGTCTGGCCCTGGGCTTTGCGCTGTCGCTCATCCTCATCTATGTGATCAATAAGCAGTCGTTCGGCTGGACCATCCGGTTTCACTGGCCGGTGGAAGTTCTTCTTGGCGCGCTGACGGTCGTCTATGGGGCGACCGTGCTTGCCGGCTTCTACCCGGCGCAGGTCGCGGTGCGTTTGAATTCGCTCGAGGTGGTGCATGAAGAGTAGGCTTGCGTGCATCGCGGCCGCCTTGCTTTTCCTGCAGCCTCTTGCAGCGCAATACCGCACTGCCTTACCGGGATACCGGTACGAATTCCCGCGCGATCATTTCAATCATCCGGATTTTCAAACGGAATGGTGGTACTACACGGGAAATCTGAAATCAGCTGATGGCCGGCGGTTCGGATTCGAACTGACTTTCTTCCGGCAAGCCATCAGCCGCGATCCCCCCAGGAACTCCGCCTGGGACGTGCGGGATCTTTACCTCGCGCATCTGGCTTTGAGCGATCTGGATGGTGGGAAGTTTTATCACGCGGAGCGCACCAATCGATCCGGCCCGGGCATCGCTGCCGCGAACGAATCCCTCGGCCGCATCTGGAACGGCAATTGGCAGATTCAATGGCATTGCGGCGACCAGGAGCTGAAAGCGGTCGATGAGCGCTTTCAACTGCACTTGACACTGCACGCGGAAAAACCTCCTGTTACTCACGGTGAAAACGGTGTCAGCCAAAAGGCGGAGGGGCCGGGCCGCGCCTCACACTATGTTTCTCTCACGCGCCTGGCGACCTTGGGTGTCATCGAGCTAGGTACCAGGAGATTTGAAGTGAGCGGTACGAGTTGGATGGACCACGAGTTCTTCACGCATCAGCTTGCGCCCAGCCAAACCGGCTGGGACTGGCTGAGCCTCCAACTCGAGGATCACACGGAGGTGATGCTCTTTCACATTCGCCGCAAGGATGATTCTATTGATCCGTACTCGGCTGGGACTTACGTTGATGCAGAAGGAAAGACGACACACCTGCGCTCAAGCGATTTCAAGCTGCAGCCCGTTGGAGAAAAATGGACGAGCCCTCTTACCGGCGCGGCGTATCCCATCCACTGGAAGATAGCGATTCCAAAATTAGGCGTCGAACTCGAAGCCAAAACACCGCTGGTATCGCAGGAGCTGACCGGCAAGACAAAAATTTCTCCGACCTATTGGGAAGGCGCCGTTGTTCTCACCGGTCGACGCAATTCACAGCCGCTCAGCGGCGCCGGCTACCTGGAAATGACCGGCTACGACCGGGCAGTTCGGATCACTCAGTGAGCAGGGTATTTCACTACCCTCTTAATCGTCTAGATTTAAGGAATTAATTTGGCTCCCCGGGTAGGATTCGAACCTACAGCCTGACGGTTAACGGCCGAGAGGATCAAAAATCTAAGTGTCCTATCTGGAGTCGCTTACGACAAATTGGGAGCCATTTTTTCTTCTGTAGTTGCACCTCCACCTGCACCCACGATCCGTTGAGCGAATACTGGAATTACCGACATGCTGACGGTACTCTCGGCGAAGGATTTAGGCAGCGGCATGATCGAAGCCTGTGCGAGGGAAGATTCCGGCTGAGATGGGGGATTCAAACCCTGATTCAAACCCCCGGTGGGAGTCGCATCAAAGAAATGACCGGACTGACAAAACGTGTCAGCATAGTGCAATGAAACACTCAGGACAAACCAGGCGCGCCCCCCAGACTCATCCATCTGCATCGGCGGTACCTTCGTATCATCGCATTCTGGTTAAGCATGACCTGATTGAAAAAACCCTGTCTATTTCCGATGCGTATGAAGTGTTCTTGAAAGTGAGCGCTGACCCAGAAGTAGAGAAACTCCGTCGCAAGGTAGAACTCGGCAACAGAATGAAACACGTTCCCGCCTTGCATCTGGCCACTGCGATGGCGCTGCAAGGCATGACCAAGCAGGAACTTGAAGCTCTGAAATTGCGCATTGAAAAGAAGCGAGTCTGAGCGCCCAGGAATTATGCCCTAGGGCTTTCGTGTCCGAAACTGTTTGTCACGCACCGCCACACCAGTTTTGTCGTTCTCCCATCACCATGACGTTCTCGGCAAACGCCTGGTCCTTGACTCTACGGACAGAGAAAATCACTTTTTGTCCCGGTTCGAGAACGCGACGGTTCCTAACGTCGGACGAAATGAAGGGAACCTTGGAACCGTCCGCGCCATCAATAATTCCAAACCCTTGCACGTCAATTTTCTTCACCATTCCAGTCATTTGTCGGTTCTCCCCGTGCAACCCTGTTCTCTTTCAGCATCTCGCTCGGCCATTGGTTGGGCAAGAGACTTCTCCATTCATTGTTCTTTCCCGGTCGCGGCCTCTCCCGGCACGCCGTTTTCCGTGTCAATGGGAATGGAGAATTGCGCAGGTTCTCGTGCCGCAACCACCGCACTACTGGAAGATGCAAAAGGAGAACTCTTAAAAATACGAGGCAGCATCTAAAGGAAGAAAGCGGCCTGCTTTTGCTCGATCCTCGCGCGCTCTGTTCCAACGTCTGGATTGCTGTTATAGTTTGCTATCCCCGAGCCCCAGATCGAGGATTCCGATGGAGAGAGACTTATGACTTGTTCGAGCGCTCGCAGGACAGCTCACTGATTTGACGCGGTTCTGTTCTAGGTTTAGAGAACGCTCGTCGCAAGCTCCAAGAACTCGCGAAAAGAACAACCAACGAGTGCTTCGCAATATACACACCAACCCGACAGATTGTTGCTCTCCTGAATATAGCCCAGGCTGGTCAGTTACATGGGAAACGCGTTGTGTTTCAGATCGTGTACGACGAGCACCGACTTGTCACCAGAACTGAACTGTTGAGACAGAACGGTTATCAAGTCGTCTCGGTGGTTGGCAATGAAGCCGCAAAAATTGTTCTAAGCTCGACGCAACATAGCGATCTCTTTATCGTCGGCCACGCAGCGCCGGAACAAACCAGAACAGAAATGGTTGATTGGCTCAAGGCAAGATACCCGCACGCCAAAATCCTCGCTCTAAACTCGGCTAATCATCGGCAACTCGCCGGCGCTGATTACAACGCCATTTTGAATGGTCCTGCTGAGATTCGCCTTCTCTTTTCAGTGTTCATTACTATTTGCCGCCATTCACCACCATTCGCATGACACTGGCATGACACTCCGGGCTGTCGACTTCTGAGGACAACAGCTTGTGAATCACCGCTGATCATCCCAACGCGCATGCCTAAACCATGCACGGCGTAACAAGAACGGAGTTATTGGTGGGGACGACTCCCGTCTCAGACCCGCCGGTCGTCAATAAGGTAGATCGTCCGAGTGAATGAGAATAGACCCATCCACTTCGGTGTCGCCAGCAATATATTTCCGCCGTACCTCCTGCTCGATGTCCTGGCGGTTCGTTCTGAACACCTCGAGTTTATCCTTACCATCTCCCTGGAAGTGATCGTCCAGTGCTTCCCTGCTGATGGCGCACCGCACGCACGCTTCGCCATCTTGCGCGTAGAAAAAGACAATGTCGCGCTCGAAAGCAAAACTCTCTTTGGGCGCAGGAAATGTCAGGTCGTGCAGCTCAAGGTGCCATTGAACGCGGCGGACAATAAAGGCTGTGAACGGATGGATGTCCATCTCGACGCTGGCCCGATCCAGGACGCTCAGATAAGACTTGCGATCCCTGATGCGAATCACCGTCCAAGGATAGCCGCCCGAAGCGAGCATAACATTCATCAGAAAGCGTGCCATGCGTCCGTTCCCGTCCGGGTACGGGTGGACATAACCGAAGAGCCAGTGTCCCAATACCGCGCGCACCGAAGGCTCGGGTTCTTTTTCCAGAAGGTCGAAAAACGCCGGCATGGCGTCGCGCACCGCCTCCCACCTCGGCGGAACGTAGCGCGACCCGCGAAGATACACAGGTATGTTCCTGTATCCGGCCAATGACCCTGCTTCGATCAGGCCGGCTGTGACGGAGGGCTGGAATAATTCGCGATACCAGTCGTTGTGCACAGCGCGCGCGAGCGCGGCGGGGTTCTCACCGGCGATCACTCTCTCTACTTCTTTTTTCACGAGCTGGAAGGCTTGCCAGTATCCCCGCGCCGCGAGGGCGTCGCGATTTCTGCGATCACCAGCGTGATGCTCGGGGTCCCAGCCGCCCTGCCGCACTCTCTCAACCAGGGCATGTGTGACTGAGTAGCCTTCTATGGACAACGAGTGGTAGGCATCGGTCCGATAGATTTCGTTGACGTAGCGAAGATACGCTTCATTGCCTGTCGGAAGTCCCGGCGCTTTGGGGAACACCGCGAGGACCCTGCCACGCATCGATTCCCAAAGCATCTCAATGCGACCCACGATTGGAGCGGCGGGACGGCGAAGGCTGCGGAATATGTGTCCGGCTTCAAATGGACTGCTCTCTCGCACATCGTATCCGGCGCCCTTCATCGCGCGGAGAATCTCGTCCGCGAAGTCGCCGCGCCCGGTTTGGCGGAAGGCTTTGGCGAGATAACCGGCTTTCGCAGAATGGCCGCCGTTCAGGAGAAGCCGAAGCAGGTCCGAGGCGTCAACAAGGCTCGCCATCACCACTTGCGTCTCGATGGGATACAGCTGAAAAAATGATTCCGGCACGCGAACCAACGCCGCCGGCGGCGAAAACAGACGCAATCCGTCCCTCACCATGAGAGCCGCGGTCGCAGGCATCTCCACAACTTTCAGATCGTAAAGCGTTGTGCCGAACAGAAGGTTGATATCGTTATTCGTCGCTTTCGGACTGTGCACAACCAGTTGATCCGGGATCACCGTTCTCTCGCCGTGCAAAAAAAGGGACTGCTCCGGCGACAAGTGCCATTGTTCGCCAAAGCGCTCGTCGCAATAGCGTGCGCAGAATTCCCAGAACGACGCATGCCATGGGGTGCTCTCGCCGGCCCGTGCTTCGGGGCTTGAAGAGATCAGCCAACCCTTCATGACTTCTTGCAGGAAGCCGTTCTCCACCAGGCGTTCGCGGTGAACCCGGCTCAGGTCGTCGGACCGGAACACACGTTGGTTGTCTTGCTGGAGTGCCTCGAGCACGTCGAGAGATTCAGCCAGTTTTTCGTTTGGCGAGGGCATGAAGCCTCCCAACCTCAAAGGTCATTACAAGTTTATTATGACATGTAAATACAAGTATATGATGCTGCGAGACTACAAGTCAATTGTGCCGCATGAATACAAGTATATAGTGCTTTCTACGTAGCTAAACCTATTTATGTCAACCAGTTGCAGTCGATATTCTTTCGTTTCCCTTAAATCGATTGTTCAAAACTGGCGGGGCATGACTGGGGCCAACTAGAGGATTGCGTTGGCAGCTAAGCGACGCCAGAACTAAGGGCATATGGTGTTCAGCTGTATAGTAACAGCCGCGAGACCAAATTCATCACAACTTGCCGGAGCCGAGACAAATCGAGGGAAATCAGAACACGAGCCTTCTGCGGGCCGGTCAGCGGTCATCTGCTGCTTGACGTATAACGCGTGGCGTAGTATTCTGTGCGTGTGATTCAGGGCTTTGGCTCGAAGGAAACTGAGGAGCTCTTTCACTATCACCACAGCAGGCGGTTCCGCTCCATTGAGCGGGTGGCCTTGCGGAAATTGCTCCAACTTCACGCTGCGACGGAGCTGCGCGTCTTGGCTTCGCCGCCTGGAAATCAGTTGGAAGCATTGCGAGGCAATCGGAAAGGGCAGCACTCGATTCGGATCAATGATCAATGGCGAATCTGTTTTGTCTGGCGTGAGGGCCATTGCTACGATGTGGAAATTGTCGACTATCACTAGCGGAAAGAAGAGATAAATATGAGCAAGTCGGAAGGATTAATGCCTCCTGTGCATCCGGGTGAAGTCCTCCGGGAGGACTTTATGAAGCCGCTCGGCCTGACAGTCAACAGGCTTGCACTCGAACTGCACGTGCCTGCCACTCGCATCGGTGAAATAGTGCACGAGCGGCGACGCATCACGGCGGAGACCGCGCTGCGCCTGGCACGATACTTCAACACGAACGCCGAGTTCTGGCTAAACCTCCAAAATTTCTTTGATCTGGAAGTCACAAGGCGTTCTGGCAAGATCTCCGAGATAGATCGTCAGGTGCACCCTGCGCCTGCCCTGGTGTCCTGAACCGTTCACGGGACCGCGAATGCGAGCGACGGTGAGGTGGTGAGTACCACCATCACGGATGGGGTACGTCAAGGTGGCCAAGGACACGAAATTCCGCAGGGAAGTTGCGGAGCGAATCGGGCCCAGGAACAACCGCACCTAGTCTCGTCTTTCGACGAAGGTGTCGACTTCGTCGTCCGACATGGGCTTCCACCATTCCGGTTCGAGCACTTGAGTCTTGCCTTTGAGGGTTCCGAGCAACCGCTTTTTGCGGCTGGGCTTTTGGTGTCATTCCACTGTGATGCAGTCAAATATCGAAGGGCTGACCCACAGGGAACTCCCGAGACACTTATGGTGTGTATTCCTCGCTGGATGAGAATCCTCACGGAGTCATCTTGGCATTCTCGTCCAGATTGAGAACTACACCGTAAAAGTGTGGACTCTATCGGCTTATGCGAGAAGCCTATTCGTTCTGACCTGTCGCCAGGCTTTGCCTTTACCTTAGCTTGTCTTGCACACCCGCCGGAGATGTAATACAATTACTTCATGAAGAGTCTCACCGTACGATTGCCCGAGCCACTGGTGGCGGACATTGAGGCGGAATCGCGCGGACGGAAGATCTCGAAGTCGGATGTAGTTCGCGAACGGCTCGAGCGTGCGCCCCGCCAGCGGCGCCGCACTGCCTCCCTCACTGCCATCGCCGACCTTATCGGATCGCTGGATGGCCTACCGACCGACCTAACTGCGCGGAAGAAGGAATATTTGCAAGCCACTGGTTATGGCCAGAAACGTCCTCGTTGACGCTGGATTTCTTGTAGCATTGCTTAGCAGTCGCGACGCTCACCACCAATGGGCCGTGACGCAAGCCTCCGAACTGCCTCCGCCTTGGTCCACGTGCGAAGCCGTTCTGTCCGAGGCTTTCCACCTTCTCGGAAAGCTTGGTACCCCCAATCTCGGCGCACTACTTCGCCGCGGCGCTCTGCTGGTGGCCTTCACACTTAGCGAGAACGTGGAGCCAGTTGTGAAGCTGATCGAGAAGTATTCCAATGTTCCCATGGGCTTCGCCGATGCTTGCCTCGTTCGCTTGACCGAAACGCTTGCCGATCCCATCATCCTCACGACCGACCAAGATTTCCGAGTTTACCGTCGCCATAGCCGGCAAGTGGTTCCCTGTGTGACACCCGAGTGATCTTGCCCCCGCTCATTCCTGCCGAAACTGAACCCGGCCCTTCTGCCTTCTGAGGTAAATCTAGTCTAAGTCATTGCTCCGGTTGCTTGCGAGCTCGAGCCATCCTTGTGTTGCTCCAACGTTGTTCCAGCAGCCCTTCGGCGCGCAGCAGCCACCACTTGTGTCGTTGTTTCCACCTGGATGATGATTTGGCCGCCTGATCTAGGAGGGATGAAGAATTCGGCGTTGGGCAACTACATTTCTAAGTACGTGATACCCATAGTCGAAGTCGTTCGATTTCTAAGCCTTGTCCCGATGGCCTGGGGAGCGTGGAGCCGTCACGTCTGGCTGGTCGCCCTTGGATTGCTTGTTCTTTCGCTGGCTTGGTGCAATGGGCTAATTTTCCCTCGCGGTAGGTAAAAGCCCCTCAGGCGGCGTCCGGTCGAAACTGTTTCCGAAGTGGTCTGCGCAGAGTTCCGAACACTCGGAACCCTCTCTCCTCATCAAGTCTGCTGTTGCGTATGCGTACACATGAGTGTACACTAACTTCGAGGAGCATCCCTATGACTACGATCAAAGTCGGCGTGCGCGAGTTCCGCGAACGGATCGCCAGTTTCCTGGAATCGGACACTCCAGTTGCTGTCACGCGGCGCGGCGAAACTCTCGGTGTCTACGTTCCCACACGTCGAAAACGCCCTAAGACAGCCCATATTTCCGAACTGAAGGCAGCAGCGGACCGTCTTGCCAGTGCACTCGCGGATGTTGATGAGGAAGAACTATACAGGTGCGCATAAATAAAGGGACATAATGGTCACAAGAAAGGAAGTATTGACGGGCGAATCAGCTGGGGGTAAGTCTGCATTTCTCCGAAAGTTCGTGTCAGAGTATTCACCAGCGCACGTTCGTTCTCAAAGTATCGGTTATGTGTGCCGTTCTTTCGGGTATATTGCCAAAGTCGTTCCGTAGGATTCAGCTCGGGAGAATACTTGGGCAACGACTTTACTTCCAGCCAGTCTCTGTTTACATCCAGCCAGCTCTGTACTAGCGGCTTTGTGTGATA
>Ga0193729_1001250_pt1 | contig 13054 bp, 14 predicted proteins | sample U1c2metaG_FD_143036 | JGI IMG/M metagenome (GOLD analysis project Ga0193729, IMG submission 143036) | Soil microbial communities from a riparian zone of the East river system, Colorado, United States - U1c2 | ecosystem: Environmental > Terrestrial > Soil > Riparian zone | place: USA: East River... | reverse complement strand
CCCAGGAGTATTCCCCGGACCAGCGGAAAGTTTTTCCATTCGCGCGCTGCACACCTTCGCTGTCGATCTTGCGCGATTTCCAAAATTGAAATTCAGATTCGGGAAAGTCATTGCCCACGATTCCGACCAATCGAACTGGTGAAAAAAAACTTGCGCCTAATGCAGCGTAGGACGCGGATCCGCCTAACAAGTCGGAATGTTCCTCTACCGGTGTCTTAACTGTGTCGATTGCAATCGAGCCAACAACGAGGACAGACATGATTAAAATGACCAATGTCGAATGACGAATGACGAACTAAATAATCGTTTCATTGGCAATATCGGCGGCTACGCGAGCATATCGGTGGCGCAGCGGGCGTAATCAACAAGGCTATGCGCCTTGAGCAAGGCGGAAACCATAACAACGCGCTTCGCCCCGGCGTCGATCACCTGCTGAAGATTGTCGATGTGGATCCCGCCAATACAGAAGATCGGGACGCCGACGTCGAGATGAACTTGCCTGATATCGCTCAGCCCAATTGGCTTGTAATCCGGTTTTGTCGGCGTGGCGAAGATCGGACCAAATCCGATGTAATCAGCGCCTTCGCCCTGCGCCGCGAGCGCCTGGACCACGTTGTGCGTCGATTTACCAACAATCAAATCTCTTCCAGCTTTTTGGCGCGCAAGAAGAACCGAATCGTCCCCCTGTCCAACGTGCACCCCTTCCACGGGAACTCGCGCTGCGATCTCGGCATGATCATTCACAATCAGTGGTGTGCTGGATGGGGCCGTGATTTCATGGATCTCAGACGCCAGGTTAACCAGTTCGTCGATCGATTTTCCTTTTCCGCGAAGTTGAATGAGATCGACACCACCGGTGACCATTTGTTCGGCGATACGACTGCAATCCCGCACTCGCGGGATGTAACTGAGATCAATGATGCCGTAAAGGCGGCAGTCGCGTAGCGCTCTCATCGTCGGAGCGCAGCTTTGTAAGTTGCGCATTCTATTACTCGCAAATTACAAGGGGAGCCGCGTCTCGCGACCAGACACAGTTCTATCTCGGCGCTGTAGTCGGAGCTTCTTCAGCAGAATGGCCAATCGAATCGCCCCCGATCGTAATTGCTTCGCCGCCAAACGGTGGCGCCGGCTTTGCCGGGAAAAGCGGTCGCAAAACCGCAAATGTTTGCGACACAAACGCAATGGAGACAAATACGGACACGGCTGCACACTTCATGTTCGCCGCTCTTAGCAGGATCAAGCGGCATGGCAAGTAAAATTTTCTCGCGTTCACGGTAATTACGGGCAAGCCAACGTGACTCCTAACTTGTCAAAACGTTACATCCTTCGAAACGACCTTTTTTAACTTTGTAACTTTTTAATGATTCACCTCGCGAAGCCAGATTCTAGTTTGCGATCTCCGGTTTCCGACTAATTTTCCACGCCGATGCCACAGTTTGCATATCGTGCTCGCGACGCGCAGGGCAGCCTGGTTGAGGGCGTACTTGATTGCGCGGATCGAGCAGTCGCCATCCGACAAATTGAATTGCAAAAATGTATTCCTGTCCGGATCGAGCTGGTGGGGCCCGAGGCCAAAACGGCACCACGCGATAGTGCACGAGTCGCGTCGCCCACGCAGAATCTGAAAATCCCGCACGGTCAGTTGCTCGTTTTCACCGAGCAGCTCGCTCATTTGCTTCAGGCGGGCATGACGCTCGACGAAGGGCTGTCAATTCTGGAAAAACGTTTAAAGCAGCCGCGCGTCCAACAAATGACGCATGCGCTGCATCAGGCGCTAGTCGATGGCCGCAGTTTCTCGCAGGCCTTAAGTGAGATGCCGCGAATTTTCCCGCCGCTCTATGTAAACCTGGTGGCTGCGGGGGAAGCGAGCGGAGCGCTGCCGCAGATTCTACTCAGGGTGGTCAAACATTTGATGCAGGCGAAAGAACTCCGAGACCGCGTGCAGCAGGCGTTGATCTATCCGGCATTTCTCGCGCTGGCTGGCGCCGTTCTGATTACGATTTTTATAACATTCATGGTGCCGCAGTTGAGCGGATTCATGGCACAGACTGGCGGAGCGCTCCCATTGCCCACGCGGATTTTGATGCAAATTCATCACGCGATCACGGGGTATTGGTGGGTCGCCGTGCTGGCAGGGATCAGCGCAGCGATCGGTTTCCGCGCGCTTGTTCGCACCGATGAAGGGCGCATCGGTTGGGATCGTTTCCGGCTGATGATTCCGGGATACGGGCGGGTCATTCGACACCGTTACTACGCGCAATTCTCGCGAACGTTGGGAACCTTGATGGAGAATGGAATACCTCTGCTTCGCTCACTCGATCTGGTAACTGAAATTGCGGGGAACCGATTCCTCGAACTCAAGTTGAGTGAGGTCCGCAGAGCAGTCATCGATGGCGCGACGCTCTCGGCGGCTCTGCAAGCGCAAAAATTGTTCCCTGATTTGTTCACCGATATGATGGCGGTAGGAGAACAAACAGGACATTTCGCCGATACCATGCAGGCCATCGCCGACGTTTATGAGCGCGAACTCGACAAAACAGTTGGCCTGATCTCGCAATTGATTCCGCCGGTTATTATCGTTGTGATCGCCGTTCTGGTCGGTCTGGTTGTTTTCAGCATTCTGTCGGCCGTATTCGAGATGACGCACAGCCTGCAAATCAGGCCGCATTGAACTGAAAGCTTGCAATCAAGCCTGTGCACGAATAATCTCGCCCGCCTAATGTTACTTCGCGCCGTCTTTGCGATATTGTTCGCCGCGATTTGCCGCGTATACGCACAGGAAGCATTGACCGATGCGCTCCCCGCGCCCACCGACGCGACGCAGCAGCCGATCCCAGAGAGCGCCTGGCTCGATCTGCGCCAAAACGCGCCCCAAAATTCAAAAACACAGAACGCTCCCGTCTGGGTTGAAGCGCTGACCCTCCTGCCAACTGAAACGACAGAAACTGCTCCCATGTCCAAAAGCGTCTTTCGCATTCGCGTCAGGCAACCGAGCCCTGACTATCAGGTTCTTTTTTTCCGCCTATTCTTCGATGACAAGCCAGATCAACAGCCTGAGTTAATCGCCTGGGACGAATCCGGCACACACGTTTTGCGCTCTGGGACTCTTGGAGCGGGAATGAATCTGCCGAGCTCTGATTCGGTGCTCATTCCTATGACCGGCGCCTCTTCCATCGATATCGAAGTGCCCGGTGATGGAAAAACGGTGCGAGGGGCGTATCTCGATTGGATGACGAGCAGTGAAGTCGTGCACCCTGTGAACACAGAACATCGGGATGTGATTCCCGAACCTTTCTCGTCGGTGCCGACACTGCACCCGCCACCTAACGACCTTGAGAATTTTGGAACCGTCACCGCAACGCTCGCGGCAGAGACAATCCGGATTGACGCACAAAACCAGGAGGGCGCTGCATTTCAATTTCCAATCGAAGCGCAACCGCTGACGGCACTATTGACTTTCGAAATCGCCAACCCACGCATCGACGCTCCGCCGGAAATTTATCTTAACGGCCAGGATATTGGGCCCGCTTCCCTGACGCTGCCAGACCTCGCTGATCCGGCCTATAGAGGCGAAGTACAACCACTCTCCACGCAGATGCATTTCAACTACACCGGTTGGCTGCGCGCTCAGAAAATTGTCCCGGCCGCGAGCTTAAAAGGGGGCACGAACGATTTGGTCGTTGTGAACGGCGCTGACACAGGAGCTTCGGCAATACGGGGTACGCAGATTCAATTAAAGTATATCTGGGACAAGTCGGATTATCTATTGCGCACCGGGCACTAGAAATTCTTAAAGAGCAAGGTAGTGTTACCGCGCATAGAATGGGAGGGGTGACTCCTTTATCGGGATAAGAATGAAAAGAAAACAACAGGGCTTCACGCTGCTTGAGATCATGCTCGTCGTGAGCATTATCGTGATCATATTGGGAGTGGCTATTTCAAAACTCGGCAACACCACCGCCATCGCAAAAACGATGCGGGTTCAAGCGGACGTCCAGGCGATCAAAACGCAATTGCAGCTGTACGAAAGCCTGAACGGCTTTTATCCGACAACCGAGCAAGGCCTGCAGGCGTTGGTGACCCAGCCAGACAAGGATCCGAGGCCTGCCCGGTGGTATCAGTTATTCAAAGAGTTGCCACAAGATCCGTGGGGAAACGGTTACATTTATCGCTGCCCGGGTCTCAAAAATCCAAGTGGCTATGACCTGTACTCTGCCGGGGCGGATCGGCAGGCTGACACGGCAGACGACGATTGGGGCGGCGGTTAACCCGGCTAGCGAATCCGCTTCAATTCTTGGCACCCGGCGCCTTCGACGCCCCTCTTGGGTTCCGTTGAATTAAACCTCGAGAATGGGGGGATCGAAGTTCTCGAGTAGGTGGAACCAACTGTTTCATCTCGGGAGGCAACCCGGCAGGTAATTTCGGTGAGGCTACGTTAGGGATAGGAATGTTAGGCGCGGGTGGCGTGAGCATTCTTGACGCTAGCGCGGCGTTGGGCGCAGACTGCTGCAAGAGCGCCTGGTTAAATGTGATTGTCGCAAAATTTCCATCCTTGTTAATTGTCACCTTCGTCGCACCCACGCGCTCCGACCATTCAATATTGGCGATGCTGTAGCCGTCCACAGGTGCTTTGGTGGTAAGATATTTCTTGAAATTGTGATCGGAAGTGGAAGCGAGCGTTACCAAATCGCCGTCCGGTGAACGCGCAGCATTGGCTACGTAAAGGTCTTTTGCAAAATCAGGCGTGGCCGCAGGCGCTGCCACTGCCGTTGCGATCGCAAACGGCGAATTATCCACCATCTTCGAGTAACGATCGTAGGCGAACCGCGGTGGCAGAACATCCTCGGCCTGCGCGCAGATCGCTCCGAGCAGAGTACCGGCCGATATTAGCGTAAGTGAATATTTCATAAATGGAGCAGGTTATTTTACTTCGTTCGTTGCGCCGGAGCAAACCAGCGGGCGATTTTAAATTTGCCGCGCATCATCGTGGGATCGCTGCCATCAATCGCCAGATTAAAATTTTCAAGCACGATGAAAGCGTCCGGTCGCTGCACATCATAAAGAAAATGAACGAGCGGCGGCCAGGGACTCTTTGTTTCAATGGAAGCAAAAACCGTCTGATGATATGGCGTTGTTTCCCCGGAACCGATCGCGGGATTCTCAACCAAAACGTTATATTTGCCGGCTATTTCTTTTAACTGATCGAGCAGCGCGGAGGCTTCTGCTGGATCTTTGAGAGTTGGTTGGTGTTGCCGGATCCATTCGTCCCGTTTCCTCCAGAGGTCTCGTTCCTTCACGTAAAGAGTTTGTTCGGCTAACGTTGCCCTGCGCGTCGCGATTTGCTTTTGCGCACTCGCGAGCGCGCCGAAAATCCAGTTCAAAATAAAAAGATTGAGTAACACAAACACGGTGCCGGCCGCTACCCACGCGAGCACGCGCTCGCGCGGATTCATTCGCTGGTACCATGCCGGTATCATCGTGGCTTCCCCTCCAATCGGAACTGCGCATGGTCGTTTGGCAGAATACGAGGCGCAGCCATGTCAAATTGAAAGACTCGCAAATCCGGATTCTTTTTTATCTTTTCGATGAACTGATAAGCGAGGGCAGCTGTATTTGCCTCGCCATCGACCGAGACCTGCCGCGCCGACTGGTTGTACGCCGTAATCCGCACCTCTGGCGATGGCAGGCTTTCGAAAAGATGTAGCAGAATTTCGACCGGGTAATAACGCGCATCGATCGCCGGAGCCAGCGCCTTCCAGTTCGCTTCCGTGGCGCGGACGAACTGCGTCCCGGGAGCATCTTGTGCAATACGCCCGTCAAGCCGTCCTATTTGAAATCGGAGCAAGCCCAGACAAGCGAATAAAAGAAAGAGAAGCGCGACGTAAGCGCCACCTATCCATAAGAGGCGCTTTCGCCATTCTGTCTGCCTGATCACTTGTGAGCGGCGGCGGCGCCAGCTTTCCGGCAGCAGATTCAGTTTAACTGAGGCGGGTGGCAGTTCGACCCCGACTATCTCAGTAGGGCTGGCCAGGATTCCCTGCACAGTGTCCCGCATCTCGTAGTAGCTTTCATCCAACAAGACATTTGGAGAGGAAGCATTGATGCCTTGCAGCTCGGCACTCATTCGCAACTGCGGCAACTCAAGTTGCAGTTGTTCCCCGTTGCCATTTTCGAACACTCGCGCAAGGCTCAATTTGCCGTTTTCTGTCATGACGTAAACCAGCGTCTCGCCTTCAGGATAAATGAACAGCGCATTTCCCTTTGGTGCATAAGTGCTGGCACGCTGCGCTGCATAAACGGTGACCTGCCGCGGGATAAAACCGCGGTCGAGCAGGGGAGCGGCAATCTCGGCAAGCTGTTCATTTCTGATCGCCACGGCCGAGACCACACTTTCGTTTTCGTCCTGCTCGATCACTTCGAAATCGGTGGTCACGTCTTCGGCCGAGAACGGCAACACCTTCTCGATCTGGATCCGAATCATTTCCGGAAACTCTGCCGGATCGACACTTGGCAGACGAAATCGTTGTGCGAGCACGGCAGAAACAGGCAGGCCGAGGACAAAATCGTCGGTCGCTGAAAGCAGCGGCACAGCTTCCCCCAGCGTCTGCAACTTACGCACGTTCCACGAGCCGTTCTCGCCAGCACTGCCCGCAGCCGCTTCGCGCGGCGATGCGGCCGTGGATGAACGCAGAAAATTCCATCCGTGCGCGGTGGGAATTATGAAAATGGATGGCATCCCTGTCTCGATATCAAAGCTCCTTCCAACTCATCACCTGAGGACGGCCGCCCGTGGGCCCTCCTTTTGATACTATCATCTGCACGGAGCGGCTAACGTCACCTGATTTTCCCACGCTCACAACACGGAACACTTGGGTCTGAGGATTTTTGAATCCGATCAAGCCCTGAGCGAGAGCCGGTGGCTGCTGATTTTGCGGGAGGTTGAGGCCAAGCGTAGCAAATGCGGTTGGTTGATCAAGCTGTGGGTCATCAGCCGTCCCATCGATCCCGTCCGGGCCTTGCCGTAGTTGAAGGAAGCGATCGACCCGATCGTCTCCTATCCCCAAAGCGCGCAAAACGTCGCGCGATGCCCAGGCAAGATCAATTTGGGTACAGGGGCTCGGGATTATCGCAAAATCTTCGTCCCAACCAGGCTTCGAGGTGAAATTCGCCCAGCCACAGATTTCCTTGAGTTCGTCCAGGGAAAACAACTGACCAGAGTGTGGCGGACGGTAATCGTCGGTCTCCGGGCATGCGTTTAAGTGGTGAATCCCTTTACCAGGCGATACCCAATCGAGCAGGGAATCTTCCCCTTGAATAAGGAAATTCAAATTTAGACGGCCACACTCGCCAGTCATCTGGACGTCATAACTTTGCCTGCTGCCCATTTGCCTGTGCAAGTTTGGTGAACTTGGCGAGATCTCCCGGGTCAAGGCAACCTCCGCGCCCGAAGACGCCATCGCTTCGGCATCCAAAACGCGGCTTGCATTCCCGGAAACCACAAGGCGCGAATTAATGTCGAACGCCCATGAAATGACCATTGCGCTGAGCAAGAACAGGGCCCACAGCGCAAGCATTAACGCCGCGCCACTGCGCAATTTCGAATTTGAAACCTTCATTCTCAATATCGATCCAGCGTCCGCCTCAGCGGAATAATCGCTTCCCATGGCACTGGTGAATCCGCGCGTCCCACAGTCACCTTTATAAGTGCGGGCAACTGGGACGAGTTTGGCCATCGATCGACCCAAGGATTCACGCCTAAGTTCGAATTGAAGTAACTGATCTGGAGGCTGCTCACGTTCTTAATTAATGGCACCCACGTCTCGTGTCGTTCCCCAATATCAGAAGCGTTCTTCGGTTTTCGTAACAAGCCGAGGTCGAGCCGGTCACTCTTTTCGTTTCCGGGTTGCAACCGCAACGCGACGATAAACTCACCTGGCGCATAGCGAGTAAGCAGCCCAGGCCCGGCGCTGCAAATCCACGTTATCACATCGCGCTCGCGATCGTTTAGTTTAAACGGCTCCCCTATCATTCTTGCGCGCGTCGGACTCAAGCTTTGCCATTCCGACGTTAGAAGATCGCGCAGCCCGTCATACTGCGAATCCCTCGCGGCTGTATCGGATGACAGACGCAGCGCAGTCATATTCGCTTGCACAAAACGAAAAATCGCCAGCGACATCAGCCCGAGGATCCCGACCGCAAGCATAATTTCGAGCAACGTGAAGCCACCGATGCGACGAGATTCCCTCTTACCCTGGACGGTAAACATAAAACTTGACCAGTTTTGACTGAGGAACACCGCCCTGTTGCCACTGAGCAATTAACGTGACGAGGTAGATTCCATTGAGCAGGGTATTATCGGGTTCCGTCAATTCGGCTGCCGTGGTTTTTTGGACGACCTTTATGCCTCCGTAATTGCTGTCGACCTTGAATTCCTTGGAATCATCGGGAACCCCTCGCGCAGTCTGAATTTCTGCCATACGATTCGATAAAATCTGCCGCACGACGCCTTCTTCGGCGTTAATCGTGCTCGCATTGAGGCAATTCTCGACCGCGCGTCCAAGCGCGATGACGCCGAGCGCGAAAATCGTGATGCCAAGGAGAACCTCGTAGAGGGCAAAGGCGCGACGAAACTTTCGAACTGCGCTTGCGTTAGCGGACCGCATAACTCGTAATCTCTGGCCGTCCCGTTAGCGGCGAGTAATTCGCCGTCCATGAACCGGCGGGACCTTGAAAGCGGACGGTTGCCGGTTCGCAGGCCCCCGATGGCCAGAAAATCCATTCAGCCGGATATTTTTCCATCAATGCCACCGGCAGCGAGAGCCTTAGCGTGCTTCCCCTGCTGGGACGAAACTCAGCTTTTGCCTTAGCTTCCTCATCTTCTGCAAAAGCTTCCGGACGTACCACAACATTGTTTTTGCTCCAAACAATCAAGTAAGGACGACGCTCGGTAACGCTTCGCTCCTGCGCCTGGCGCACAAGATTGTTGAACCCGTCCAGCGATTCCTTCAGCCGCCTGTTGGCGATCACGCCGGTGAAGCTCGGCACGGCCAGCATAAGCAACAGCATCAATATGAAAATAGCGAGAGCAATCTCGATCAACGTAAAACCCCGGGCTCGTTGCACCGCCGGAAATTACTCGTTTCACCGCAAATCACAACAGCGCCCGCGGGAGCCATTTCGGTCGGCGCGACCAAATGAGACGGCGGCGCGGCAGGTGGAGGATCAATTATTTACTCCTGACCAGGGGCGTAACCGTGAACCGCAGTAAATGCGATCGTTTGCGTCCACCAACCAGGATCGGCACAATAGCCGAGTAAAGTGTCAACCGGTGCGTTGTTAAGCTTGCCCGAACTCGTCAAGTCCTGACGGACTTCTCCGATCGTCTGTGTCCAATAATCTGCCCACAAACTCGTCCCGTTGTAGATTGCAGTTTCTGCGGTGCCACCGATTTTCTCGATACCCAGGGCCGCCAATCTCGGTGCAAGAGTGCGACCGACTTGAGAATCGATTCCGCGGTCGCGTGACCATGCAAGCCAGCCACTCCAGAACGCACGCACTTCCGGCGGCTCGGCGATCGTGACCGGAAGGAAATCCGGTTCAATCAAGAGGATGGCGCCTCCAGGTCGCAAGCTTGCAACGAGATTCGCGATCGCCCTCTCGGCGTCGGCCACATGGTGAAGCACCGCCCGAGCAGTTACAAGATCGAAGCCCCCGGGTTCCACGGGCTGTGCCATGATATCCGCCTGGAGAAACTCCAAATTCGGCAAATGCACGTCGACGAGCGAAAGATCGAGATCGACGGCTATGGCTCGTCCATCCGGAGCGACTTGCCGGGCAAGCCACGCGGAAATTGAGCCGTTGCCGCAGCCGACTTCCAGCGTTCTTGCCCCTGATTTAACGACACCAAGCGATTGAAGATACCGACGGTGCATGGGATCGAGTAATTCCGACATCAACGCGAGGCGCTTCCCCTCGCCTTTCAAATGGTGACCCAGAACATATTCCGGCATGCGGCGTTCACCGTAAGTTGCCGAAGTATTAACGGCAAATGATTGGCTGCAATCGATTACGTACTGCAATCAGCCGCTAAAAAAAAGCAATCAATCGGCAGCAGGCGCATTGGTATGTGATAAACTTTGAGGCGAAATGAAGCCTGCTTTGCGCATCGGCATCGTCGTAGCTGCGCTTTGCGTGGTGGCGGTGCTTGTGTGGCAAGGAGTTACGGCACACGGCGCGCCTGATCCAACGCGGCCCGACACCAGTCCAACGGTGGCGTTTTTGGACATTGGCATTCTTGTCTTTCGCGAGGGTTTGGAATGTATTCTTGTTCTGGCAGCGATTACAGCCAGCATGACAGGTGCCAAACGCGCCCATCGCCGGCCAGTCGGGCTCGGCGCGGCCTTTGCCTTTATCGCCACTTTGATCACGTGGTTAATCGCGGTGCGGATCGTTGGTTCGCTCAGCGACAATATGTCCGCACTCGATTTGCAAGCCGCTACCGGGTTGCTGGCAGTCATCGTGTTGCTCGTCATCATGAACTGGTTCTTTCACAAAATTTATTGGGGAGGCTGGATTCGCGCCCACAATCGCCGTCGCAAGGCATTACTCGAGAATGCGCGTGCTGCCGAAATCTCCCAGGGGCGTCTCTGGTTTGGATTGGTCCTGCTTGGATTCACCTCCCTGTATCGCGAAGGATTTGAAGTCGTGCTTTTTTTGCAAAGCTATCATCTGCGACTCGGCGGCGCCGTGGTACTGAAAGGCGCGCTGTTAGGCATTGTTCTGACGGGGATGGTGGCGGTATTAACCTTCGTTCTTCAGCAGCGGCTCCCTTATAGGAAAATGCTAATCACTACCGGCATTCTCCTCGGAGTGGTCTTGCTAGTAATGGTGGGCGAGCAAACGCAGGAAATGCAGCTGGCCCATTGGATTTCCACCACTGAAATCACGTCGTTAAAAAACTATATGCCGCCTTGGATGGGACTCTGGTTCGCCGTGTTCCCTACGGTCGAGACTCTCGTTGCTCAATTTATCGCCGCTGTATTGGTAATTGGCTCGTATTACGCCGCGCGGCGTTTTGGCGGCGGCGAACCGGGTGGAACCGCGTTGGAAACTCCGACCGCAAGAATGGCAGCGATCAACGCTTAACAAAGATTCTGAAGGGCGTTGGAAAAAGTCAGTGTCGACGGTTCGTGCGTGCAATTCCAGTTGAACGAAGTCGCAGGCTTTCCACCTTAGGCGGATGCTTACGCCTGGTTGCCGTTTTCTTTGGCTGGTTCAAATCATTTTCGCTATTTCTGTATTCGTCTTTTCATCTTTTGCTCAACCCACTCCATCCCCTACTCCTGCTCCGCCTGGAAGCGTCGATGAAAAATTGTTCAGCGGAATGCAGTGGCGACAGATTGGACCGTTTCGCGGCGGGCGCGCCTTAACAATTGAAGGGGTGCCGGGCGAGCCGGACACTTATTATTTTGGCGCCGTTGCAGGGGGAGTTTGGAAAACGATTGATGGCGGCGCGAACTGGACTCCCCTCTTCGATAAGCAAGCGATTTCATCGATCGGAGCGATTGCTATTGCGCCATCAGATCACAACGTGATTTATGCAGGGACGGGCGAAGCGGCCATACGCGGTAATACCACCTACGGCACCGGAGTTTTCAAATCCATCGATGGCGGCAAGACATGGCAGAATGTCGGGTTAAAAGACAGCCGTCAAATCGGCGCACTAATCGTCGATCCAAGGGATGAGAGCGTCGTTCTGGTGGCGGCTCTTGGTCACGCGTTTGGTCCAAACGCTGAACGCGGAATATTCCGCACCGCCGACGGTGGGAAAACGTGGACGAAAGTTTTGTCTAAAGATGAAAACACTGGCGGGATCGATGTCGTTTTTGATCCGCACAATCCGAACATTGTTTTCGCTTCACTGTGGCAGGCTCGACGGCAGCCGTGGTTTTTTTCCAGCGGCGGTCCGGGAAGTGGGCTCTACCGGTCTGAAGATAATGGCGTTACGTGGAAACGTCTCGAGGGCAATGGCCTACCCGAAGGAATCCTCGGTAAGATCGGTATCGCGGTTTCCGGTGCCGATTCGAACCGCGTTTATGCGATCATCGAGGCGAAGGAAGGCGGCCTTTACCGTTCCGATGATGCCGGGCAACATTGGACCCGTGTAAATGATGACGGCCGATTTCGCCAGCGCGCCTGGTATTTCAGCAAAGTCTATGCCGACCCGAAATCCGCGGACACGGTCTATCTTTTAAACACTGGGTTGTTTCGTTCGGTTGATGGCGGAAAAACTTTCAATTTACTGGCAGCGCGTAGCGGCGATCATCACGGTCTCTGGATCAATCCGCAAAATCCCAATCGGATCGCGAACGCCAATGACGGTGGGGCGAGTGTCTCAATCGACGGCGGAAAAACGTGGACCACCCAAAATAACCAGCCGACCGCGCAGTTTTACCATGTTGCCGTGGATAATGCTTTCCCTTATCACATCTACGGCGCGCAACAGGACAGTACGAGTGTCGGTATCGCGAGCCGGACAGATTGGGGCGCGATTGGACCCGCAGATTGGTTCGTGGTCGGCAGCGGCGAGTGCGGTTTTGTTGTGCCCGACCCGCGGGATTGGCACATCATTTATTCAAACTACGAAAACTCCATCGATCGTTACGACAAGACCAAGGAAGAAACGCGGGACGTCAGCGTCTTGCCTCTGGACAATTACGGACACGACGCCGCGGATCTTGTTCATCGTTTTCAGTGGGTGACGCCGCTTACCCTTTCGCCGCATAACCCGGATGTCCTCTACACGGCAGCGGAGTGCGTTTTCAAATCCAGCGATCACGGGCAGAGCTGGACGCAGATCAGCGGCGATCTGACGCGTAACGATAAATCCAAACAACAACCAAGCGGAGGGCCGCTAACCAACGACATCACTTCAGTTGAATATTACGACACGGTCTTTGCGCTCGCGGAATCGCCAGTGAAAAAAGGAACGCTCTGGGCCGGCACAGACGATGGACTGCTCCACGTCACAACCGATGACGGCCAGCATTGGTCG
>Ga0193729_1001248_pt1 | contig 13064 bp, 7 predicted proteins | sample U1c2metaG_FD_143036 | JGI IMG/M metagenome (GOLD analysis project Ga0193729, IMG submission 143036) | Soil microbial communities from a riparian zone of the East river system, Colorado, United States - U1c2 | ecosystem: Environmental > Terrestrial > Soil > Riparian zone | place: USA: East River... | reverse complement strand
CCGCCACCCGTTCGCGAATGTAAGCCGCCAGGCCCTCGGTAGTAATCGGCCGATCCTTCAACCCGGGAACGTCTTCATTGAGATGACGATGATCGAGCTCCTGGCGGAGTGAATCGATGCATGCATCGAGATCTTGCTGCTGAACAATCGGACGATCGGCTTTTTCTTTTCGAAATGTGAGACGCGCACGGTAATTGTGCCCGTGGACCGCGGCAGCCGCGCCGAAAACGCGCTCATTTTCCGCCGGCGTCAAGCGGGGCGACATCGTTTGCCGGGCCGCCGAATATTCAAACCAATAGTTGGCTTCGCATTCACCACCGGCATAAAACGTTGCGCTTCGATCAGGAGTCTCGATCAGATGGCACGCGACTACTTTTGCATCGACATCGGCAAACAATGGCGCGACGTCGACGAAAAGCTGACGGGCGATGTTTTCAGCCGTCGGCGGTAGCTCGCGAAACGCGGGATTGTCTTCGTTCAAGAACTTATGGTCAAAACGGTCGTCAACGACTTGGCCGGCGCGTCTCTTGATTTCGCTGATGTTGATGAGCATTCCGGTGACCGGATCGACCCGGCCGCTGAAAATGAAATATGCGATGTAATTTCGACCGGTTCCATAACGAGCGTTTGTTTCCGCGCCGAATGCCGCGAGGTTTTCGTCGCCGGTCCAGCGTGAAACAAACAGCCGGCGCGAGGCTGAGAACTCAAGCCGTTTGCTGACCGTCAAAAGCATGACGGCGCTATTCTTTCAGGAGCGACAGAAATTCGGAGCGGGTGCGCGCGTCTTCCTTGAATGAGCCGAGCAGACACGAAGTTTTCATGACCGAGTTCTGCTTTTCGACTCCACGCATCATCATGCAAAGGTGCTTTGCTTCCACCACGACCGCGACGCCGTTGGGCTCCAGACAATCCATCAACGACTCGGCGATTTGGGTGGTGAGATTTTCCTGAATTTGCAAACGCCGCGCGAACACGTCGACAATGCGTGCGACCTTCGAAAGTCCGATCACTTTGCCGTTCGGAATGTAGGCCACGTGCGCGCGTCCGATGAACGGAAGCAAGTGGTGCTCGCACATCGAATAAAGCTCGATGTCTTTGACCAGAATGATTTCGCTCGCGTCGGAATCGAAGATGGCGTCGTTGACAATCTCCTCGACACTCTGGCGATAGCCTTGGGTGATAAATTCCATTGCCCGCGCCGCGCGGGCCGGCGTTTTTACCAAACCTTGTCGCGTCGAATCTTCGCCAATGGCATCGAGCAGATCGCGATAGATCTTCGTTAACTTGCCGAGTTGCCCGGGCGGCAGCGGCTCGGTATAACGCGAGAGGCGATCTTCCGTTTCGATTTCAGGATCAAACGTTCGCAAGATCGACAATCCCTTTAATCCAGCCAGCTCTGCGGATATTTCTCGTCATCGAGCGCGACCGCCTGCTCGGTCAGCTCGAGCGTGTGCTGGGTGTCGAACATGACCGCCAGTTCTTCGGTGCGGAGCGCGTTCTTGCTCGCCATGATCGTTCCCGGATGCGGGCCGTGCGGAATTCCGCGCGGATGAAGCGTGATCGACGCCGGCTCGATCCCGCGGCGCGATCCGAAATTTCCGCGCACATAAAATAAAACTTCGTCCGCTTCGACGTTGTCGTGGACCCACGGAATTTTCATCGCCTCGGGATGGGTATCGAGCAACCGTGGCGCGAAGGTGCAGACAACATAACCGCGAATCTCAAACGTTTGATGGATCGGCGGCGGCTGGTGCACCGTCCCGGTGATCGGCTCGAAATCCTGCGCGTTGAACGTGAAAGGATAAACGTAGCCGTCCCAGCCGACGACATCGAACGGATGATGCGCCATCGTCACGCAGGTCCAGCGCGGACCGTCTTTCACCAGAATCTCAGTGTCCTCTTCCCTGTCGATCGTATTGAGCTCGGTCGGCGCGTGAAAATCGCGCTCGGAATAAGGCGAGCCCATTTTGATCTGGCCTTCGCCGTTCATATAACGCTTCGGGATTCGGACCGGGCCGGAGGATTCGAGAACCAGATAATCTTCTTCTTCCACTTTGTCGGGGACCAGCCGGTAAGTAATTCCGCGCGGAATCACGATATAATCTTCGGCGCGGTAACGCTGTTTCCCGAAAATACTCTCCAATGTTCCGCCGCCTTTAAAAATGAAGATGATCTCATCGGCGCCACCGTTCTTGTAGTACTCGTATTTGCCGTAGGCTTTCTCCGGCCGGCCGCGGTACGCGGTCATGTCCTGGTTGAAAAGAATCGGGATACGCCCGGTGTAAATGTCGCCGCGGCGCGGAATGCTTGCCGTTTTCAGATGATGATGCCGCAGCGGACTGTCGGTGACCTTCTTGAGCTCTTCGCATTTCAAGAGCTTGACGTTGCGGACCCGCGTAGGCGGACGGAGGTGATACATGATCGAGTAAGCTTCGTTGAAACCTTCCGTCGTAATGACGTGCTCGTAGGCGATGCCTTCGTTCTTGTAGGTTGGCGCCGCCCCGTTGCGATGAAACCAGATGTGATGCTTCCGCGGCATCTCGCCCAATTTGTGGTAATACGGCATAACTACTCCTTTAGATTATCATCAACTCCTCACCCTCCCCTCTCCTCTTTTCTAAGAGGAGAGGCGAAACAGATGACGACTTGTTCATGAACGTTGTTGCCGCGCGCTCTTCGCCTCTCCCCTGCAAGGGGGAGAGGATTAAGGTGAGGGGTGTTTTGAATTCTTCAGAACTCTGCATTTACAAATTGCCTCTGCGTTCCTGTTCTTTCTCCAACGCTTCAAACAGCGCCTTGAAATTTCCTTTGCCGAAACTCTTCGCGCCTTTGCGCTGGATGATTTCGAAGAACAGCGTCGGCCGGTCTTCGACCGGCTTGGAAAATATCTGGAGCAAATAGCCTTCGTCATCGCGATCAACTAAAATCCCGAGTCGCTTCAACGGCCCCAGATCTTCATCAATCTTTCCAACGCGTTCGGGAAGCGTGTCGTAATAAGTTGATGGAATATTCAGGAACTCGAGACCGCGCTTTTGCAATTCAGTCACCGTTTTGACAATGTCGCCAGTCGCGATCGCGATGTGCTGGACCCCTTCGCCATTGTAAAACTCGAGATACTCCTCCACCTGCGATTTCTTTTTGCCTTCGGCCGGCTCGTTGATCGGAAATTTCACAAACCCGTTCCCGTTGCTCATCACTTTGCTCATCAGCGCCGAGTATTCGGTCGAAATATCTTTGTCGTCGAAAGTCAGGATGTTTCGGAACCCCATCACGTCCTCGTAAAATTTCACCCAGGGATTCATCTGGTTCCAACCGACGTTGCCGACGCAATGATCGCAATAGAGCAAACCAGTCTCCTTCGTCTCGAACGGTGGATCCAACTTCACGAACCCTGGCATGAACGGGCCGGTGTAATCGTCGCGCTCAACGAACACGTGCACGACTTCGCCGTAAGTATGGATCCCGCTCATCACGACTTTGCCGTGCTTGTCCTTTAAGGTTTTCGGCTCCAGGTAACTCTTGCCACCGCGTTTGGTTGTTTCCTTCCAGGCCGAGGTCGCATCTTTCACTTTCAGCGCGATCACTTTGACGCCGTCGCCATGTTTATTAATGTGATCTGCGATTGGATTGTCCGGCCGCGTTGGGGTTGTTAGAACAAACGTCAGCTTGTTCTGCCGAATGGCGTAACTGGCGCGATCTTTGACGCCGGTCTCCGGACCGCTGTAGGCGAGACTTTGGAAACCGAAGACGCTCTTGTAGAAATGCGCCGCCTGTTTGGCGTTACCGACGTAAAATTCGATGTGATCCGTGCCTTCGAGCGGCAAAAAATCTTGCTCGGCTGCCGGAGCACGTTTCTTTTTTGGAGCAGCAATTGTCGTTGCCATAAATTACCTCCGCGTTGTCTCGCGCTGAGCGCGTTCTCTAAATATAAGATCGACAATCCCCCGTCGCAAGGCTGGTAAGGCAGGTGGATCGGCCGCTCCGTCGGGCGATGTTACAAGTCAGCGACTTCGCCGCTCATATTAGCATCGAGCTCGCCACGGGGCGAGTCCGTCCGACTGGCGGACAAGGGACTGCGCGTTCCACCTTATTTCGCGTCTTTCGGCGCGAACGAGGTGACGATTTTTTCGAAGCGCGGATCGCCCCGGAGCGCGTCGCAGTCCGGGTGCAAACGAAGCCAACCATAGTTTAATGTACTCGGCAGCTGCGCTGCCTCGGCCAGTTGCTTTAACGCGAGATCTTTCTCGCCTGTCCAGGCGTAAATGACCGCGAGATTTAAGATCAAATCGGCGCCATCGATCGCGTCTTTCGAAACGGGGACCAGTGCAACTGCCCGTGTTCCTTCCCGGATGGCTTCATCTTTGCGGCCAAGACCAGCGTCGATCAAGCCGAGTACGGTGATCCCTTGGGCGTAATCGGTCTGTTCGCGCATTGTCTTCTCGACTTCGGCACGAGCGGCGGTGAATGCGGCGCGGGCGCCGCTGGCATCACCACGAGCGCGAGCAGCCAGAGCGTCGTAAAACGGCCGAGGCCACCAAACGCTGCCTTCACTAATCCCCTCAGGAGGGAGAAGAGCGAGCGAGCGAGAGACCCCGAAGTTGTCGCGTTCGCACACGGCGATGTAGAACCATCTCGCGGCAATGTTTTTTGCCGCCAAAGGATCCTCGATAACGACCGCGTCGATGGTTGCACGAGCGGGTCCTGGATCTGCGCGCTCTTCCAGATCGATCAATGCTCGCGCCAGCCGTGTGTCCGGATCGGAAGGAACCAGTTTGAGCGCCCGGTCCAGAACTGCAGCGAGGTCTCGATAGCGGCGCTGCGATTCGTAAGTGAAGGACAACTGCTGGAGGAAGAAGAGGTTGCGCGGATCCAGCTCCAGGGCGCGCTTAAGATCCGTCGTGGACTCCTCCCACCGACCTTTTCGTCGATTGATGAAACCAGTTAGTTCGAAAACCAACGGATCGTTCGGCAATGCGCGGCGGGCCAGAGCCAGTTCGGCGAGAGCGTGTTCGTTGTCTCGGTAACCGCGGTAGAGATGCTCCGCCAAGGCAAGGTGCGCTTCACCGGAGCCGGGCCGCAAACGCAGAGCGTTCTGGATCGCCGCGTTCGCGAGGGCAAGGCGCGCCGGCGTGTGGTCGCTTCCGAAAAAGTACATGAGGTCATGGACTTCAGCCAATCTGCAATAGGCAAGAAAGAACGTCGGGTCGCGCGCGATGACCTGATCGAGCAGACGCGCGGCCTCGAGCAGGTTTTCCTTCAGCCGCGCATTGAAACTTGTGGCGGCGCGAAAAGCTTGGGCTCGCACATAAAGATCGTAGGCCACAAGATCGGCCGTAGGTGCTTGCTTAATGGCCGCTTTTTCCTTCGGGGAGAGCTTGGCGTTTAACTGATCGGCGATCGCCTGTGCAACTTCGCTTTGAATGGCGAAGACGTCAGCGAGATCGCGATCATAGGTCTGCGCCCAAACGTGCGCATCGCTGCGGGCGTCGATGAGTTGCGCGTTGACCCGCACCTTGCCGCCCGCGCGTTGCACACTGCCCTCGAGTACATGCGCTACGCCAAGCTGTTTCCCGATCTCGCGCAGGTTACGCGCGATTCCGGTCTTGTACTGCATTACGCTGGTGCGGCTGATCACTTTCAGATCTGCGATTTTGGCGAGGTGGGTCAGGATTTCATCTTGCACGCCATCCGCGAAAAACGCGTTCGCTTTTTCCTCGCTCAAATTTTCAAAGGGAAGAACTGCGATGCTTTTTCCGGGTATATCTGATAGCGACGCCGTCGGCCTCCGAGATACGATGACGAAAGCGGCGATGATTCCGGAAAGCAACAGCAGCGCAGTTGCGATGGCGGTCCAGCGCGATCGCGCGCGTTGTTTCTTGAGGACTCGGAATTTCTTTGGGACTTGCCGGTTTCCGACTTCGCCATCGTAGAGATTAACGATGCCGAGGCGGACTCCATGCTTCACCTCGCATTCGCCTAGCTCGTAAAGATATGGCCGCCAGCGCGGATAATGTTCGAGATCTTCGGCGACATGTTTCGAAAGAAGAATGTGACCAGCGTCGGCGCAATCCATCACGCGTCGCGCCGTGTTGATGCCGGCGCCGGCAATGTTCGCTTGTTGGTTCAAGTCGGCGACCTCGTTGACCGGCCCGCTATGAATTCCCATTCGGACTCGAAGCTCGGGATGTTTCTTGAGCTCCTTGCTAATTTCCAATGCGCACATAACCGGCGCTTCCGGACTGTTGCGAAAAACAAGCGCGCCACCGTCGCCAGTCGGTAACCGCAGCAGTTTGCCTTCTGCCTCGGCGAGACGGAATTGTGCGGTTCCGCGCACGATCTCTTTCAACTTTTGAATCTGCTCACTCTGTTCGTTGATGAGCAACTTCGAGTAACCCACAATGTCGATGAACAAGACGTGCCCGATCTCGAGTTGAATTTCCTTTTCAATCTCAGCGGACATGCGAGGCAGTCTACTTCGGCGCGAGTGAGGCGACGATCTTATCAAAGCGCGGATCGCCGCGTAGTGGATCCCAGCGCGGGTGCAGAAGCAGTTCGCCGTAGCTCAAATAACTTGGAAGTTTCGCCGCTTCATCTAATCGCTCAAGCGCGCGATCCTTCTCTCCCGTCCACGCATAAATAACAGCCAGGTATCTGATCAATAACGCGCCTTCTATGGCATTTTTGCTGACTGGCACGAGCTCAACAGCGCGGCGACCTTCACGAATGGCGTCCTCCTTGTTGCCAAGAGCAGCGTCCGCCATCCCGAGCACACAAAGCGCTTCCGCATAGTCCGGTTGGTCCGCGATCAGCTTGGCCGCTTCGTTGCGCGTCGTGGTAAAGGCAGCGTTGGCCGCCGCTTTATCGCCATTCATCTGAGCGACTACACCTTGGCACCAGATCCGCGGAAATGGAATGAAGTCGTCGTAACATCCAGCGATCGGCAGCGCAGCGATGGCGCGACTCGCGCCATCGAAATCGCGCTCGCGAAGAGATACCTCAAGCCAAAGTTGCGCTATGTTTTTGGCCTCGCGCGAATCTTCGGCGATGATCGCCCGGATCGTGGAGCTCAACGGCTGCGGATCAGCATGCCACTCGAGCTCGATCGAGGCGCGATACGCTCGCATGCTCGAGTCTTTGGGAGCGAGTGCGATTACGCGGTCTAAAACGCGCTTGGCATCAGCATAACGGCGCAGACACACGTAACTATCAGCGAGTTGTTTGAGGATGCCACCGTTTTGCGGGTCGAGCTCGATCGCGCGCTCGAGATTTTTGGTCGATTCAGCCCAGCGGCCCTGCCGTCGATCGATAAAGCCCAGTATTTCAAACGACAGCGGATCGTTAGGCAAACTTTGCTGTGCCAGTTTGAGTTCCTCGCGAGCGCGGTCATAATCGAGATATCCCCAGTATAAATGCTTGGCGAGAGCAAGATGAGCTTCGCCTGAATTTGGAAGTAGGCGGGTGAGCGATTGGATCGCCGCATCGGCCATGGCCAGGCGCGCAGGAGTGTGATCAATGCCCGCGATATAGAGCTGATCATGGGCCTGGGCGAGTTGGTAATATGCAAGTGCGAAGGCAGGATCGCGTTCGATTGCCTGATTCAGCAGGCGAACGGCCTCGGTCAGGCTTTCGCCTAGAGGCGTACTAAAGGCAAAAGTCGCATTGAGTGTTTTGCCTTGGATGTACAAATCGTAAGCAACTAGATCAGCCGTTGGTTTTTGTTCGATTGCCGCTTTTTCGCTCGGAGAAATTTTGGCTTGAAGCTGCGCAACTATCTTCCCAGCCAGCTCGCTTTCGATTCCAAACACATCGGCCACATCGCGATCGTAACGTTCCGCCCAGAGGTGGCTGTCCGTTCGCGCATCGATCAACTGAGCACTGACGCGCACTCGACCGCCGGCACGCTGGACTGTGCCTTCTAACACGTGCGCTACGCCGAGCGTCGCGCCGATTTCGCGAAGGTTGCGCCTGGCACCGGTCTTGTACTGCATCACCGACGTGCGGCTAATCACTTTCAGGTCGGCAACTCTGGAAAGGCCAGTGAGGATTTCATCCTGGACGCCATCAGCAAAGAACTCGTTTGCTTTCTCTTCACTCAAATTTTCAAACGGGAGCACGGCGATGCTCTTTTCCGAAACGGACGATGTCGATCTTGCCGATTTCTTCGCGGGCATAAAGAAGGCGGCGACGATTGCGCCAAACAACAGCAGTGCGGTTGCGATTACAGCCCATCGTGCTTTAGCGCGACGTTTCTTGATGACCTGGAATTTCTTTGGGACTTGGGAATTCCCGACCCCGTCGCCGTAGAGATTCACGAGACCAATGCGCACGCCGTGTTTCACTTCACAGTCGGCTGACTCATGGAGAAAAGGTCGCCAGCGCGGATAGTGCTCCAAATCTTCCGCGACGTGCCGTGAAAGCAGAATGTGTCCGGCATCGCCGCAATTCATCACTCTTTGGGCGATATTGATGCCTGCGCCGGCGATATTGGCCTGTTCGTTCAAGTCGGCGACCTCGTTGACCGGCCCGCTATGAATTCCCATTCGAACGTTGAGCTCAGGATGACTCTTCAGTGCCTTGCTAATTTCCAATGCGCACATAACCGGCGCTTCCGGACTGCTGCGAAAAACGAACGCTCCTCCATCGCCCGTCGGTAAACGAAGCAGTTTGCCTTCCGCTTCGGCTAGCCGGAATTGTTCAGTTCCGCGCACGATCTCTTTCAACTTTTGAATCTGCTCACTCTGTTCGTTGATGAGCAACTTCGAGTAACCCACAATGTCGATGAACAAGACGTGCCCAATCTCGAATCTCACATCGGCGGAATGCTCGGATGGCATGAGTCTTTTACTATCTCAAACCTCGCGATTTAACGAACCGATTCCGTGTCCACAGAGCCAAAGTGGGTTAGCGCTAACAATCGACGACGAGTCGAATCGCCCAGTTCGGAATCTCAAAAAATGGGAAGACCTGCGTCGCGCCCTGGATGAGCAACCAGGCGACAACGGCATACGCCACAGCAACTTTGTAAACGTTGCGCCTTTTTAATTCGCCGAAGAATTTCTTCGGATCCATTGGTTGTTTATTTACCCGCGTCTTTCGGCGCGAGCGAGGCGACGATTTTTTCGAAACGCGGATCGCCGCGGAGCGGATTCCAATAAGGAAGTAGTTTCAATTGGCCGTAGCTGAGGGAGCCGGGGAGCCGCGTGGCAATGGTGAGCTGCTCGCAGGCGAGGTCTTTCTCGCCGACCCATGCGGCGATGATCGCGAAGTACGCAATCATGTGCGTGCCGTTGATGGAATCCTTCTCCACCGACATCAGCTCGATCGCATGCCGGCCTTCGCGCAGCGCCTTTTCTTTTCGACCGAGAGCGGCATCGATCAGGCCGAGCACGCAAAGGGCTGGCCCGTAATCGGGCTGCGCCTGCACGATCTTCTCCTGCTGCGCGCGAGCGGCGGTGAATGCAGAAGATGCTTTGCCTTCATCTTTCGTCATTCGCGCGAGAAGGCCCTCACCGAATGCCCGACTAAGTCTAACAGCATCATCGCTAAAATAATTTTCTCCCAGCGCGACCAGGGCATTCGCCGCTGCGGGAGCGTCGTGTTCAGCGAGAGCGCAAATGAACCAGCTATCCGCTGCATTCTCGACAGCTCTTGGACTTTCGGCGCGAAGCAATTCGATTGCGCGATGCAACGGTCGCGGATCCGCTCGCCAGTCCAAATCGACCGTGGCGCGACCTACCCTCGTTTCCGCGTCCTTCGGGGCAATCTCGAGGGCGCGATCAAGAGCCGAAGCCGTCTCGGGATAGCGCCGCAGCGCGCTGTAGCTAAGCGATATCTGCTGAAGAGTGAAAAAGTTGCGCGGATCCAGTTTGATCGCCCGCTCCAGGTTCCGTATCGACTCTTGCCAGTGTCCTTCACGCCGGTCGATGTATCCGGTCAACTCGAAAATCAGCGGCTCATTCGGCAGCGTCCGTTGCGCGATCCCAATCTCCGCACGCGCGTGATCATAGTCGAGATAACCACGATAAAGAAGCTCAGCCAAGGCGAGGTGCGCCTCGCCCGCGTCCGGGCGCAAACGAAGAGCGGTCTGAACCGCTGCGTTCGCGGAACCGAGACGCGCTGGTGTATGGTCCAGGTTAAGGAAGTAAAGTTGGCCCTGTGCGCTCGCCAATCCGCAGTAGGCAAGCAGGAACGCGGGATCGCGCGCGATCGCTTGCTCGAGGAGTCCAATGGCTTCCAAAAACTTGTCCTTAATCTGTGCACTAAAAGCGTGACCGAGCAGCAACGGCCGCGCGTGATTATAAAGATCGAAGGCCACGAGATCGGTCGTAGGTGGTCGCTCGATCGCGGCCTTTTCGCCGGGTGAAAGTTTGGCTTGGAGCTGGTCGGCAATCGCTTTGGCAATCTCGCTCTGGATGGCGAAAACGTCCGCGAGGTCGCGGTCGTAAGTCTGCGCCCAAAGATGCGCATCGGTGCGGGCGTCAACCAGCTGCGCCGTTACCCTGACCCGGTTGGCGGCGCGCTGGACACTTCCTTCCAGCACATGAGCCACGCCGAGTTGTTGCCCAATTTCGCGGAGGTTCCGTGGATTACCGCTTTTGTAGAGCATCACGGAAGCGCGGCTGATGACTTTTAACTCCGCGACTTTCGCGAGATTGGCCAGAATTTCATCCTGCACGCCGTCGGTGAAGTAGGCGTTCGCTTTTTCTTCGCTCAAGTTTTCAAACGGAAGAACCGCGATCGATTTTTCCGGTAATGCTGCGCTACCCTTCCGGCCGGGCCCGAAACGTTGATAGGCGAACGCTGCAACGACGAGCAGTAAAACGGCGATAATTAAAAAATCCAGCTTCCTCCCCGTGCGATGCGTGATCGACTTGCCAAGATCGACCTCCTCTGCGCGCTTGATTCCTTCCGGCGTCAGTTCGAACGCCCAGGCAAGAATCAACGCAACGGGGAATCCGATGATTAGTAGCAAGACGACGAGTCGAATCGCCCAGTTCGGAATCTCAAAAAACGGGAAGACCTGCGTCGCGCCCTGGATGAGCAACCAGGCGACAACGGCATACGCGACCGCAACTTTGTAAACGTTGCGCCGCCTTAATTCGCCGAAGAATTTCTTCGGATCCATTACGGTGTTTATTTACCCGCGTCTTTCGATGTAATCGAGGTCAATCGTCCCATTTTTGCTTCACGCGTCGAGCAAGATTCGGGCAATTGAGGTCAATTGCCCCTATCCGAGTTGTTTACTTCGGCGCGAGCGAGGCGACGATTTTTTCGAAGCGCGGATCGCCGCGGAGCGGGTCCCAGACCGGCATAAGTTTCAGTTGGCCATAGCTAAGGCTGCTCGGGCCGTGGATGGCCATGGCAAGCTGTTCGCAAGCGAAGTCTTTGTCACCAATCCACGCAGCGATCATCGCCAAATATTTGACCGTGTCCGTGCCGTCGGGCGCAGCTTTTTCCACGGGAAGAAGCTCGACCGCGCGCCGGCCTTCGCGAAGCGCTTCTTCTTTCCGGCCAAGACCAGCGTCAATCAGACCAAGGACGCACAGCGCGGGACCGTAATTTGGTTGCGCTTTGAGGACTTTTTCCTGCTCCGCGCGGGCAGCAGTGAAACCAGATCGCGCTGTGGCATCGTCTTTGGTCATACGAGCAATAACGCCTTCTACGAATGGACGATTAAAAAACACATTCTCGCTACTTAAGGCGATTGGATTTTCGCCGGCTGCGATCAAGGCATTGTTCGCAGCAGCGGCGTCCCGTTCGGCCAGTGCGCAAATAATCCAAATATCGGCGATGCTTTGTACCGCAGCAGGATTCGCGGTTCGAATTGAATCGATCATTTGATGCAAGGGTCGGGTGTCGCCCTTCCATTCGAAGTCCACCATTGCGCGCTCTGCCTTGGGATTGACATCGTCCGGTGTGATGGCCAACAAGCGATCCCACGCCGATTTTGCGTCGGCATAACGCCGCAAACGGGGATAATTAAACGCAGCAATCTGCTGCAGGACAACGACGTTGCGTGGATCGAGCTCAATGGCGCGCTCGAGGGTTCGCGTAGACTCTTCGTAGCGTCCCGGCTGGCGCCTCTGAATGTAACCCGTCAGCTCAAACACGCGCGAATCATTGGGCAGAGTCTGGCGCGCAAGTTCCAATTCAGCTAATGCGCCGTCATAATCAAAATATCCCTGATAAATATTTCGCGCACGCGCCAGGTGCGTTTCCCCAGCATTCGGACGCAGACGAGACGCGGCTTCAATCGCTGCTTCCGCTAGAGCCAGCCGCGCGGATGTATGGTCGTAGCCACCGTTATAAAGCCCATCATGCGCTTCCGCTAAGCGGCAATAGGCTTGGAAAAACGATGGATCGCGCGTAACAGCCTGGTTCAGCAGATCGATGGCCTGCAGGAAATCCGCTTTCCCCGTAGTGCCCTCGGCCGCCGTCAGAAACAAATTTTCAGCGCGGGCGTAGAGATCGAAGGCAGTGATGTCGTTCGTCGGCGGACGTTCGATTGCGGTCTTTTCATCTGGCGAAAGTTTCGCCTGTAACTGGTCGGCGATCGCCTTTGCTATCTCGCTCTGAATGGCGAACAGGTCGGCGAGTTCGCGATCGTACGTCTGCGCCCATAGGTGGCGATCGGTACGCGCATCGACCAACTGCGCATTGACGCGCACGCGATTGCCCGCGCGCTGAACGCTTCCTTCCAGCACATGCGCCACCCCGAGTTGCTCCCCGATCTCGCGCAGATTGCGTGCGATCCCGCTTCTGTAATTCACCACCGAGGTGCGGCTGATTACTTTCAAGTCCGCAACTCTTGCGAGATCGGTCAGAATTTCGTCCTGCACGCCATCGGCGAAAAACGCGTTTGCTTTCTCTTCGCTCCGGTTTTCGAAGGGTAACACGGCGATCGATTTTTCCGGAATCGCCGACGGGACTGTTATGAGCGCTTTCCGGCCTGGCCCAAAACGCTGATAGGCAAATACTCCAATCACGAGCAATAAGATGGCGATGATCAGAAAATCCAGCTTCCTTCCCGTACGACGCGTGATCGACTTGCTAAGATCGACATC
>Ga0193729_1001246_pt1 | contig 13067 bp, 9 predicted proteins | sample U1c2metaG_FD_143036 | JGI IMG/M metagenome (GOLD analysis project Ga0193729, IMG submission 143036) | Soil microbial communities from a riparian zone of the East river system, Colorado, United States - U1c2 | ecosystem: Environmental > Terrestrial > Soil > Riparian zone | place: USA: East River... | reverse complement strand
GCTTCGAAATTTTTCGACAGCTCGCGGGCGTCGTCCGAAGAACGACTGCAACGTGAAGTTGCTTATCAATGGTGGGGCCAGTCCGTTGGCTTGAAAACATTCGACGACGCCTGGGTGTCCCAGGGTCTGGCGGAATACAGCGCTTTCGCGTTACGCGAATCGAACCTCACCGGCGCGCAACTGGACGCGACACAGCGCGAAGAGCAGGAACGGGCGCTGACGTTCGAACAGACATCGTCGATCGTGCGGGCGCCATCGGCCCTGGACGATCAATCGGCGGCTTATCAGTCGATAGTTTTCTATAAAGGCGCGATGGTCTTTCGCATGTTGCGCGAAACCATGGGCAAGCAACAGTTCAGTCAACTGCTGCGCAAGTTCCTCGAGCAATATCGCAACAAGAGCGCCTCGATTGACGATTTTGAACGGCTCACCTCGCAGGTCGCCGGCAAGAACATGCGCTACTTTTTTGCGCAGTGGGTTGAAGGGACGGGCGTGCCTGAGTTCAGTGTCGATTACCAGATTATTCGCACGCGCGGCGGCAAGTTCCGCACGCGCGGCACCGTCCGGCAGAACTTTGACAACCTGCAAATGCCGGTCGATGTGACGTTACATTCCGAAGGCGATTCGCAGACGAAGACGCTGTACCTCGGCGGCAAGAGCGAAGACTTTGACTTTGAATCGAACGGCCAGCCGATCAGCGCCGAAGTAGATCCCAGCGACAAGATTCTGCGCATGTCCGACGATCTGAAGATCTCGATCGTGGCCCGTCGCGGCATCGAATTGTTCAAGGAAGGTCAGTACGCCGAAGCGCAGCAGCAACTCGAGGGCGCGCTAAAGCTCGATCGCAACAACGCCTGGGTTTATTACAATCTTGGCCAGGTCTATTTCGAACAGAAGAACTGGCAGCTGGCGCTGGATAATTTTCAGGCGGCGCTTGACGCGGCCAGCAGCAAGCCGGCATGGATTGATACGTGGGCGCGCATCAAGCGCGGTAATGCCTACGATGCCAAAGGCGATCGCGCCAAGGCTGTGAATGAATACCAAAAAGCCGTAAACGCCGGCAGCGATTATGACAACGCGCAATCGATCGCCAAGAAATATATCGCCACTCCCTACGATCCAAAGGCTCCCCCCGAGCAAGCTCAAAATGGTCCGGGCGACTTTTAACTGAGGTCGCCTTTGGGCTCATAGTTAAGACGAAAAATCCGATCCACGAAGTCACACGAAAGGGTTCACCTTCGTGAGGCTTCCGTGTGTTTTCGTGGATCGTGCCCTGCCGTTTGCCGCTCGCCATCCCACAACGCTAAGATTCCTTCGCCCTTCAAGAATTGATTTCCAAAGGCGATCCCCCTCCATTAATCAGTGATGACCCTTGACGAAATTACGGCGGCATTCCAAAAACTCTACGGCGGCCAGCCGCGAATCTATCGCGCGCCGGGCCGCGTCAACTTGATCGGCGAGCACACCGACTACAACGAAGGGTTCGTGATGCCGGCGGCCATCAATTTTTCAACCTGGGTCGCGGTTACGAAGCGGGACGATTCCATCGTTAAGATCCATTCCGACATCTTTGAAGAAGAGGCAGAGATCGATCTCGCGAACCCTGCCGTGCATGGTCGAAAGCATTGGAGCGACTATCCGCTCGGCGTAGCGATCAAACTCAAAGCAGCGGGCCATGACATCTCCGGCGCGAATCTCTTTGTTCACGGCGAGGTGCCGCTCGGTTCCGGCCTCAGCTCATCGGCGTCGATCGAAGTTTCCACGGGACTGGCCTTGTTGGATATTTCCGGCGTGAAGATAGATCGGCTGGGACTGGCGAAAATCTGTCAAAAGGCGGAAAACGAATTCGCAGGCGCGCGCACCGGGCTGATGGATCAATTTATCGCTTGCTTTGGCAAAGCAGATCACGCTGTAATGCTCGACTGTCGATCGCTTGAATCGCGCGCGCTGCCGGTGCCGGATGATGTGAAGCTGGTCGTTTGCGACACGATGGTCAAGCACGAGTTGGCCTCAAGCGAGTACAATGCGCGCCGCGAACAGTGTGAAGAGGGAGTGCGCATTCTGTCGCAACATCTGCCAAGCGTAACATCGTTGCGCGACGTGACTCCGGACGATGTTGAAAGATTTAGGGCTGAGCTCGGCGAAGTGATTTTCAAACGCTGTCTGCATGTGACAACTGAGAATGATCGAGTGCTCAAGGCGGCGGACGCTTTGCGCGATCGAGATTCAAAAACTTTCGGGAAGCTGATGGACGAATCTCACAACAGTCTGCGCGACGATTACGAAGTCAGTTGCCGGGAGCTTGACGTGATGGTTGATTTCGCAAAGCCAATCAAAGATGTCTTTGGCTCGCGCATGACCGGCGGCGGCTTTGGCGGTTGTACGATCAATCTGGTCGCGGTGGAAGCGGTCGACGAATTCACGCAATCGATCCGGGACGGTTACGCGCAAGCGACAGGCAAACAGTCCGGAGTCTATATTTGTTCGGCGGCTGATGGGGCCGAACGCGTCCAATGAACATTCAGTCTGACACAAACACTCTATGAAACTCTGCCAATTCAAATCTGCAAATTCGGATCAGCAAAGACTCGGTCTGTTACGAGGCGACGACGTAGTTTGCGATGTTGCCGAACTAGCGCGGGCGATTAAGAGCGCCGGCGGTGCACCCGCTGACTGGCTGTTGCAAGTCAACAGCTCGTTGGGCGTCATTCAGCGTGGTTCATCAGGAGCGAAAGAAATCGCCGCGCTGCTGGATGGTTCTCAGTCGCGATCCGGTCGCGGACAAGCAGTCGGCTATTCGCTCGACTCAATCGAATTTCTGCCGGCGGTGAATCCCGGTAAGATTCTCGCCATCGGTCGCAACTATGCCGACCACGCGGCTGAAGGCGGCGCCGATCTTCCGAAAGCGCCGCTGCTCTTCAACAAACTTCCGAACACATTAAATGCGCACAACGCGCCAATCGTGCTGCCGTCAATCAGTGAACAAGTCGATTACGAAGCTGAGCTGGCAGTAGTGATTGGCCAGACGGCCAAACGCGTTAGCGAAGCCGCGGCGCTCGATCATATTTTTGGCTATTCGCTCATCGACGATGTCAGCGCGCGCGACCTGCAATTCGGCGACGGCCAATGGACGCGCGGCAAGAGCCTGGACACCTTTGCGCCGCTTGGTCCGTTCATCACCACGCGTGATGAAATTGAGGACGTGCAAGCATTAAAGATCGAAGGCGTGCTAAACGGCCAGGTGATGCAGTCGTCAAACACCTCGAAGATGATTTTCAAGGTTGCTTACCTGGTTTCTTACTTGTCGCAGGGAATCACGCTGGAACCCGGCGACGTCATTGCCACGGGCACGCCCGACGGCGTCGGGATTTTTCGCAAACCGCCAGTGCTGCTGAAAGACGGTGACGTCTTTGAAGTGAAGATCGAAAAACTCGGCACGCTGCGGAATCCCGTCGTCGGTGCGGACTGAGAGATCGGCCACAGATTTACACAGATGAACACAGATTTATTTTAAATTCACTCAAACTTATCTGTGTTCATCTGTGTGAATCTGTGGCCCATCAAACTTGCCTCTCTATATCGATGCATATCTGGATCGATCTCGCTAACTCTCCGCATGTGCCTTTCTTTCACGCACTGATTCCTGAATTCACTGCGCGTGGACACACCGTCGAAATCAGCGCGCGCGACTTTGCCCAGACTGTTGAGCTCGCCACCAAAGCGGGAATGATGGCGCACGTGATCGGCGGGCACGGCGGCGGATCGATTACGGGCAAGGCCGGCAACCTGGTGGGCCGCGCGGCGGCCCTGCGCAAATGGGCGCGCCATCGTGGATTCGATGTGGCAGTCAGTCACAACTCGTACGCGCAAATCGCGGCGGCCGCTGCACTCGGGATCAAAGCAGTAACGCTGATGGATTACGAGCATCAGCCGGCTAATCATCTCGCGTTTCGGCTGGCCTCGAAAGTGATTGTGCCACGCGCATTTCCCGCCGCCGAATTGCGCAAGTACGGCGCCTCAACGCGGAAAGTAAAGCGATACCAGGGCACCAAGGAGGATGTTTATCTGGCCGGCTTTGTTCCCGATCCCGCTTTCGGCGAAACATTGCGCAAACTGAATATTGCGAGCGATGATGTGCTGGTCGTAGCCCGACCACCGGCTCGCGAAGCGCTGTATCACAGGTTCGAAAACGAATTATTCGATGAGTTGATTGCGCGCCTGAATTCTTTTGAAGGAACAAAGGTCATTTTGATTCCGCGGTCGGACGCACAGCGCACCGGCTATCAGGCGCGAAACTTTGCCAACGTGATCATGCCGCGCGCGGCGCTCGATGGCGCCAACCTAATCGCTGCGGCCGACCTGGTGGTAAGCGCCGGCGGCACGATGAATCGCGAAGCAGCGGCGCTCGGTGTGCCGGCGATTAGCGTTTATGCCGGCCGTTGGGCCGCCATCGATGAAGAATTAATTAGCGAAGGCCGATTGCGAAAGCTTAGTTCGCGAGCAGAGATTGAAGGTTTGAGCGTAGCGAAGAAGTCAGGGCTGAATGTTCGCGGGGCGACGGGTGTGCGTGAAGAGGTAGTCAGGTTGATTCTGGAATAACGAATTGAAAGCTGAACCGCTCGTCAAAGATTTCACCACCGCCAGTGCCGTGCGCGTGCCGGCGCGGGCGCCACGCTGGTTTGTGCCCCTGGTGAAATTAGCGCTCGTCTTGAGCGATGGAACGCTCACCTTCTTCTGTTTTGTGGCTGCGTTCTATGTGCGCCACTATCAATCAATCATTCACCGCGCGGCGAGCGGCTCGCTCAGTTGGAGCCGCGACTTTGCTCCTTACGCCGTGCTGCTGCCGTTAGTCATTCCCATTCGTTTACTCCTGCTTCGTTATTACGATCTCTATCGAGTGCGCGGTGAATTTTCATTTATCGATGACGTGGCGAGTGTGTTTAAGGCGGTTGCGATCAGTTCATTGCTGATCGTGGCGGCTACTTTTATGTATCGCGGCGGCGTGAAATTTCGAACGTTCTCTTATTCGCGCGGAATCTTTCTTTTGGATTTTCTGTTTGTGTTTGTCAGCGTCAGCGCAGTGCGCATGATTTTGCGCACGGGACAGATCCTGGTACGACGCCGCGGCGTCAATTTGATCCCGACCTTGATCGTCGGTCGCGGCCCTGAAGCGGCCGTGTGTATCCGCGAGATGCGCGCGCGCCCGGAGCTTGGCTATCGCGTGATTGGCATTATCGATAATGGCCCAATGGGCATCGTTCCGGGCTCCAGTTTCGAAGGTGTCCCGGTCGTAGGAAATCTTGAGAGTCTGCCGGAAGCCATTCGCGAATCGCGCGCCAACGAAGTGATCATTTCCGATCCGAATGTTCCCGGCGAGAAGCTCTTCGAAGTAATGATTCAAACCGGGCGCCGTCGCGGCGTTGAATTTCGCATCGCGCCGACGCTGCTGAATTGCCTGCCCAGCAAGACTGAAATTGATCAGGTTGGAAGCTTGCCGATGGTGACGCTGTTTCGCTCGCCGTTATCGAGCGGCGCGCGGATTGTAAAGCGCGCTTCAGATCTTTTCGTGGCGATAATGGCGTTGACGCTGCTGTCTCCGCTGTGGCTGCTGATCGCCCTGCTAATCAAGCTCGATTCGCGCGGCCCGGTTTTCTACAAACAGGAACGCGTAGGGATGGACGGCCGCGTTTTTCTTTTCTACAAATTCCGGTCGATGCAGGTTGGCTCTGACGATACACCGCACCGTGAATATCAGCGCGCCTACATCAGCGGGCGCCCCGATTCGAACCTGGGAGATGACGAGCGTCCGGTGTTTAAGCTTCGGACTGACGACCGCATCACGCGCGTCGGCAAGCTTTTGCGCAAGACGAGCCTCGATGAATTGCCACAACTCTTCAACGTGGTGCGCGGTGATATGAGCATCGTTGGTCCACGCCCGCCCATTCCGTACGAAGTCGAGAACTATCAACTGTGGCATCGTAAGCGGCTGGACATGAAACCGGGCATCACCGGTTTGTGGCAAGTTTCGGGGCGCAATCGCCTGCCGTTCGATGAGATGGTGCGAATGGACCTGTACTATATCGAGAACTGGTCGTTGCTGCTGGATGTCAAGATCATTTTGCAGACGTTGCCGGTGATGTGGCGGGGCGAGGATGCGTATTGATTGATTGGAGCTTTCATGGCTGATTCAGACACCAAACGTGAAATGCTGCGGCACACGGTCGCGACGCTTGCTTATCGCGGCACGAAAGCCGTCCGCGGCGCGAGCGATTCGTTCGCATCGTTTAAAGCTTCCGAGACGACCCGCACACCGGCTCAAATTCTCGCGCACATCGGGGATTTGCTCGACTGGGCTCTGTCGATCGCCAAAGGCAACGAGAGCTGGAATAACTCTGAACCGCTTGTCTGGAACGCAGAGAACGATCGCTTTCATGCTGCGCTTAAGAGTTTCGATGATTATCTCGCGTCGGATTCTGAGCTGTCTGCTGGTTGTGAACGTCTCTTTCAGGGGCCGGTTGCCGATGCCTTAACGCATGTCGGACAAATTGCCATGCTGCGACGCATTGCCGGGGAACCGATGAAGGGCGAGAACTATTCGCGCGCGCAGATCGAAGCGGGTCACGTCGGCGCGGATCAGGAAACGCCCAAGCGTGAGTTCGATTGACACTAACAGCCATTGCTCATTTATTGAACCAGCGTTAGCATCTCAACCAACCAGCCGGAAGCAGTATGAAGTGGACTTCTAAACTACTTGTCTTCGCCTTAATCAGCTGTTGCGCCGCGCTCGCGTCGGCGCAACAGAAACCTGCGGTCGAATCGGACGTCGATGTTATTCGCGTCAGCACGAATCTCGTCACCGTTCCGGTTAGTGTCATGGATCGGAACGGGCGATTTGTTCCCGATCTGACGCAAAAGCAGTTTCACGTGTACGAGGACGGCGTCGAGCAGGAGATTGCTTTTTTTGAAACAGCAGAGAAACCATTTACGGTTGCGCTGCTGTTGGACACCAGTGACTCGACTCGATTCAAACTGTCGGATATTCAGAATGCGGCGTTGGCCTTTATCGATCAACTTGCGCCGGACGACCGAGTGCTGGTCGCTACGTTTGATCGGCAGATCCATTTCTTGTGTGGGGCAACCAGCGATCGTCGCGTTTTGCGCAACGCTATTTTGGCGGCGCACACGGGCGGCGGGACCGCGCTCTACAACGCTTTAGACGTTATCGTAAAAGAACGATTGGCCCAGGTGCGCGGCCGCAAGGCCATCGTTCTATTTACTGACGGCGTCGATACTTCCAGCTCCGGCGCGACTTATGAAGGCACGTTACACTTCGCGGAAGAATTGGACGCGCTCATATATCCAATTCAGTTTTCTACCTATGACGATGTGACGAAGGATGCGACGGCCCAGGGCCTTCAGGTTGCTACGGCAAGTGGCGAACGGCTCGACGCGGCTTATGCGCGCGCGAACCGTTACTTGCGGCTTTTGGCCGACAAGAGCGGCGGCCGCTTTTATTATGCCGACAACACGGAGCGTTTGCGGGATGTCTTCGCGCACATCGCGCAGGAACTGCGGCACCAATACAGTATCGGCTACTATCCAAAGAACAGCCGGGAAACCAGCACGCGCAAAATCAAGATTAAGGTGGACGCGCCCGGCGTTGTCATTAGCGCGCGCCGGGCCTACGCGTACAGACCCGCGACAGAGAAATGACAACGGCTGGCGACGACGCGGTACTCGGGACAAAGATTGATTTGCAATGAATGAAGGAGGCTTTCATGCGTTCCCTTAAAACGATCACTACCATGTGCGTGATGATTCTTCTGACGACAGGGATGACTATGGGACAAGAACAGGAATCGCCGGAAGTTACCAACAAGACCATGCGGCCCGTGGTGCGCGGCCAGCATTTCGCGGTCGCGTCCATGAAAGCGGAGGCCACGCGCGCCGCGGAACGCATTTTGGAAAAAGGCGGGAACGCTTTCGACGCGATCGTCGCCGGCCAGGCCGTGCTGGGGCTGGTCGACGGCGCGATGAATGGCATCGGAGCTGACGCGACGCTCCTGGTCTATGACGCGAAAGAAAAGAAGGTCTATTCGATCAATGCTGAAGGCACCGCGCCAAAGCTGGCGACGATTGAATGGTACAAAGAACATAACGGCGGCAAGCTGCCGGTCAACGATTCGTTGCTTTCCGGAACTGTTCCGGGGTGTATCGATGCCTGGTACATCCTGCTCGATCGCTGGGGCACGATGAATTTCGCGCAGGTTCTTTCTGAAGCGATCGACCTGGCTGACAACGGATTTCCGGCGGGCGATTCGTTCGCGCGCGCGGCCGCGACCACGCAAAAGATTCGCAAATATCCAACCAGCGCGAAGGTTTATCTGCCAAACGGCCGTGCGCCGCAAGCCGGCGAGATCTTTCGCAATCCCGATCTCGCGCGCACTCTGAAGCGATTGGTCGAAGCTGAAACGCAGAACAAAGGCAAAGGACGTCATGAAGCTTTGAAGGCCGCTCGCGATCGTTTTTATAAAGGCGACATCGCGCACGAGATGGCCAGGTTCTCGGAAGAGAACGGCGGACTGTTCCGCTATGAAGATTTTGCGAACTACACGGCGAAAATTGAAGACCCGGTGTCGATCGACTATCGCGGTTTTCAGGTTTACAAGAACGCCTCGGCGACTCAGGGCCCGGCCGAATTGTTTGCGCTGCGAATCCTCGAAGGCTATGACCTGAAGGCGATGGGCCATAACAGCGCTGACTACATTCACACGAGCGTTGAAGCGACAAAGCTGGCCATGGCCGATCGCGAGAAGTATCTCGGCGACACGGACTTCATCAAGATTCCTTTCGCCGGGTTGCTTTCAAAAGAGTACGCAGCTGAACGTCGCGCGATGATCGATAAGAACACGGCCTCGCTGGCTTTTCGTCCGGGCACGGCTGAAAAATTCACGAGCGACGCGACGCCGCTCTATCGTCCAGTCAAGATCACCACCAGCGATTTCGCCGATCACGACGGCGACACCAGTTACATCGCGGTCATTGACAGCGCGCGCAACATGATCAGTTTCACGCCCAGCTTGCACAGCGCTTTCGGCACCGGCGTCGTGATGGGCAATCTGGGGTTTATCTTTAACTGTCGCGGTGACTACTACTCGCTGGAAGCCGGCGAAGCGAATGCCCTCGCTCCGGGCAAACGCCCGCGCAGCACTCTGCAAAGCACCCTCGTAATGAAAGACGGACAACCGCTCATGGTGCTCGGCACGCCCGGGGCGGATCAGCAGGTGCTGCTGACGATGCAGACACTGCTGAACATGATCGAGTTCGGCATGAATGTGCAGCAGGCGATCGAATCACCCAAATGGCTGACGCGCGCGTTCCCGGCTTCGCCTTTTCCGCACACCATGTATCCAGGCGATCTATCTGTCGAGTCTCGCATTCCTGAAGATGTTCGCAAGCAACTGCTCGCGCGCGGTCACAAACTACATGTGACCGGGGCCTGGTCGGACGGATCGCTGGCGGGGATTGTGATCGATCTGAAAACAGGTGTACTCAACGCCGGCACAGATCCGCGCACCGAAGCCTACGCTTGGGCCTGGTGAGTGGCACTTTCAGTTTGAAAAAGTGGCACGGGCGTCCTCGCCCGTGAAACACGCACAAGATGCGCGTGCCACCCATCGACTAGTGAGTGGCACTGTCATTGCAACGACATGGATTTTGGGATGTATTTGTACGCTCTTGGGACAACGGACGCTCGAGGGTGAGGCATCGTTAGTTTTTGGGCACCCGATCCGTTTAAGATTGACTGTGAACTCTCCTGGCTCGAATCAATTTAAAACACTACTGGAGGCAAGATGAAGACAAGGCTAGCTAAGGTTACTCAATTCGTCATTCTCTCTCTCCTGCTGATTGGAATTGGCATCGCTTCGACGTCGAGCGCCGCGGCGCAGCGCCGCAATCGGTGGGACGGATATCCGAACTGGGGCGGTTCATATCAACTTCGCGAAACAGCTCTCAACGCTGGATTTAACGAAGGTTCGAAAGAGGGCCGCAGCGATCGGGGGCGGAATCGCTATCGTAACTCTTCGGAGTTTGGCGCCTACAATGATGCGACGCATGACTACAATTCGCGGTTAGGCGATCGGGAGCTTTACCGGCGTTATTACCAGCTGGCGTTCCAGCGCGGCTATGACACCGAAAACCCGAACAACTACAACAACCGGAACGATCGCAACGATCGGAACGGCCAGGACAATCGCGATCGCAATCAGGATCGAAATGATCGAAACAATGGCCGCGGACGTGATTGGAATCGCTATGGACAGTACGGCGGCTCGTTTCAATTGCGGCAGACCGCTCTGAATGCCGGTTACAACGCCGGCAACAAGTACGGCCGTGACGACACGCGTCGCGGACGCCGCCGAAACTACAACGATTTTAGCGAATATCGCAACGCCACGACCGATTACAGTTCGAAGCTCGGTGATCGCGAATTGTACCGGCGCTACTATCGCGAAGGTTTCGAGAATGGTTACACGGATGGGTATAACGGGTATTGATAGTTCCGGCCAATCCATCGATGATGAGCCCGATCGCAAGGTCGGGCTCATTTTGTTTCTTGCAAGAAACGCATCATTGACAAGTCACGTCATAGGATGAAAAATGCGTCACGAATTATGAAGAGAGAAAAATCAATCCGAGACATTAAGAGTGAGCGCCCGCGCCGTGCGGTCATCTCTGAAAAGGAAGCGCTCAAGCGCATGAAGGAGTTCTCGAAACGAAAGGAGCAATTCCTTGCCACTGCTCGAACGGGCAAGGGTCGAAGTCTACGTCCCTGACCTGCCCGCACCTCACTACCGCAATTTGCTTCTGTCTTTCGAAGAAGAATTCACCTATGCGTTCGGTGGCTGCACGATTGTGCGAGGCCTCGATGGAAGCTATCTTTCACGCGCAGGCGTGAAGACTCCCGATCGCATTCAATCTTATTTACACGGATCTCCGAGTCCCGCTTTCCACGAACTTTGAAAGCGCGGCCCGCTACGCAGATGAATTGAAACAAGCTGCCGTTGAGGCACTGAATGAAGAAACAGTGATGGTAGCCGTCGAGCAAATCTATCATGCTGTGTGAGTAGGCAAGCATGGATTGAGAAGTCATTCAACCCCCGCTAGCGCCACTTCCAACAACACTACCTTCTTAATCCCTTTGTAAAACGGCTCGATTTCGCAATTCTCAGCCAGGCTGTGCGAGCCGTCGCAGGGACCAGCGCCAGTCGAGATCGAAGAAATGCCGGTGAGCAACGCCGCGCTCGAATTGTTCGATCCGGCGTTGGTGATTGGCGGATCGAAACCCATCACGCGATGCACGGCTTCGGCCATGCGCACGAGATAAGATTCGCGATGTCCTGGAATCGATGCGGCGGGCGATGTCGAGATCACGTCGGTCTTAACGGTCATGCCGGCGCGCGCGGCTTCTTCATCAAGGATGGTTTTGATTTGCTTTTCCAGATCCGCAATCACTTCATTCGAAGTTGAACGCAGATCGACACTGAACCAGGCGTCCGATGCTTTCGCATTCACAACTTCCGATCCGCCCAGCATGCCGATGTTCAGATTCGACGACGGGTTAGTGGGTACTGCTAACTGATAAATTCGCTCGATCGCGCGAGCCAGCGGCAGCGTGGCCGAGTACGGTGGCGTGCGCGAGCGCGTGTGACCACCCGGACCAATGAAGTGATGGCGATACCAGTTGATGCCGATACCCGCATAGGTGAATCCCTCGTAACCGCCGTCGAGCGCGATGTACTGATCGATCTTCCCTTTGTTCTGATCGACGTAGGTCTTCACGCCTTTGAACGTGGTTTCTTCTTCGACCGTAAAGACGAAAACCAGATCGCCTTTCGTCTTAATCTTCGCTTCGTTTAGAGCCCGAATCGTCGCCAGCAGCGCCTCGACGTTGCGGGTGTCGTCGCCAATACCCGGCGCGTAAACTTTGCCGTCGCGGAAGGTTGCCTTAATTTGCAAACCTGGCTGAAACACTGTGTCCAGGTGCGCGTCAAAGACGATCACCGGTCCACCACCGGTTCCTTTGCGCACCGCGATCAGGTTGCCAGCGGAATCATAATGAATGTCGTCCAGATGATATTTCCGCAGCAGGCCCTCGATGTATTTCGCGCGCGGCTGCTCCTGTCCGGAAGGCGCATTGATCTCGGTAATGGCAATCCATTCGCGCAGGATACTGTCGTGATTGCGGTCGATGAAATCGTTAGCGGTTTTGAGGTCCGCGCCGCCATAGTACTGATCAGCAAAAGGGAAATGAGAAGAATCGATCGTCGCATGTGTTTCCGCCAGATAGTCGAATATAATCCGAGCCTGGGGATTCTAAACGAAATTAACCACAGAGGACACAGAGAAACAATTAATACGAAACGCGAAATCACGCCGGGACCACTCGGCATCTGGCTCGAGCGAGCGATTCTGGCGATGATGTTTCTGTTTGTGATCGCGGCGCCGAATTCGATTGCTGCGGCGCAAACAGCCTGGATGCTGGGACTATTGTTCTGGGTGTTGCGGTTGTTGGTGTTCCCGCGCCCGCGCCTCTACCGCACACCGATCGACTATCCGATGTTCGCGTTCTTCCTGCTGAGTGGAATCTCATCTTTTCTTTCCTACGAACCGTCCGTTTCGGTCGGTAAGATGCGGGCCGCATCGCTGTTTACGATCGTCTATCTGTTCGCCGAAAATATTTCTTCAAAGAAAATTTTGCGGTGGCTCGCAATCGCCCTGATCGCCGCGACGATGGTGAATGTCATCTACACGTTTGGACAGATCGCGATTGGGCGCGGGGTAAAAGTTTACGGCGTTAACGATAAGAGTCCGCTGCGGGAAGCTCGGCGTAAATCGCGCACCCAGAACGAGTCGATCCCAATCGTCGATGGCGACACGATCGAACAAGTCGACGGCCGCTCGATCCGCAGCCCTGACGATTTGATCAATGCACTGGATCAATCCGCACAGAAGAGCCCGGCCCAACTCCAGATCTATCGGGTTGAGTGGATCGCAACGTTGGC
>Ga0193729_1001245_pt1 | contig 13071 bp, 12 predicted proteins | sample U1c2metaG_FD_143036 | JGI IMG/M metagenome (GOLD analysis project Ga0193729, IMG submission 143036) | Soil microbial communities from a riparian zone of the East river system, Colorado, United States - U1c2 | ecosystem: Environmental > Terrestrial > Soil > Riparian zone | place: USA: East River... | reverse complement strand
TTTTCAAAAGCGGGAAGACCGCACACTTGATTGGCGCGATGCGCGGGTGGAATCGCAGGACAATCCGAGTTTCCATTTTTCCTTTCTCGTCCGGCGCTTCGTCCTCCGCGTAGGCTTCGCAGATGAGTGCCAGCACAGTTCGATCGACACCGGCGCTCGGCTCGACTACGTGCGGAATAAATTTCTGTTTCGTCTCCTCGTCGAAATATTCGAGCGACTTTCCGCTGGCCTTCTGATGCTGCGACAAGTCATAATCCGTTCGGTAAGCAACGCCTTCAAGCTCCTGCCTCCCGAACGGAAACTCGTATTCGATGTCGTAAGTTCCTTTTGAATAGAAGGCGCGCTCTTCATCCGGAACAGTGAGCACGTGCACCTTTGAGCGCGGGATGCCGATGTTCTCGTAAAATTTAAGCCGTTCTTCCTTCCAATATTCGAGCAATTCCATTCCTTGCTCGGGTCGGCAAAAATATTCCAGTTCCATCTGCTCGAACTCGCGCGAGCGAAAAGTGAAATTGCGTGGATTAATTTCGTTGCGAAACGCTTTACCGATCTGCGCGATGCCAAACGGCAATTTTTTGCGTGACACTTCGAGGACATTCTTGAATTGAACAAAGATTGCCTGCGCGGTTTCGGGACGCAGATAAGTGATCGACGATTCGTCTTCGGTAGCGCCGACGTAGGTCTTGAACATCAAATTGAAAGGCCGCGGCTCGGTCAGAAGCGAACCGTTCTCCGGGTTGTAGCGAGTGGTGTTAGCTATCGCTTCTGAACGCTCGCCCTGCAGCTCGGCATTTTCGATCCCGCGTTCAGCGTAAAAGTGCAGTGCGATCTTCTGTGCGCTCTCCCGTGGCTTACCAGGAGGAACGAGGACTGAATATTCGAAGTCAGAAACAACGTTTTTGTCGGACTGAAGTTCAGCGCGCAATGCTGACTCGATTTTCCTGAGGTTCAGGTCCGGTGATGTCTTCCAGCTAGCCATCACCGAGAAAATGCTGTTCTTCCGGGCCTCAATTTCTGACCTGACATTTGACGCTCCGCCGTGCGTTGCCGCATCAAACTTTTGTAATAGTCGTTGAACGTCGACTGCTCCAGAGAAGTAATAAGCCGTCCCACTTCGAGGCTCGATTTGATCAGCTCGAAAACGTTTTTTCGTTAACAAGCAATCGACCATCGGATCGCTGAACGTGTCTTCATGCCCGCTCGCTTGCCAGACAGCGCGATTCATTAAGATCGAGCCGTCCAGGCCCACGATGTCGTCGCGCTCGTGCAGCATAACGCGCCACCAGTAATTTTTGACGTTGCGCTTTAACTCGACGCCGAGCGGGCCGTAATCCCAGGCGCCGTTGAGGCCGCCATAAATTTCGCTCGATTGAAAAATGAAGCCGCGTCGCTTGCAGAGACTGACGATTTTGTCCATGCGCTGGACGTTGGTCGGCGCGCTCATATCCGTCACAGATTACACGGATCAGAAAAGTTGTAGAGGCGTTTGTGCCAAACGCCTTCCGTTGGTTCGGCGACTGACATCCCGACGAGTCGGGACTACAACGACGTGGTCAGCTTTGCGTTTCGACCTTGACCTCGGTCTTCACCGAGTTGGCGATGAAGCATTGCTCGTGCGCGCCATGGTTCATCTCCTCGATCTCTTGCGCGGTCGGCTGTTTGTCGCCGGAGAATTTGAGACGCTGCCTGAGAGTCACACGCGTGATGGCTAGTTTGCCCTCGGCGTTTTTCTCCATGTGACCGACGGCGTCGTCAACATATTCGTCCAGCACGAACTTCTTTTTGCAGGCGATGGCGAGGAAGGTCAGCATGTGACAGCTCGAAAGAGACGCCACAAATGCTTCCTCGGGATCGACCAATTGCGGATTACCCAGGTAAGCAGGCGCAGCCGATGCCTGCATCTCGTGTCCGCCATCAAATTTCCAGGTGTGATCACGCGAATATTTCTGGTACTCGAACGGCTTATCGCCGCGTTTCCAGGTAAGACTGACTTTATGTTCTGACATGTTTTTAAATAGAATGGGACGCGGTCCTGGGCAAGCGCGCCTCTTGGGGGTTCGTAGGCTCGCTGCCCGCGGATGCTTGCGCGATCTGGCGCGCTCTTTATTTTGTCCGCTTCTGAAAACGCGCGCGATTAGCTCAGTGGTAGAGCGCTTGCTTCACACGCAAGAAGTCGCAGGTTCAAACCCTGCATCGCGCACCAGGTTTATTGTTCCAAAGCGAGGTCCAGAGGTTCTATGGCTCTAATTCAGGAAGTTCTCGAAACAGTTAAAAAACGTAATCCTAACGAGCCTGAGTTTCTTCAGGCGGTGACAGAGGTTTTGGAATCGATCCGGCCGGTCATCGAACGAAGCAAGAAGTGCCGAGACGCCAAAATTCTGGAGCGTCTGGTCGAACCGGAGCGCATGATTCAGTTCCGGGTTCCCTGGATCGACGATAAAGGCCAGATCCAGGTGAACCGCGGTTTTCGCGTCCAGATGAACAGCGCGCTCGGTCCGTACAAGGGTGGCTTGCGTTTTCATCCGACTGTCTGTGCCAGCATCATCAAGTTCCTCGCGTTCGAACAAGTTTTTAAAAACTCGCTCACGGGCCTGCCGATGGGCGGGGGCAAAGGCGGTGCGGATTTCGACCCAAAGGGGAAATCGGACATCGAAGTCATGCGTTTTTGCCAATCGTTCATGACCGAGTTGTTCCGACACGTGGGCCCCCATACTGACGTGCCTGCGGGTGACATTGGTGTAGGTGGGCGCGAGATCGGTTATCTGTTCGGCCAATACAAACGACTGGCGAACGAATTCACGGGCGTCCTGACCGGCAAACGGCTCAATTGGGGCGGCTCACTCATGCGGCCGGAGGCGACTGGTTACGGCGCAGTTTATTTCGCGCAGGAGATGCTGAAAACGCGCAATGAAACTATTGAGGGCAAAGTCTGTACGGTCTCAGGAGCGGGCAATGCCGCGCAATTCACTGTTGAAAAATTGATCGAGTGCGGCGCGAAACCGATCACCATGTCCGATTCGAGCGGGTTGATCTACGATAAGAACGGCATCACGGAAGAAAAACTGGCTTTTGTCAAAAGCGTCAAGAACGTGCGGCGGGGGCGTATCGCGGAGTACACCAAAAAATTCCGTGGCTCAAAATATGTGGCGGGCCAACGGCCATGGGGAATCAAGTGCGACTGCGCGTTTCCGTGCGCGACGCAGAACGAAATCACTGGCGAAGACGCAAGAAAACTGATCGAGAACGGTTGTTACCTGGTCTCAGAAGCGGCCAACATGCCGAGCGTCCCGGCGGCTGTGGATCTTTTCATTGAGAAAAGAATTTTTTTCGGCCCCGGCAAAGCGGCGAACGCCGGAGGGGTCGCTACGTCAGGGCTTGAGATGAGCCAAAACTCGATGCGCTTGCCGTGGCCGCGCGAAGAAGTTGATTCGCGTTTGCGGCACATCATGTCGACCATTTTCAAGAACGCGTGGGAAACCGCCGCCGAGTACGGAGAACCAGGTAATCTTGTGGTTGGTGCGAACATCGCAGGGTTCGTGAAAGTCGCCGACGCGATGCTTGACCAAGGCGTCGTGTAATCGCTTCGCCGTGAGGCGCTTTTTTGACTCGCGCTGATGCTGTTTCGATAAAGACAGGCGCGTGAAAGGTGCTCGTAATCCGTATAATGAGTGTATGAAGACAAACCTTGTTGATCATGCGGAGACAAAAATAGTTTTCGCGGAGCGTGGGACAAAAACTAAAATGAGATGGCCACTATTGGTATTGGTTTTGATCTCCGCCGCGCTCGGTGCAGGCGGATGTGAAGGGACTTATACTGCTTATCCTGGGTACGGACCATATTACGGCGGTTACGGGCACGGACCATATTACGGCGGTTACGGGCGGGGCTACGGCCCAGGATATGCCGCTTACCCGGGCTCCGTTACAGTCGAGGTTGGCGACCGGGCGTATTATACTCGTGGTCCTGGTTATTACGTGGGCCGTTCCTATTACGTTTGGAGGCCCGGACACTGGGCGGCGCGACATGGTCAGAGAGTCTGGATCCACGGCCATTACGTGATCCGATGATATTGATCGAGTAGTATTTCGTAGCAGCCGATACTTAAACGATTGGCTGCGTAAGACCCCACCGCGCCAGCCGGAAACGCAGAGCGGTTGCCATGCAGCCTAGGCCGTAGCGCACGCTTCTGCGAAAATTGATTGATGACGCCTCGGGCATGTATCTGGCTGGACACGTGACTTCGCCGATCGCGCAGCCGAGAGCAACGACTTGCGCGAGGATTTGGTTGTCGAACACAAAGTCGTTGGAGTTTGCCGCCAGCGGCAGCCGCTCCAGCAATTGGCGCGAAAATGCGCGATAACCAGTGTGATATTCCGAAAGTTTCGCGCCGATAAGGAGATTTTCCACAAGCGTCAGACCTCGGTTTGAGATGTATTTCCACCACGGCATGCCACCGCGAAGTGCGCCTCCCCCAAGAATGCGTGACGCAAGCACACAGGGATACAGTCCGCTCGCCACCAGAGCCGCCATCGCAGGGATCAACTGGGGCGTGTACTGATAATCAGGATGAATCATGATAATGATATCTGCACTCGCAGCTAGTGCGAGCCGGTAACAAGTCTTTTGGTTCGCGCCGTAACCGCGATTCTCCGGATGTACCTCCACTTGCACGTGTGGCAGGGTGCGCGCGATTGCTACCGTCTCATCGTGACTGGCATCGTCTACGACGATTACATGATCCACTATTCCGTGCGCCATGACTTCATCATAAGTCTGGCGCAATGTACGCGCGGCGTTATACGCGGGCATCACTACCACAATTTTCTGGCCGTTTAGCATCGTCGTTCGGGCCGCCTCATAAATGTCATTCTGATCCCGCAGACGCGGGAGAAGAATCTCGGTTCGTATTTGAACTCTTCGCCTGCAGGAATAGACAGAGATGTTTCGCTGCGCTCAACATAACAGGGCAGTTGTGACATGGTTGTAGTCGAATATGCGCCGGATCGCTACCTTGCAATTTTGATGACTATTTTTTACGATCCGTGCTGCCTCGAATATTCCAAGCCTGGCCACCCGGAACGGCCGGAACGCATTGCTCACACTGCGCCATTGTTAAAGAATCGGCACACCGAATGGGAATGGCAGCGACCGCGTGCTGCAACGGATGATGAATTGTTGCGCGCGCATTCGCATCAGCATATCGAACGCGTGACCAATGCGCGGGGTGATTTCGATCTCGATACGCCGTTTTATCCCAGCATTGAAATGTACGCACGACATTCGGCCGGCGGAGCGCTCGAGGCGGCGCGCGCGGCATTGCGTGGCGAATCCGCCTTTAGCCTGATGCGGCCGCCCGGGCATCACGCCACACGCGATCGAGCGATGGGTTTCTGTTATTTCAGCAACATCGCCATTGCTGCGCTCGATGCATTGGAAAGCGGCACTGAACGCGTTGCCATCTGGGATTCCGATGGACACCACGGCAATGGAACGGAGGCGATCCTGGCGCACAATCGCCGAATTCAATTTGCGTCGATCCATCAATTCCCGGCATATCCGGGATCCGGCGCGAGATCGTTCGCGAACATCGACAACTATCCTGTCGCTCCTTTCACGCTGCGGAGTGAGCATGTTGATGTTGCAAAGCATTCGCTGGAAAAATTGCTTACATTCAAACCCGATCTGCTTCTTGTTTCAGCGGGGTTCGACGCATATGTGCGGGACCCGCTGTTACAACTGACGCTCGAGAGCGAAGATTTCGCGAAATTCGGCGCGTGGTTAAGCAACATCGACATTCCCGTCGCGGTCATCCTCGAGGGAGGTTACAGCGATGACTTGCCCGAGTTGATCGACGCGTTCTTAACGGCTTGGAGCGGTTGAGTTGTAGCGGCGTTTGCGTCAAACGCCGACCGTAGCAAACAGGCGCAGATAACGTTCTGAATCAGTGGACATCTGCTTTAATCTGTGGCTTAGATTTCAGCCCACGTTCCAGTTCTGCCGCCGCATTTTCGATTTCGGTGTAGCCATATTGCCGAGCTCTGGCTTTTGCCGCGAGCAACCCGCAGCGATGAACATTTTTGAAATCGCCGTACGGAAACCTGTATCTGCTCTTTGTATTCTCCGGGTAGCGATCGTCGATCCCGAGATGCCATTTTGCATATTCACCGAATCCGTTCACACGGATGAACTCATTCTCTTCGTCTGCTGAAGGCCGATGTTTGCTCCATGCACCCTTGCCATCTGTGATGAGATGTCCTTCTTTAATAAGTTGCGCGGCGAATGCGGAGGCATTTTTGTTTAGCTTTATGCTCTCACGCGATTGAGCGCAAACATCGCTGATCGCATTGAGAAGAATTACGACTGCGATGGAACGGACACATGCATCTTTCAGAATAATCGCTTTCATCGCACCAGGCGGGAAACGTTTGCCTCGGACTCAGAAGTGGCAAACAATATTCGCTTCAGCGGGCCGTAGCACAGCTTGGTAGTGCGCTTGAATGGGGTTCAAGAGGTCGCGGGTTCAAATCCCGCCGGCCCGATGCTTTTTTCATAGGTAAAAATGAACTTGACCAAAAGAAAGTATCAAAAAAGTATCAAAACCATGAGTTCTTTGGTCGAATTGACAACTGGGCGGTCACATTCAATGAAAAGTGGTGTCGCTTCGCTACACAAATGAGAGATTTCAGGACGATAGATATTGCAGGATTGGCAACTAGGATGATCCCGGTTCTGCGACCCGGGTTCAATTGGAATTCGCCGATTTCGCTGATCGGTGTGCGCGCAGCACTTGAAGCCTCACCCGCTGAGAATCGGACGGACATTTACGATGACATCATCCTGCGATGCATTGACGGAACCGTCACCCAGTGGGTCGCTTCAGTAGATCCGACCAAGGCGTTGGTGATGACGCCAATCAGCGGCCAAAAGTACGCAGCTCAACTCTCCAAAGGCATTTATCTTTTCGAAGGACATTTGATGCACGGGAAATATCATTGCCTAGGCCAAGCCGAGGATGTGCCCATCGAAAGGCTGAATCACGACGGTACGATCAATCACATGGAGAAAGGTGATTTCGGGATCTGTATTCATTCCGGAGGGCCGGGTATGGCCACACGTCGATTTAGCGCTGGTTGCCAGATCATCTATAATCCAGACGGCTATTTCTGTGATCCGACTTGGAGCAATTTCTGGCTACCAATTCTCAACGGAATGAAAACACACCATCTCTCAACAATTCCGTATATGCTGGTGGATGTGGGTGACTTGAGCCTGAATTCCGGTACATAGAACGTCGAGATTTGGGTTCGCCTGCTTTCCAGAGCGAGCATTCGCAGATGAAACACAGATTGTCCCTGGCTAAGATGGAACATCATCTGTGTAAATCTGTGTAAATCTGTGTTCATCTGTGACTGAATGTTAAGTGCGGGAATTGTCGGGCTGCCAAACGTCGGGAAATCGACGCTTTTTAATGCTGTTACGCGCACACACAAAGCGCCTGCGGAAAACTATCCATTCTGCACAATTGACCCGAACGTCGGCATTGTCACAGTGCCCGATCCGCGACTGGAGAAAATTTCGCAGATTTCCCATTCAAAGAAAATCACGCCGACGGCGATCGAGTTTGTGGACATCGCGGGGTTGGTCAAGGGCGCGAGCGCGGGTGAAGGGCTCGGTAATCAGTTCCTCCATCACATTCGCGAAGTGGAGGCGATTGTGCAGGTGGTCCGTTGCTTCGAAAATCCGGACGTTCATCATGTCAGCGCGACGATTGAACCGATTCGCGACATCGAAGTCATCAATACTGAACTGGTGCTCGCTGACCTAGCTTCGCTCCAAAGGCAACACGACCGGCTTAAGAAGCAAGTGCATGCCGGCGATAAAGACGCAAAGATCGAAAGCGCCATTATCGAAAAACTCCGTGTCCATCTCGACGCAGGGAAACCAGCAATCACCGCAGAATTGACTCCGGAAGAGAAGGCAATCGCGCGAGGTTTTTTCTTGCTCACATCGAAGCCAACAATTTTCGCCTGCAACGTGGCGGAGACCGATCTAGCAGCAATTTCCAATCGCAACTCGTCGAATCCTGCAACACGAAATGTCGATCTCGTTCAAGATTACGCCCGCCATCATTTCGCCACTGAAGCAGTTGTGATCAGTGCTCAAATCGAAAGCGAACTTGTCGACCTTAATGAAGGTGAAGCAGCCCAATACTTGCGCGGTCTTGGCGTCGAAGACACTGGGGTGCACGAGCTCATTCGGGCCGTTTATCATCTGCTCGGCCTGCGCACATTTTTCACCACTGGCGAAAAAGAGACGCGCGCGTGGACGATTCATGCTGGCGAGAAAGCGCCCGCCGCCGCCGGCACCATTCACTCGGATTTCGAACGCGGTTTTATCGCTGCGGAAACAATTCATTGCGACGATCTGGTCGCGCTCGGTTCGTTCGCGAAAGCTCGCGAAGCGGGCAAACTCCGGCTGGAAGGAAAAGATTATGTTGTGCGCGACGGCGACGTGATTCTCTTCCGATTTAACGTGTAACCGAACACCGAACTATCCTCACCTCAATCCTTTCGACGCTCCTCCCCGGTCGCGATCCCGTGAGAGCCGAACGCGAAGCGCCTGGTAAGAGTTCAGCCGTTCATTCGCCGAAGTACAGAATCCGGCCGCAATTTTCGCAGCTTACGATTTCTTTTCCCGCCCTGACTTGTGCCGCGGTGGCAGTCGTTACTTTCATGTGGCAACCGGTACAAACGCCATGCTCGATGGCAACGACAGCCGCATCTCCCTTACTTTTGAAGAGACGTTCGAAGCGACCGAGCAAATCCTCATCAATTTTTCCTGCCAACTCCGACCGCTCCTTGCTTAATCCCTGTAGCTGCGACTCCAAAGCTTTCGATTTTTCCTCCAAGTCAGCTGTTTGCCGTGCGATCGAGTTTTGAGCTGCGGTTGCTTTCTTTTCTTCTTCAGTCAAGTCTGCTTTGACCTTGTCGGCGAGCACCATCAGTTCCAACTCGTCGTCCTCTATCTTCCGAATTTCATTTTCATAACGCTCGATCTCATGTCCGATGGCCTGAAATTCATCATTCTTCCGTGTCTGATATTGCTGGGTCTTGAGCCGTGAGATCGTCTCGGTGCGAGTCCCGACGTCCAGTTCAAGTCTCTTGCGATCGATCTCCATCTGGCGCGCTCTCTGCTTGAGGCCTTCCACGCTCGCCTTGCTTGCTGCCAATTGCGCTTCCAAGCTGCTGCGCCGAAGCGGCACAGTCTCAATTTCGGTCCGAATCTGTCTGATCTTTTGATCTCGATCTTGGAGAATCAGTAGTTGTTCCAATTCGGAATGCACGCGCGCTGAAGTTATTGATTCAGCGGAGCGCCGTCAATCACTGCCCGGCAGCCTCAATTTGATTGAAGGCACTAAGGACTTGCTCTGGCCGCGCCCGCACCGCGATGTTGCCGGTGAGATTAACCCAGCGAACCGTTCTGCCAGAACTAATCAGAAACTCGGCCGGCCGCGCAATGTCCGCGCCTCTCGGTCCCGCCCCGGAATGCAACACATCGTAACGCCGAATGACTTCTGCTTTGGGATCGGAAAGCAGCGGGAACGTATAGCCGAGTTTTTGCGATTGCCGCAGGTTAATCTCAGGTGGATCGACGCTAATACCGACGACCCGGATGCCGCGCGCATCAAACTCCGCAAGCTTTTGCTGGAAACTCCGCAACTCGGAGTTGCAAAGCGGTCACCAAAAACCGCGATAGAAAATCAGTAGGGTACCCCTTGAGCCGGAAAGCAAATCGCCCAAGCCGACCGGCTGCTCGTTTTGATCCAGCAACATGAAGTCCGGCGCCGTTTCGCCAACGCGTGGCGCATGAGCGGAGAGCGGAACCTGACGCAGGACGTAAAAAATCTCGTAACAAAAAAACACGAAAAGCAAGAGAGCGATCGCTGTGAGGATCGAGCCGAAGATCTTACCACGATAAAGTTGTGGCCGGCCAAACGCGCGAAAGAGGCCGACGATCAACAACGCAACGCCAATTCCAAGGAGCAAAAGATTTGCCCATGGAAAATCGCGCGTGATCGGAAACTGGACGAAGAACCCGTAGGAGAACAATCCGACGACGGCGACGATGAAGCCGACCCAGATCGGCCAGTTCCGCTTGCGCTTCATGCCGATCTTCCCCTCGCCATTCGCAAAATCCAGCGATAGAGAATGAATGTCATCGCTGCGAATGTGACGCCGCCGAGGACGATTCCCGCAGTTTCAAATCCCGGACCGACCAACGCGAGCGGCGCGGGTTTGCTCGACAAGGATTTGATCACCGCAATCACGACCTGAATTATTCCTTCGCCAACGATCAGACCCGACGCGAGCAACACGCCAAGCTGCTTCGCGGCTTCGGGCTTGGAAGTGCGATCGGCTCGCCTGTCGTAGAACCAACCGGCAACGGCTCCGACAACAATCATCAAAGTGGCCGAAGTCGGCAGATAGATTCCGAGACCGACCGCGAGCGGCGGAACGCGCGTGTGTTTGGTCGTGCGGGCAAGGATTTCATCCAGCAAAACAATTCCAACGCCGATCAGTGCGCCGATTTCGATCAAACTCCAATCGATGTCCGCGGCGATCACGCCTTTCGCGAGCGCTTGGATGAGGCCCGCTTGCGGTGCGGGCAATGGATGCGGACGAAGCTCGGCGCCAGGCGCACCAACGAAACCGTAGGTGTGATTCATAAGATCTAGCACCGGCGGAATAACCAGCGCCCCTGCGACGACACCAATCACCAGCGCGACTTGTTGCTTCCACGGCGTCGCATCAACCAACTGTCCGGTCTTGAGATCCTGAAGATTATTATTCGCAATCGCGGCGACGTTGAAAATTACAGCCGTAGTAAAAAGGGCGAACGCGATCAATGCCTTGCCGGAATCCGGCGACACGTACGGCTTAACGCCGATCACCAGGAGCAATGCCGCACCGATCACCACCAGAATTCCAATGCCGGATAACGGGCTGTTCGATGAACCGATCAGCCCGGCCATGTAGCCGCACACCGCCGACACGAAAAAGCTCATCAACACGATGTAGACGACGCCGCCAATGATGAGCGTCGGCAAATGCGCTCCGAGGCCGCTGCTGCTTCCGAAATCGCCCAGAAGCCAGCCGATCGGCAGCATGCAAGCGAGTGTGACCAAACCGACGATACCGATCGGAATGTCGCGTTCGGTAATCGGCAACGTGTCGGCTTTACCCGCTTTGCGCGAGCGCGACGCAGCCATCGCGCTGGCCAGACCACTGATCAGCGGCTTTGCCAGCTTCAACAAAGTCCAAATCGCAGAAATGCCGATCGCGCCGGCGCCAATGTATCTGACTTTGCCGCTCCACGCGCTGCGCGCGAGCGCAGCCACTGGCGTGGTCAAGTCATGGGCAAGACCCGAATAATGCGGCACTCCCCAGCCCCAACCGATCAGCAAGCCGATCAGCATCGCGATGCCCACCGAGAGACCGACAAGGTGCCCGATCCCTAGCAACAAAAATGATAATGAGAAATCGTAGCCGCTGACCGCACCTTTCTTCCCAATGCGAAAATTTTGCACGACATCGGAAGCGAAGATTTGTGTCTCAATGATTAAGGCAAAAGCGGCGGACACAATTGATCCCCACAAAACTGCGAGCAGGCCGGCGCGGCCGTGTTCGATATCGTCAGCATGCTTCGAATCGTCGCTGCTGCCGATTTTCAAGACCTCGGCGCAGGCGACACCCTCGGGGTACGGCAGGTCGGATTGTGTCACCAATGCGCGACGCAATGGAATCGAATACATCACACCGAGAATTCCGCCGAGCGCGCAAATCCAAAACGAAGTCCAGAAAGGAAAGTCGGTCCAGTAACCGATCATGATCAGTCCGGGCAAAACGAAAATGATCGACGAGAGTGTCCCCGCCGCCGAAGCGACCGTTTGTACGATGTTGTTTTCCTGGATTGTCGCGTCGCGAAAACTTCGCAAGATCGCCATCGAAATCACTGCCGCGGGGATTGACGTCGAAAAAGTGAGGGCAGCTTTGAGTCCGGCGTAAATGTTGGCCGCGGTGAACACCAAAGTGATGATGACGCCTATGATGATGCCGCGGACGGTGAGTTCTTTGCGTGTTTGTTCGCGGCCGTTCACGAGGTGCGCAGGATATGTTGAATCCGCCAAAGCGGTCAATCGCGTACTTGAATCTGCCAACGATATGCAAGGCGCCGACACCAATTAACTAAATGCCCATGGCGAACCTTTACTGGTTAACGCGCTGCGTTCAGCCCCAGATTAGAACATTTCCACCGGCGAAACTGGTCGGCTTTGTGCGTCGCGCACTTTGGCGCGTTCTTCACCTAAGACATCGACCCGGAGATCCCAGACTTCACGATCGATCTTTTGAAAAGCACGTTCTGAAAATTCGTCAGGTGGCGTAAGATTTTTCTTGAAGCGCGCGATACTCGCGAGCGCGCGATCGATTTGATCAGCGGGCAACGTGCCTAAAATTCGTCGCACATTCTCGATCTCAGGAATCCTGTGGCAAATCATAACGAGATCATTTCCTGCCATCACGGCGAGGCGAATTGTATCCTCCAGCGTGTGGCCGGTGAGGATTGCACCCATGTCAAGATCGTCGGTCATAGCCAGGCCCTCAAACCCAAATTCGCCGCGCAGCAGATCGGTGATCACACGTCGCGAGAGGCTCGCCGGCGTTTTCTCCGTTTCGAAGCATGAATACCAGCCGTGACAGATCATCATGCTGTCCACGTTGTTTGTGAACTGGCGGAAAACGGCCAACTCGTTCTGATCCAGTTCTTCGCGGGTGCGATCAATCCGCGGCAATTGGTAATGAGCGTCTGACGTTGCAGCGGAATAACCAGGGAAATGTTTGCCGCAGCTCGCGATCCCCTGCTCTCTCATCGCTTCGTTGAATGCGCCGGCATTTCGAATGACCTCTTCGACAGTTGTACCGTAGCAACGGCCGCGTAAGGAATTTTCCGCCTCGTCATCAAATGAAATGTCGAGAACTGGACACAAATCCAAATTGAACCCGAAAAGACGC
>Ga0193729_1001244_pt1 | contig 13076 bp, 16 predicted proteins | sample U1c2metaG_FD_143036 | JGI IMG/M metagenome (GOLD analysis project Ga0193729, IMG submission 143036) | Soil microbial communities from a riparian zone of the East river system, Colorado, United States - U1c2 | ecosystem: Environmental > Terrestrial > Soil > Riparian zone | place: USA: East River... | reverse complement strand
AGAAGTTCTGGACGGCGCTTCTGGACGAAGCTCCGACGACGCCGAAGAGGGTTGAATATGGGACACCCGAAATGGCCTACGCGGTGCGGCGTCTTTTCGAAGCACCAGAGGTGAGAAGGAGAAAGATTTTTGTGATGGCGGCGCATGATGGAGGCCTTGTGACGTTTGGGAGAGATTTGCAAGAAGCGTTTGGAATCTTGAAGAACGAGATGGCGTCGCATCTAAAGGACGTAAAGCATCGCCACGTCCTAAACTCCGAACTCCAAAGGTCTTCGCGAGCGGGGCGGCGAGCCAAGGAACGCCGAGCACATCCATGACTGACGCCAGCGGATGGTGTTCGTCTTCGGCAACTTCGTCGGTGACGCGGCGGATCTAAAACCCTAAAACGAACTTCACAGAGTGGGGTTCAATTGGTGAAAATTCGGTACGGATAATGAAGAGGTCGAATATCCGCGCGCTCGCGTTGCTCGTGGCGGCGATGTTGGTGATCGCGCAAATCGCCGGCGCGCAAACGCAATCGAGCACGCCGCAGCCGAGTCAAGGAGCAAAGAGCGTGGAGCGAGGAGCAGGGAGCGCGGAGCGAAGCCCACAGCGGCAACAGCAAAAACAATCGCAGCAACAACAAGAAGCGCAGAAGCAACAACAGCAGCCGCAGTCGCAGCAGCAAAACCAACCGCAGCCACAGCAACAACAACAGGCGCAGCCGCCGCAACAGCAGCAGCAACACCGCGCTCGGCGTGTTCGGCGATCGAACCCGAACCCGGTGCCGGCGTCCGTGATGAGCTATTCATCAGCGCTCCAGCGTTGTCAGCGGGAACGGCACAACCGCAATTGGTGGAGCCAACATTTCGCCGTCATCGTTCTGGTTGGCGGCGGATATTATTATTTCGATTCCGGTTACTGGTTTCCGGCCTTGGGTTTCGATCCTAACTACGAGACCTACGACTATGACGGCCCGATTTTTACCTACGGGAATTTGTTGCCGGACCAGGTGATTCTGAATGTGCAACGCGCTCTGGCCGACCTCGATTATTATAATGGCGCGTTGTCCGGCTCGCTTTCGGCGGCGACGCGCTACGCGATCTCGGCTTATCAGCAGGACAACGGCATGGTAGTCAACGGCGTGGTGGACGCGCCCCTGGTCTATTCATTAGGGCTGCAGTAGAGGGGCCAGGGAGGACAGAGGTCAGAGGACAGCTGCGAAAGCTTTCGCGAGCAAGCGCGTCCGTATTTTCTCGCAGTTCGTTAGCGTTGTCAGTTAGTCTGGCCGCATGTTTCGCGAGATCGCGCCGAACGAAGGACCGATGGAATCCGCAGTATGCTGATGCCAAGCGTTTTGATCATTGAGGATGACGAGGATGGCCGCCGGGCCATTGCCAAGTTGTTCGCGCGGGCAGATTGGAAAGTTTTTGAGGCCGCAGATGGCGATTCCGGAGTGGAACTCGCTCTCCGGAACCGGCCGGAAGTTATTTTATGCGACTTGCTGATGCCGAAGTCGAATGGCTTTCAAGTTTGTCGTACCATCCGGCAAAAGCTCCAGCCGACCAAGATCATCGTGGTGTCGGGACGGGATTATGCGGTAGATCGCGCGAGCGCGCTGGAAGCCGGCGCGGACGAGTTTCTGCTGAAGCCGATTACATGGGAAGTCCTGCGCGAGTCAATCGATCGACTTCTAACGCAGACTCCGCAGCGACCACGCGCGACGGCTTCCCCTGAGGAACTCGGTTCGGCGCCGCCGCGGATAAAGTTATGGGGCGTGCGCGGCTCGCTCCCGGTGCCGGGGCCGGCGACGAACCGGTATGGAGGCAACACCAGCTGCGTAGAAGTGCGGGCAGACGGCGAAATTATCGTGCTCGATGCGGGCACTGGGATTCGTGGTCTCGGTCTTGCGCTGGAAAAGGAGCTGGGACCGGAGACGGTCAACCTGACTCTTCTCATTACACACACGCACTGGGATCACATCCAGGGTCTGCCGTTCTTTGTCCCCGCCTACATCAGCAAGAATCTGATCCGGATCCTGGGTTATGAAGGAGCACGTTCTGGTCTGAGCGCGATCCTGGCCGCACAGATGGAGACGCCCTTTTTCCCGGTGGGCTTGCATGAATTGCAAAGTCATCTTGCGATCGAAGAACTTAAGGACATGGAGTTTCACATCGGCAAGGTGAAAGTGGAGGCCAAGTTTGCGAATCATCCGGGCATCTGCGCCGCCTATCGGCTCTTTACCAGCGGCGGATCGATCGCATACATGCCAGACAACGAACCGTACGAGCGTCTCAAACTGCAACTTGCGGCGCAGAATGGAATCGATAGGAACGAAGCGCGAAATTTTGCTGGCGGGGAGCGGGCCAAGATGGTCGAGTTCTTGCGGGATTGCGACGTGGCGATTCTGGACTCGCAATATACGGACGAGGAATACAAGGGACACGTCGGTTGGGGGCATAGTCCGCTCAGCAGCACTGTCTCGCTTGCGCTAGATGCGAATGTGAAAAGGGTTCTGCTTTTTCATCACGATCCCAGCCATGACGATGACATGATCGATGGGATGGTGGAGCAGGCGCGGGAGCTGATTCGGAAAAGCGGAAAGGCAATGGCGATCGAAGGGGCGCGCGAAGGCGCCGAGATCGTGCTTGGAGTTACCCGCGCAGCGGCAGCTGCGCTGAGTTAAATGGTTACTCGCCTCGCCACGGCCAGTCCGTCCTTCGGCGGACACGGCGAATGGAGCCGCGGGTATGCGAGCGACATAGATGGGCAAAGCCGAGAGGCCGAAGCGAGCGGGAGCGAATGAGTCAATCCGCGCCGCCAACGGCCGGATTGGTTAATGGAGTAAAACGGCAAGCGTTTCCGTTAATGGTTATTTGTTATCAGGGAGCTGGGGAGTTTCTTGCACGATGGCTTTCTTTGTCGCATCGGAGTTCGACGCACGGCGAATGGCCAGAGTGCGTTGCCGCAGCGCATCGAGCATTCGCAACTTCTCAGCGATGGGCCGCTCCGCGAGCTCTTTGCGAAAGACGCGTTTACTTTCCCGAATGCGCGCGAGATCGGGCTTCATGGTTACTTGAGGAATTGTCGCTCGAATTGCTGCCAATGGCCAGTCAAGCCATGGCGCGCGATGATTTCTTGCAACCGTTCGAGATCGAGCACGCCGGCCTCGATGAATTGAAGCACGCGCGCCTTATCTTTGGCGCGGCCCGTATCAAGCGCGATGGCAGCGATGTGCTCTGGGGTAAAGACGCGAGCAGCCGTTCCGTCCACGTCTTTTTCCACGGACGCCGCCAGCGCTTCTTGCAGAAGAGGGCTCCCAGCTGGAAGAAACTGGACCGGCCAGCCGGCAATGACGATGTACTCACCTTCCATTGTGCAGCCACGATCCCGCAGGTATTCGAAGATAGGCTTGGGGCTTACAATCGCTGAGCCTGGCTCGGCGTGGAATTCAACGAAAACATCGACATCGAGCGTAGCGATCGGCTCGAGATAGAACGTCGCTCCAACCGCGCCGCCGATGGCGTATCTTTCAATCACACCGTCAGCCTGCATCCGGTTGAGGATTTCGATGACTTCTTTTATGCCCACGCTGCGAGAATTTCGTCGAAAAGGCTCTAAAGAAAATTACAAAGTAGAAGCCGAAGCGGAGCTTTGGAGGTTTCAAAATGAAACCTCAAACCAGCAACCTTGTCGTCGGCGAAATAGAAGAAGGCGAAGCAAAGGATCAATCGTTATTCGTCGCCGGGATTAACGATCCTAAAGGTGAAGGCGGCGATGGCTCCGCCGGCCAGATCCGCGACAATGTGGATCCAAATTTGGGAGAAGTTTACCAGCTTCATCACGCCGACGCCCACGGCTACCGCCGGGTTGAACGCGCCGCCGGAGATGGCGCCGACCGCGAATGCGCCGACCATCACGGTCATGCCGATGGCCAGCCCGTAGAAGGAGTTGTTCGCCGTGCCTTTGGCCGTGGCGACGTTGAGCACAACGAAAGCGAGCGCAAAAGTGAAGACAAACTCCGCGACGAACGCTGCCGGAACATTCGTAATCTCCATCGGAGTGCCGCTCTTGCCGCAAAGGAAGATGGCGACGAACGCGGCAACCACGCCGGCCGCGACCTGCGCGATCCAATATGGGATCACATCTTTTGCCGGGCATTTGCCTCGGAGGAAAACGGCGAGCGTGACGGCCGGATTGAGATGTCCCCCGGAAATGTGTCCGGTGGCGAAGACCATGACCATGAGCGCAGCTCCGATCGCCAGCGGGGCGATAACACCGGCCGCGCCGGGAATGATGGTGCAGCCGACGGTGAGGACGAGGAAGAACGTGCCGATAAATTCCGCGATGTATTTGTTCATTGCTTTTGGGTTGGGCGCTTGGAGGAAGTTTCTAAAGTAGAAAGTAGAAAGGGATTTTAAAGTCGAAATTAGAAAGGCTAAAGGGGAAAGCGGGGAGCATGGAGCAAGGAGCGAGGAGATCGGAAGTCAGGAGTCAGTGGTGGAATCCGATTTTCCGTCGGGGCGGGTCGGGCGGAAGCATCAGCTCACGGATGGCGTCGAAGACGACTTTGAACTGGGCGTCATATTTGTTTTCCAGCGCCGCAAGCTTGCGGGCGAGTTCCGCGTTGGACAGGAGCATCTCGCGCAAACGGACAAATGTGGGCATGATGGCGATGTTGACTTGCACGGCACGCGAACTCCGCAGGACGCTGGAGAGCATCGCGACGCCCTGCTCGGTGAAGGCCATGGGGGTAGCGCCTCCTAACTTTCCGCGGGTAGGTATCACAGTTTGTGATACCAGGTTTTTGATCTCGGCGGCTGAGAGTTCGAACATAAAGTCATCCGGAAAACGGTTGCGGTTACGCTTGATGGCCTGGTTCAGCGCCTTGGTCGGCACGCCATAAAACTTCGCAAGATCGACATCGAGCCGGCGTTAGGATGATTGCCATGCGCTGGGGGAGGGAGTTAACCGAGGGCTAATAAAGTAGAAATTAGAAATTAGAAAGTAGAAAGTAGAAGAGGGAAGGCCCTGCCGAGGGAAACAGATGTCGGTCTTCCTGTTTTCATAAATTCCTGATTAGCTATGGCAGATGAACGAGCGCCGGGCGGAAATCGGTTCCGCGCTTCCTGAAAATCTGGACAGTCTTCCACGATTGAGAGGATTTCGGTTGCGGGGGATGGAGATGACGCGGCTGGAAACTTTTATCGACGCCGCGTTCGCGTTTGCGATCTCGATGTTGGTGATCGCCGCGCAACAGATCCCCGATAATATCCAGGCGCTCCTGGTCGCTTTTAAAAATGTGCCGACCTTCGTCTGCAGCATCGCGGTGCTGGGCATCTATTGGCGGGGCCATTGGTTATGGAGCCGGCGTTACGGCCTCGAAGATGGCGTCTCGATTTTGATCAGCTGGGCGATGATCGTTACGATCCTGATCTTTATCTACCCCCTGAAGGCAATCTTCGGGGCGATGTGGTACTTCATTAGCAGCGGCCAGGTCGGGCAGCCGTTCTCGCTTCACACCACCGAATCGCAGGCGAGAACGATCTTTGCGATCTACGCACTCGGGTTAATTGCCATTTCCGGCGAGATCCTGCTCCTGAATTTTCGTGCCTGGCAATTGCGCGAGCCCTTGCGATTGAATGCACGGGAACAATTGATGACGCGCGGCGAGCTGACGGGCTGGAGCATCCCGGTGAGCGTGGGGCTCGTGTCGCTGATGCTTTCTTTTACTTTGCCGATAGAACAAATCGCGTGGTGCGGGTGGGTTTATTTTTTCATGGCGATTATGCTACGGGTGCACGGGTTCTGGCACAGACGAAGGCTGAAAGCGGAAACGCTGAAACACTGAATGGAGCGAATGGGATGAGCGACATGGCCGGTACAGCCGCGAGGTAGCGGTCGAGCGCTGCGGGAGCAGCCGAGATACAAAGCGGAAGCTGGAAGCTAGGAGATGGGAGTTGGGAGTTGGGAGTTGGGAGGTCGGCGGGGAAATGCGGATTTCGAATTTCGGACTGCGAAATGCGGATTGCTTGGCACGGATTTAGCGGCATTTCCGGACTATGCCCACCGCGCAGCTCGATCGATTCATCCACGCGTTGGAAGCCGAGGCAGTGCCGCCGCTCTTCGTTGCAATACTCGGCGCAGCATTGCTTTGTCTCTTATTCAAGCGGCTAGAGCACGCTCTCATTCGCGTAGTCCGTTCGGCACGCGCCGGTCGGCAATCGGGGAAAGTCGTTACGAATACGAACGTCCGTTCTGCCGGCATTATTCGGCATTGCCCGATTTGCCATTCACAAATGATCAAACGCAAGGCGGGTCGCGGGTCACAGGCCGGTCAGGAATTCTGGGGTTGCCCGAATTATCCAGACTGCCGCGGCACGCGACCCGTCTGAGGTAGGAGGTCAGAGGTAGGAGGTCAGAGGTCGGAGGTCGGAGGTCGGAGGTCGGAGGTCAGAAGTCAGAACGGCGACGTCGCTCATCGGCTAAGATTTTTTCCGCTGTTCGGCGCGCCCGGTCTCCGGAAAGTTGAGCACGCAGCAAGACTTCAATAACAGCCGATAGCTTCCCCGATCGAACCGCGTCGTGGAATGGTCTGTGAAGACGAAAAAAATGTTTGTCCGCCTTTATTCCACTTATCCCCCGGAAATCCGCGATGTCGCTATGCATGGTTCGTCCCCCCGAATATAGAATATATTTCGAATCTAATGGGCAAAGCGGATGCCTCTCAGAAGTCAGAAGTCAGAAGTCAGAGGACTCGACCGCTACCTCGCGGCGTTACCGGCCATGAAATACAAGTGCGGCTCGCACCTCATCCCGCTCGCTAATTCAACGAACGCGGTCGCGTTGAACGCGGCGCCGAATGCTGCGACGCGTTCCGGAAATTTTTTCCTCGTCCAACGCACACGCTTCCCCGCTTTGTTGGAGATGATTCTGCGGGGCATCGGCAAAACTCATTTCTAAGGAAGGCGGAGCGACTGGCGAGGGCTGAGAAACGGGCTGAGAGTAATCGATTGAATCCTGCTGAAAAGAGACCTCGGGAATCGGCATTTGCGCGGGCGACGACACTAAGAACGTTTCGGCCACGCTGTTGAGCGCGGTGTTGAGCCGTTCCAGATCGATCGGTTTTGCCAAGATGGCGATCGCGCCCGATGCAACGGCGTCGTCCGAAGGCGACCAGGCGGAAACGAGAATGACGCGCGCGGCCGGATCTTTGGAAAGAATGTTGCGGCAGGCGGTGGCGCCGTTCAGTTTGGACATCCGGTAATCCATTAAGACGAGATCGGGACGACACCGGGTGTAAGCGTGAATGGCTTCCAAGCCCGAAGCGACCACGCCGACGATCTCGTGGTTGCAGGAGCGAACCATCTCCGCCAACGCCTTGCCCACGTCCTTCTCGTCATCGGCGATCAACACCCGCATACGTCGAGATGGAGAAACTTCCATGCCAATCGAGCGGACAAAACCGAATGGAGCGAATGGGATGAGGTGCGAACCGCACTTGTATTTCATGGCCGGTAACGCCGCGAGGTAGCGGTCGAGCGCTGCGGGAGCAGCCGAGATACTATGGAGCGCGCGGGTCGCGCGACATAGAAGGGTCCGAGGCCAATTCGCGGATTGGTTATTTGCTGTCAGGGAGGGCAAAGAGGAACGTCCAGTCGCGGGTTGAGCGGCGTAATTCTTTTGTTAGGCGAGCGCCGACGCTTGAATAGGTCGCGCCCGTATAACGACTAAACATATTAAGATGAAAAAATTCACGAGTTTATTAATAGGTCTTTCGCTGGCGCTGGCGGGAGCCGCCGCTTTTGCGCAGCAGCCGGAAGAATCACCATCAAAGAAGAACCAGGGGGCTGAAAAAACGCCGGCGGCCGAAGCAAAGCCCGGCGCGAAAGCGGCCAAGCCCGAGGCCACCGCGAAGCAAGCCGGCGCGATGAAAGAGCCCGGCGCTACGACTGAGCAGGGTGCAGGAAAAGGCCGAAAGGCTAAAGCGACCGAGAAATCTGCGACTGCCACCGGAACGGAAACGGGCGTTTCCGCTCAGGCGACCGCCAGTGCGACTCCCGGCGGAAAGCATCAGGCTGGGCAGCGCGGCGAAAAAGGGATGAAGGGCGCTGGCGCAAAGGCCAACGCGAAGACATCCGCTACTCCGGTAACCGCGGCATCGGCTAGTGCAGCTCCATCAGTTGCGGCATCGGCAAGTGCGGCTCCATCAGTTGCGGCAACCGGCCAGCAAAGCACTGGGGCTACTGCGGCAGCCGGGACAAAGAAGGCCGATCCGCAGAAGGTGCAACAGGTCAAGCAGCAGGTGCAGCAGATCAAGCAGCAACATGTGAACTTCCGCGCGCAAGCGAGGCCGGACAAAGTTCCAGCGGTCACCTTCAGCCAGGGTTATCGGATCCAAGGAAGCGAAAGCTGGCAGGGTCCGCAATACGAAGTATACCGTTCGTACCATCCGGAACGGCACGATCGGGGCTGGTACAGCTCGCATTACAACCGGGTCGAGCTGATCGGTGGCGGTTACTATTATTGGAACAACGGCTACTGGTATCCGGCGTGGGGTTACGATTCTTCGGCCGAGTATTATGCCTACGATGCCCCGATCTATGTGGGTCACCGTGCTGAACCGCCGGACCGCGTGATCGCGGACGTGCAAGCCGAGCTTCAGCAGATGGGCTACTACCAGGGCGAGGTGGATGGGTTGCTCGGGCCATTGACCCGACAGGCGGTCGCCGACTATCAGGCTGATCAAGGACTCGTTGCAACGGCAGTGATCGACGAGCCGACGCTCGAATCTCTTGGGATGGGATGACGAAGAAAGTCGAAAGTCTAAAGTAGAAAGTAGAAATTTAGTTTCGAGAAGCCGCCGGAGCGCACGAATGCCTCGGCGGCTTTTCTGTTTTATTCCAAGGGCAAACCGGACTCGTTGGCACGATCTTGTAAACTAACTTGTCGCTTTGTTCCGTCCGTTGCCTGTTGTTTGCGGACTCGCATTTCCGCGCTGGTCAAATACCGGGCGTAATCTTGAACGGTGCTACTTGGAATTCCAACTCTCGCCACCACCAGCAGTCCGTCCCTGGTCGAAAGCATGTCTCCCAATCCAGCCGGAAAAAAATGGGTGATCGCACAATCCAAAATTTCTTTCGTAAGCGGCGGGTCCGTCCGAAACGCGGTGTGGGTGTCGTCGCAATGCGATCCAACCATTGTCGTGATTTGCATGAGGCGGAATCTATCAGGAAACGTTGAGAAGCGGGAGGAGGAAGTTGAGAAGTTGAGGACGTAAAGGCTTGACTCATTCGCTCCCGCTCGTTTCGGCCTCTCGGCTTTGCCATCTATGTCGCTCGCGTCCCCGCGGCTCCATTCGCACACGTCCCGAGGGAGTTGAGGGGGAGAAAGCTAAAAACGGAAACGATTGTATTCTTCGTGGGTGCCGATCCAGAACCAAGCGACGACGTCGCCTTCGCGCAAGGCAACTGCCCGATAATGGTTACCTATTCGAATGACGCAAATTCCGTTGCGCCGCTCTTCAAAGCGTAGCGATGCGTGGTACGGATCGCGTTTCCATAGTGCATACTTTTCGCGGGCGAGTTTTTGCACAGCCGCAGGCAGCGCTTCGAAGCATTTCCAAAAGCGTCGATGCGTCCTGCCGATCACGGCAGGTCTTGAAGTTTGCCGGCGCGAATGTCCTCGCGCACTTCTTCCAGCACCGGCCGCAGCCTGCCGTCTTCAGCAAAATCAGAATCGATCTGCCGATCCCATGTCGCGTCTTCGCGCTCGCGGATGAACACTGCGAGTTCCGCCAACTCGCCAGGCGAGAGCGTATCCACGGCATTTTTAATTTCAGCAAGGCTCACAGTTTACGGGTGGTATACTGCCCGGCCGCAATTTCGCGCCGTGATTGGTCGAGCTTGGTCTTGATCTCGTCCGTCAACTCAAGCCTGTCCTCGAGGTAATCGTCAATCCATTCCCGGATCGCCTCGACCTCGGCACGCGACAGTTTTGGAATCGCTGTTCGAATCTCCTCAGCCGTGCTCATGGCGCCCATTATAATCTGGCCTGAGTGATTTGTCAGCGCGGAGGTCGCGAAATTATAAAAGTGTTGCGTTGACGGTCATCCATCCGCTCCCGCTCTGCTAACGATTGACGTCAGGAAGTCGTTGCTGCCGCGGGCGCGCGCATTGTTTCAGCCACGTCGTGGAGCGCGGCTTCGAGCCGGTTCAGATCCAACGGTTTTGGCAAGATGGCGATCGCGCCCGATGCAACGGCGTCGTCCGAAGGCGACCAGCCGGAAACGAGAATGATGCGCGCGCTCGGATCTTTCGCGAGAATGTTGCGGCAGGCGGTGGCGCCGTTGAGTTTCGGCATCCAATAATCCATTAACACGAGATCGGGATGATGCCGGTTGTAAGCTTGAATGGCTTCCAAGCCCGAACCAACTACGCCGACGATCTCGTGCTTGCAGCAACGAACCAGGTCTGCCAAAGACGTTCCTACACTACGCTGGTCATCGGCAATTAAGACGCGCATACCGATCACGCTGCAAGCTGGTCGACGGCGGTACGGAGTTGGCGGACGTCGAACGGTTTCGGGAACATGAGGTGGACGTCCATGCGTTCGTAGGCGGCGCGCACTTCGGACGAAAGATGCGCCGACAAAACCATGATCTTGCTGTTGATGCCGCGTTTTCTCATTTCGTCGACCAATTCCACGCCGCTTAGGTGCGGCATTTTTTGATCAACAATGATGATGTCGAACTGCTCCAAACCGGAATCGAGCCTGGCGAGCGCGGCGTCACCGTTTTCGACGCCGGTAAGGTCGTAGCGCGGTCCATTGAAGATGTAGCGCAGGGAAAAGATGACCGATGGCTCGTTATCGACGGCCAAGATCCGGAGAGCGGATGCGCTCATGAGGCTGTCTAAGACAGCAGTGTTCGTACCGGGAAAAAGCAAAGTAGGAGGTGGAATAGGGCGCGCGTAACGCCCGACCGAGAAGGGTCCGAGTTCTCCGCGGCGAGTCTTCGACCGCACTGGCGGTAGCTCCGACGGTAGGAGCGAGTGAAGCTGGCTGCGAACACGGCGTACTGGGAAGTCGCCGGGTAGATGGTCAGACCGCCGAGGCAGGCGGTGAGTGATAGGGAGTGAACGAATCAACGAGTTTCAAACTAGAGTGGGATATGAAGACAGGTTATTTCCTCGCGGCGATTGCGAGCGTGCTGTTGGCGGGGGCGTTCGCGGGCTGCGCAAACAATCAAACGACTGCAACCTCAGCCAACGCTAATCCGCCGGCCAAAACTTACACCGGCACCGATCTGGAGAAAACGGGACGGCAACAGTCCGGTGAAGCTTTGCAAGCAGCCGACCCTGCGGTCTCGACCTCGAGTGGAAGATAGAGGACAGAAGACAGTGATCAGAGAACAGAATCAGAAAACGTCGAACACTGAAACCCGCATGGCAAGCCACTGACCGCTACGTAAGATTCTTTTCCAAAAGGTAAAGATAGAGGATCGCCATTGCGTCGGTATTGGAACCTGAAGTGTTGTCGTATTCCACCGCAAGCTCGTAGCGGTGGCTGCGTAAAATCGGGATCCCGTCATTGGACTTGAACTCCTCGACATGAGCAACACCGATGCGATCGGGCCAATCTTGCGAATTCAACCGCAGGATCGTCTGACCCGTTGTTAGGTCGCGCAATTCCATTCCGCGCGCGAAAGGATGCACGTGGATCGTCGCATAATGGATCGTGGTGTCGAACGGCAGATTCAATTGCGGCGTGATCTCCATTTTGTAGATGTGGTCTCCTCGCGGAACCGTCCAATGATTAGTCATGCCTTCGACCGGCTTGAGCACGCTGGATCCGTCGGGCAGTTTTACTTTGACCAATTCTCCGCAGCCGGCTCCGATGTGTTGCGCATCGGGCTTTGCCATACAGGCGTGCCCAATCTCCCCAGATTCGCTCTCACGCTGAAGAACGTAGAGGGCACGGCGGAAAAGCGCTTTGGTCGGCGCACCCGGCTGATCGGCCGATATCGTGTGCACGTTGGTGCGGAGGCGAACGTTCGTGACTTGATTCCTCGCGTTCAGATTCAAAGACATGGTCACATAGTCCAGAGGAGCATCGGAAGGAATTGGCACACCGAAGCCTTCCGGAAATTCAATCGACAGCCGCCCCGGCGCGAGGGTGAACAGGCGCCAGTCGAGGTGCGTTTTTCCGCCAAGCTTATTATTGTATTGATCGGGCAGGGGCCCGTGCTCAGCAAAGGTGAGGTTGGAATGGCAGAAAAATTCCTGGGAGATCGGCGTCTCCTCTGTCGCATCGACGACCTCTGTTTCCAGGCCAGTGATCCACTGCACCCGGGATTTCTTTATGCTGCCGAGTTCAATTCCCCTTTGAACCGACCACGGGCCTTCCATGGAGCGGTAGATTTTATCGAGCCGGTATTGGTCGGACGTCAGCGTGAGAATCGATTCCTTCGCGCGATGAGGCGGCGTCAGCGAATAAAATGCGGGCCACAGAAGGGCCGCCGCGATGGCGAGAAGAGCTAATTCTCGTCGGTTCACCCTGAATTCAGACAGCAAAGACTATGCCGGTCCGGGAGGTGATAAGTGACCTGTCCTCGCCAATCCGGCCTACGCTAAATCTAGGGCGAGACATGGACTACTCCGAAAGGATTGACTCACTCATTCCCACTCGTTTCGGCCTCTCGGCTTTGCCCATCTATGTCGCACGCGTCCCCGCAGCTCCATTCGCGAGCGGGTGGTGTGGCGTGCACGTGACCGGGACCGAGAACAAATCCGCCGGTTATTTGTTAATAGTTATTTGTTTGCTGTTCGGGCGAATTATAGAGTCGGGACATGAGGAGAAGACTCAGGATCTTTTTTGTTCTCGCCCTCGTCTTGTCAATCTTCGCTTCCGGCACTAGTGCGCAGGCGCTCGAGCGCGTCAGCAAAGTAAGTCCCGCTCTTACCGGGAAAGTCGGGCGCTTGATTGTGCAGCGGACGCCGAACTTTGGGACCCATCTCTCGATCCGGATGTCGATCGACGGCAAGAAGGTGGCGAATATTGGGCGGAACCAGCATTACGGCGGTGTGCTCTCGGCCGGG
>Ga0193729_1001243_pt1 | contig 13077 bp, 16 predicted proteins | sample U1c2metaG_FD_143036 | JGI IMG/M metagenome (GOLD analysis project Ga0193729, IMG submission 143036) | Soil microbial communities from a riparian zone of the East river system, Colorado, United States - U1c2 | ecosystem: Environmental > Terrestrial > Soil > Riparian zone | place: USA: East River... | reverse complement strand
CAACGAATTCGCTTTCCTCCGTGTGCACGGCGACCAGGTAATTCCCCTTTTTCAACTTCTCATCATACCGCTTTGCCTCGATCTCCGGAATGCCGAGACCGATCAAACCACCGACGACACCGCCGGTCGCTGCTCCGACGGCCGCGCCACTAAGAGCCGCCATAATTGGACCCGCGGCAATAAACGGACCGACGCCGGGAATTGCCAACGCGCCAATTCCTGCCAGCAATCCGATCACGCCTCCGGCAGCGCCACCGCTAGCTGCACCGGTCGTTGCGCCCTCCGGCGCCTTTGTTGCTTTAACATGACCGACGTCACGCGTGCCGCCTGTATCAGGCATGAGCACTGAAATTTCCGAGGCTGCGAAACCTTGAGCTTGGAGCTGCTCGACAATTCGCTCAGCCTGGCCGTGTGTAGTTGCAATACCGAATACTGATTTAGACATAATAATTTTCTTTCATTTGTGTTTAGGTTGTTTGTTAGTTCGATCCTTTGACGTCGAGTTGATCGTCAATCTTGGCGCCGCCGGCCGCTGATTTTGCAAGCTGATCAACTTTTGCTTTTTCTTGCGCAGTCTTAACGGGTCCGCGGAGTGTGACTTGGCCGTTGGCGGTAATGACTTTGATGTTTTTCGCAGTCGTTGAAAGCTCGCGGTCTTTCATTAGCGCCTGCCGGATGGCCTGCGTGATTTTTAAATCCGCAGAACTGTTTGACTGGTCGCCAGATGTCTTGGTTTCACCCGAGCGATCGCGCTCGTTTGTTGCCGTGTTATCGGGTTTCGTCTTTTCATTGTCCTCAGCGACTACCGCTAGGCTAAATGCGCTGAGACAAGTTAATGCTAGTAAAGTTCGTTTCATGGTTCCTTTCGTTTGAGTTTGTGGGGCGGGTATTAGTGATCGCAACCAGCACGCCCACCGGTTTTATTTATTTAGCCCTGATGTTGATCACAGACTTAGCCAGGTTGGTTAGCTTTCTGTCTGTGTCTGATTCTTCGGTCAAGGTAGTCTGAAGTAACTGCGCGCCATCCGGATCCCCGAGTAATTCGGCGTATGTCCGAGCGCAGCCGTAACCCGCCATCTCATAGTGCTCAACGCGCTGCGCCGCAGCAATTAGCCCGGCATCGCGCACTTCCTCTTCAGCATCTTCTTTGATCATCTCGTCTCCCTCTTTAAGCACACCCTCCATGCCCTCACATTTCGGGCCGCGGGTTGACTCGTCGTGGCTCGTTAAAATCTTTTCGAGACGCGTCACGTGTTCCTTCGTCTGCTCGAAATGTTCTTCGAACCCCGCCGCAAGCTGTTTGTTAGTAGCGGCTTTAACCATTTTCGGTAACGCTTTGATAATCTGCTTCTCCGCGCTGTAGAGGTCTTTCAGTTCTTGAATGTATAGGTCTTTGAGTGTTTCTAGTTTCATATATGTGGATTTAATATTGTTGGTGTTACCCTTGTCTTCGCAGAAGCGATCTAGCTCCCGACATCTTTATGTGCAACCCCGCAGCAGAAAGACCAGGAGCAAAATCGGAATCGGAATTCCGAGAAGCCAAAGTAAAATGTACCCAGTCGCACCTGCTTCTTTGATTTTATTTGATAAACGCATCTCAGATATCCTTTCTTGACGTTGTTGATAACTCTTCGTTGTGCGCAGGAAGTTGCTTCGATTGATGAAGAGACACAATCGGGCTGGTGGATGGTTGTCTAGTCAGACAAAATCCTATGCTCCATCCGACGATTAGCTCGAAACGCGGAACTCCGTCAGGTGTCCCCAGCTTTTTGACTCAGATCCCAACGAAATTGTAAGAGACAGAAAAATAGGAGTCAGCCTTAACTAGGGTTCCAGCATGGAAGGCGATGTTTCCTGGCTAACAAACGTGACAGGCGTTTAACGCCTTTTCGTGCGACCGCTACTGCGTTTCTGCCGCGCACGCGACGATGTCGATTTCCGAGGTCTCGTCCTTTTCGCATTCTTGGCGCGTAACCGCCGCCTGGCGCCTTTTCGCGACTTAGGCAGAGACTTTTTTACCGGGTGTCGTTTGAGTGCGCCTTTCGAGACTCCCGTGGCGCGTCTAACAGCCTTCCGAACTGGCCGCCCGCTGGCCGCAGCTTTTCCCACGACGGCACCGATCACTCCGCCAACGACTGCGCCAGCCGGGCCGGCTATGCTGCCGATTGCAGCACCGGTTACGGCGCCAGCTGTTTGCTTCGGAATTGGCGGAACCTGGATATCTTCAGATGATGGCGCACTCTTTCTCTTTTCTGGCTTTGGATGGTCAGGCATAAGGGCGGGCTCCTCAATATCTTCGTTCGCTACAAAGATACTTCGGATGACGAGGGTGACATAGCCTTAACAAAGTTAAAAATGCCCTGTGACACCCATCAGAGACCGACACTTGACTTCGAGTTCGAGAAACACTGTCAGCTTTTCAGAACTGACAATGAAACGCTGAGCGTCGCCATGCGAATCAGCAACAAAGATCCTTCGCTCGTGGCAGCTACCCCGCAAGGCCAAGTTTTTAAAACAGGCCGAGCAATTTGAGGACGATTACGATCACAACAATTACTCCGATTATGTAGAAGATGTTTCTGTTCATGCTGTGACTGATATCAGACTGGGTTTGCGGTGGCGAGCATTTATGCAAGCTGACCATCGTCGATGGAATTGGAAAACGGCGGGAGTTGCCTCCCGCCGCTCATTCATCCAAAGCAATCACCAAGCGCCTTGGCTGTCCCCTTGCGAAGCTATCGTCTGCCGCCTTCTTGGCCGCCGCGCTCTTGGCTACCACCGCCCTGTTGGCTACCACCGCCCTGTTTTTCGCGCTCCTGGCTGCCACCACCTTGTTTGTCACGATCACGCTCTTTGTTGCGATCGCGCTCATGGCTGCCACCGCCCTGGTGGCCACCTTCTTGTCCGGTAGCCGTAGGTTTGATAGGTTCGTTCGGATTGTGTTGTGTTTCCATAGTGTCTTTCTTTATTTTAGTTATTAAGTTTACTGATTCGTGTGCGCGACAGTCTGCTTTGATTACTGAAAACGCACAATCGGGATGGCGGATGGTTGTCTAATCAGACAAAATCCTATAGCGCGTGACGATCTTCTCCTCGAAGCCTTGAGCAGCCCGGCGCGTCTCTGCGGGCTTAGCGGCTCCCGTCCAGCCCAACCTAACATGATGTCACCTCCTTAAGGCCTGAATCGAATTAGCCGATTGCCTCGGGTGGATTTTATCGAACGGCTCCTAGTCGGCCAATTGACGACTCGCATTGTTAAAACTGCACCGGTTAGTACTATCCTAGGATTGTGCCTGAGAGCCTGGTCATGAAAGGTCCTATCGGTGTTAAGGACTTGTAACTCGCTCCACGTGGGAACGATCCAGCTTCCGCATCCGAGGATCGATAATACGCATATATACCTTCAAATAGTCGTTTGCCATCCTGGTCACGGTGAAGCGTTCCTCAAAAATTTCCCGGGAACGTGCGCGACTAAGATCGGGAACCCGTCGAACCGCCTCTATCGCGTCTTCCAGTTCTGTTACGACGAAGCCCGTTCGCCCTTGTTCTATCACTTCGGCAACCGCGCCACCCTCGTACGCGATCACTGGAGTCCCGCAGGCCATAGCTTCGATCATGACAAGTCCGAACGGCTCCGGCCAGTCAATAGGAAATAGCAAAGCGTACGCATTGCCGAGGAATTCGTCTTTCTGTCGCTCAGTGATTTCACCAACCCATTCCGCTATCGAACAGTCACGTAGCAGCGGTTCGACGACCCGTTTGAAATAGCGCTTGTCTACAGGATCGATCTTGGCAGCAATCTTCAATGGTATCCCCGTCTGCTTGGCGATTTCGATCGCGCGGTCGACCCGTTTTTCGGGACAGATTCGTCCTAGAAAGGCGAGATATCTTCCTGTTTCCGACCTAAACCGAAGGAGGTCTTTCGGGAGCCCATGATAAACCGTCGCCTGCCAGTTCGCCCAGGGCAAGGGGTCACGTTGGGAGTTCGAAATCGACACGACCGGCATATCTCGAAAGTGGTCGTAAAGCGGAGCAAGGTCCGGGATATCGAGCCGGCCGTGGAGGGTTGTGACATGCGGAATCCGTAACAGTCGAGAGACCGGAAAATGCAGATAATCGATGTGGAAATGGATCACATCGAATTCGTGCGCGCGCTGAGATACCAGCTCCAACAGCAGGACATGGTGTGCAAGCTGATCTATGCTGCGTTCATCCAGTCGAAGTGAGCGGTGGCACACGGGAATAAGCCGAGCGGCAGTCTCCGAGTCTCCACTTGCGAAAAGGGTCACATCATGTCCCTGGCGAATCAATTCCTCAGTAATATAAGAAACGATCCGTTCGGTCCCTCCGTACTGTTTTGGAGGCACGCTCTCGTATAAAGGCGCTACCTGAGCGATACGCATATTCCTCTCTCCTCCCTTTTGCGATACGTGCCTTGCTACCTGCAGCAGTAGCGAAACACAATTTTGTTCCGAAAAGTTGCGCTCGCACCAAAGCGACCCTGAGATCTGCATGTATCAAAAATCATAGCTGCACTCTAATCGAATGTCCGCGTGACTTTGGTTTTCGGAGATGCAACGAAAAATTCACCTTTCACAATCGTCTTCGATTTCCTTTGTTTCAATGCGAACTGCGTACTCAGTCGGTTCAAATGCACGGCCAGCTCGCGCGGCATACACCTGGGTGAATTCAGCGCCGAACAGGAGGATTTGCGACGAATAGTAAACCCAGAGTAACAACGTGATTAGCGAACTGGCTGCTCCATAGGCCGACCCAGCAGCGCTGCTGCCCAGGTAGAAGGCGAGCAACCATTTCCCGATGCCAAAAAGGATCGCAGTGATGACGGCGCCGATCCAAACGTCTCGCCATTGAATTTTGACGTCCGGCAGAAATTTGAAAATCATCGCGAAGAGTAGAACGACGACCGCAAAGTCAAAAACGAGGTAAACCCCTAGCGCAACGATAAGTCCGCCCGGCAAAGCAGATTCCACGTAATGGCTAAAGCTTTTAAGCAGGGCTTCGATCGCCAGCGATACAAGCAGCAGAAAACAGATGCCGCCAACCATTGCAAATGAAAGAAAACGGCTCCGTAGAAATCGCCAAAGACCTCGAGTGGGAGCGGCTTTTACGCCCCAGATTGTGTTCAAGGCATCCTGGAGCTGACCAAATACGCCGCTAGCGCCAAAAAGCGCGAGAGCGATCCCGATAATTGTGGCTAGCGTGCTTTTACGCGGTTGAGACGCTTGTTGGGCAATGTTTTGCACCACTTGAACAGCGCTTTGATCAAGGAAATAACTCATCTGTTGCGTAACCCTGTCCCACGTGCCTGCCGGATCATCGCGAAAAACAACACCTACGATGGCAAGCAGGACCAGCACCAGTGGCGCGAGCGAAAAAACTGTGTAATAGGCGAGTGCGGCACCTAATTGTGGCGCCTTATCCTGCAACCATTCCTGAAATGTTTGTTTTAACTGGCTAAAAGCATTGCCAACGAACGATTCTGACCCCTGAGAGTTGTGCTGATCCGTCACGAGAAGACCTCAAACAACATTCGCTCGAAGTCCCTTGTTTGGTTTGTGCAATCAAACGCCTGTGCGCCGCTGAGCAGCGCGACCACGTGATTGAGGGCGGCCACCTGTGTTTGGTCTGCGAATAGATCAAAGAATGCTCTTGAAACCGCCGTTGCCGCCGATGGAAGCGCGTTCGGTCGATGAAATTCCGGCTGGACACGACTGGCAGTACGAGCCGAAGTGGGATGGCTTTCGCTGTATTGCGTTTCGCGATGGTGAGCAGATTCACTTGCAATCGAAGGCCGGTCAGCCGCTGGCGCGTTATTTTCCCGACATTGTGGATGCTATCGCTCAGTTGCCCCCGCATCAGTTTGTTTTGGACGGCGAGCTCGTAGTCCCCGGCGGCGGCGCCCTCTCATTCGATGAATTACAACTGCGTTTGCATCCGGCCGCGAGTCGCGTTCAGAAACTGGCCAAGGCCCATCCAGCAATGTACATCGTCTTCGATCTCCTCGCCGAGAATGGGCGAGCTTACTTGAAGCAACCTCTGCACAAACGCTGGCGCTTTCTTGAAAGATTCGCACGTTTGAACTTCAGATCGGCCAGGAATTTTCGCCTTTCACCGGCAACGACCGATCACCGGATTGCCAGTAAATGGTTTAAGAGAGCCGGCGGCGACCTTGATGGTGTTATCGCGAAACGCTTGAATGCCGCGTATGCCTCTGGTGAACGCACAGCCATGGTGAAAGTAAAGCGAATCCGCACGGCCGACTGCGTTGTTGGTGGATTTCGTTACGCCCGTAGCACGCGCGTAGTCGGTTCGCTCCTTCTTGGACTTTACGGCGAAGATGGCTTGCTCCATCACGTCGGATTTACGTCCGCCTTCAAAGCATCGGAACGCCGTGGGATGACAAAGAAATTTGAAGCACTAAAAAGACCACCTGGATTTACTGGCAGCGCTCCAGGAGGACCTAGCCGTTGGAGCACGGACCGCACGGGTGAATGGGAACCGGTTGCTCCTAAAGTAGTCGTGGAAGTTGCCTATGACCATTTTACGGGCGGGCGATTCCGGCACGGCACGAAGCTTCTTCGCTGGCGCGTGGACAAAGAACCTCGCCAGTGCACGATGGACCAGGTGGAGCACCGCGAGGGCAAATCGCTCGCGCTCCTGTAGTCAAACATCGCAGCCGACGCCGTAAAGGAATTTTGTTGCGGCCACTTTATCGGCACGTGCAGTCGTGTTCATTGCGGGCTTTTCAATCTCTTCGAGACGTCAAAAATTTCAGGATCGCAGCTTCAGCAGACTTAAGCTGATTGCCTCTGGACTTTTTCATGGCTTCGCTCAATCCCGGGACACTGGTGTTAGCGAGATATGTTTCGAGCACAGCAGGATGGACGTAACATTTGCGGCAAATCGCAGGTGTGTTGCCAAGAAGCTCGGCTACCGCGCAAATAGCTGTTTTAACATTCGCCTTAGCCTGTTTCTTCGTTTCGAACGGTTCTTGCGCGTTGAGAGCCAACGCCGCAAGCAGCGTTCCCGCTCATGTCCGGAAGTCTTTTGCACTGAAATCTTCGCCCGTGATCTCGCGCAAATAATCGTTCACATCCTGCGATGTTACGTCTCGCACTTCGCCCTTGTCACTGATGTACCCGAATAGGTCCTGGCCCGGCAGATCTTGACACTTCGCCACAATTTTTGCGATTCGCCGATCCGTCACGTCCACTTCGTGTTGACGTCCGCTCTTTCCACGGAACCGAAAGCGCAATCGGGCGCCCTTCACGGTCACGTGCCGATTTTTCATTGTGGTCAAACCAAATGATTTGTTCTCGCGCGCGTACTCCTCATTGCCGATCCGGATGAAAGTTCGTTCAAGTAATTGCACCACGGTCGCGATCACTTTTTGCCGCGGCAGGCCAGGCAATTTGAGATCCGTGGCTACTTGAGATCGGATCCTTGGCAGCGCCTGGGCAAACGCGGCGAGGCGTCCGAATTTATTTTCATCGCGGATGTCGAGCCAACGCTCGTGGTAACGGTATTGCTTCCGCCGACGTGCATCACGCCCGGTCGCCTGGATGTGCCCGCTGGCCGATGGGCAGATCCAGACATCCGTCCACGCAGGTGGAATCGCTAGACGTTTGATCCTGAGGAGGCGTTGCTCGTCGCGGATCAATTTACCTTGCGTGTCTAAGTAATCGAACTCGCCATTGTTCGCTCTGAGCGTGTAACCCGGACGATCATCACTAACATATTGCAGACCGGCTTCCTGAGCCGCCTCCACAGAATCATTAGCAACAATTGCGACGAGTGCTTTCCCGTTACGACTGTTTGTCCCAGACGCCCCCATTAGAAAAACATCACTGCGAACCAGCCGTCTCCTCAAACGCCTGTTGAGCTGCCCGAATCCGTTCGATTTCGATTCGCTCCATTCTATTGTTTAATTCGCATGTCGAAGTCTAATCGAATGGGAAAGCTATCGCGGTAAGCAAGGCGTTCTCGGCCTGACGGGAATTCAGTCGCGTGTGTTGCACCACAATGGGCACATCCGACTCGATCAAACTCGAATACGGCGTGTCGGGACGTCTTTGCGGATCGTGAAAGACATACCAGAGTCCAGCCGCAGTGACGAGCAACTGAAGCAACATGATGCCGATCCGTTTCATGGCGGGATGTTTCGCAACGAAAGATAATCGGGGGCCGAGCGCCCGATTGCCTCGACCTTTTCAACATGCCGGTTGAATACGACGCTGTCATAGTCGGCTCAGGCCCGAATGGTCTTGCAGCCGCGATCACGCTCGCACGCGCGGGTTGTTCAGTTCTTGTGAGCGAAGCGAATGCGACAATTGGCGGCGGAGCGCGCTCGGCGGAACTCACGCTGCCAGGCTTTTTGCATGATGTTTGCTCGGCCGTCCATCCGCTCGCGGCAGCTTCTCCATTTTTCTCCACTCTTCCGCTCCAGCGGTCTGGTCTCACATGGATTCAACCTGAAATCCCATTGGCACATCCGCTTGATGACGGTTCCGCGGCGTGCCTGCACCAAGATATCGATCGCACGGCCGAACAACTTGCCGGCGACTCGCGCGCTTATCGGCGGTTAATGAAGCCGCTCGTTTCCCATTGGGAAAATTTGGCGAACGAATTCCTGCAGCCGATGCTCCACTTGCCGCGACATCCAGTGATATTAGCGCACTTCGGGATCTTGGGACTTTGCCCGACAACATTTCTGGCGAAGTTCTTGTTTAAAAACGAACCGGCCCGCGCGCTGTTCGCTGGAATCGCTGCGCATTCATTTCTTCCTTTGGAAGCGCCGATCTCCTCCGCGTTTGGTTTGGTGCTCGGGCTTGCCGGGCATGTTGTCGGCTGGCCAATCCCCCGCGGCGGTTCGCAGCAAATTACAAACGCGCTCGCTGCTTGTCTTCGTGAGCTCGGCGGCAAAATCGAGATTGAACACAAGGTCGATGATCTAAAGGACCTGCCAAAATCGCGCGCCGTTATTCTGGATATTTCTGTCTGGGAATTCTTGCGCATCGCTGGTCACCAAATGCCGTCGCGCTATCGCCGGCGACTGGAATCGTTTCGGCACGCACCTGGAATTTTCAAAATCGATTACGCTCTAAGTGAGCCGGTTCCGTGGAAAGCGGAGGCTTGCCGCCGTGCCGGCACGGTTCATCTCGGCGGCACGATGGATGAAATTGCAGCAGCGGAAGGCGATGTATCGCGAAGCAAAATTCCGGAGCGGCCATTTGTACTGGTGGCGCAACAGAGTTTATTTGATGAAACTCGAGCTCCAGCCGGACAACATACGCTCTGGGTCTATTGCCACGTTCCATTCAATTGCAACGTTGATATGTCGGATCGAATTGAAGCCCAAATCGAACGATTCGCTCCCGGTTTTCGCGATTGTATTCTCGCTCGTCACAAAATGAATGGGGCTGAGCTTGAGAAAGCGAACCGTAATTTAACCGGAGGCGACATCAACGGCGGTGCAGCGGATCTGGCACAGTTGATTGCCCGACCGATTTTCAGTCCCACGCCTTACCGCACTCCACTTGAGGGAGTTTACTTATGCTCAGCTTCCACACCGCCGGGAGGTGGCGTTCACGGAATGTGCGGGTATCACGCAGGCCGCGCAGCATTGCGCGACATTTTCGGCCTGAAACCTGTTCGTTGAAAACAGCGTTCAGGGGCGGTTTTACGTAATCATTTCTTTACGTGCAAACCACTGTTCGTTTTCGAACGGTACCTTGATAGCTATTCATCAAAAAGGAACAAACCATGAAGACAAAAAGGCTAATTGCCACAATAACGGTCAGTGCTGGCCTCATTCTCGGACCGGCCGCCTTGGCGCAGGAAGAGACTCCCGTAGACATGAAGGACCTGCCATCCCCGGCGCAAACCACTATCAAGGAAAAAGCCGGGAACGATCAGATTCTTCGGGTCGCAAAGGAGACTCGCAAAGGCAAGGAATGCTATGACGCGGTCGTAAACAAGAACGGGAAAGAAGTAGCTATCCGGGTGGATTCCAACGGCAAGTTAATGGGCACTCATCCGGAGAAGGCCGAGCAGAAGGCAAAGACCAAGGGATACTAATCAGTGCGAGTCGGGTCGAGTATTGCCTGCTCCCAGGTGGGGGACTTTTCACGGTAGCGGATTAATGCGGATTAAATGGCTCGAGTCGCCTGTTCGAGGGATCGTACAGGCGCCATGGGGATGGTCTACGTTCGAACTGTAAACAATCGCGTTGCGACATACGACCGGCCAGCCTTTGAGAGCCGTCAAATAAGTTGATGGGAGATCCACGAAACGTCGCGCACGCCAAAAAAGTCAGCCAGGAGAAGCATCATAAGGAAAAGCATACTCCAAGGGCTGGCCCCGCTGCGACCCAGCGCACTAAGAACGTCCAATCCGAAACCAAAGCTGCCACCGAGAGAACTGCGCCGACGGCAGAAGCTCCGAAGCCAACTCAACCAGTAGAACCGACGCAGCTGGAGAAATCGCTTGTAGTCCTCTCCAAACTTAAAGAGATGGAGTTTCATTCACGAGCGAATATCGAAAAGCTAGCTGAACTTGGTTTGACCATTGAGGAGGAGCTCAAGCAAAAGGCGTTCGGTGATGCGATCAGCGCCGTTTATGCTGCGCAGGACGCATTTCAATCCAAGATTCTGAAGCTGATCGAAGACTACGAAGCCGAGTGTGCGCGTTTGTCGGGCTCTGCCTGACGTGCGCTGTTGATCCCACCAGACTTCGATTCTTTCGCGCAATCTTTTTGCGCGCCAATCGGGCTGAGAGTTCAATTTTTTTTGCAACTTTTCCACGCCAATGAGGCCTCATTTTCGAACAATACTTAAAACCTGACAGTCAAAACTTAACAGACATGAAAACGAAAAACCTATTCACAGTAGCAGTGATAAGCGCCGGCCTCGCATTCGGCGTGACTGCACAAGCGAAGGAAGAAAAACACGAAGAACAAACTATCAGCACTGCTGACGTCCCTGCCGCTGTGCAGCAGGCTGCGCAGGCGGAAGCCAAAGGCGGAACGATTGTTCGCTGGGAAAAAGAGGGCGCCAACTTTGAAGCCGTGATCGACAAGAACGGCAAGCAAATTGGCGTCGAAATGGATGCTAACGGCAAAGTGCTGAGCAAACACAACGAAGCCAAAGAGCACAAGGAAAAAGGCGAGAAGTACTAATCTTGGGTGGATCGCGTTGTCTTAAACGCGATAGTGGGAGAAGCGCGGCGAAGATGAATGTCTTTGACATCGTCTTCGCCGCCTTCACACCCGAAGTGATTGTAGGCTGGGGTCACTGACCCCGAGCACCGTTTTCAAGTGAACCCGCGAATGGTCGAGTAGATTATTCCGCCAAGGATTGCTCCAATAGCTACCAAAGCAACGTCGCGCTTCAGCAAAGCGATCAGAAGAAAGGAAATCACCGCGATACCGACAGTGGGCCAGTCGACAAGTGCCCCGGGAATCAAATCGAGCGATACGACTGCGATGACGCCTACGACTGCGGCACTGACACCGGCGAGGAAGGCCTGGATCGGACGATTCTCCCTGAGTTTTTCGACGTAATGCACGCCAGCAATTACAAAAATGAATGACGGCAGGAAGACGAAGAATGTTGCTAACACGGCTCCCGGGATCCCGCTGGCGAGATAACCGACGAATGTTGTGAACAACATGAACGGCCCAGGCGTTGCGACACTGAGAGCAACCCCATCGAGCAACTGGCCGTCGGAAAGCCAATGATATTGCGCGACTGCTCCACGTTGCACAAAGACAAGCGATGCATAGGCGCCACCAAAGCTCAGCAATCCGGTCTTAAGAAATAGCCAGGCGACTTGGAGCCATCGGGAATCGAGTAATGGAAGCGTCAGACCCAGTCCCCCAACCACCAGCGGCAGTGTCGGCGCAATTTTTCTCGGTAACCGTAATCCTCGGTCGACGACGAGATTCAACACACCGGCGATCAGAAGAATCAGCAGGAAGTTGATGCCGGCGAACCGCATTGCTGCAAACGCACCTACGACCAGAGTTGCCAGGAAAAAATTCCGGATTGAGGCGCGCCCTAGCTTGATGATACCCGCGGCGATAATGCCCAGCACAGCCGGCTTAAGAACGTAGAGCGCGTTGTTAACCTGAGGCAGCTTGCCATACTTAACATAAAACCAACTCAGGACGATCATCACGACTGCACCCGGCAGAATGAAAGTAAGACCAGCCAGAATGCCGCCCCAAACCTTTCTTTTCAGATAGCCGACATAGATCGCAAGTTGGAGTGCCTCAGGACCAGGAAGCATATGACAGAACGCCATGATCTTGACGAAGCGATCCTTGGACAACCACCGCCGCTTTTCCACCATATGATTGAACATCATCGTGATCTGCGCGACCGGCCCACCGACGTTGACGAAGCCAAGGAACAAAAAATAGAGAAACACCTCGCGCCATGCAGGTATCTTGTCGCCCCCTTCCCCGTCCTCAATCTGTTTCACCTCATCCATTCAGGGCCCTATCCTGTTCGATTCTACCTTCGGTCTCGATGCGGAAGTTACGCTTCGGATAACAGCCCAGAAAAGGGCCACTTCCAGCATAGTTCACACACGGGATCATCATGCAGAGCCAAGGTAACGAATACGGCGCGTCGGGCGCTCCTGAAGTTTTCTTCAGAATCTCCATCCTTGGCGCGATGATGCGGCAATTTTATTGTGTCTGGAGTGAGAGCCTTGCTAATAGAAGATGACGCCAAGACTGCCCGCGCTCTCGCGAGCGGGCTGAGGAGCGAGGGCTTTGAGCCGGTAACGGCGAAGACCGGGGAGGAGGGGTTTTTTCTGCTTAGCCGCGAAAGTTTTGACGTGGTCATACTCGATTGGATGCTGCCGGCCCGCGACGGGATCGAGGTGCTGAGGACGCTTCGTGCGGGAGGTTCCAAGACCCCAGTGCTGTTGCTCACTGCTCGCGATTCGGTCGAGGATAGAGTGTTCGGCCTGAACGCCGGAGCGGATGATTATCTGGTAAAACCCTTTGCCTTCGCTGAACTGCTCGCGCGGGTTCGTGCTTTACTGCGG
>Ga0193729_1001242_pt1 | contig 13080 bp, 12 predicted proteins | sample U1c2metaG_FD_143036 | JGI IMG/M metagenome (GOLD analysis project Ga0193729, IMG submission 143036) | Soil microbial communities from a riparian zone of the East river system, Colorado, United States - U1c2 | ecosystem: Environmental > Terrestrial > Soil > Riparian zone | place: USA: East River... | reverse complement strand
AAGCCGTTGCCGGTCGCGACCGGTTGCGGACGCGTCTCGGCGACGTCGGACACCTCGGTGCCCTCGAACATCACCGGCCGGCTGCGCTGGCCGACATTGGCCTCGGCGGCGTTCGCCTGCTGTGGAAAACGGGGCAAGGTATCCAGCGATCGGACCTTGTCGAGCACGTCGATATCGGCGCCGCTGCCGGAGCCCATAGTCACCGCATTGCAGGATGCCAGCAGGCAGGCGGACAACAGCATAAAGGCAATACAAATGCTGCGACCGGCTGGCGGAGACCAGCCCTGGTTGGCGACGCGTACCATATTTCCGCCGTTCCAGCGTTATGTTCGGCCCAAAGATCGCTCGGGAGGATTGATCCAAGCTGGCTGGCATACTTAGCGGCGGAAGATGACAATTGTAATTGCCGGCCTAGTCTATCGGGCAGATCTACGTCACATGTGGCCAACATCCAACACATTGCCGTTCGCGCGCGATGCCCCCGAGGCCGGGTCCAATGAACAGGCAAAGGCCAAATTGACGTGAAGCTGTGCACGCTTCGTACAGGTGTCATGTTTCGGATCAATAACCACACTGCGGCCGGCAACTGGTCGACGGCGGGCCGAAGCGCCGTGCTCCACTGATCGGCCTGAAGAAAAAAGCTGTGTGAGTGGAAAGATATAATGACCGGCGACGAAGCCTTGCAGTTCGTGGAATATCTCCGTCATAATCGTCATTTGATGGAGACCGGCGGTGACGGCGTGCGCGCCGAGCAGGGCAGCCCGGCGTGTTCGCACGGCAAACTTTGGGAACTCACCGACCTCTCGGCCAATGAGTTCGCGGATGAGGCGGCCCGCTTTTTCGATCTCGATCGAGTCACGCTCCAGGATATGCTGTCCGCGCCACCCTTGGTCGCGGCATTTTCGCAGCGGTTTCTGCGGGAAATGATGCTGTTTCCATATCAATCCGCCGACGGAGGCGCCGTGCTGGCGGTCGCCGATCCGACCGATACAGCGGCCCGGCGCGCAGCCGAAATCGTGCTCCGGGCCGATGTCGCGATCAAGGTGGCGTCGGTCGAAGATCTCACGATCGTCCTCGATCAGCGTCTCGGCGGCGACGATCTCGAATTGCTGGGCGGCAGCGAACCGCACCAGCCACGCGAAGACGATATCGAAAGCCTGCGCGACCTTGCCAGCGGGGCGCCGGTTGTTCGCGCCGTCAATGATCTCATCGAGAAAGCTGTAGAATTGCGCGCCAGCGACATTCACATCGAGCCCTTTCATACCGGGCTGGTGGTCCGCATGCGGATTGACGGCCTGCTGCGGCCGGTGGCGGCGCCGGCCGCCGTCTTGCCGCAAGCCGTGATTTCGCGCATCAAGATCGTCGCCAACCTCAACATCGCGGAGCGCCGGCTTCCGCAGGATGGCGCGGCGCGGCTGCGGGCCGGGCGTACCGATATCGACATTCGCGTCGCGATCATGCCGATGCAGCATGGGGAATCCGCGGTCATACGCATCCTGCCGAAAGATCGCGGGCTGCTGGTGGTCGAAAAGCTGGGATTTTCGCCGGCCGACGATGCCACGCTCAGACGATTGCTGAAGCTGCCCCATGGCATGATCGTCATCACCGGCCCGACCGGCAGCGGAAAAACCACGACATTGGCGACGATCCTGTCGATCCTGAACGAACCGGGTCGAAAAATCCTCACTGTCGAGGATCCCGTCGAATACGAGATACCCGGCGTCAACCAGGCACAGATCAAGCCCGCGATCGGGCTGACGTTTGCGGCGGCGCTGCGTTCATTCGTGCGTCAGGATCCGGACGTGATCATGGTCGGCGAGGTGCGCGACCCCGAAACCGCTCACGTCGCCGTTCATGCCGCCCTCACCGGTCACCTCGTTCTGACGACACTCCACACCGAATCGGCGGCCGCCGCGGTACCGCGGCTCCTCGATCTCGGCGTCGAGGGATATCTGCTGCGGTCCACCTTGCGAGCGGTGGTCGCCCAGCGGCTGGTTCGCCAGCTGTGCGACCGCTGCAAAATGCCAAAGACGCTCGTCGAGGCGGATTTTGCCGAAGACCCTCGATTGGGCGCGCTCGGCTTGCGGAGCGGCGAAACCATTCAGGGCCCCTGCGGGTGCGAGCGCTGCGGCGGCACGGGCTATCGCGGCCGGCTCGGCGTGTTCGAGATTCTTGAACTCACCAACGAGATTCGCGAACTGATCGGGGAAAAGACCGATGGACTGAAAATCGATCAGACCGCAATCCGCGCCGGAATGACGACGATGGTCGACGACGGCGTTGCGAAATGCCGCGCCGGCCTGACTTCGCCCGCGGAAATACTCCGCGTTACGACTGCGCGGTGAGGTGAGATCGTGCCGAATTTCCGCTACCGGGCCCTGACGCAGAACGGAGAGATTGTGCACGGCACGTTATCGGCTCCGACGGCGGCGGAAGTTGCTCACCGCATCGAGTATCTGCGGCTGCTGCCGATCGAAACCATCGAAGACAAGGCAACCGTTGCCGCTTCAAGCTCCGGTTTCGGTTTCTTCGGCCGGCCGAGCCCGGCGGAAGTAACGACATTCACCCGGGATATGGCTTTGCTTTTGAAGGCGGGCGCGCGCCTGGACGACGCCCTCGAATTGCTCGCTGATGACGCCGATGTCGGCCGGCTTCGTCCGGTGGTCGGCAAATTGCGGGCGGCACTTCTGACCGGAGAAAGTTTCGCCGGCGCGGTTGCGGATCACCCGGCTTTGTTTCCTGCCATGTACGTCGCGCTGGTTCGCGTCGGCGAGGTATCGGGCACACTCGATCAGGTGCTCGAGATGCTGGGGGCGGAGCGGGCGCGGGCCGAACTGATGCGCCGCAAACTCACCGATGCAATGCAGTACCCGGCCTTCGTTCTGATTGCCGCGGCCTGCGTCATGCTGTTCTTCATTTTGTTCGTGCTGCCGCAATTTTCTGCGGTGCTGCAGGACTTCGGTGCAAAATCGGATTCCGCGCTCAGCGTTTTCATCAAGCTGTCGGACTTTCTTCGGGCGAACGCGGCCGTCATGATGTTTGCCTCCGCATCCTTCGTGGCCGGTGTCTGGTACCTGCTGCGTCGCCCGGGCGCAGGCGCCGCGATCATGACCGCGGCCTCTGGCGTTCCCGGTATCGCCGGCGTCTTTCAATTTTACCGCACCAGTCTGTTTTGCCGGAATCTCGGCGTGCTGCTCGGCAGCGGCGTCAACCTCACGGCTACTTTGCGCATCCTGGTCGACATCATGGCAGTCACCGGAAGCGTTACGACCTGGACGACGGCAGCCGATCGCGTCCGTCACGGCGGCAAGCTTTCGGACGCTCTGCTCGCCTCAAGCAATATGCCACCGATGGCCATCCGCATGCTGCGGCTGGGCGAAGAGACCGGGCAATTGCCGGTGCTGGCGGGCCGGGTCGCCGAATTCTACGAGGCGAAATTGCAACGCAGCCTTGACCGCATCGTCGGCATCGTCGGCCCGCTTGCCATCGTCACCATCAGCACTGTGGTCGGGGGATTGATCGTATCGGTCATGACCGCGCTTCTGTCGGTTACGCAACTTGTCGGATAGAGCAAGGGTTGGTTCATCATGAGATCGGCAAAACGTGTTGGCGGGTTTTCCGCCCGGCGCGCGGAAGGCAGGCGTCAGCAGGAGTTTGGCCAGCAGGGTTTCACGCTCGTCGAGATGCTGGTGGTGATCACCATCATCGGCCTGATCATGGGCCTGATCGGCCCGCGCGTTCTCAATTATCTCAGCGAATCGAAAGTCAAGGCCGCCAAGATCCAGCTGCAGAGTTTTGGCAGCGCGCTCGATCTGTTCTATCTCGACGCAGGCCGGTTTCCCTCGACCGCGGAGGGCCTTGCGGCGCTGGTGCGCCGGACACCGGGTGTAGCCGCCTGGAACGGACCGTATCTCAAGGGTGGCAACGTTCCCAACGATCCCTGGAACAACGCCTATCTATATCGCTCGCCCGGAGACCACGGCCCTTACGATATCATGTCCTATGGATCGGATGGCCAGGAAGGCGGCAGCGGTCTGGCGGCCGACATTTCCATCGAAAACATGGCCAGCGCGAAAAATGAGTGACGCGGAACGCGGCTTCACGTTGCTTGAGATGGTGTGTGTGCTCGCGCTCATTGCCATGATGGCGGCTGTGCTGCTGCCGTTCATACCGCACAATACGTCCCGCTCCCGCCTGCAGGCCTATGCGCTTCAGGCCGCGACGCTTCTGAAGGCGGACCGCAACGCGGCGATTCGGCGCGGGGCGGACGTCGCCACGCTGGTCGATGCTGGAACGCGCTCGATCCGGTCGGGCGCGAGTGCCGATATGATCCGTATTCCCGACGACGTCCGCTTCGAGGCGCTATTGCCGCAAACCTGCAACCGGCGTGCGGCCTTGTCGACTATCAGCTTCTTTGCCAGCGGAATGTCGTGCGGCGGAACCATCGCGCTGACCCGGCTCGATGCCGGCTACGAAATTCGCGTCAACTGGCTGACCGGAAGGATCGAAATTGTCTCCCGAAGCTCCGCCACCAATTGACGGTCGCGACGCCGGCTTCACGATTATCGAAGTGTTGATCGCGCTGGCGGTTGTTGCCGTCTCCATCGTGGCGATTGGATCTGTCATGTCGACAAACGTACGCGGCGTGCGCTTGCTTGAGCAGCACGTGACATTGATGCAAACCGCACGCACGGTCATGACTGCCGGCATCCCGCCGCGCGCCCAGCTTGGCCCCGGCGCGTCGTCGGGACAGATCGACAACTATAAGTGGACGATCGACGTCGGACCGATGGGCGAAGGCTGGGATGTGGCCGGCGCAGACGTCGCATGGATTCCCGCAATCGTCAGAATTCGTGTCCGATCCCCCTCCGGCGCGGTGTCCGACCTTCGCACCGTTCGCCTGATGCACAGGCCACCGCAATGAGCGCTTCGCTTGCAAGGCAACGGGCCGGCGAGGGCGGCTTCACGCTGATCGAGACCCTCGTGGCAATGGCGTTGATGGGCCTGGTGCTCTCGGCGCTAGCCAATATCACCGCGCAATGGCTTCCAAGCTGGAATCGCGGTCTTGAGCGCATTCAGCGCAGTGAATTGATAGGCATCGCGCTGCAGCGGATCGGCGCCGATCTTGCGGCCGCCGAATATGTGCCGGCCAATCGCGACACACGCCATCCGTTGTTCGAGGGCTCCGAGCTGTCGGTGACGTTCGTGCGGACGGCGCTGGGCCCGAACGCCGGGCCTGGGCTGGATGTGGTGCGGGTCGGCGAAACCACCGATCGTCAGGGCCTCGTGACGGTCCGCTCGCGCGCGCCATTCCAGCCGTTGCCGCTGGCATCGTCGCTATCAGAACAAATTCATTTCGGCGAACCGGTGTTGCTGTTGCGTGCGCCGTTTCGGCTGTCATTCGCCTATGCAGGCCAGGACCTCATCTGGAAGAGCAGCTGGCATGATGCCGACAGGCTGCCGGCGGCCATCAAGCTGACGGTGCGCGACGCGGCGAGCGAACGAATCCTCTCGATTTCAACGGTGGCGCCGGTTCATGTCCAATCGCCCGCGCAAGGCGAGTGCGCGCAACCGGACGGCGGCTGTGACGGCAAATCAGGTGCTCCGAACAATCCTCAAGGAAATTCGCAAGGAATTTCACAGGCCGGAAACGCTGCAACACGGCAGGGAGGATCGCGGTGACGCAAAATCTTCGGCGCGCGGCTGCACCGGCCTCGGAGCGCGGCTTCGTGATCGTCGCTGTGCTGTGGATTCTCGCGGCCTTGGCGGCGCTGGCGACGATCTTTTCAGTCTATCTGTCCAATTCGGCGCAGGCGTTGGCCGTCAATGATACCGGACTGAAGGCGGAGGCCCTGGTGTCGGCCAGCCTCGAACTCACGGCCTATCAATTGCTGCTGGCGGGCGACAAGGCGCGTCCCGCGCTGGGGTCGTTTCACTTCCGGTTGGACAATGCGGACGTCCTTGTCAGCTTTACCTCGGAAGCCGCTCGCATCGATCTCAACTTCGCGCCCAAGGAGATGCTGGCCAATCTATTTGCAGGTCTCGGTGCCGATCAGCAGGCCGCCAAGGAATATGCCGACCGGATCGTCGGGTGGCGGACGCGTCCCAAGGCCAACGCGGCCAACGACGAAGAGGCGCTTTATGCCGCCGCGGGCCTTGCTTATTCTCCACGGCAGTCGCTTTTTACCCATGTGAATGAGCTTAGTCTCGTTCTCGGCCTGACTCCGGTCCTGATCGATCGCGCTTTGCCGTTCGTGACGGTCTTTAGCGGATCGTCCAACGTCGATGTGCTGGTCGCGCCGCCGGAGATCATCGCCGCATTGCCCGGCATGACGCCCTCTGCTCTGAAGGATTTCCTGAGCCAGCGGCCGGCGTTGACGAGAGACTCACCCGCGATCGCAGCTGCACTTGGCCCGGCGCAGGCCAGTGCGACGGTCCCCATAAGTACGTCCTTTCGCATCCTGACGACGGTCCAGTTCGACAATGGCCGCCGAACCTCGTCGGAGGTCGTGATCGCGCTGGACGGAAACCAGGATCCTTACCGCGTGCTGTCGTGGCAGGATGACGTGGAGGCCGGCAGTCGGCCGCGGAAAATGGCGAGTGATTGATGGCGATGATCCCTGAACTCAAAGCGCTGTTTGGCGAATGGATCGCGGCCGTTGCCGGGGCCGTCAATTCCATGATCGATCGATATGTGCGCCGGCGGCAGATCCTGCTCAGTGAAGGCGGCGACAACACGTTCACGGCCAAGGTGACGCCTGGGCGGAAAGGCGCCGCGCTGCCGGACGTTTCGTTTCGCCTCTCGCATGGCCGGCCCAATCCCTCCCTGCCTGCGGATTGGCAGACGACACTTCGCGGCAGCCGGGTTGAAGTCCTGCTGGCGTCCCGCCAGGTGCTGTTTCGCTCGCTCGACTTTCCCAAGCAGGCGGTGGGTTTTCTCGATGGCATGATCCGCGCGCAGATCGACCGTCTGATGCCCTGGGCGGCAGATGACGTGGTTTTCGGTTGGAGTCCGCCGTCCGCGATTGCGAATGAGCGGGTTGAGCTGACGCTGGCCGCGATGTCGAAACATGACGCCCAGCCCCTCGTTCAACTGGCGACCAACCTGGGGGCCGCATCGGTTGCCGCGTTCGCCGTGCTTCCGGACGGCGAGCGCGCGCCCGTGAAGATCAAAGTCTTCGACAGGTCGCTGCAGGGCGTGGTCGGACGGGCGGTAGATGTGCCGCGCATTCTGTGCGTGGTTTTGCTGTCAGCCGGCCTTGCGGCCGCCGCCTCCCTGATCGTTGCGGCTTACGTCGGGAGCACTCTCGATGCCGAGCAGGAACAAATACAGCGCCGGATTTCGCAACGCCGCGCGTCGCTGCGATTAGACCCGAATGGCGCGGGCGGGTCGGCCTTGAACCTGCTGACGAAACGCAAGCAGACGGCGCCGTCCAGCGTCATGGTGCTTGAAGCCCTCTCGCAGGCGCTGCCCGACAGCACCTACGTGACGGAGTTGCGGATCGAAGGCGACAAGGTTCAGGTTGTCGGCATGACGCAGGATGCGCCGTCTTTGATCCGATTGATGGAGAGGTCGCCGCAATTTGCCCGCGCCACTTTCTTTGCGCCCACCACGCGCGCGCAGAATGACCCGGGAGAGCGTTTCCACCTCGAGGCCCACATCACGCCGTCTTTCGGATCGGGCACATGAACCTCGCGGCTGCTTTGAGAAAATCGTTCGCGGCGTCGCCGATCCCGGCGGCGGCAGCCTACGCCGGACTCGTGTTCGCGCTGCTGTTCATGGTTGTCACTTCCATTGTCGACATTCTCGACCAGCGGGCCGCCGTGGCATCGGCGGCGGCGATGCTGGATCAACTCGAGGGCCGCAGCACCGCAGCATCCGGCAGGCGATCCGCCGACGTCCTGATGCCGTCCGGTTCGGCGTTTCTGGAGGGGGCGACGGTGACCGTCGCGGGTGCGGCCCTACTGCAGCGGGTCGCCGGCGCGGTGACGAAACTCGGCGGCAATGTTCTGTCATCCCAGCTCGATTTGCAGGGCACGCAATCCAAGGCGGGATTTGTCAGCATGGTCGCGAGCTGCGAAATCGATCAGCCGGCATTGCAGCCGCTGATCTACGATCTCGAAGCCGGAATGCCGTTCTTGTTCGTCGAACAGCTCGCCGTTCAAGCCCCGACCTCCTCGTCCGGTGAGGGGAAATTGCGAATACTGCTGGCGGTATCGGGGCAATGGCAGGGCATGAAATGATGCGGAAGCTTGCGATCGCGATTACGGTTGTGTCGGTGTACGGCGGCGCATCCGCATCGACATCAGCTATTTCCAACGATGCGCTGGACGCCGATCGGGCCGGTGGCGCGCAAGCGGGGCCTCAGGCATTCTCGATCAGCGCAAATCCGGCCGCGCCGGTGCAGGTCCTCGTCTCTTCACCCGCGCCGGCCGCCCCGGCATCGGAGCGGGTGCTGAGCGCCAATCCGTTGTGGGCGATCCCGCTCTCGCAATTACCTATCACGCGCGACCGGCCGATCTTTTCACCGTCCCGGCGGCCGCCGCCGCCAGCGGTCGCGCCGGCCGCGGTCCCGAAAGTGGCAGCCGTGCCCAAACCAAGGGAACCCGAGCGTCCGCAGCTCACTCTGGTCGGCACCGTCGCAAGCGACGATGAGGGGTTCGGGATATTTCTGGATCAATCGACCAAGGTGGTATTCCGGCTGAAGGTCGGCCAGGACCATCAGGGCTGGAAGCTGCGATCGGTCCAAGGCCGTGAAGCTACACTGGAAAAGGATCAACAGGTTGTTCCCCTCGCATTGCCCCAGCTCAGCGTGGGACAGGTGACCATTGAAGTACCTCCGCCACCGGCGAACGCCGGAAAGCTGCTGTCGGTGACGTCCCAGCCTCGACCCGATGACAGGTCCGGTCGCTAATGTTCTGTGATCCGCTGGTCGCTCAGCACCACGTCCAGTGTTGTTTGAGGCGCCTTCAGCGCGGCAACCATCACAAGCATGCGAAGGCCCCCGATGTGACCAAAAATCCCGCGGTGGCGGACAAGCCGTGAATGAGCTCTTGCGTTGTCAGCAACAGAACGACATCGCCTCAGCTCATGATTGAGCATCTCCCGGCGGCGACCCACCGCCGGGAAATGCTCTTTCCTTTTCAAGTCCGGCAACGATCAGCGACGGTCATGGTCACGGTCATGGTCCCGATCGTCATCGCCTCTGGAGGAGGAGATCACAACCCCGGTCGCTTCATCGAGAACCAGCTTGCGCGGGCCGTCCTCGTTCCGATCGTCGAAGTCGAACATGTTGTTGAGAGATCCGGCAATGGTATCGAACGAGCCGCCCGGCTGAATGCGCTCACCTGACAGCCAGTTGTCCTCGACGAAGCGGAGCACCGACGTCTGATCGGTCAGGGTATGATCGACATAGTTCGGTTTTGCGAATGGCGAAACCACCAGCAGCGGCATGCGGGTTCCATAACCGCAACGTCCCCATGCCGGCTGGCCAAAGTTGCCGTTCAGTGGCGTGGTTGGCACCGCTTTCCCCTGCTGGAAGCCATTGCTGGTCTTGCAGACGCCGGGACCGTTGAGCGTGTCCACCGCCGGATTGAACGAGGAGTTCACGACCGGCGGCATTTGATGGTCGTACCAGCCGTCGGAGTCGTCATACAGAATGATCACCGCGGTTTCCGACCATTCCGGGCTCTTCTGCAAGGCGTTGATGACCCGGACCAGGAAATGCTGCTCGTCGATCGGATCCGAATATCCGGCATGCCCATCTTCGAACGCCGCCGCCTTCAGGAAGCTCACGGCCGGCAGGTTACCTGCCTTGAGCGTGCTGAAGAAGTCATGGATGTCATACTGGTGATTGGCCGGATCCGGCGTCTTGGTATGCGGGATCAGGCTGTGACCGATGGCCTCGACCGAGCTCGGACGGGCGTGCGTCGGATTCCGGGTCGACGCATAGTACTGGAACCAGGCGTGGTGCGGGATGTAATCCGCCGATGTGAACTGCGGCGTGCCCGCCGCTGTCGGGTTGGTTTCCCGCGCGCAGCCGGTCGTGCCGTTGGCGTTGACGATGGAGAGATCGAACCCGCCCATGAACGAACCCCAGGTGATACCCCTGGCATTGAGCAGATCGCCGATGTTCTTGCCGGCCATCGTGACCTGATCGAGCGTCGGGTTCGAGCAGACGTCCTGCAGCGGGTCGCCGTCGCCGATCTCGGTGATATTGCTGTGGATATGGGCTGCGTCGCCGAACGCCTCGTGGGTGCCGTGCAGCAGATTGCCCGAGCCGTCGAAAACGTTGAGCGTGGCGGCGACGCCGTTGGCCTGACCCGAGATCAGGTTGATGGCGCCGGGCGTCGAGGGACCGAATTGCGTCGTATAATTGTTGTCGTTCAAGGCGAAATGCTGGGCGTAGTTCCAGATCGCGGTGACGGTGTTGCCGTCAAAATAACCCATCACCAATGCCTTGCTGCCGATGCCGGTCGGCGGGGGGCCCGCGGTGCCGACGAACGCCGGGAAGCCGTCCATCAGCCCGTTATTATATGCGCTTTCCTCGGGACTTTCATTGTGCCCCTGGTCGGCCGTAAGCGCCTGGGACGGCGACAGCCGGAATGGATTTGATGCGCCGGTGCCGTTGGTCTTGCTGTTGTTGGGAGCGGCGGGAGCATTGGGATTGCTGTTGGGATTGTGGTTGAGCAGGTCGACCCCCGCGAGCGGCCCGAAATTATGGTTCACGTCGAGCGGGTTGACGAGGTTATTGACCTTTGGCGTGTGTTGCGACGCCGCGAACGGCGTCTCGCCGGCAAGATTCATGGCTTTCGGATAGGTACCGAAATAATGATCAAATGAAACGTTTTCCTGGAAGATCACGACCACATGCTTGATCGGCGTCGCGGTGCGAGCGTCGTCGGAATCACGGCCGTGCCGATCGTCGGCGACGGCGCTTGCAGCTGCGACCGCAAGGGCCAGAGCGGATACGAGTCCTAAGGCTGTTGGCAAACGCATTGGGATAACCTCCTCGTTCGTGAGTTGAAATTAAAGATGTTCTGAGTGCGTTGTGGCGACCAAGGTTAGGCGTCGCCGAGTCTTTTCAGAGCTCGGTCACAAACTGACGAAAAATTTGTGACATCTCATTTTTGTGACATCTCATTTTATTGGTTTCTGACTTCTCATTTGACATCTCATTCGAATGGATGAGCGGCGACGAGGCGGGGGGCCGAATCCAATTGATGTTTCATGCCGAAGCGCGAGAGAGCAGACGGGCATCGCAGTCCGGCTCTCCGCGGTCGTTCGTTCTCACAGAAAAAGTTGGAGTATGTGGGAAAAACGCGGCGCAGCGCGGTCCCGTCACAAAACAGCAAACTGAGGAGGTAATATTGCGGCACTCGCGGCATGTGGTCGCGGCATGCATGTCGCGACGTGGAATTTCAAAACATGACCGATCCTTATCTAGGCTGTGCATCCCGCATGTTGCCAGGGCTGAGATTGCGCGCGCGCCAGCGTCGGTGGATCGTCATATGTCTTCTGTTGCCGGTGGTGCTGGCGGCAGGGGCAGGAATTGCGAACGCTGCGCCACTTGAGGAAGCCGCGGAGCATTACCGGCCTTATATGCGCGAGGGTATCGGTCAGGCCTTGGCAGGCGCGCGCGATTTGCGTGGCCGAATCACCGCCAAGGATCTCGCAGGTGCCAGGAAGGCCTGGATCGCCGCCCGGGCCGGCTGGGAGCGTTCGGAAATATTCACCGCCGGCTTCGTTCCCGAACTCGACGCGCAAATCGATGCCTGGCCCAACGCTGACGTGGGCTTTCACGCGATCGAGGCGAAACTGTTCGGCGCAAATCGCATCGATGTCGAGCGCGAGACCGATGCCCTGGTGGACCATCTCAGCAATCTTCATGGCAGGCTTGCCGACATTCAGCTCACGCCGCAGGGCTTGCTGGATGGCACCGTGCGGCTCGCCTACGAGGTCGGCGAGAGCAAGTCCGATGGCGGCGAATCGCGCATCAGCGGGACGTCGCTGGACGACATGCGCAACAATGTCTCCGGTATCGATCTGGCCTACCGCACGATCTTTGCGGATGCGCTCGAAGCGGCCGACAGCAAGCTCGCAGATGCGGTGGAGGGAAAGATCGAAGTGCTCAAGGCGCTGCTGGCGGTGGGTGATTTAAAAGGCGTTGATATTCCGAAGTTGCGTCGCGCGAGCGAGGAACTCGTGGTCGCGCTGCAAGGTGCTGCGGCCAAGCTCGGGCTGCGACGGCCGACGCTGGAGGCGGCAGCGCGATGACGGTCCGGGCATTGTGGATCGTCGCCGTCGCGCTCGGATGTCTGGTGATGGGATCCGGCGGACGCGTTGCAGCCTTTCCGGTCGACGGTGATCAGGCCACGCTGCCTCCGAAGACCGAACTCAATGAGGATGCGCTCGACAAGCCGCGCGAGGTGTTCCGGTCCGAAACGGCGGGCGCCAAGTCGTACATGATAAATCTCGGCAATCTGGCGTTCAGTTCGCCCGGCATCCTCGGTGGGGTGGCGCGGCAGGCCGGCGTCAGCTGCGAGACCTGCCACGTCAACGGCGCGGGCAACGCCAGGTTCTTCATGCCCAAGATGTCGACACGCCCCGGCAATTTCGATACGACCGGTCCGCTGTTCAACCCGAAGGCCGACAACTTCGTGCTCGATCCGGTCAGGATCCCGAGCCTGCGCGGCGCGCGCTATCTCGCGCCGTATGGCCATGATGGCCGCATGGCCTCGCTGCGCGATTTCGTGCGGAACGTCATCGTCAACGAGTTTTCGGGTCCCGAGCCATCACCGGTCGTTCTCGACGCCATCGTTGCCTATATCCACGACATCGATTTTTTGCCCAATCCCGCGCTCGGTCCCGGTGGGCGGTTGACGGGGCAGATCAGCGATGCCGAGCGACGCGGCGAGGCGCTGTTTAAAAAACCTTTCCCGCACGATTCGAACCTGAGCTGTGCCGGCTGCCATGTCCCGTCGGCTGCATTCGTCGATCACCAGCAGCACGATGTCGGCTCGGGCGGCCTTTTCAAGACGCCGACGCTGCGCAACGCCGATTTCAACGCGCCGTACTTC
>Ga0193729_1001241_pt1 | contig 13087 bp, 9 predicted proteins | sample U1c2metaG_FD_143036 | JGI IMG/M metagenome (GOLD analysis project Ga0193729, IMG submission 143036) | Soil microbial communities from a riparian zone of the East river system, Colorado, United States - U1c2 | ecosystem: Environmental > Terrestrial > Soil > Riparian zone | place: USA: East River... | reverse complement strand
AATAATCTGCAATGGCGGGTCCTTAAGATTCACAACGCCACTGGCATCGTCATAACCAAAGCGCAACGCGCGCTCCGAACTAGCCAGCACTCCTGATTCGCACGGCGATATCGTGCCGCCGGCCACTTTGAATTGTGGCGCTTCCGTGGTGGCGTAGTGCGTAACGAACATCGCATTCTCCGCCTGCCAAGTATTCACGCCATCGACAAAGTCCTGCCCCCATAGTTCTCGCGGCGCCATATCCACCAAGTGTTTGATGTGGATCGTGGAAAGCACCGCTTTTCCCGCGCGATAAGAAGTTCCGTCACTGCATTCCACGCCCACGCATTTTCCATTTTCGATGATGAGCCGCTCCACCCACTTGTTGGTCAGCAACACCCCGTTGTGCGCTTCGATGAAACCGGCCAGCGCCTTGGTCAGCTGCCCTGAGCCGCCCTTCGGAATTGGCCGCCCCGAGTGTTGGTGGCGAGCCGTCGCGTAGGCCAATCTTCCCGTGCCTGGCGCGTCGGCTGGCTCTGAAGCCAGATGCGAGAGAAACAGCATGAAGATCCGCGTGTGTTCGTCTTCATAGGTGTCACGAATAATTTCCCATGCCGACATCGCCAAACGCCGCTGCCAAAGCTTCCCGCGTGGCTGGGTGGCGAGCTGGTCGTTCAGTGGCTTGCCAAAACCGATCGGTGTAAAAATAGCGTTCATCAACACAGGTTTAATGGCATCAAACTCCGCCAACATTTTCCGGTAAGCATCCGCATCCTTCTTGGAAAATTTTGCAAATTCGTCGCACGTACGATCGAGATCGCGCCATTGCGTCAGGTAACTGCCATCAGCAAACGGAATGTGAAAGATGGGGTCCGGATCGATGTACTCCAGGCCGTAATCTCCCAGCCGCAATTCGTTGTCGCGCATCATCGGGTTGTCTATCAGGAAGGAATGCGCCGAAGAACACACGTCGTCATGGAAACCCTTCAGCATAAGCTCCGCGGTCTTTACGCCACCTCCCAATAGCGGGCGGCCTTCCAGGACCAGGCATCGATAGCCAGCTTTCGAAAGATACGCCGCAGTAACCAGACTGTTGTGCCCGCCGCCTGCGACGACAATGTCAAAATGATCGGTGACCGATGTTGGCGTTGTTGTCGCTTCTTGTGCATCGGAATTGGAGCCGAGCCCCAAATGTGAAACGGCCAACGGAGCAATGGCAGCTCCTTTTACGAAACCGCGTCTGGTCATGTTCTTCATGGCTGTCTCCCGCGATCCATGCGCACGTTAAATTTAGGTTTTCTTTATGACTTCTGCAATGCTCGTCCCAAAATCCTTGAGCATCACAGCGGCAGCATTTCGCCCCGGCCCGCCAGTGACCGAACCACCGGGATGAGTTGTCGCGCCCGTCTGATAAAGCCCCTGGATAGGCATGCGATGTTGTGCCCAGCCAGGCATCGGTCGCATGGCGCCGCTTTGCGCTAAACTGGAGCCGCCCGCGTGGCAACTCCCGTGCCAGTTGTGCGGATTCATGCGTTCCAGATCGAGAGGACTTTCGATGGTCCGCGCGAGCACTTTGTCATCGGTCAAATTTGTAGCGAAGCGTTGCACGTACTTCAGATTGGCGTCAGAAACTTTTTGTTTGATGGTGTCCCAGTGCTGCGGACCCTCCTTCAGCGAATAAGGCTGGTAGGCCACCACTTTTACTGTGTGCATTCCGGCCGGTGCTCGCGATGAATCCGCGACACTGCAACAAATCACGTGCAGCGGTGGGTCGGCGAGATTCACAGCGCCCATCGCATAATCCACGCTCATGTGCAACGCGCGATCCGCGCTGGCCATCATTCCCGAATGCACCGGCGACAAAATTCCTGCGTCGGTTCGATATTTCGGCGGCTCTTTCATGGCGTAGTTCGTCGCGAACAACGTGAGCCCCGCGTCCCACGTATCCACGCCATCGATAAAATCCTGGCCCCACAATTCACGCGGCGCCATTTCCACCAGTTGCTTGATGTGAATGGTGGAAAGCACCGCTCTCGTAACTCGATACGTCGAGCCATCAGCGCACTCTACCCCGGTACATTTGCCATTCTCGACGACTAGCGCCGTTATCCATTTGTTGGTGAGAATTGTGCCGCCGTGTGCTTCGATAAGCCGTGACAATGCTTCCGTCAGCGCCCCGGAGCCGCCTTTAGGCAGCGGCCGGCTCTCGCGCTGCTGATGCAGCGGAATGTAAGCGGCGCGCGCACTCCCGGGATCCTGTAGTGGTTGCAACGCGTACGGACAACCCATCATGAAAGCGCGGCAATGATCGTCTTCGAACGTGTCGCGTAGAATTTCCCATGCAGACATGGCCGCAAGACGCTCATTGAGCGGCTTTCCGAAGCCGATGGGATTGAATGTCACTTCACTTAAAATGGGCCGGACTGTTTCGTATTCGGTGATGAAACGTCGGTACGCCGCGCCATCCTTCTTCGAAAATTTCGCGAACTCCTCGCAAGTCCGGTCCAGATCGCGCCACTGGGTTAAATAAGAGCCGTCGGGAAACGGCATATGAAAAACCGGGTCGGGGAAAATGTATTCGAGGCCGTAATCCCCGAGCTTCAATTCATCATTTCGCAGCACCGGATTCCCGTGGATGCCGTTGTGCGCGGAAGAACAAACGTCGTGAATGAATCCGCGCAAGGTCAGTTCCGCGCTTTTGACGCCGCCGCCCGCAATCGGGCGGCCTTCCAGCACCATGCAGCGAAAGCCAGCTTTCGCCAGGTAGGCCGCGGCCAACAGGCTGTTATGCCCCGCGCCCGCGACCACAATATCGAATTGTTCAGCCATCAATCGGTCGAATTCTGGGCATAAATTTCCCCTAGACTTGTGCAGCCAGATTTTGCGCGGCGAGATTTTGACCCAGCGTCGCAGCGTCGATTTCCTTTTCCCAACGCGAAACCACCACCGTGGCCACACCGTTGCCGATCATATTCACCAGCGCACGCGCCGTACTCATGAAGCGATCGATGCCTAGCAGCAATGCCATCCCTGTCACCGGAATTGTCGGAACCACCGTGAGCGTAGCCACCAGCGCGATAAACGAAGCGCCCTGCACGCCGCTCGCGCCTTTCGAAGTTAGCGTGGCCACTGCAAAAATAGTTAATTGCTGCATCAGTGTGAGGTGCGTGTTTGTAGCCTGCGCCACGAAAAGCGCCGACAGCGTCATGTAAATACTCGTTCCATCGGTGTTGAAGGTATAGCCGGTGGGCAGCACCAATCCCACCAGGCCTTTTGAACAGCCCAACATTTCCATTTTTTCCATCAAGGTGGGAAGGGCCGCTTCCGAGGAGTTCACGCCCATGACAATAAGGATTTCTTCCTTGATGTAGCGCAGAAATTTAAAAATGCTGAAGCCCACCAGGTATGCAACGGCTCCAAGGACTACGACCACAAATAGGATGGACGTTAAATAAAATAAACCGATCAATCTGAGCAACGGTCCCAGCGCCGCGATACCGTATTTGCCAACTGTAAACGCCATAGCTCCAAATGCCCCGATGGGCGCGAAACGCATGAGGATCTTTACAATTCCGAACACCGCTTGCGTTAACGCGGAAAATAAATCCAAAAGCGGCTTGCCTCGCGTCCCGGCCATGGACAACGCGAAACCAAACAGAATGGAGATAAATAGCACCTGCAGAATGTCGCCTTTCGCGAAGGCATCCGTGACCGTGGTGGGAATAATATGCAAAATAAAATCCGAGACACTTTGCGCCTTTGCGGGCCCGGCGTAATCAGCGATCGCTTTAGGATCCAGCGTTTTCGCGTCAATGTTCCACCCGCGCCCAGGTTGCACTACGTTTCCGACGATCAATCCAATCAACAGCGCCACCGTGGATACCGTTTCGAAATACAACAATGCTTTTCCGCCGACGCGCCCCACCTTTTTCATGTCTTCCATGCCGGCGATTCCGGTGACCACCGTGCAGAAAATCACCAGCGTGATAATCATGGTGATCAAGCGGATAAACGCATCGCCCAAAGGTTTGAGCGCCACGGCCCTGGCGGGATAGAAGTGGCCCAGCAGAATGGCCAACAGAATCGCTAACAGCACTTGGAATGTCAGGCGTGTGTAGAACGGTTTCTTCTCGGCTGCGGCAACGGTTCCGGGCAGGTTCGGCTGCAAGGCAACTTCAGAAACCGCGGCGGGCTCATGCCCTGTGACGCTATTCACCGAGCCATCCGTCGGGTTTTTGAATCGCTTCGGCTAACGTGGTGAGAAATTCCGCGGCACGCGCGCCGTCGAGCACACGATGATCGCTCGATAATGTCATGGTCATCATCGGCCGGATTGCGGGTTTGCCCTTTACGGGCACTACGCGGTCGGCAATCGTCCCAACCGCAAGTGTCGCGGCCTGAGGCGGCGTGATGATCGCCACGAATGCATCCACCTGGTACATACCCAAATTTGAAATGGTGAATGTGCCGCCGGAAATATCCGCCGGACGCAAACGATTGGTGCGCGCACGCTCCGCGAGGTCGCGGCGCTGGGTAGAAATCTCACCAAGCTTCGCGGAATCTGTTTTGTGAATCACAGCGCCGACCACGCCGTCCTTTACCGCCATCGCCAGGCTGATATTTATTTCCGGATTTTGACGAATCCCCGTTCCCGTCCAACTCGCATTCATGGTCGGATGCTTCGCGAGTGCGCGAGCAACTGCCGCGATTAGCAGATCGGTAATGGACAGCTTCGCGCCGTTGGATTTTTCAACGGCAGGACCCAAACGTTTGTGCGCAGCCATCAATTCCGTACAATCCACCTCACGCGTCAAAAAGAAATGCGGAACGGTAGTCCAACTCTGGGTCATCCTTTCGGCCATCAGCCTCGCGATTTGACTCAGTGATTCACCTGGGTGCGAAGCTGGTGACGAAGCGGGCGTTGGGGTCGATGAGCCGGGAACAGATTTCTTCTTCGCGTCAGCCGCGGCTTGCACATCTTCCGCAGTGATCGTTCCATCCGGTCCGCTTCCGCTCAAGCCGCTAGTATCGACTCCCAATTCTTTCGCAAGCCGCCGAGCCTTTGGTGAAATCTGTACAGACGTTTGCGTTGCAGCGGCCGCTACAGATGCAGCGCCCTTAGCCGCGGCGGCAGCAACACGCTCTGCAGCCGGCGCAGCACTAGTGGCCCTCGCCAAGGGGGCAACCACTGGTTTCAGCGCAGGCGCTTTTTCGCCCGCAGTTACGAGCCACGCGATCGTTTCACCCACCGGAATTACCGCTCCTTCATGCGCGGTGATCCCAGCAAGAAAGCCGTCCCCGGGCGCTTCAATTTCAACTACCGCTTTATCAGTTTCAATTTCAAGCAGCGGTTCGCCTTTCTTCACCGCTTCGCCTTCTTTTTTTCGCCACGCCAGCAACTTCCCGGTTTCCTGCGCCATTTCTAGCGCTGGCATCACCACACTGATAGCCATAGATTTTTCGGCGGCTTGGACGGACGTCAGTCCGTAGCGGCGACGCCCTCCCTTTTTGCGCTGGCTTCCACCATTTTCACCACCTGCTTGCTGGGCGCAGCTTCGTTCTCGCGCGTGGTCGCCAGCGGACCGTCCACGGTGTGATAGTGCGCGCCCGCCACCATTAATTTTTCGGCGGGAAAGCGAGTGATAACTTCGTGACCGCTCTCCGTCACCACGATTTCTTCCTCGATGCGCGCCGCGCTCCAGCCATCTTTCGATGGCCAGAATGTTTCCAGCGCGAAAACCATCCCAGGCTTGATTTCGTGTGAATGCTCCAGCGAAACCATGCGGCTGATCACCGGCTTTTCCCAAATCGCCAGTCCGATGCCGTGGCCAAATTGCAATGCGAAGGCCGCCTCTTCATCCGGGAAACCAAACTCTTCTGCTTTCGGCCACACCGAAGCGATCTCCGCCGTCGTGCATCCCGGCTGAATCAGCGAAATCGAGGCATCCAGATAATCGCGGCAGCGTTTATAAGCATCAATCATCGCGTGCGATGCGTAGCCAATCGTGAAGCACCGGTAATAGCATGTGCGGTAGCCCATGTACGAATGCAGAATGTCGTAATAAACCGGATCGCCTGGCCGAAGCACGCGATCGGAAAAAACATGCGGGTGCGGATTGCAGCGCTCCCCCGAAATGGCGTTGACGGCTTCCACATATTCCGACCCCAGGTCATACAAAACTTTACTGGCCAGGCCGACCGCCTGGTTTTCGCTCATCCCCGGCTTCATCGCGCGATACAACTCGTCGTACGCCGCGTCCACCATCATCGCGGAATGATTCAGTAATGAAATTTCGTCCTGCGTTTTGATCACTCGCGCGTCCGACATTAATTGCTGCCCATCAACAATGGTGATTCCTTCTCTTTGCAGCGCGAACAATATCGGCGGCTCGACCACGTCAATTCCCAGCGGCTGCTTCAGCAAGCCGCGCATTTCCAGCTCAAGTTTTATTTTCTTGGCCACATTCTCGGCGCGGCCCATCTCCGGCGACATCGCGCCGCGTAACAACGGAATGCCCGGCCGCGAGCGCTTTCCGAGCCAGGGGCAATTTTGTTGGTGGTGACGCGCAGCGGAGCCAAAATCCCACAGGATCGGTTCGTCATTTTGTGGCAATAACGCGAACCGGCTGATCTTGTCTTGTGCCCAGGTGCCGATGTGCGTAGCCGTGAGATAGCGCACATTGTTCATGTCGAAGCACAGCAGCGCACCCATCTCAGATTTGGCCAGTAGCGCTTTAGCGCGAGCAAGCCGCTCGGTGCGCAAGCGCTCGAAATCAATCCGATTTTCCCAATCGACTGCCATCGCTCCATAAGTTTTCAGCGCCACGATATGCCTCCTCCTATGCTGCTGTTCAGGCCTTGCCGCAAAGTTTGCGCGCGGCTTCAAATATCGTCTGTTCGGTGGGAACGGTCACATCTTCCAGCGGAGGAGAAAAAGGAATAGGAACATGCATCGCCCCCATGCGTTTCACGGGAGCTTCAAGATTAAAAAATGCACCTTCAGCAATTACCGAAGCAATTTCCGCGGTGACTCCGTAACGGCCATAGCCTTCATCAACCACAATCGCGCGCGATGTTTTTTTGACCGACGCGATTAGCGTCGGCTCGTCCAGCGGCCACGTAGTGCGCGGATCGATCACTTCGGCGCTGATACCGATTTCCTCCAGCAGCTCCGCCGCGCCCAGCGATACTTGCACCATGCTGCTGGTTCCCACGATGGTAATATCCGTGCCTTCGCGCTTAATGTCCGCCACACCGAAAGGAATGGTGTAATCCCCTTCCGGCACCGGACCCTTCGTCTTGTACATCATCTTGTCTTCGAAAAAGACCACCGGGTTATCGTCGCGAATCGCCGTTTTCAACAATCCTTTCGCATCATACGGCGTCGACGGCAGCACCACCTTCAGTCCCGGCACGTGGCTGAACCACGCATGCAAGGATTGCGAGTGTTGCGCCGCCGAGCGTCGCGTCGCACCCAAAGTGGTGCGCAAAACCATGGGAACTTTCCATTTTCCGCCCGACATGTAGTGAACTTTGGCGGCCTGATTAACCATCTGATCCATAGTCAACGTCAAAAAATCGCCGAACATAATATCCACGACCGGGCGCATCCCAGTCATTGCCGCGCCCACGCCCACACCAGTAAATCCCGCTTCGGAAATCGGTGTGTCGATCACCCGCTCCTTGCCAAATTCCTCCACTAGTCCGGAGAGCACCTTAAATGGCGTGCCAGCTTCCGCTACGTCTTCGCCGATGATGCACACCGTCGGATCGCGGCGCATTTCTTCCGCAAGCGCCTCGCGCACCGCCTGCGCGAACGTCAATTCCCGTTCTACCGCGCGCTCCGCTAGCTCAGGCATAAACGTCTTGCTCCACTTTGTCGGCATTCGGATATGGTGCGGCAATCGCGAAATCCACCGCCGCCTTCATCTCGGCACGAACTTCGTCTTCCAGTTTTACCAGCGACGGGACGTCCGTCAGTTTTTGTGCGATTAATTTTTCCGCGAATAATTTTAAGGGATCGCGCTCCGTCTTCCAGTGGTGCTCTTCCTGCTTGGAGCGGTAATACTCGCGGCTGATGTCGCCAACGTGGTGGCCTGTGTAGCGGTAGGTATTGCACATCAAAAAGGAGGGGCCTTCGCCATCGCGTGCGCGCTTCACCAGCCGGCTCGCCACCTGGTACACGGTGGTTACATCCTGTCCGTCGACGCTTTCTGAAGGCACCCCGAAAGCTGGACCGCGGCTCAAAATGTCGCCCGCGGTAGTCTCCAGAAAATGCGTGTATTCGTTGTACATATTATTTTCGCAGACATAAATCACTGGCAGTTTCCACAGCGCGGCCAGGTTCATCACTTCATAGACCACGCCCTGGCCTAGCGCTCCTTCGCCGAAGAAGCACACCGCCACTTGCCCTTTACTTTTATGCTTCGCGGAAAACGCTGCGCCCGTCGCGATCCCAGCGCTGCCCGCCACAATAGCGTTCGCGCCGAGGTTGCCCGTCGCTGGGTCGGCAATGTGCATCGATCCGCCTTTTCCTTTGCAATAACCCGCTTCCTTGCCCAACAGTTCAGCGAACATGCGATTCGGTGCTGCGCCCTTCGCCACGCAGTGCCCATGTCCGCGATGTGTGCTGGTAATGTAATCGTCGTCACGCAGCGCTTCGCAAATTCCAACCGCCACGGCCTCTTGACCGACATATAGATGTGCCAACCCAGGCATCAATGCGCGCGTATACAGTTCATTTACCTGCTCTTCGAACAGACGAATCATCAGCATCCGCCGGTACATGCGCAGGGAGCGTTCCACGTCAGCCTTCGAGCCTTTCCTCGCGTCTGAAATTCTCGTTTCCGGCTTTTTCGTCTCAACCGTGTTCGCTTCAGGCTTCTTCACTTCAGGCTTCTTGGCGTCGCGTTTCTTCGCTTTATCGGTGACAGGACTCATCGCTTCACTCCGGACATGTGCGCGAGAACATCGAACACTACCGCGAAATCCTGCTCGACTAATCCCATCGCTCTCGCCGCGGTCAAAAATTCATTCGAAATCGCTGTCGTGGGCATGGGCACATCCACTTGCCGCCCCAGCTCCAGCGCCAGCAGCATGTCTTTCTGCATCATGTTGACGTTGAACCAAGCTTCCGGCGGCAACTGCAGGACAAACGGTCCACGATATTTAATCATTGGCGAAGCAACAGCGCTGTTGACGAGAACTTCGACCGCTACTTCTCGCTTGATGCCGCTTTTCTCCGCCAGCAGCACGCCTTCTGAAAATGCTAGCATCTGCACCGCGAGGCTTAGGTTCGTCGCTATTTTAACCACCAGCGCTAAGCCGTTGTCGCCCACGTAGGTAACTTTCGGGCCAATATCCAGCAGCACCGGCTTTATCCGTTCAAAGGTTTCCGGCCGTCCGCCCACCATCACCGAAAGCTTGCCCTCTTGCAGCGTGATGACGCTGCCGGAGACTGGGCAGTCCACCATGTCGCACCCTTTGGCGCGTACTTTTGCTGCTACTTCGCGACTGAATGCCGGGCTTACTGTGCTGATGTCGGCATAGATTTTTCCCGGTGTCAGACCCGCAAGAATTCCGTCAGCGCCCTCTGTGATGGCCGCCAACGCCGCCGAATTCGTGACCATCGAAAAAATTAGATCCGTTGACGCCGCAACAGCGCGTGGAGAATCGGCCCACTTCATACCTTTTTTGACCAGCCACTCAGCCTTTGAGCGCGTGCGATTGTAGCCAACCACGGAATGGCCCTTGTTGAGCAGCCGGTTCACCAACTCGCTGCCCATCACGCCCAGCCCGACGAATCCCAGATTTGCCATCAGTTTCCGATCTCCCGCTTACTGACTTGTCTACAAATTTAATTTGGTGAAATTGGAACCGCCGCTGCGTGATGCATGACCTGAATCTTCGCGCACTTGCCGGAGATGCGCGCGCATCGAGTCGCGTGCGCCATTTGAATCGCGATGCTCCACGGCTTCCAGAATTTTCTTGTGATGATACTGGCCGCGCTCAGGACCGCCTTCTACGGCGAAGATGCCCATGCGCTGTTCGCGCAGCACTCCTACGATCGAGTCAATCAGTGACAAAATGAGCGGATTGGAACCGGCTTCCGCGAGAGCCAGATGAAAATCCAGATCAGCTTCGATGAACGCTTCTGGTTCAGTTTTGCTGTTGTCCATCACTTCGACCGCTTCGCGCATGGCGGCAATGTCGTCTTTTTCAGCGCGGGCCGCCGCCAGCGCAGCGATTTCCGGCTCCAGAATTTCGCGCACTTCCACCAGGTGCACCATGGCTTGAGGTTGTCCGTCGCGGATCATGCGGTCGAGCGACTGCCAGATGGAGTGCGAGCTGCCGTTAGTGATAAAAGTGCCGCGGCCTGGATACGCTTCCACCAAGCCCTTTTCACGTAACGTCTTAACTGCCTCCCGGACCGCCGTGCGGCTCACCCCGAACTGATGGGCCAATTCGCGTTCGGCGGGTAATTGGTCACCCAACTTGAGTTGTCCGCCGTTGATAGACGCCTCAATTTGCTGGACGATTTGTTCATAAAGGCGGGAAGTTTGAACGATTTTATACATGACCGATCTCCGACGAAGTCTGACTCTTGGTATTAAGGTCCTACCACTCGAAAAGTAACCGTGCCCATAAAATGACCATCAGCGGGAAACCAGTATCGCTGCTCAACTTTCCATGGAAACGTAAAGCCACGAAGGCCCGAACTTCCGTTGAGTTGAGCGTTCCGCATTTGCAACTTGTTGACATCGACCTTGGATACTGGGGTACGCTTATACCTCGACGCACAAGGTCCGACCACTATACCCCAAGAGTCAATGGAGGAAAAGAAGCAACTAAAACTTTCATACAATCCATTAAAGTTCTTGACCCGTGCCCCAAAAAAGTGGTACAGCGGTCAGACCTATTGGCCACCCAAGGAGTTGGGAATGAAAACCGCTTCGCTCGGACCGAAGGATCATCCTGGCATGTCTCGCAGGCGGCCTCTCAAAGGAAGCCCCCAGCCGACCCGCCGGGAATTCATCCGGGGAGCTGCAGGAACATCCTTAATGCTCGCCGGTTCGAGCGTAGCTGCGTGGGCCGACCATCACGGCCACCCTACGCCGCAAAGCCTTTCATATCTTGACCGTAGAATGTACATCCGCAACATGGAGATTCTCGCTCACTTCATGCCCGGCCAATCCCGGAACGGCAAGATGCAGATGATGTCCATCGGCAACCGCCGCTACCTGTTCCAGCAGGGCGATGTCATCGACTTAAGCGGCGTTAGAAAACCAGTTATGTACAACAAAGGCGGCTTTCAGGGTGGCCAGATCCAGGTGGCCTTCAATAAAGACCTGAAAAAGTGGATTTTGATGACCGGTTCGCAGACACCTATCACAGATTCAACTCCTGAGGCCCCCAACGGCAAGTACGACGACCCCCGTCTCGACGACAAACGTAAGAATTTCAAAGGATTACGTGGTGTACGCTTTTACGACGTTACCGACCCTTCAAAGATCGTCAAGCTATCAGAGTTCAGCACCGGCGCAACCGGCCAAGGCACCCATCGCAATTACTATGATGGAGGCAAATACGCCTACCTGGACACCGCGCCCGACGAGACCTTCATCCATCAACCGTCCTACTTCCGCCAGCTCGTCAACGGCAACATGATCGTGGACGCCACCGACCCAAGCAATGTCTCCCAGGTCTCCATGTGGTGGGTGCCCGGGTCGCGTAAAGGCGAGGAAGCCGAGTACAACAAATGGATCTGGTCGAAACTTGTGCCGCCAAAAGTGGCTAAGGACCAGACTCCCTTCGCCGGCCTGCACGGCCCCGTCTACGTCCCCAAAAAATTGGAAGACGGCGGCACTCGGGGATACGGGGCTTTCGGCTGCAACGGTTTCATCATTCTTGATTTGAGCGATCCGAAAAAGCAACGGGAGGTTGGTCGATTCGAACCGCCCCCGCAATATTCCGGGATGGGCATCGCCTTCCACACCATTTATTGCGGAGTTCTCGACCGCGGATTTGTGCTCACCAACGGAGAAACCACCAACTCCGATTGCAACCAGATCTTTCTTCCCAACTGGATTATCGATATTCGCGACGAAGAGCAGCCCGTCCCGGTGGCGCAACTTCCCCGACCCGTCCCGCCGCCGGAGGCACCCTACCGCGATTTTTGCTTCAAGCGTGGTCGCTTCGGCGCGCACAATCCGCCTCACTTGAAGGCGCCCGGTAAGCCGCGCCAGGATTTTATTGCCTATTCCTATTTCATTGCCGGGCTACGCTGCTACGACATCGGCAATCTTTATCGCCCCGAAGAAGTCGCCTACTTCGTTCCGCCACAAGGCGGCGACCTCGAAAAATTCGGCAGCTACGATCGCACTGTCGACAATGTGTTCATCGAATGGGACCGCAACGTAATTTGGGCGGCAACCGACACCGGGCTGTATGCGCTGAGCTGTCCGAATCTTGGCAAGCCGATACTCGACCCAATGCCCGTCGCAGAATGGTCTCTGAATAAGTTGAACGAAGGCGCGGCGTAGCCGAGCCTGCTGCAGCAAATTTCGCGCCGAGTTTACAAAATGATGTTACAAAATCAGCGCGCTGATTATAGCAACGAAGGAAGGTTTTTGATGCCCATGGAACGGCGCATTAGCTTCGCGGTAGTGGCTGTAATGCTTGTGGTGAGCGTGCCACTAACAGCGCAAATCGACGCTCCAAAAAAAATTAAATTGCTGACGTTGCTCGGCAAGCCTTTGCAGTTCGTCATCGCCGAGAAGCAAGGCTACTTCGTAAAACACGGCGTTAGCGCGGAAACGGAAAATCTCCCCAGCTCCGATGTTTTGCGCAGCAATCTGGCCAGCGGAAACGGCGATCTCGCTTATCTGGCAGTGGACAACGCCGTAGCTATGGTCGAGCTCGCTCACCAGAACATCGTCATCCTCATGGGCGGTGAAGGTTCGCAGAACGAATTGGTGGTGCAGCCGGAAATTAAATCGCTCGAAGAGCTCCGCGGCAAAACGCTGATCGTGGATGCTCCCAACACCGCATACGCTTTACAAATGAAGAAAATTCTTTTGGCGAAGGGACTACAAGTCGTGTGCGATTA
>Ga0193729_1001240_pt1 | contig 13091 bp, 15 predicted proteins | sample U1c2metaG_FD_143036 | JGI IMG/M metagenome (GOLD analysis project Ga0193729, IMG submission 143036) | Soil microbial communities from a riparian zone of the East river system, Colorado, United States - U1c2 | ecosystem: Environmental > Terrestrial > Soil > Riparian zone | place: USA: East River... | reverse complement strand
GCGATTCTGACTTCGGCTTATCCGGAAGCTGCCGACTGGTTTCCTGAAATCGCAGGCTTCAAGGTTTTTCGCATCCCGCTCGCGCCTCGTTCATTGCAGGCACGGCTGGAACCCGCGGGTAATGCCGCTGCCAAGCCCGATACGCCGCCGGCAAAGATCGCGGTTTCATCTCCCATGGCCGCCGCCGCCGATCCCAGTAGCAGAACGTTACAGGAGCCGTTCGCGGCCGCGACAGCGCTCGCGGAGCGCGTGACGGCTGCAAGTGCGCCCCCCGCGGCGCCGAAGGAAGCGAGCAATGCCGAAGCGTCTGGTCGTATCGAAGCCCTCCTGCCCAGCGATACCGAGCCGACAGCGTCCGTGCCGACAAACAAAACGGACGACCTGGTTGCCCTTATGATGGCGCGTCCAGAGATCAAATCGGTGTCCGATCTTACCGGCAAGGAGGTCGCGATAGAGTGCCAGCAACCCGAATCTGGCACGTCTATTCGGACCGCGATAGCTGCCGCCGGAGCCGTTGAAGTCCAGCTTAGCCAGGGACACTCGAAAGCGATTGATCGGCTGATCGCTGGCGAAGTGCCGGCTTCGATTTTGACCCTGGTGCCTCCGGAAGCCGCCGAGTGGTTTCCCGACATCACGGGCTACAGGATATTTCGCATTCCGCTCTCACCCATTCATTGAAGACACGACTCTACAGTGCAGCTTCAGCGAATTTGGTCAGCTACTTGCTTTGGGCCGGTTGCAAGATCACCTAAAAACCCAAGAGCGCAAGGCCCACCCAACTGACAATAACTATAGAGCCACCAATTGCCGCCAACGAGCAAAACGCTCTGACGATTTTAATCTGCCGCATTTTGAAAGCCCGCACTTTAGATTCGTACTTTCTCCCCACCCTATTTGCAGGTAAAGGCGCAAACAGAAGCCGGGCAAATTAGTCGAAGGGCTGTGGCTGCCTCGCAACATCGAGAGGTATTGGAGGGCTCCGTATTGCCGGAGAAAAAGGGGCAATGTGAATGAAGAATTTGAGATGGTAGACTGAAACCATCGGTCCGGATTCAAGATTCCGTCTTGTGGATCAGGCTGCGTTGTCTGCATGGGAAAGTTTAAGTGAGAGCCAAGTTCAAAGCCGGTCTTGCTGGCATCGCATTAATCGGCTGCTCCGCCGGCGTCATGACGTGGTTCGGCGACCGATGGTGGCCTCAGCACAGCCCGCAAGATTTTGAGCAATGCTCTGCGCAAGTTGAGAGCACCTCGTCATCCAAAGATGAGCAGATGGTGTTGATAGCTCGGTGCAGCAAGCAGTTCGTGGGCCGACGTAAAACGGGCGGCGGATACACGTATTATGATTTTCTACAAAATCGCCACTTTGATATCGTTGGTCCAAACCCAACACCGAAGGAACTAAGATATTTCGACGAACAGTACACGTCATATCTGGACGCCCAAAGGCGAGAAGCAGTTGCAGCAGGCCTTGCAGAACAGCAAAACCGAATGGCGCAACCAGGGTTTCAGGACGATCGTGTCGCTGGCTCGATATCTCAGCCCGGACCACCTGTGGTGATCGCCCCGACTAATGTTCCAATCCCGAGGGCACGCAGCTCAGTGGTTCAATCAAATGGCTTGTGCGAAGATGCATCGTTATCGTGCAACTGGACTAAATTTTCTGCTGGGATTAAGAAATTTTTCGAATCTAATGCAAGGGTAAACCGCCCCTGAGGTTCAGGTCGGCTTATCGTGCTGGCACTCGCACGGCGCCTAACTGTCTGCCGAGTACCAAGGGATAGAATTACACAGTTCGGTTCTAGCGTCCTGACAGTGCTACCTTGCCCGCTGCAAACCTAGCGGGCCACCGAAACCGTTCGTCCAATTGCCGCGGCCTTGTGTCATGGATCTCCCACCCGCCGCCAGCTGGCTCGATGATTGGTGATCGCGGCTTACAGAACTGCGCGGATGAATGTGGCGTCAGTGTTTAGCCAACGTGGTGGGCGATAGGTGGCGGAGGCCTTATCGTTTTCACCGATTCTCAAAATCGGCCCTCACCCACCCCTGCCGCCCCTGGGTTCACATGGGCTCGACGCGCGTCGCGCATGGTGCTCGCGTCTCAGTCGCTGACGCTCAAAGCAATCCGGCTCCCGCGTGATCTTTGAATAGCTCTGCATCGCGAACGTAACCGCGCAGGGTGTCGATCGACTTGTGTCCGTACCGGTCCATCATCTCGAAGGTCGCGGGTTACCGGCCCGAAAGAACCAACGAAAAATCGTGCGGTCACGCCCCAATGAAATCAAGATTTCTCCTAACTCGTGTCGGTGATTCTTGCTTTTTTTATGCCCTTGATAGCGGGGTGCTGGCCAACAAGAACAAAGAAGCTGATGCCAAGATGCCCGATTTGCGTTTAGCGTGGAGGCATTACCCATGGCGAACAATCTTATTCCTCTCTTTCTCTCCGATCATACCGAAGAACCCGAGCAGCCGGTTATTGGGAAGGCTTGGCACAGAGCGGCTATTTCGTCCCGAATCCTCAAGACGAGTATTTTGGTTGTAACTGCGGCAGCGATCGTGTTCGCGGTTCTGTCGAAGGGAAATCCACTCGTGAGGTTTACGAACGCCACGGCTTCCCTGGTCGGCACATCGGCGCCTCAGGATGGCGCCCAGTCGACGCCAACAATTCAATCGACCGCCGACGCTCAGGCTTTGCCGCCGACTGCAAGGGAGGCGCCGACGGGCGCCGAAATTGCTGCCGCCTTCAACTCTGCCTATCAGAGTCAGACCGAAAATCCTCAGCCACCAGCGGAAGCCGTGTTCAAGCAATTCCAGGCTTGGGCAGCAGAGGAAGATGCACAGGTCCGGCCCGTGCAGTCCGTACAAGATGCCCAACAACCCCAGGTCCAAGATGACCAAGCACGGGTCGCAAATGCCCGTGCGGAGGTCCGGCCCGTAAAAAATGCCCGCGCACATGTGCGGTCCGAGCATGATGCCCGAGCGAAGGTCCGACACCTGAAAAATGCACAGGCACGAATGCGGCGGGAGCAAAATACCCAAGCACAGGTCCAGCCCGTGCAAAATGCTCAGCCAGCGGGACTCCTGCAAAGTCTCGGTTTGAAGGATAAGTGACGCTGTACCTTGCCAAGCCCCCGCGGCTTCGGCGCACAAGCCACCTAGAGCAAACCGGTCCCGGCGTGATCCTTGAATAGCTCTGCATCGCGAACGTAACCGCGCAGGGTGTCGATCGACTTGTGCCCGGACTGGTCCATCATCTTGATGATGGACGCACCCTTGGCAGCTGCAGAGGTAAGAGAGCCGCCCGGTTGGAGCCGGGCGGCTTATTGGGCACTCGATCCCCAGGTTCACTATTTGCCGCTAACTCCGGGATTTTTTTCGATCCTGGTTTTTTTGGCATTGGCGCTGGTCGTCCTGATCCAACTCCGTATCCTTAGATATACGCGATCGTGTCAATCACTTCCCAAGCTCTTGCAGCAGGCCCTGGATGTGCGCGAGCGGGTTACGAAGCGGCCGGGCACGTGTGGGCCTGATCAACAGAGCTGCGGACCTCGCCATCAGCCCGGTCAGTGACGAGATGCAATGGGACGTTGCGGATCATTGGAGCGATCCGTTTGAAACGCTCTTGTCCAATCGCGGTGACTGTGAGGATTACGCGATCCTCAAATACGCTGCGCTGCTGGAGGCAGGCATTCCCAAGGACGATGTGAAGATCGTCATCTTGAAAAACTTCTTCCCAAACGAAACTCATGCAGCCGTCGCAACTCGCGTCGATCATCAGTGGCTGATCCTTGACAATCGTACGCTAACGCTGGTGCGCGACACAGATGTCACACGCGCGATCCCAGAATTCGTGCTCGACCATGAAGGGGTCAAGCGATTCAACTGGGCCAGTCAGAATGGACGAGTTGGCAGCTGATTCATAGCCGTTGCAGCGGTCTCCTAGACCGCCGCGTTGGCTTCGAGCCAAGTGGCAATATTGACCGCAGCATCTGCATAGAAAGTGCGATAGAGGTCCTCGGTGACGTAGCCGATGTGAGGCGTCGCGAGGACGTTGTCCAGCTTCCGGAAGGGGTGATCGGGAGGCAACGGCTCCACGTCGAATACATCGACCGCTGCGCCGGCGATCCTGCGCGCCTGCAGCGCCTCGATCAGGGCAGCCAACTTACACGGCAGACCGTCAGCGCTCGTAAGCTCATGCGTAAACAGTGCTCTACAGAGAATGATCGTCTCACCCCAATGAGATAGCCCCGCTCGGCCCGCGAAGCGTCAGCACCACAGGTGCGGGGGGCGTGAGAAAAAGACCTTGCTTCATTTCTCTATCCTTGGCCTGCACGTTGGCCGGTTCGAGAAGGTTCGCCGCTCACCGATCTTGCTAAGAATCGTATCGGAGCGATGCGCTTGCTCCGAAACGAAGCGGCAATGGTCAAAATGAACCCGCACGCCTGGCGTGAACGCTGGCAGCGAGCAGCAGCGCCACCGCCATCGGATCAAGGACGGCGACGAGCGCCAGAGTGAGCAACCGGACCGCTCGCTCAAGATCCGTGGCGGGGATACCGACCACCTGGGCGAGATATCGTATCGGTCCGACTTCCGCCTCAGCACGCCTGCGCTGCGCGTCAATCCTGGCTTTTTCGATTTGCAAGCTGGCGAGCATCTGGGACTCGCGCTGGCGCTCAGCCGCGATGTCGGCACGTTCGCGCCGCTTCTGGTCAGCGATCGTCATAGCTCCGACTGGCCGGCCAAGCCGCGTCGCTTCATCGATGGCCGCATCGATTTGGGCGATACGCCGATCAAGGTCGGCGACTGTTCGACTCTGGATCCCGAGGCGAGCTTCGACGTCTGCGGTTCTGTCGGCGAGGGCAAGATCTACGGATGCCATGTGGTCGAGGTGGGCGCGCGTGAGGAAGCCGAACACACCGATGGCGTTCAACCCCATCAACACGCCAATCATCAGGACCAGGATGAGGCGCAGGAGGGATGGCGCCGAGGTCCAATGCTCCGTCAGCCAGGCTGCCGCAACCAGCTTTCCGGCCTCCAGCACTGCGCCCATGATGATGATGGGCCAGAAGGCGCCGGCAAAGATCGCGGTTAGGCCGTCAATGGAAAAAGCAGCCGATACACCAGCCAGTGCCAGGGCCACGACGAAAGCAGCGAGCCTGACCGGTGTCGTGGAACGGCGCGCTCTCTCAGCTCCGGACATCCTTGTGACGTCGGCAGCCTCAGTAACGGCCGCCGTATCCTCCGTAACGGTTGGCGTCACGGACCCCGTTACAGTGATCGCCTCAGCGTTACGACGGATCAGACCCGCCTGCTCCCAAGCTTTCAGCCGGCGACTGGTCCGCATCCTGTTCCAGCCCCATTGGCGTCCGAGCTTAGCGGCATTGACAGCCACGCGTCCCTCGGGTTGGGAGCGCAGCCAAGTTAGCGCCTCCAGGTCATCGAGGGGCATTCATTCCAATACCGGCCGGCAGTCCGGCTCTTCATGCAGTATCTAGCACAACGTGCAGCGGACTGCGCGCCGATGTGCGGGAGGTGTCGGTCGAACGCGCATCAGCATTCTCGGGATGTTCTCAGGGACCGCTTTCTCGCCCCCCCGTCGTCGGCGCGATGCGCAGGATTGTCGCCCATGTGGCGCCGGCACCGGGCCGCCGCCATGACCCCACGATTTCGCCATACGCATCGTGTTGTTCGTCCGCACGACCCTTCCCGTCAGGCTAGCCTTCGGAAACATAGACATGGGCGGTGATTTCATTGGCCGCTGGCGTGCGGGTAGCGGCAGGAGAACGGCACGGCAAGCGAAACCCGGACGGTACAGCGCGAAGGTGCTTGCTTGCGGCTCATTGCTGCTCTCGTGTGTCATCGTCGCTGGCATGGCGACGCAAACGGCATTGGCGGAAATAGCCGCGCCGGCCGCGACACGCGTCGCTGATAACGAAAAAGAGCAGGGAGAGCCTGGCGTCGCGCAACCATCCCAGACGCAGAAGTCGGAACCCGAAACAGTCCTGCGACAGCCTGAGGTGCAGAAGCCAGCGCCGGAAGCTGCCGTTCAAATGCCGGAAGCACGGAAATCGAGCCACGAGGCCAAGGATTTACCTGTACCACAGCTCGTCTTGCCGGGCGATCTGGCCAAGAAGATCGGCCAGAAGATCTGGCTGAATGAAACAGGCGGAAAAAGTGATGCGATCACGTCATGGAATGCGAACGAGGAATTCGCTTCCCTCGGCATCGGTCATTTCATCTGGTTTCCTGTCGGCAAATGGCTGCCTTTCGAGGAGAGCTTTCCGGCCCTGCTCGAATTCATGCGCAAGAAGAACGTGCATTTGCCCGCCTGGCTGGACCAGACGCAAATTCCGGCCAACCCGTGGACAAGCCGGGCCGAGTTCAGGAAGAACTCCAACTCACCGCAGATGAAAGAGTTGAGGCAGTTTCTGCTCGACACCGTGGCGGAGCAGACGCAATTCATGGTGGCGCGGGCGCAAGGTGCGATGGAGAAGATCCTCAAGACGACGCCCGACGGCACGGAGCGCGAACATATCGTCATCCAGTTCACGCGCGTCATTCGCGCCTCCGAGGATTTTTATCCGCTGATCGACTACATCAACTTCAAGGGCGAGGGCACCAACCCGAACGAAGCCGCCATGGACAGGGAGACCGGGCGGCGGCAGGGTTGGGGTCTCAAGCAGGTGCTGCTCAAGATGAACGGTGATACCAGCGATCCGAAGGCCGTGCGCGCCGAATTCGCCGATGCGGCGCAGTTCGTCCTGCAGCAGCGGGTTCGCAACCTTCCATCCAACCGTGTCTTCGAGGTCGGCTGGCTGCGCCGCGTCGCGACCTACCGCAGCCTGATCGCGGATCCGGAATCGAGCCCCAAACGGGCTCTGAGGAAATCGTTGCGAGTGACGGCGGCTCAATAGCTTTCCTATGAAGGGGACAGTTGCCGTTTTTGCGTATGCGTGAGGCTGCTTGTCCCGCGACGTTCGTCAGGCAATCGCGGGTTGCGCCTCGCTGACGTCAGCCTTTGGCCTTCTTCGCCATCACCTTCTCATAGGCCGCCTGCAGCCGTTCGCCTACGCTTGGGCCGGTTCGACGCTTCGGTTTCAAGCCGAGATGGATCTCGCGCAGCTCGTCCATCAGCTCGGCCCACATGGTCGGCCACCGGGACTCTTCCCATCGCTGGATGAAGCAAGGGGCTCAGACCACTCGGGATGATCGAATTTAGGGCGTTACCATTTAGGATTTCAGAAACTCGCCCGCATTGACCCCCAGAGCCTTGGCAAGCTTGCCAAGCATCGTAACCGACGCGCTATAGACGCCAGTCTCGAGCTGGCTGATGTAGCTGCGATCGACTTTCGCCCGAAACGCAAGCTCCTCCTGAGTCCAACCCTTCTCACTTCTGAGCCGCCGGAGATTTCGAGCAACGGTGTTCCGCAAATCGTTCATCAAGAACGAATGCGGCCTGTTGAGCATACTCATCAATTGAGTATACTCAACAAAGGCAAGGGGCAACCTCAACGAGCCCCCGCCCGGCTCGTCAGCCGGACGGAGTCGCAACTATCGCAAGCAGGGGGATCCGAGATGCAGGACAGTCAATCTTCTAATAAGGCAAACGCCTCCGTCGGCTCACCGCGTTCCGAGGTGACGGCGCCCGCGTCGCCGCCGCAGGACGACGACGCCGGCCTCCTTACTCTCGAGGAGCAGTTCGACGAGCTTGTTAGGGAATTGCTCACCACTCAGCCGACAGGCGTCGATTTGGCCACCTGTCTACGTCAGCAGTCACTCAGGCATGACGTTGAGCTAGCGGGTATTGATGCTGATACGAGGATGAAACAGGAGGAGGCCATTTTGGCTCGTCTCTACCCCATCGAGCAGGCGATCATGCAAACGCGAGCACGCACGATCGCGGGATTGGGTGTGAAAGCGCGCCATGCGGCCTATGTGATGTCCCACTACTGGGAAGAGCCTATCGATAAGATCGACTGGGAAGCACAGGCTATACGTCAGCTCATCGAAGCAGTCTGCGACTTCGCCCGCACGCCATTGCCGTTTCGGAGCGTAACGAGTGACGGGTAGTCGCCGTTCAAGCATGTTGCACGTTTGCGAGGCGCTCGATTCTGAGACGGGCTCTCAGGGTTCGATGAGTGCTGATGGGTCCGCGCGGTGGGGTGACCAGCTCCTAGAGCCCAGGTCGGGCATGAAAAGCTAAGGCATTCTAATGAGGAAGATTTCTCCTTCTGAACGAAAATGTGCTGCATGTAACGGCACGGGACTTCTAAAAGTGACGCAGCCTACAAAGCCCGGACATAGAATCTATTCGCCTACCTGTACAAAATGCGGCGGCAGAGGTCGAGTACAAGGACCGAACAGCAAAATGGTCAGTCGGAAAGGACGCCCGGTGCCTCGACGCTCTTCATGCGGCTCCCATACTGACCAGTAGTGATGACATCAGCACTTCATGCTAAGAGCAGCTGATTGCTCCAGGATGCGAACGGAGCGCATTAATCAAACCGTATGCCGCTAATTCGGCATGATCTTCGACAAAGCTCTATCTTTACGCTCTCGAACGGATGACCGATCCGAAGTCGAAACGATTCTGATAGGATGGAAGATGGTAAGTTTATCGTTAGCTTCTAATCCAACCGAAGCGCGCAAGTTTTTCCGCGACGATGAAACGCGATCCGGTACGCCAGGACCAAATGTCGTGCGAGTGAGGATGCCGTCTCTATCCAGAGCTTGGGGATCGATTTCGATTGTTGTTGTCAATCGTAACGCTGATGTTGCTCGGGATCATCACCGATCGAGCGGCAGTAAGTGGCGTTACGATGAAGGAGACCATTGCTCAAGAGAGCAAGGATATCGCCCGGGTCAACGAGGCGGAGTTGACGCTCGGACCGCAGAGCGCCCATGCGCCCGATCCACGCGTTGTCGAATTCGTGCGTCTGCTGGCTCGCCGCGCGGCGCGGGAATGGTACGAGCAAATCGTCGAGGAGCGCCATCCGAAACGCTCCTGAGCTTGCAGGAGATCGTTGCATGATGGTCGCGCTCTATGCCCGTTACTCCACTGACAATCAGCGGGACGCTTCGATCTCCGACCAATTTCGCGTCTGCCGCGCATATGCCGAGAAGCAAGGCTGGCAGATCGTTGAGGAGTATTCGGATCATGCGATTTCTGGCGCGTCGTTGCTGCGCGCCGGCGTCCAGGGGCTTATCGCCGACGCTCTGCGTGGTCGGTTCAGCGAAACGGATTGCTGTCGAGTTGAACAAGGATGGCATCTCATCGCCGAGCGGTGGCGACTGGGGTTTCAGCACAATCAACGGCAATGCCAAGCGCGGCAATGGCATCCTGAACAACGAAATGTACATCGGTCGCATCGTCTGGAATCGGCAGCGTTTTATCAAAGACCCTGAGACAGGCAAACGCCAGGCACGACCAAATCCGGTGGCTGAGTGGATCGTTCAGGAAGTACCGGAACTGCGCATTATCGACGACGAACTCTGGAACGCCGCAAAGGCACAACAGGTCGCCATAAAGACAAAGCGCGGAGAGGCTGGCAACGAAGGGCCGAATAGCTTCCGCGACCGTCGGCGCCCGAAATACATATTCTCGGGTTTGATAAAGTGCGCATGGTGCGGTGGTGGATACGCCATGATCTCGGCTGATCTCATCGGCTGCTCGACGGCGCGGAACAAGGGGACTTGCGAGAACCGGAGGAGTATCCAGCGCGACCGGCTGGAACGGCGGGTGTTAGACGCCCTACGGTATCACTTGATGGACCCGGCGCTTTTCAAGGAATTCTGCGACGAGTTCACGCGCGAAATGAACCGTCTTCGGATGGAAGGTTCAGCCTCCCTTGAGACCGCGCGCTCGGAGCTGAAAAGGATCGAGCGTGAGCTCGATACCTTGCTTAATTGATTCTGAAGGGCAGCGCAGCGGATAGGATCAACGCTAAGATGGTCCAGCTTGAAGGTCGAAAGGCCGAGCTTGAGCGGCAGCTGGCCGATGCCGAGATCCCGCCGCCCCTACTCCATCCAGAGATGGCGACATTCTACCGTGAACACGTCAGCGCTCTCCACGAGACGTTACAAGATGATACCGAGGCAACCCGGCTCAGGGCCGGCGAGGTCCTGCGTTCGCTTGTGAAGGAAATCATCCTTACCCCTCAGGCCGGCGAGTTGAGGATCGATGTCCGGGGCGATCTCGCCGGGATCTTGGCGATTTCCCTCAAAACGAAAACCCCGGCCACTGGGACCGGGGTTTCGCAAGTTGAGATGGTTGCGGGGACCCGCAACACCCGATTCTTGCGATTGGTCGAGAGGGCCATTCCGCAGCTAGCAGCATAGGTGCTGTGTGTAAGACGAGTTCGAATCCCTCTCGCCCCGCCAGCCCGCCGATTCTACGCCAGGGCGCGATGGAACATCCGGCGACTGCGGGCGCTACGACTGATTGGGTTGTGGCGGGATGACCAGCATGAGCCGCAGCGAGGTCGCTCACCCGAGCGCGGCGGCGCCGATCTGCGCGACCTCCGCGTCTTGATGAGATTGCATGCCGGAGACTCCAATCGCTCCTACGACGGCGCCATCTCGCATCAACGGCAGTCCACCTTCGAGCGGAAGTAGGTTCGTCATGGCGAGAACGCGCAAGTGCAACCCGCCCTGTTCAAGCGCGTGCTGGAAAGCGACCGTTGGTCGTCGGAACGCGGCGGCTGTCTCCGCCTTTTGCTGCGCGACTTTTACGCTGCCGGACTGCGCCTGATCGAGGCGCTCAAAAAGCACGGTCTGACCTGCGTTGTCGACGATGGCGATAACCATCGGCCAGCCACGCTCAACCGCGGCAGCTTCCGCTGCATCCATAACACACTTTGCGTCTGCAAGATTGAGCGACGGCCCATAAAGAGGGGTGAGAGCTTCCATTGCGGAAAAATCCTTGTCCGAGGTGTGTACCGGATCATAGCTCCCTCCATTTTCCGTGATAATATCCTTTCATAGGAGCACAGTTTCACGTTTTTCGGCGAAATTAACCATGGCATCTTTGGAATATTTGGCGGCGTATGTCGCCGTATTGGACAATGGGAGCTTAACCGCCGCAGCCCGTCGGCTTGGGCGATCCGTACAATCCATCAGTCGCGCCGTGACGGCGCTGGAGCAGGAACTCGGCGTAACGCTGATCGCTAGAACCACTCGTCACATTCGGCCAACGGCGGCAGGGCTTAGGCTTGCCGACAGGCTTAGGGCCATTCTCCTCGACATCGCCAATGCGCAAACAGAAGCGGTCGATGAGGCCATGCGACTGGCCGGCTCGGTGCGCATCGGTGTTTCAACCCTGTTCGGACCGGAATATGTACTGCCCATCCTCGCTGGATTCTTGCAGCGACATCCAAATATTTCGCTCGAAGTCATGGCCGCCGACCGCCATGTCGACCTTGCCTCGGAGAAGCTTGATCTTGCAATCCGCATCGGGAAACTCGCCGAGCATTCTCTCGTGGCGCGCCGGTTAGGAAAACTCCGACGGGTGATCTTTGCCGCCCCGGGATACTTGGCCCTCCGAGGACGACCATCGAAACCGCAGCATTTGCGCGATCACGATTGCATCTTACGGCTAGCGCCCGGCGAAGCCGAGCGCTGGAGTTTGCGCTTAGGGCACGTCGAGGTGCGAGGACGCTTACGCTCCGACAGCGCCTCTGCTAGAAATCGCGCAGCCGAGATGGGCTTGGGTATCGGCATGGCGCCCCTCTACCAGGTCAGGGCGCTGATCGACGCCGGGCAACTCGAACTTGTTCTGACCGAATTCGAGCCGCCAACAATCCCTGTCCATATGGTTTGGCTTGAGGGTGCGTTGCCTCGCCGCGTCCGCGCGGTCGTCGATGTGCTCGCAGCTCGCCTGTCGGTCGCCGGACTCTGACCGCCCTGAAACACGACTGCGGGCAGTTCGACGGTGAGCTTCACGGGCGGGGGCCGCTGCGCACCGGAAGCTGCAAAAAAGGGCCGGCACGGAACCAGAAGGTCGCGCGATCGACATGGACGTCACCCGGCCGGCAATCTAGCGGTGCGTCAACAGGTCATAGCGCGATGGCGTAGACATAGTGCTCATCATCATCGGTCGTGGCCCTGCCGCGCGGGCGGAAGACGACAGTGCGCCTCGCAGCGATGCGAGTCTCGCGCATTGTCCCGGACCGAACTAGCCGACCAACCTGCTTTAAGCGGGTGACAGTTGTTGGCCAAGCGATATGAGAATTTTCATGCCTGCCGGTGAACATGAACCCACGCGCGTGCTTAGCAGCGCGCAGATACAGCAATTCATTCAAGATGGCTTTGTTAGAATTGACCGCGCCTTTTTCCGGCAACTAGCCGATGAAGGCCGCGCTATCCTGTGGCGCGATCTACCATGCGATCCTGATGATGCCTCGACGTGGACGCGGCCCGTCATCCGGCTAGGTGAGTATGGTGACGAGCCTTTCAAAAGCGCAGTGAACAGTCCAGTGCTGCACGCAGCCTTTGACCAGCTCGTCGGTAAAGGGCGCTGGCGTCCGCGCAAGACTCTTGGAACCTTTCCCGTGCGATTTCCGAGCCCGGACGATCCGGGAGATGCCGGTTGGCATATTGACGTGAGCTTTCCGGGGCCGACGGGAAGTTGGGACGAGCGGAAAGATTTCTCCGATTGGCACGCGAACGTCACCTCACGCGGTCGGGCTCTGCTGATGCTTTTTCTTTTCTCCGACGTGGCGGAATTCGACGCTCCCACGCGCATTAAGCCCGGACATAGCGCGCTTTCTCAAACCGGCTGGCGAGGCGGGAATGTCTCACGCGATGCTGGACGAATTGGCTGCAGCAATAGACCGACCAGAAGCTTTAGCCATCGGCGAAGCTGGCACCGTCTATTTGTGTGATCCTTTCCTCGCACACGCGGCGCAAATGCACCGGGGCTCGGTGCCGCGTTTTTTGGCGCAACCGCCCCTCCATCCGGCCGAACCGTTCCAGCTTAATCGGATGAACAACGACTATTCTCCGGTGGAGATGGCTATCCGACAAAGCTAAGATGCACGGGTGCTTCCCGGACGGAAGAATACCATCCGGGAAGTCCCACAATGCGCAGGGCTGCG
>Ga0193729_1001238_pt1 | contig 13102 bp, 15 predicted proteins | sample U1c2metaG_FD_143036 | JGI IMG/M metagenome (GOLD analysis project Ga0193729, IMG submission 143036) | Soil microbial communities from a riparian zone of the East river system, Colorado, United States - U1c2 | ecosystem: Environmental > Terrestrial > Soil > Riparian zone | place: USA: East River... | reverse complement strand
ACGTCAGTACCTTCTTTAAACTTAACCTGTATAATCTCTGACGAAAATCCCGGTGGAATTGGCGCAGCGGCTGTAGTAGAAGAAAACAAAGCGACGACGCCAAGCGTTGCGAGGGCATTTTTCCAACGGCAAAGGGATTTTGCTATTATTTTCATGGGTTTTTCCATTTATCATTCAGGACGGTTTGCGGTGCGGGTTTACTTTTCTGAAGCTGCGCGCTCACTTTCTGTATTTGCGCCGCCTGGTCTTTCACAGTCACACCCAGGGTTGCAATCTCCTTCTTCAACTCCGCAATCGTGGCTCCTTGCACCTGCACGGTTTTGTGTTCTTTCAGAAACTCGTTGAGCAACATCGCGTTCACGGCGTCGTATCGCACGCTGTATGGTTTCCCTTCCTTATCGGGCAGCACCAGCGCTGGATTCACCTTTGCGACCTCCTCAGCTACAAGGCCAAACTGAGCGGTGCCCTGAGGGTCAATGTCTTTCGTGTAATGGAAGCTCACGGGTTTCAGCGCGAGAATAGCTTCGCTCCCCTGATCCATCGGCTGTATGTCTTCCTTAAACCGTGCCGAGGATGTTAAAATACCTAGTTGATTGTTGATGTCGACAACGACTGGGTTGGCCATGGCCATTGATTGTCTAAGGCCGGCGATGAAGGTTTTTGTTTGACCCTCACCTATGCGGATGGTGTTTGAGTCGCCGCTAGCACCGTGATTGCCAATATAAATATTTTGACTTCCCGTTCTGCCGACCCTGCTGCCAGCCTCATAGCCCAATGCAATGTTGTCACTGCCGCTTCTATTGTCGAAGAGCGCCTCCTCACCGACTGCGGTGTTTCGGTAGCCGGTCATGTTGAACCAGAGCGAACGGGCGCCAAAACGGCGGTGTTCTGAGAGCCAACTGTGTTCTCTCTTAGTGCAAGAGCACCGGTTGCGGTGTTGTCTTCGCCAGTTGTGTTGCTAAAGAGCGCACTGTAACCGATGGCCGTAGTGTATGTTACCCCAGCACGGGCGCTGAACAGGGCGTTTTCCCCTTCTGCGGTGTTGGCGCCGTTATAACCGCCATCAGGGGGCGGATTGACTGCTCGGAGCGCAGGTGTCAGCGCAAGGAAAGCGAACGCCATCAGCGCCAAAGCGAGATGGATAATATTCGTTACTGTTTTCATGTGTTCTTCTTTGGTTGTGTGAACGAGCCTTTTGTTCACGGACCAACCCTGCGGGAAGAGGGTCAGGTGGAGCTCTTGGGGAGACGCCTAACAGACTTAGCGCGGCCCGATGCTGCCGCTCGGGCTGGTACGTTGTCAATACAAATTTTGCACTCCTGGAGGTTTCACAGCGACGACTTTATGGCTCTTTTGCTGTGAAAAGCTGCCTCAGGAAACCAGCGATCGCGATAATCGCAATCGCGACGAAGCTGATGAGCCGTCGGGAGGCAGGTCAAAGCAGCAACTCTGACCCCTACTCTCTACTCTCTCCGGAAGGGGTCACATTCGGGATCGATCTGTTGGGCCAGACCTGCCGACGCACCGGGTGGGAGATTCACGCCTATTGTCTGATGGATAATCATTTTCACTTGCTTGTGGAGATGCCGCGCAGCAACCTGAGCGTGGGCATGCAATGGTTGCTGGGCTCCTACACCCAGCGATTCAATCGCTAAAACGCAAAGCAAGTTGCAAAATCTCGGAGAACAATGATGAGTTGAATACACATATGAAAAGGGAAAGCAAAATCAGGGGTTACATCATTCGCAGCGCCGCGGTTGCTGTTGTTTTTTCGTGCGCCATTGTGGGTTTTACCTCGGCGTTTAGTCTGCCCGGGAGATGGTTAGGTCTGCCGTCGCGATCGGGCCTGCCCATCAGGCCGGCGGGCCTGGCGACGCAAACCAAAACGCTTACTTTTGCCGATCGCGTGGCGTACCAACGCGTGATTGAAGAAGTTTACTGGCGACACCGGATGTGGCCCAAAGAAAACGCTGGCCCGAAGCCTTCGCTGGATAAGGTCCTGTCGCATGCGCAGATCGAAAAGAAGGTGGAAGATTATCTGCGCAACTCGCAGTTGCTTGCGGATTACTGGCAACAGCCGATTACGCCTGAGCAGCTTCAGGCTGAGATGGAGCGCATGGCGAAGCATACGAAGCAGCCCGAAGTGCTGCGCGAACTCTTTGCAGCGCTGGGTAACGATCCGCTCGTCATTGCGGAGTGTTTCGCCAGGCCAATCTTGTCTGAGCGTTTGGTGACAAGCTTGTATGCGTACGACCAAAGATTTCACGGCGAATTGCAACGACGCGCGGAGGCCGAGCTGGCGGCGCATCTCAGCGTGAGCCAAATGAAACAAACCAGCGGCACCTACAGTGAAATGGAATGGGGCAAAAGCGATTCTGCTGATTCTGTAGCGGCAGGCGTGCCGCCTGCGCGGCCGACACGGCTGCCACCACAGAAACCGACCGAAGCAAAGAGCGTCGGCACTGTGAAAATGAACAGCAGCGAGTGGCAAGAGAGTGTCGAAGAGTTGGCTGCAATGTTTGGCAACGGTGATCGTGTAGCGGAAGGCAGGTCGCCTGGGCAGCACGAGAAGGTAGGGGCGATGGACCTCAATCGCCTGGGCGGTTGGGGTGAACCGTCCCTACCTCAGAAAGGCGCACCGATAACACAGATCAAAACCGGAGTATTGAGTTCCTTACAGGAGGATGAGGGGCATTACTACGCGACAGCAGTTATAAGCAAAGCTAAGGATCCCTTAAGACTGGCTAGGATGGCGTGGATGGAAGGACCCTTCGATTCGTGGCGTGCCGAAGTCGAAACGCACATGCCACGGACCATGGCGGCGGCGATTACTGCCAAATACACACTCCCCACCATAGGAGGTCCATCGGTCGATTGCACCGATAACTGGATAGCGACGAGCACCAACAACGCGCCTCAAGGCCGATTTGGCCACGCGACAGTCTGGACCGGCAGCGAAATGATTGTCTGGGGCGGATATGACGGCACGTATTTGAACACGGGCGCGAGATACAATCCTAGCACGGATAGTTGGACAGCCACTAGCGCCGCCAACGCGCCTACTGTCCGAGCTGTTCGGACAGCGGTCTGGACTGGCAGCGAAATGGTCGTCTGGGGCGGATTTGACGGCAGCGCCTGGTTGAACACCGGCGGGAGATACAATCCCGGCACGGACAGTTGGACAGCTACCAGCACTACCAACGCGCCGGCTGGTCGAACCACTCACACGGCAGTGTGGACCGGCAGCCAAATGATCGTCTGGGGTGGATATAACGGCAGCAGCTATTTGAATACCGGCGGGAGCTATAGCCCCGGTACCAATAGTTGGGCAGCCACCAGCACCGCCAATGCGCCCGCTGCACGAATCTATCACACCGCAGTGTGGACCGGCAGCGAAATGATCGTCTGGGGTGGCTATGATGGCACCAATGTTTTGAACACTGGCCAGAGATACAATCCCAGCACGAATAGTTGGACAACCAGCACCACCACCACTAACGCCCCCGCTGCACGAGCAATTCACACGGGAGTGTGGACCGGCAGTGAAATGATCGTCTGGGGTGGATTTGACGGCACGAACGATGTGAACAGCGGCGGAAGATATAATCCTAGCATCGATAGCTGGACAGCTGCTAGCATTCCCGCACTCACTGGCCGAGAAGCGCACACGGCGGTGTGGAGCGGGAGCGAAATGATTGTGTGGGGTGGAGCGAACAACTTCACCATTTATAACACTGGCGGGAGATACAGCCCGAGCACGGACAGTTGGACAGTCACTAGCGTCGCCAATGCGCCCGACGCCCGAGGCTTTCACACGGCAGTGTGGACTGGGAATGAAATGATCGTCTGGGGCGGAGAGAGCGGCACCGACTATTTCAACACCGGCGGGAGATACTGCGGTTCCACACATCCCGCCTTCTTTTCGGGCGAGGTTTCGCTAGGCAACGGCGTGTATTATCTTCAGTTCCCCAACGGCACGCCTTTTGGCTACTACGCCTACCTCACTGACCAGAATTTCATCTACCACTTCGACATGGGCTTCGAATATCTCTTCGACGCCAATGACGCCAACCACGGCATCTTCTTCTACGATTTTATGTCCAACCATTTCTTTTACACTAGCCCGAGCTTTCCTTTTCCGTATCTCTACGACTTTAGCCTGAATTCAGTGCTCTATTATTATCCCGATCCCAACAATCCAGGCCACTACACGACCAATCCAAGGTATTTCTACAACTTCGCCACGGGCCAGATCATTACCATGTGAGAAAGTTAGCCGCCAGTTCAACAAAGCTAAACTGTTGTTACAATCTGCGCGGTTTTCGACGGGCATTGCGGGAGAGTCGCTCACGCGCTCCCTCTCTTTTTTACTGCGTAAAATGCTATCAGAGGTTATGCCCGGACTGCAGCAATTAAACCGCGAAGCTCATCCTCGCGACAAGCAAGCGCGGTCGCGCCGTGAACGTCGCCCGTGTCATTGCACCGAACTACATATCATTTTGTCGTTGCCGTGTGGAGAGAAAAAGAGGCATACTCGAAGTATGAACCACCGTGCGGTTGCACTTCGCATAGAACTCGCGCACAAAGTTGACGATCATCTTTATCCACGAGTCATTTTGTTGACGGTATCCTTGCTAACCGCCATTTGTTTATTCCCTTATCATTAATCTCATGAGAATTATTCAGCTTGTTCTTGTCTATTTGGCACTCAATATTCAAATTTAAAACCCCAGCGAAGTATGGCTTCGGTCCCGGACACATTTGGTAGATCACGTGTTGCCTACGGCAGAGAAGAATGCGTAGCACTTCCTCCGGCTCCTGGAACTGAAATTGATTCAGGCCGAAAGGATGATGAAGACGCCCTTTGCAAAATTAAATTTGACGATCCGAACGTGATTTTCTGTCCTGCGCTTCATAGCACAAATCCTGGGACTGATATCTACGAATTACCGACTGGAGTTTCAAGAGCATCCTTTGAACAGAAGGAATGCGCCAAGGAGACAAAGAGAAACGCCAACTTTCTAGCAAAATTTAAGCAATCAACAAGCTGCTCTTATACTCCGGCGATATTAGCTTACGGAAAGGTGGCTGATGCACTCAAAATTCATGTTGATGTTCCGGCAGTTGTCTATCGAACGATGGAACAAGCAACCCACAAGGGCGTCGAAAAAATGGCCGGCGTCTATGCTCACGGTCTCATAAAGCAAACTTGGGCTGGACTCGTTAGCAAAATTGCAGCTTCAAGTCCCAAAGTGATAAAGGACGGACTTCTTTACGGAGCAATGGTCGACCATAAGGGTGGAATTGATCACCATCCTACTTTGAATCAAAGGGGTCCCGATTCCAATCCTGCAGCTCCCTTTCTTGCATCTTCAACTTGGGCCATGGCTACGAAAGGCTCAGAGATAAGGAGTCAAATTCCGCCTTCGCTGAAGACACTCGGGCAAATGATGGCCGTTCGCGATGTAGGTGAAATGGCAATTATCGATCACATATTGGCGCAACAGGACAGGTTTGGAAATGTAGCTAAAAAAGAAAAAATTTTTTGGTTGGAGCAAGCAGCCGCTGGTCAAAAGCTTCATTCTGTAAAAGCTACGAAGGCAAACAAACCGATTGATGGTACCAATCAAACGACGATGCAGTATCTAAACGCGAACCATATCCCTTATGTTCAGTTTCCCGTAATGGTTCTTGCCGACAACGATTGCGGATTGCGGCAAAATAGCAATGTAGTTCAAAAAAATAATATGGTTCAGCATCTTCGTCACATCAGTTCTAGCGTCTACAAACACGTTCAGAGTTTTGCAAAAACAAATCCGGGCGATTTACTCGAGTATTTTCAAAATCAAACTCTTATGACGAGTGATGAAGCCAAGGGAGTTATTGCACGACTACAGGAAGTGGCCTCAATTCTGAAAAAAAACTGTGACAATGGAACTCTCCTATTTGATTCAAAGCCCGAAATCTTCCTAGGTATGGAGCCAATCCCACCAAAGAATTGCGAATAGCTGGGGAGTGCCAGCTATGCTTCAAATTTTCTCTCCAGTCGAATCTTCTTTGGCTTAATGTGATTTTTCTCGTACTGTGTTTCCTGGTTCTCATTTTGAGTAATTATTTACTATTCCGGGCCGCGCATTAGTTAACGCGCCGTCAATCTGATTTCCGATGCGCTGCCATTCCGTCGGGCTGTGGTTTTGGCTCGCATCACGTTGCACTCCCGCATTAAAGACAAGTTTCCATGCGATGAAACTCGTCAAGACTCTCGGTACATTGATCATCGTCATTGCGCTGCTTCTGTTGTGGCATCATTTCCTCATATCAAGTAGGCGGTCGAAGCTGAAGGCATGGGAGTCGTGCAAGACAAAGATTTTGGACGACTGGGCTGCCAGGAGGGGGGACCCAGTTCCAGACGATGCTAAGGTGCGGCGGCGTGCGTTTGTTCGAGATCATTTCTATAGCTTTGGAGCGACAAGCTCAACGAATAGATTTGATGATCACGACAGTCGTAACACAGCAGTCAACGATGCTGGCAGAATTGGCGTCACAAAAGGTGACCTTATTCTAATTGACTCGGTGATCGCATTTAAATGTGGCGCTTTTCCGCGTCAGTAACAAAAAACTTAAGCGAGAGTCCCAATCGCTGATTTAAGTCCCCACAAACGCAGTCAGCTCTTCATCCGCTTGCACAATGAAACGTTTTCCATTGCGGTGTGCATCTACAATCCAGATTGTTCAGCGGTCACGATCCAGCGCCAAAAACCGCAACGTACTTTGATTGCGTGGCGGTGTTGCAACGGGCGTCCCAAAAGCGAAACAGCCAATCCCAACCGCGGAACGACTCCGCCACACTCTTGCTAAGCGAGTAGGGACTCAATCCTTTTGTATTCAGCGACTTACGCTCGAGGCACACTTGGTGGCATGCCCCATGCATAAAGCGCTGGTGTGAACACAACCAATACTATGAACAACAAATTCGAATCCACTTACGCCCTACTAGTCCGGTCGGAAGAAAAAGGTCGCGGCGTTCTCGAGATCGCAGTTTATGCGGCCTTTATTCTGAGTGTCGTCTTCTCGATCTTGCAGTTCGCGCAGATGCCCGTGACAGTCCCAGCGCCTGGAACTAGGCCGTGCGTAGCATGCCACACCACTACGTCGGAGTTTCGTGCAGGCACCTGATGTCTTGGGCTTTTCTTGCGCATTACTTCCGGCAGCCGTCTCGCCGGGCGAGCGGAAATGGTGAACTCAACATTCTTTGAAATCGCCCGCGTGCTCGTGCATTTCGATCACGTTGCCCTAACGGATTTAACGCATTTCCGCATCTTTCCGCGTAACCTCGAGCCGAACTTTACGCATTACTTGTGTGAGCAAAGAAAGGAAAATGGAAATCTATGAACGATCACGACAGCGCAACCATAGTGATAACGTTTCTGCTTCTTCTTCCTTGGCTGGGGCGCACCGCAGTCTCGGCGATGGCGGTATGGCGAGCACGCACGGAGTCCCAAACCAAGAAAGCAAAATTTACGCCGGGCGGACTTCGTAAAGGTCGATGCTCATGAGCAGCTCTGATGATCCCCCTAAAGGCATAGGACGAAGGTCCCATATGGGAATCTGTCGGGAGCACTGTCAAACCTCGAACAAGGAGGCGCTTATGAAAAACAGAAAAATTTACGTTATGACAAAATCAAACCTGACCCTTACGCAAAGCGGACTGCTGGCCGTTTTGCTGCGACGCCAGCGCCACAAAGTAATCGAGTTGGCCCGGCGTCCCGCACATCGGAGGCAGTTGCGAGCTCCCTTTTGGAGTAGCCTCACTCGGCGGTGGGGCGCACTCACGGCACGAACGCTCGTCGACGATTCCGCCAAGCCCTCTGTGGGAACCGTTCCGCGCCACACTTGAATCTTTCACCAAGGCAATGGCGATGGCTCACCAAGTCCACACCTACACCGAGCTTCGGCAACAGATTCACGACGACCTGCGGATTCAGCATCCCGAATGGGTACAGCCAAATGGCGAGTCCCCGATGTGTGATGCTTACGAGGCGCGTCTCATGGAACTGCTCGACGCTTTGACGCCAAGGGGATCCAACGAGTCTATCGCTGCCCCTCACGCCCTCGAACAGGGACTAAACCGGATCGACACTGTGGTGGTGTAATATGTCCGGAGGTAAGTTGAAACTTCCGGCGCACGTCCTGTTCCGCAAGGATTTGTCTCTGATACTTTAGAAGCCGCATGGGACCCTGCATGAAGTACTCGTGAACGAAATCGTCGCGTTTATCGACGTCGCAGAAGAGAGTCTGAGATCAGGGGTCTGAGCTTATTATCGACACTACGCGATTGACTTGCTATAGATGCGATAGGTCTTGTAGCGCTCGGCGCCGATCGCTTCGAGAAAACGGTTGATCACAAAATTATCTTCCAGCGTGAGACTGAGTTCTCCTGTGAATCCACGTTTGATCATCGCGTCTTCGACGATCCGCAACACAAGCATTTCGGCAATGCCGCTACGGCGATACTTTTCGATCACGCCAAGCGCGATAAGCCGGGCGGTTCGCGTGCGGCTCTTGTAGTAAAGAAGCTTAGCAAGACCGATTGGCAACCCGCAGGTCGTAAGCCGGCCATTGATATAACGCAAGGCGCTGTTGATGTTGGGCACACATAGGATAAAGCCAGCCGGTTCGTCGCCGACTTCTGCGATGAGCGCGAACTCCGGGATAAGGAGCGGCTTTAGTTCGTGCGTCATGAACTCGATCTCCGCCTCTGTGAACGGCACAAATCCCCAATTCTTTTCCCACGCCTGATTGTAAATCTGGCGGAGCCGCCTGCTTTCTTCGCGAATGTTCTTAAGGTTTCCCGTCCGGATGGTAACCGAACAGCGCTTCCGAAAGCGTTCGGCCAGTGGTCGCAGACGCGCCGCGGCTTTTGCCGGATCGGCAAACCACCACGCGTACCAATCTTTTGTTTTTGCGAATCCGCAGGCCTCGATGAGTTGGCGGTAATACGGCGGATTGTGCGCGGTCAATATTGTGGGTGGAAATTGGAATCCGTCGATCAACAAACCGCAGACGTAATTGGTTGAATAATCGATGGGGCCGATGATCTCAGTTCGCCCTCTCTTGCGAAGCCAATCCGCCGCAGTTTCAAAGAGCGCAGCGGCTACATCGCGATCGTCGATGCACTCAAACAGGCCGAAGCAGCCGACGTTCGATTGGTGCACCGAATTATAGTTCGGATCGTCGCTGGCCATGATTCGTCCGACGATTTTGCTTCCGGGGCCGCGGGACCGGGCCAGGAATAAGGCTGCGTCGCCGTGCCTGTAAAACGGATGCCGGTTACGATCGAGGAACGCTTTTCGTTCGATGATCAGCGGCGGCACCCACGCCGGATCATTGGGATAAATTTCCCATTGAAATTTGATGAACGCATCGCGCTCGCGGCGCGTGGTCACTTCTGAAACTTCGATGTTCGACACGGATAACGGTCCAAGCTACGTGGTGCTTTTGTCGATAGCTAGTGTGCTATGTCAGTCTCGGGCTTGTTTCGCCTCTCCCCTTGCACGGCGGAGAGGATTGAGGTGAGAGGTCCCAAAGCGCATGCCAGTTGTCAGAGTGAACCCTCCCCCTCCCCCTGTCCCTTAAGAAGGGCGAGGCGACCCATCTGCGCTCAGCGCGTTCTCATTCTCGCCGGCCGCGCAAATGGGCAATCGATCAAGGCTCCTGTTTCGATTTCTCGCCACGAACTCCTCCAGCGATTCAGCCATTTTTTCCTGACGGATAATCAGATAGACGAACAACAGATTCAGCGGGATCAGTTCGAACCAAAAGTAATAAACCGGCTGGCCGATGAACAGCAGAGCAAACAATATCAACATCCGGCTATTGGTCATCAATAAGCCCCACCACTTAAACATCTGGCCGGTCGAATCTCGATAACGCTGCTCCAGCCAACGCGGAATTTGGCTCTGAAAGAGTTCGCTGGCTGTACCGCGCAACTGTTTAAGCCGCGGCGCGAGCATTTCCTGTTGGCGAGTGAAATTCAAATACAGCGCGAGAAGCAATTTGTCCCACGGCCTTTGACGCCAGCTCCAGCTTCGGTACTCAGAGCGCAGGCCGGAGGAGGAATCCATGCGGGCCCGTGCTCCGTTTGCTACAAAGTACAAATAAGTGCTACGGAAATAATCAGCCGCTGCACCTTGTAATGCGTGACTGATGCCGGCAGCAAGCGCAAGACACCAGATCGCCGGCGAAAAACCCTCAGCCAGACACCGCAAAACCAGATTCAAATAAATGCTCAAAAAGACCAAATGATCGGCAACGCTATCAATAACTCGCCCCTTGCGACTTTCCGTCTGTGTTAAGCGAGCGAGCTGGCCATCGGCGTTGTCGAGTGCGTTAGAGCAGACATGGAGCACCATGCCAACGATGTTGACGCGTAGATCGCGATAATAATAAAGGTGTCCCGCAATCACGCCGGAGACGCAGGCCAGCAACGACACGGTCGCCGGCGTCATTTTGAGCTGAGCGAACCATTCGGCCAGCCGAAACCCTATCGGCCTGTAAAAGTACAGATCGAGAACACCTTCTACCTCACGCGCTTTATAAGTGCTTTGGACGCGCGAATGCGGCGCCTCTTTAGGCTGGGCCATCAGATTTCCGCTAGCACGCTCAGGCGCTTTGCTTTTGTAGCAACGCCGGAACGAGTGTGTCTGCGAGGATATTGAGTGCTTCGTCCAAGTCCGCGCGCGTATGCATGGCGGTCACGCACGCACGGAAGCAAATCCGGCTCTGCGGCACAGCCGGATAATCCACTGGTGCAACCCAAAGACCACGCCGCCGCAGTTCGTGACCGAGCCGATACATGCGCTCACGATCGGCGATGACAATTGGCATCACGTACGTTGTAGATTCTCCGGTGTCGAGCCCCAGGCTTCGAAGTTGCGCATGGAAGTAATCGGCATTCTCCCAAAGTTGCGCACGCAGTTCCGGCTGGGTGGTGCCGAGTTCGAGCGCCTTGAGAATGGCCGCGATCACCACCGCCGGCAGCGCACACGAGTAAACATAAGGATGCGCGTAGAACCGCAGATATTGCAGCGTCTCTTTCGAACCGGCGACGAAGCCTCCCAGCGCGCCAAAAGCCTTAGAGAAAGTTCCATAAAGCAGCGGGACGCGGTCTTCGACGCCAAACTTCTCGGCTGCCCCGCGACCGTGTTCGCCGCATGCCAGCATCGAGTGAGCTTCATCAATAAACACGCTCGCCCCGTGAGACTCCGCCACAGCAATTAGCTCCTTAAGATTGCCGAAATCGCCGTCCATTGAGTAAATGCCCTCGACAATCACCAACTGGCGTCGGCCTTTGTGGCGACTCAGCGCGGCGTCGAGTGACGCTGGATCGTTGTGCTCGAATTTTTCTGCGCGGCACCGGGACAGCACAGCCCCATCGCGAAGGCTAAGATGAGAGCGGTTGTCCAAAAGCGCCACGTCGGTTTTGCGAAGGAGCCCCGAAATGGTGCCCAGCGCGCCGCCAAACCCGCTGTTGAAAAGCATCGCATCCTCGCGTCTGAGAAACTTCGCCACGCGCCGTTCGAGTTCGCGATGCAGATCCGTCATTCCCGAGAGCATCGGCGAACCGCACGCGCCCATTCCGTGCGTTCGGAGCGCCTCGTGTGCGGCAGCCAGCACTTCAGGGTGATTTGCGAGGCCGAGATAATTGTATGAGCAGAGATTGATCACCGGTCTCGGCTTGCCGCCATAATTAATCACCGTGCGCGCATCTGCAGTCGCGAGGAGCTCGGGCTCATACAATTGAACCGCCCACGCGCCGACGCGCATCCAATTTGTGAAGCTCGCTGGAGCTTGCAGCGGGTCGTCGCTTTCGCCCGCCAGAAAATTACTCAGGCTGAGCTTTGCCGGGTCGTCGTTCATTAAACTGTTAAATCTATCGCTCGCTCGCGTCTCCATAGTCGGCGTCCCCCAGCAAAGTTGATTATTTTATGGTTCACTAAATTCCTTACGAAGTGGTCCGCTGCATCTGTACACCGCGGAGTTCCGTCTCGGGGCAGCTAATGTAGCGGGTGTCCTAATTCAGGACAAGATTTTAGTACAGTGAGGGCCCGCCCGATTTTAGCAAAACCTGTGTCTACAACGAGTTGGCTTGATTACCGGCGCGTCGTGCGAAAGACGTAGTCCCAAAGCGGCGAGCTGATCCCGTATCCGGCGTGATCATCTTTGTAATGATGGCGAAGATGATACTGCTTCAGCCACAACCATATGCCGCGTTTCATTGGGAAATGATGCGTCGCGTAGTGGAGCATATCGTAGCACACGTAGCCGAAGACCAGCCCGGCAAAGACGGCCGGCGTCAGCCGCGCAAAAATTAGAAGGAAGAGTCCGTAAAAAAAGAAAGCGAGCGGCACGCTGATGCTGGGCGGCATCACGAGCCTGCGCGCGTCGCTTGGATAATCATGATGAACGCCGTGGATGACGTAGTGCAGGCGCTTCCCAATTCGCGTCTTCGGTTGGTAATGAAAGATGTACCGGTGAATGAGGTACTCGAGCAGCGTCCACAGTAGAATGCCTAACAAGAAGAGCGCCACCACCGCCACGAGCGATAATTGGCGCTGCCAAATTGATACGTAGAGCATGGCGCCGACTACCGGCAGGTAAAGCACCAATGGCGTTATCGGGTGCACCCGCGAAAAAAATTCCATGAAGTCGCTCTCGAACATTCGGACGGTTTCGTTCTTGTTCGAGACGTAGAGGGGCGGCCTGGAGAACGCCCTTCCTTGGTGTAATGGCTCTGCCATGGCTAAAACCTAATGGGCCGAGCACTGAGATCAAGGTTGTCGGTCTCGCCGTTCGCCATTTCCCGAGTTGCTTGCGGTCGGTCGTTTTGTTTCATCCGTTCAACCCGCGAATAAAGGCTATACCGCCTGTCAAAAATGAACTGCAAAACCAAGCGGCTCCACGACGAGTGATACTTCAAATTGCCGTAAAATTCCGGCGCCATCGCGCGCAGCTTCGGCAAATTGTTCCACGGGATCGACGGCAGATCATGGTGCTCGTTGTGATAGCCCATGTTCAACGCCAAGCGATTGATCGGGCCGTA
>Ga0193729_1001237_pt1 | contig 13105 bp, 12 predicted proteins | sample U1c2metaG_FD_143036 | JGI IMG/M metagenome (GOLD analysis project Ga0193729, IMG submission 143036) | Soil microbial communities from a riparian zone of the East river system, Colorado, United States - U1c2 | ecosystem: Environmental > Terrestrial > Soil > Riparian zone | place: USA: East River... | reverse complement strand
TACCGGATGCCCTTCCAGGCTATCAGGTACCTTCGGAAACTGGCTTAGCATACGCCGAAATCCTGAGTAGTCCGCAGATCAAGGCCTTATATGTGATGGGGGCAAATCCCATGCGTCACGTGTCTGAAGCGTCCATGTCCTCGGACCTTGACTTTCTCATTGTCCAGGACATTCTGCTAACCGAGACAGCTCAATTGGCCGATGTCGTGCTACCCGCTGTAACCTTCGCTGAAAAAGATGGCAGCATGACCAACGTTGACCACCACATCCAGGCTATTCGCAAGGCGTTGCGTCCACTTCCCGGAGCAAAGGCCGACTGGGAAATCCTGACGAGTCTGGCACACCAGATGGGAGCGCAATGGACCTATGCCAGCCCGCGTGATATTTTCCTAGAGATCGCCGATAGAAACCCCTTCTATGCAGGCTTGACCTGGGAAGATCTGGGCCTGCAGGGTGTCCGAACGCAGGAGCAGGAGGTGGCTCATGTCTGATCTTCTCAATAATGCACTCTTTGCTGATATTATCAAGAGCGCAGTGGTCATCTTTGCTCTCTTGACCGCTTTTGCCTACATGACGCTTATCGAGCGGCGTGTGGTTGCCAAGATGCAGGGTCGCGTGGGACCCAACCGTGCAGGCCCGTTCGGTCTCTTTCAGCCAGTGGCCGATGCCTTGAAGATGGCCTTTAAAGAGCAACTTGTACCTGCACAAGCCAAGAAGGCAATCTATTTAGTTGCACCGATCATCTCCGTCATTGTCGCGCTCTCGGCCTTTGCCGTTGTGCCCATAGGCAATAGCTGGAATCCAAAAGCACCGAGTATCTGGGACCCACTGATCGGAGATATCAACGTTGGTCTGCTCTGGATACTTGCTATCTCATCGCTTGCTGTCTATGGCATCGTGCTGGGTGGCTGGGCCTCGGGCAACCGCTATTCCCTGCTAGGTTCCCTGCGTAGCGCCGCTCAGATGGTTTCCTACGAAACCAGCCTGGGACTAGCTCTCAGTGGAACATTGATGTGGGCTGGCACGCTGAGCATGGTAGGCATTATTCACCAGCAGGTCGCCATGGGTATCTGGTTCGTTGCGGCACAGCCCCTGGGTTTCCTGATCTATCTCATCGCTGGCGTTGCCGAAGTCAACCGTGCACCATTTGACCTGCCAGAAGCCGAGCAGGAACTAACAGCTGGCTACCTAACCGAATACAGCGGCCTGCGCTGGAGCCTCTACCAAATGGCGGAATACATCAACATGATTACAGTCAGTTCAGTTGCCGCAACGCTCTTCTTCGGCGGCTGGAGCTTCTTCGGGCTGACCGATAACCTTCCTGGTGTGTCAATCATCATCTACATGGTTAAAGTCGCAATCTTCCTATTCTTCTTTATCTGGCTACGCGCCACCTTACCGCGCATCCGCTACGACCGCCTGATGCGTCTTGGCTGGCAACTGCTATTGCCGCTAGCCGTACTGAACGTGGTCATTACCGCAACATGTGTGGCGCTAAATCTGCCATGGTGGATCTGTGGTCTGGCAGGGCTGGCCGTGGTTGTCGTCCTACTGATTGCTATTCGTCGTAAGAGCTTTACCGAGGGCACACGCTTCGAGGAAAAACGGGCTAAGGGTGGTCTGGTGCTACCATCTTCGGTGCGTCTGGTGAAGTTCGAAAAGGCTATGCCACAGACGGAGGAGCTACAAACGGAACTAGAGATAATGAGCGAAAGCAGGATGTGAAAGCTGTGCAAGTATAAACAGTGTAGAACAATGGGTTAGACAAAGATAAACGGATCTTAGAGGAGGAGCTACGCTCTGCAGAGATCGGGCAGCTTCTCCGGCGCTTTCGTGCTTAACAATAGCATCTTCACGTTTATAGCTAGAATGCTGCCTTCGCCACTCTTGTTGCCTATCTTGCCCAGGACCAAGATGCTGCTAGCTAGGAGACTTATCCAACTTTCGTACTTCTTGTACATACTGCTTAAGCTCATCAAGAAATTTCAAAACTGTTTTTCTACGTTCTGAAATAGCATTGAAATCGTTTTGCTGTCGAAACTCTTCAAAGCGTTTATCTAGTTCATCTAACTTGTGTTGTGTCTCTGGTTGGTTGCGGAGATGAATATTCTCTTTATAATCATGATATAGTTTTAAACCTTCTTCACGTATTTCATTGAATTTTTTAAAAAATTCGTAAGTCATATCATCACAAGTCTTCAATTCTTGTATACCTGATAAAAATTGCAATTCTTGTTTTTTTAGTACACACTTTTTAAGTTCACCAAGATACTCAAGAACCCGTTTGCTAGTGTCTATGCTTGGTAATTTGCCTGACAAATTTTCCGGGACCCTATTCTTGAGATTGTCAAAGTCTTTTTTTAGTTCTTTAAACTCGAGGGAATCCATTTTGTCTTCACAATTACTATATAGCCCTGAACATCTTTCGAACATTGCATTGAAATTATGAGAAAATAATCGGCCTAAATCACTTTCACACTTCTTAGCCACTTTAATAGCTTCTTTCCACCAATCTTCTTTTTTTTCTTTTTTTTCATTAATTACAATTTCTATGATAGACTTTAGCTTTTTATATTTTGAGAATATTTCCTTATCAAAAACGCGAGAAGATTGAAAATCCTCGCCCGATATTCCAAAAAACAATCCATATGCTTGCAATTGTCGTACATTTTTAGGTGCATCAGGATATTTTGAGAATAATCTACATATCGGATCTTCCTGCTGCAAATTTTGTACTTCTTGTACAAACTGATCATACCTACTAAAAACTTCAATAATTTGCTTAGTAGATCCTCTCAATTTGTCCTTGGCCTCGGCTTCGAAAGGGGCAAAGCTTCGATTTAGTTCTTCGAGCTTGGATTGCGTTTCTGGTTGGCCGTAGCTAAGAATGTTTTGGTCACAATCACAATACTTTCCTAATTTTCTCTCAAGAACTACTTCAAACAGTGGTACATGCTCTCTAGCTTTAAAGAAAGCGGTCAAATTGTTTATACACGTTTCAAGTCTTCCAACAATGTTATCCCAGCTTCCTTTATTGTTTTTTGCAGCTTCTAAGCCTGCTCTTAGTTTTCTATATTCTGTTATTATAGTCTCTATTTTCTTAAGGATGGGAGAAAATTCCTCTTGGTTGTCACGATTCAACATTGCAACAGACTTTATCTCTCGTACAATTTTATACATAGTATTGGATTTTGCTAACATTTTACATACTGGGTCTTGTTCACCCAAATTTTTTAGTTCTTGTATACATTTCTTAAGCTTATCAAATTCTGCAATAGTTTTTCTTTTAACATCTATACTTGATAACTCGCCAAAATTTCCTTTATTGATCTCAGAGCCTGCTTGAAGAGTGCTCGTTCCCGATTCTACCTGCTTGCCTTTATTTTTTTCTGGCTTCTCCCTGAGGGTAGCTTTGGACTTCGTTGGCTCATCCCTTCCTGCTCGACTCTCATCCGGGACAGCTGAATCGACCTTTTCAAACGGGCTCTCCTCTGCAATGAGAGCCTTAACGCGCTTATCTACTCTGTGCAACTCGGCTTGTGTCTCTGGTAGACAGTTGCGAAGAAGATCCTTTCGCAAACTCTCATATTGCCTTAGTCCTTCACCAAAAATTCTGACAATAGTATCTTTTATATTTCTTTCGAATTTTTTAAAATTATCTTCATGATTTCTAGCTCTTTCAAGGATTTCTTCCTGAGTTAACTTTGTTCCTTCTTCGTCGCTTTTTTTAGCTCCTACATCTTTTAGCTGTCCACAACTTTTTTTTCTTTCTTTTATATCCTGAAAGTCAGGCCAAGATTTCTCTCGGAGATTATCCTCTGACATTCCAAAATTTTTGCCATATCTGACCATTATGCTCTGTATTGTATCTATATCCAAGTCAAATTTTGATAGTATTGTTCCTATTTCACGCTGTGATGATCTATATCTAATCTCCGTGTGGGATAGCACTCTCCCACCCTCACGCGGCGATGGCTTTGAAGGAGCATCGCTTTGTAATCTCTCTTCACTATTTTCCATACGATATTTTGGCATATATAATATTCCCTTCTTTCATTCAGCATCACTCGTCAGTGCAAAATGGCCCTCCTGCTGAGTATAAAAGATAATCATGATTTGAATTTGGGTATTGTCTTAAACCCATTTTAAATATACCCAATAACATTGGTTTTTTCCACAACATCTACCAGACATCTAAGAGACAACTTTTTGTAGGGGTTACTCTCATGTTTGAAAGGCCCCATTCTTTTTAGCCTACTATGTTTTGTGCAGTTTGCAAAGCTGCTATAATAGACGATAGCGTGTGTTCCGATCTTGCAGCAGGAGAGAGATTCATAGAATGGATAGTGCAGCACCATTCTTCCTCGCAAACGCTACTCGTTTACCATCTTCACCAAGATTGCAAGTTCTGGTGCTGAACAATCTAAGGAGTTTCTGAAATGTCTTTTGACATCATGAAGGGTATGGCAACAACCCTCAAAAATATCGGTAGAAAGCCAACGACCGTCTCTTACCCCGAGGAAGAGCGTGATCTACCTCCACGCTTCCGTGGACGACACGTTCTGCACCGCTACGAAAACGGTATGGAGCGTTGCGTCGGCTGCTACCTTTGTGCTGGTGCCTGTCCCGCCGACGCCATTTATATCGAGGCAGAAGAGAATACCGAAGAGAATCGTGTCTCCCCTGGAGAACGCTATGCCAAGGTCTTCGATGTCAACATGTTGCGTTGCATCTTCTGCGGCTACTGTCAGGCAGCCTGCCCAACTGGAGCGATCACACTAGAGAACAACTACAAATTGGCCTCCTACTATCCAGAGGACTTGGTCTATCACAAAGAACAATTGCTCGAACCCGAGGGACAATCAACTGTTGGTTCCAATACAGTCTGGGCTGAACAGCCACCCGCAGAGGCCGAGCAACCGATACCGCAAGCATCGCAGGCATTTGATGGCTCACAAGCTAGTGCTGCAGCAGTCGGCCTAGGCACTTGTCATGTCGAACGTCCTATGCTGCTGGTTAACGATGAGCAGGATGAGGACAGACGGAAACTTTGAGGTATACCCATAGGAAAAAAGTAAGGGGGTGCCATCATGTCCACCCTTAGCAAGGTAAAGGGTGGACATCACGTCCACCCTTTAGAAAGGTAAGATACACATGGAAGGGTCAGAAGAATATCAACCAGGAAGACCTGAGATTATCCCCATTGAGCAGGACACCATTCTATTTTATGGTAAGCCGCTTATCGTTGTCCGGTTACCTGACGAGCGTCCGGCTGTGGTTGTCCGCTCCCTTTGTGATAACATGCAACTCGATCGAAGGGGGCAATTTCGTCGTATTCAACGAACAGAGGCTATTGCTGATGACCTCATACCGAATGTATCTATAACGACAGAAAGCGGCCCTCAAAAAGGATACGTGCTTGTATTGCGATCTGTTGCATACTGGTTAGCTACTATTGACGCAAAAAGGGTTCGTGAAGAGATTCGTCCTGATGTGATCCGATACCAGAAAGAGGCGGTCGACGCCCTCTATATATGGGCTCAAACACCACGTGCTTTACCTAGTCCTAGAACTGATCTCATACCAGCGGAGTCACCAGCTAAACCAGTTCCACCACAACTAGACGCGCCACAAGATGATTGGATTGTCTACCACCAACAAATGCTCCAATGGCATCAATGGCGGCAAGACATGCAATCCTGGAAAGCACAAACTGATACCAAATTAGAGCAAGTAGAGCAGAGGCAGGATGATATGGAGGTGAGGATGGAAAGCATGGAAGCTATTACCGATCTGATACCAGAGATCTTAGAGCGATTAGGCCCAGAGACTTTGACACCACAACATCAGCATCAGCATCAGGTTCAGACACTTGCCAAACAGCTCCATCAGGCTACAGATAAGCCCTACCCCACTATCTATGATGGTCTACGCACAGCATTTCAGAAACCTCGTTACCAAGATATTTTAGAGGATGAATGGCCTCAGGTAGAGCAGTGGTTTAAGGTACAGATAGAACGAGCTAGGAAAGCAAAGTAAGCAATAAAGGAGGTATTTATGACACCTGAATGGTTGTCGTTTATTGTGCTGGCAGCTGCTAGCACTGCTACTGCTATTGGCGTTATCGCCTTCAAGAATGCAGTGCACAGCGCCTTGAGCCTAATCCTCACATTGTTGTTCTTGGCTCTGTTCTACCTACAACTGCAAGCAATGTTTATTTCTATCGTACAGATTCTGATCTACGCTGGTGCAATCATGGTTCTCTTCCTTTTCGTCGTTACGATGCTGGTACCAGAACAGAATGAAGAGGAACAACGCGATCGCATAGCATGGCAGAAGGTCGTTGGAAGCCTATTGGGTCTGGTCCTGGTAGGCACATTGAGCTATTTGCTGTTCAAGGGAGCCTCCTCTACAAATCTACCAAAAGCCAGCACGGCAGAAAGCCTATCAAACGTCGTGAATCACCAAGGCAACGTTGAAGCATTTGGACAGGCACTCTTCCACGGCTACCTGTTCCCGTTCGAAGTTACCAGTCTATTGATCGTCATTGCTATCCTGGGGGCGCTGGTCTTTGGCAGGAGAGCATGAGTAGTCTAGCACCCTCTTGACAAGGCTTCGCAGTATGTATATACTTATGTATATACAACGTCATACTACCGTGCTTAATGAGGAGGTTCCATATGCAAGTAGTAAAACTACGCAAAGTAGGCAATTCAACAATCGTTACGCTCCCACCATCAGTGGTAGAAGCATTGCATCTACGTGAAAATGACGAGGTTGCTGTTGAAGTTGCCGGAGATCGTATTATGCTTGCTCGTGCGACCACTGATTTCCAAGATGCGTGGAATACATATCAAGAAATTGAACCACGCTATCGCAACGCAAATCGTAAGTTGTCGGAGTAGATCTGATGATTCGTTTTTTACCTGAAAATATCGTCATAGCCATTCATGACGATCAGATTCGTTTGTACGGAGGCTCATATGGAGTACGCGATGCCTCCGCTTTGGATTCTGCTCTTCACATGCCACAAGCACAATTTGGTGGGGAGTTTCTACATCCGACTATCCTTCACATGGCTGCTGCATACGGATTTCACTTGAGTCAAAATCATCCCTTTCTTGATGGGAACAAGCGTACAGCAGGTATGGCCATGTTTACCTTTCTGCGACTCAACGGTTTGGAGCCAATTGCCACAGAAATCGAGTATTATGATACTATGATGGCTGTTGCAAGCGGACAGATGAGCAAGGAACAGCTTGCGGATTGGTTACAAACGGTTACAAGCGATCCTCTGCCAAAACTTGATTGAGTAGGGCACAGGCAGATCAACGCGATTTATCGCCATGGGTAGGGGCCCGATTTATCGCGCCCGCCGTTCCCCTGCGGATTGGTTACAAACGGTTACAAGCGATCCTCTGCCAAAACTTGAGTAGGGCAGAGGCAGATCAACGCGATTTATACCCATGAAGGGCACAGGTCGCCAAGGGTAGGGGCTGCAATTCACATGTCACCTTTAGGGTGATTGCGCCCACGGTACCCTGCGGGGTTATAATAAAACAGGAGGAAATTATGGCTTCTGTGCCATTATCAGCATATTTAATAATGAGTGCCGTCCTCTTCACCATCGGAGCAACTGGAGTACTCATCCGGCGTAACCCGCTCATTATCTTTATGTCAATTGAGCTAATGCTCAATGCCGTCAATCTATCGTTTGTGGCTTTATCTCATTTTCTCGATTCAGCGGATGGACAAATGTTTGTCTTTATTGTCCTGACAGTCGCTGCCGCCGAGGTCGTTGTGGGCTTGGCGCTAATTGTCTCCATCTTCCGCTCGCGCCGCAATATCGATGTTGACGAGATGAACATATTGCGAGGATAAACTATGGCTAATCTCAGCCTATGGGTATTGCTATTCCCATTGCTAGGCTTCATCATCCTGGGCTTATCAGGCAGGTTTATACAACGCTCTGCGGTCCTGGCAGTGGCTTGGGGTGCCTGTGGCCTCGCCTTTCTTTTTGCCGTCATCAATTTTTTCTCGATGCTAGGCACTCCGGTATCGGGACGCATCAGCGATCAGGTTACTTTCAACTGGCTAACCTCTGGTATTGGTAATGGTCCGTCGCTCACTATCAGCTTCGGCCAGTACCTCGATCCATTGTCAATCACGATGTTGCTGGTAGTCACGGGCGTGGGTCTACTGATCCACATCTATTCAGCAGGCTATATGGAAGAAGATCCAGGATTTTGGCGCTTTTTCGCTTACCTGAACTTCTTTATTTTCGCTATGGTCTTGCTGGTGAGCGCTGATAACTTCCTGTTCTTACTAGTTGGTTGGGCACTGGTTGGTCTGGCCTCGTTCCTATTGATCGGCTTCTGGTACCAGCGACGCTCCGCAGTTGCCGCCGCTCAGAAGGCTTTCGTAATCAATGTGATCGGCGACCTCGGCCTGATGCTGGCAATTTTCCTGATCTTTGTCAATTTTCAGTCACTAAACTTCTCAGATGTGCTTAAAACTCCAATTGGCATCGGTACTGGCACGATCACTGCTATCTGCCTGCTACTCTTCGTAGCCTGTGCTGCAAAATCGGCACAGTTACCGCTCTACATGTGGCTACCGGACGCTATGGAAGGCCCAACTCCGGTAAGCGCATTAATCCATGCTGCAACGATGGTGACCGCAGGCGTCTATCTGGTTGCTCGCACCCATGTATTGTTTGACTTGGCACCAGTGGCATTGAACGTTGTAGCCGGAATCGGTGGCGCAACAGCACTTTTTGCTGCCAGCATTGCACTGTTCCAGCTCGATATCAAGCGCGTACTGGCCTATTCAACTATTAGCCAGTTGGGTTATATGTTCATGGCTGAGGGCGTACAAGGGTATAGCGCTGGTATCTTCCATCTCGTCACACATGCTTTCTTCAAAGCGCTGCTCTTCCTAGGAGCTGGTGCAGTAATCCATGCTCTGGAAGGTGAGCAGGATATACGCAAAATGGGAGGCTTGTGGAGTCGCATGCGCATCACTGCCTGGACGTTCTTAATTGCGACACTGGCAATCAGCGGCATTCCTCCACTGGCAGGTTTCTGGAGTAAAGATGACATTCTTAGCACACTACTAGCCCAGGCGACCAAGACAGGCAATCCCGGTCTCTACGTGTTGTGGGGTGTAGGTCTGCTGACAGCTGGCCTGACCGCCTTCTACATGTTCCGACTCTTCTTTGGTATCTTCAGTGGGCACTATCGCGCTCAACCAGTTGCGGTAGAACACGAGGACGAGGAAGAAGCTGCAGGTCCTCATCATGCAGGCGGTGTCTACTACTATTATATTGAAGAAGTGCCACCTGTGATGTCTATCCCGCTTATCATCCTAGCAGTTCTCTCAGTGATTGGTGGCTTCCTTGGCTCGTTGAGCTTGGTAGGTCTTGCGAAATGGGCTCCATTGCCAGATTTCCTGAATGCTGTGTCTTTCCAGGGAGCACCAGTGCCAGAAGCCAGCCGAGCTATAATGTGGATCTCAACGGATCTGAGCGTCTTGTTGGCTTTGCTGGGTTTTGCCCTTGCATGGCTGCGTTACCGTAAGGGCTTCTACTACAAAGAGAGTCACAACCCGCTCTACCGCTTTGCCCTCAACAAGTACTATGTGGACGAGGCACTCTCGTTTGTGCTGATCAAGCCAATTCTAGGACTTGGTCGTGTGGTTGGCAATTCCTTTCTAGAAAGTAGCGTGCTTGATAGTGGCAGTCGTGGTATTGCTGGGCTCTTCCGTGGCATCAGTAAGGGTGTACGCAAAGTACAGACAGGCTATACACGCAATTATGCCCTGGGCATTCTGTTAGGTGTCGTTCTGATCGTTGTTTACTACGCGGTGAGGGGGTAGGAGTCATGGGGGATGCGGCGGGCGCGATAAATCGGGCCCCTACCCTTGGCGACCTGTGCCCTTCATAGGTATAAATCGCGTTCAAGAGGCACATAGAAGTCATGGGGGTACGGCGGGCGCGATAAATCGGGCCCCTACCCTTGGCGATAAATCGCGTTCAAGAGGTACATAGAAGTCATGTTTTTACTATCGTTTATAATTTTGTTCCCTACCGTGGGAGGAATTGCACTTCTGTTCTTCCCAAAGGATCGTCTTAATGCGATCCGCTGGACGGCACTGGGCATCGCCGCAATTGAACTGGTTCTGGCCTTCGCAGTTGCGCTGATCTACCTGGAATCAGCCGCTAGTGTTCTCATCAACTCGCCCTTACAGGAAAACCTGCCTTGGATTCCATCTCTCGGCATTAACTATAGCCTCAGCGTGGATGGTATCAGCCTGCTACTGGTAGTACTAACGGCCCTGCTGACCGTTGTGTGTATCGCTGCCTCGTTCCGCATTGAGAAAAAGGCCAAGAACTATATGGCCTTCATGCTCCTGCTGGAAAGTGGTATCCTGGGCGTCTTCCTATCCACTAACCTCTTCCTGTTCTATATCTTCTGGGAAGTGATGTTGATCCCAGCCTATTTCCTGCTGGGAAGCTGGGGAGGCGAGCGTCGTATCTATGCAGCTTTTAAGTTCGTACTCTATACCGCAGTCGGCAGTTTTTTGATGCTGGCCAGTATCATTGCTCTAGGCTATTTCCATCAGAGAGGTGGCAGCTGTGGCTATACTCTTGATCTCAATACGCTGCTCAACACCGACTCTGGCTGTTCCATTCCGAATAACATACAGATCTGGCTCTTCTTGGGATTTGCTGCGGCTTTTGCAGTAAAGGTGCCCTTTGTGCCATTCCATAGCTGGCTGCCAGATGCCTATAGTGAAGCACCAGCTCCAGTTACGGCGATGCTGGCAGGTGCGATGTCCAAGACGGGTGCCTATGGCTTCCTACGCCTCTGCATTCCGCTCTTCCCCTATGCAGCTCAAAAGCTTGCCCCATTCTTCAGTATTCTGGCAATCGTCGGCATTCTCTACTGTGCAGTACTAGCTTTGGTGCAGACAGACCTGAAACGCCTGCTCGGTTACTCCAGCATTAGCCACCTAGGCGTAATCATGCTGGGCCTATTCGCGTTCTCAACCCAGAGTATTGAAGGCTCAGTGCTACAAATGGTCAACCATGGCATCACGATTGCTGCACTCTTCCTGCTCGTTGGCTTCCTAGAGGAACGAACTGGGACCCGCCGCCTGGGCAACTTTGGTGGTCTAGCCGCCCGCCTTCCCTTACTGGCAACGGTGATGGCAATTGCAGCCCTCTCATCGCTCGGTCTGCCAGGTTTGAATAGCTTTGCAGGCGAGTTTTTAACGCTGATTGGGGTTTTCCGCACTACTCCTGTCTTCAGCATTCTGGCCACGGCGGTGGTGATACCGGCCGCATGGTACATGCTGCGTTTCTTCCAGGAGAGTATGCAGGGACCCAAGCAGAAAGAAGGTCCAGTTGGCATAATGCTACGCAAAGGCACGCTGATGGATCTCAGCTTTAGCGAGTTCTGGCTCCTTGCACCATTGCTGCTATTAATCTTTTACATCGGTATCCAGCCTGGACCATTAGTCTGGGTACTGCAACAGAGCATACCTAATGCCATGCATGCCCTTGGCAGCACATTTGTACCGTGAAATTGCCATGGCTAGTGTGAAGTAGAAGCAGAAGAAATATGATATAATAGGTTCATGGGGGAGGTCGAGTGTGGTGGGCTCTCTCCTTTTCCTGAAAAAGAGGTATAATTGGATTCATCATCAGAAGAGCAACCGGAAGCTCAAAATGGCCGGAAACGGTCAAAGAAGAAAGCGCGAAAGGAGATAGTGCCCAAGCAAGACGCACACCCCTTCGATAACTTTGTCAAAGCACTCTTCAGCATGGATGGTGCACAGATCATCCCAGAGCTGATAGAAGGGGCTCAGATCACGAGTGCTGAGAATGTGGAACTTGATCGCAGCAAACTCAAGGCCGATCTAGTCTACAGAGGGCCCTATGGGCTCTACAAGCGCCAAAATGCTGTTTATGATCTCGAAGTTCAGGCTGGTCATGATCCTGATCTGATCTATCGGTTGTTATTATATCTTGCAGCACTTTACGAACGGTATCGATGTCTCATCATCTGTGTGATCATCTACCTATTTCGATGCAGTGTAGTCAAGTCGCCTCACATCATGCGATGCGATGAGGATGGAGAGGAAATTCTCACAGTCAAGTTCCGAGTGATCTGTCTGTGGGAAATGGACCCAGAGCCGATTGTCACTCGGCATCTGTTACCATTGTATGCTTTTTTACCAGCCATGAAGGAACCCAGCGTCGAGCTGTTGATAGAGGCACTCAAAGAGATGGCCCACACGTACACGCAACCGCAGCTGGCATACCGTTTCACATGGTTCCATCTTATGTTGCGCAGAACGGACACAATACCTGAGCAAGACAAGCAAACTGTAAAGGAGGCACTCAAGACCATGTTCGCATATGAAGAAATCATCCAGGATGATCCTGTAATCCAGAACCTGCTAGCCCAGAGGGAACTCGAGGGCGAAGCTCGGGGCGAAGCTCGAGGTGAAATCAAAGGAATAAGAGAATCGATCCTGAGCATCCTGAGCATTCGTTTTTCGCCTACTTTGGCAGCTAAAGCACAACCAGCAGTCATGTCTATGCAGGAGTATGAAGATCTCAAGCGGCTTCATCGGCAATTGCTCAAGGCAGACGATGAAAAATCAGCTCTCCTGGTGCTCGATCTGCCCGATGAGCAGTCTGCCATAGAGTCATGAATCACATCCACCGTTCTCGTAGGAAGAAAGGAGAGCGACCTTTTCCCTAGAAATTTAGGAGGGAAAGAAACGTCGCATATTTGATGACATTTACCTATCAAGTCACACCTGCAGACTGGCTGGGAATCGCACCGCTGGTAGTACTGGTCATTATAGCCCTGGTGGTCTTGCTTGTTGACCTAGCACTGCCACACGCAGGAGAGAAGTCGAAGCACACTGGCCCTGCTAATTTTACTGTGTTGCCCATTCTGAGCTTTGTGGGCATCCTCGGGGCCATTGCCACGACTATCATCCTGTTCCTGGTTAATCACCCACAGCAGGTATTTAATTCTATGGTTGGAGCCGATTCCGGCACACTCTACGCCTACCTGATCATACTCAG
>Ga0193729_1001236_pt1 | contig 13107 bp, 13 predicted proteins | sample U1c2metaG_FD_143036 | JGI IMG/M metagenome (GOLD analysis project Ga0193729, IMG submission 143036) | Soil microbial communities from a riparian zone of the East river system, Colorado, United States - U1c2 | ecosystem: Environmental > Terrestrial > Soil > Riparian zone | place: USA: East River... | reverse complement strand
ACTCTTTCAGGCACAAGAGGCCATCGCGCTGTGCAAACAGGGCGAATCGATTGCATCGCGGGCTTTTTTACTCTATGGGTACGCGGTACTGATGCGTATCTGTCTGTCGCGGAGAGATTACGGTGCAGCATGCTCTGCTCTCCAAGAGGTTGAACGCATTGGCATGAGTATGAACCAGCCGACCTCTCTCCATGTACGCTCTATATTCACTACGGTCGATCAAGTCAGGCTCTGGCTAGCCTGTGGGGAACTGGACCGTGCCTTGCGCTGGGCCGAGCGGCTAGGAGTAGAAGAGCGGCATGGCACTCCGTTCGCGAGCGAACGGGAAGAGGTGGCATACGTCCGTGTCCTCTTAGCAACGGCCCGCCAAGGTCTTGCTCTGGAGCGATTGGAGTCTGTACTGGTCAGAGCGACCACAGCTCAGCGCTGGGGACATGTCATTGAGGTTCGGCTCTTGCAGGCACTGGCTCACCATATGCATCAGGAAGAGACGCTGGCGCTCTCTGCTGTCTCTGAGGCAGTCCGTCTGGCCGAGCCGGAGGGCTACATTTGCAGTTTCGTGGACGAGGGTGCCCTGATGGCTGCTCTGCTGTCTCGGCTACGCGAAGAGCAATGCAAAGCCGGGCCAACTCCTTATCTAGACACCTTGCTCGCCGCCTTTCCCCGGCGGGGTGCCACGCATGAGCCTCAGCCCAAGCGGGTTACAGCACAGGCTCGCACATCTGAGTGGAAGTGTAATTCTGGCGACTCGTATGAACCTCAGCCTAAGCGGGTTACGGAGCCTATGATAGCCCAGCTGCTAGACCCCTTGAGTGAGCGAGAACTAGAGGTCCTCTGGTTACTGGCATGTGGTGCATCCAATCAGGAGATTGGGCGAAAGCTGATGATTGCCGTCGATACTGTCAAGCGCCATGTTAGCCAAATTTTCTCTAAATTGGGAGTGAAGAACCGACTACAAGCAGTGAGGCGGGCGCGACTACTCGGCCTGCTGGCTGAGGAGCAATGAACGCCTCGCCTCTCATGATGTCACTCGCCTTCACCTAGGAAGCCTCGCAAGGAGGACAGCGATAGCGTCCTCCGCCCGCTTCAGCGGGCCGCATATAGCTGTAGGGACCCGATTTATCGCGTCCGTGCTTCTTGTGCTCGTTGGGAGTATAATTCGCTACCTTTTGGAAACAGGATAGGGCAGGCATATGGTTAGAACGCAATCTAGATCCAAACATATCAATTGTGTAAGAGTCGTGTTCATAATACTATGGATAATCTCTACCTTCTTGCTCAGTTGCTTGACAGTATACGCAGATAGTACGCCAGGAGGCAATGTTGCCGATCCAGTTGTGCGTGCGGCTGATGTAGCAGGGCCTGCGGTAGTGCGTATTATCACCACTATCAAAGGCCACCTCACTGTTCATTTTCCCCCTACCACTCAGGTAACTTTTCCACAACTAGATAATGGAAGCTATTCACTGCAAATATCGGGAACGGGCAGCTTTATTACATCCCATGGTGATATTCTTGCCTCTGACCATGTTGTTAATCCGCCAAAAGATAAGACGCTGGACGAGATGCTTTATGATGCTGCGGCACAGGACATCGCAAACTACATTAATCAGAACGCCAAACAGGGTTCCTCCCAGGTGACAAGGGATGATGTTATCCAGCAACTCAGCAATGGTCAGCCATCATCTACAACATCATATGATGCGGCAACTAGCGTTGTTTATCTGAGTACCAGCTACACAGGTCCCCTGGCTGTACCTGATCTGAAGAGCTTGCCCACAGGAATAACCTGGCAGGTTGACCAGATCAAAAAGGAGTCACCGGATCAGCAGGATCTGGCAATTGTACATGTGCCAATGCAGGATGCGCCGAGTGTGCAATTAGCTGACTCCTCAAAGATCCAGGGTCAGGGTGACTTCACTGTGATTGGTTTTCCAGGCAACGTTGACGTGAGTCAGCAACCAAATGATTTTCTGACAGCGTCAGTAAATATGATTTCTGCCAGTTCAAAACAGACGAACGCGACAGCTACACCGCTCTCTCAGGTAGGCGGCAATGCAGACAATGGCAATGGCAATGGCGGCGGTCTCGCACTAGATAGTCAAGGGAATATCATTGGTATCATCTCTTCGCTAGACAGTTCAGGTAGCAGCAGTTTCTTGCAGGAGAACAACAATCAACGTGCTATGCTCAGTAGCGTTAACTTGGATACTACGCCGGGACAGTTCCAGCAACTCTGGAGCCAAGCGTTCCAGGATTATGTCTCAACTGCTCCCTCTCACTGGCAAAAAGCGCAGGGCGACTTCAATCAACTTCAAGCGAACTATCCTAACTTTAAAGCGGCACAACCCTACCTGAATTATGCCCAGCAGCAAGTACAGAGTGAATTGGCAACTCCTATGTCGACAGTGCAGCCCGCTACTCCAACTGCGCAGACGCATCAATCTGGTCGTACAAGGCCTAGACTCGCGCCATCATCTTTTCCCAGTGCACAGGTGCTGACAGTTACTGCAATCGTCCTACTGCTAGGTCTGGTAGTTCTGCTCTTCACAGTTATCGCTGGACGTGCTAAAAAGGGCAATCTGGCAAAGATGGTTGAACGAAGGGCAGATGCAGCGAATGTGGCAGTGCCTATTGGGGAAGGAAGAAGCGATGGTGACTCGCCGCAGCCGAGTTTGTCAGGAGGATCATCCGCACAGAGCACTCTAGTACTGAAGATCTGGCCCTGTGGGCATATGAATCGCCCAGGTGCACGCTTCTGTAGTATCTGTGGTGAAGCTGTACCTGACGACTCCTGATGGTTCATATCTGAAAGGGGGTAACCAAATCAGCAACTGGGTAATTCCCATGTTTGCCTTTACCTGTAACTTTACCGACGCTGGTAAAGTTATCCCCTGCGAAAAGCCAAGGAAGAGGCGTAGACACTAACTTCATGGATAATTCTCAGGATTGTCGGTGGCTAGCCCTTCAGTAGATGCAAATCCAGCAAGCTTCTTATCAGCACAAACAAAGATTGGAGGTGATATTTGATTTGCTAAGGCTTCTCTACGCCTACTGAGCGCACAAGCTAATTGCACGGCATCATAGGCACGGAGTTGATGGGTACGACACAAATTTCCTGCATCTGTATATATGGTCTCAGTAACAGGTTCTCTGCTATAGATATTGTTACAGTCTGTCCTGAATCTATTGATAATCTTATCGCGTCTAGTTGTTTCTATGTTCTGCTCGCGAGCCTTACGACAAATGGCAGCAATAACCTCTACCAAAGCAGCTTGCGAGATGAAGAGATCATGATTTTGTTCTGGGTCGCAAAGATCCGAGACCCAAAAGTGTCCTCGTTCAGGAAAGTAACGCTTAACAATGGCTGATGTGTCAAGGAAGTAGATTCCCATCAATATGGGCCTCTATCTTCAATGACCATTTCGGATACAGGTTTTCCTCCTGCTAGTTCCTGGACGAGTTGTTCGTGCTCTTCTCTTTCCTCTTGAGTCCAAGCTCGTCGCGTGGGAACATTGAGAAGTTTCCCTTCATGATATTGTTTTTCTATAAATTCGTGTACTGTTAGCGTGCGAGGCTGACTCGCAAAAGTCATTTGTTTCTGCTCTTTGAGATCTTCTAACAGATGTGCTGCTATGAGATTCTGGGTATCATCGGGCAACTGCTGTGCATGAAGCTCCACAGTATTGATTGCAGATCTTAGCTGGTCGTTCATAGTATTTGCACCTTTCCTTCTCGAATTGATCGATTCTATGTTCTATTCTACAATATAAAGGGCAAGAAATCAATGACTAGGCGTCAAATCATCAAATGAAAAATTGGACCTCAAGCCTACCTCAAGCCCTACTTCTCTGACAGGTCAAGACTTCTACGAACCGTTTTATGCCCCCATAATATTATAGCCAGCATCAACGAACAAGATTTCGCCTGTGATGGCACGTGCGAGATTACTGCTGAGGAAGAGAGCTGCATCCCCGACTTCGCTCTGCTCAATATTGCGACGCAGCGGTGCAATGCTAGCTGACTGCTCGCGGAAGCCTGTGAAGCCCGAGATGCCACGTGCGGCCAGTGTGTTGAGCGGGCCTGCGGATATAGCATTAACGCGGATATTGTGCTCACCCAGTTCATAAGCGAGGTAGCGCACAGAGCACTCCAGACCGGCCTTTGCTACCGCCATGACATTGTATTTGGGCATTACGTGCTCGCTTGCCATATAAGTGAGGGCCAAGACGCTGCCACCCTTAGCTTGCATCAAGGGCTTAGCACGTCTAGCCATAGCGATGAGTGAGTAGGTGCTGATGTCGAGTGCAGTGTGGAAACCGGTTCGAGTCGTCTCCAGGAAGGGATTCTCCAGTTCGCTGGCAGGAGCAAAGGCGACACAGTGGATGAGGCTGTCGAGTTCTCCGCCGAAGATCTCATCGGTTTTGGCGAATGCAGTATCGAGTTGGGTGTCATCCTGGACATCGCAAGGGATAACCTCCGTGCCAGGGATTTTCTCCGCCAGATCGCGTACATATTTCTCCATGCGTTCCTGATAGGTCAGGACGAGTCGAGCACCTTCACCTGCCAGGGCTTGGGCAATGGCCCAGGCGATCGAACGATGGTTGGCAACACCAAAGATAAGGGCTTTTTTGCCTTCTAATAAGGGCATAAAGTACCTCCGTATGAAAATAGACTTGTACTAGCGCTCGATGGGATAGCCACGATTTATCCACCCATGCATACCATTGGCAAGATTGTACACTTTGCGTAGGCCGAGCAACAAAGCAATTTCGGAGGCAACGGCACTGCGCTGACCGCCAGCGCAGACAAAAATCACATCCTCGTCCGCTGGCAGGTTGAGATCTTTGAGTGCCGAGCCGAATGCATAAATGCCGTCAATCGTTACTAGGCGAGCTTCAGCAATATGGCCACGGTCCCATTCTTCCGGCCTGCGTACGTCAATGATATGGGCACCTGTTTCTATCATGCCCTTAGCATCGTCAGTCCCTATAGTAGTATAGGGTAATACTTCATCATCAAACTCTTGTGCCATGATTTTGTTCTCCACTATTGTATTGTTCTAGCCAGAGCCTGCCTAACAGCGTGGGGGTCAGTGTATACTCATCTCCGACGAAAGACATGGTCAGGAGTCCTTGCTCCTCCATTTCTCTGAAATCGTCGGTGATGAGAAAATAATCGTGTATCATGCGTGCTACATCACTTTCTGGCAGCTGTTTCCAGATTTGCAGGGCACGCAGAACGGCAGCGTACTTGGGACTGCTATCGTCGACGACTCGCATCGGTACCTCGTTTTATCCGCATTCTGCTGTATGATCACTTTCTTAGCCATAGTTTAGCAAATCCGTTACTAGAGGACAAGCCCCCACGGATGGGGTCAATGGTTGTGATGGAAAAATGAGTCAGCATGTCAAAACAAGAAAGATGGAGGTCTCTATCTGCTGAGGGTGGGGGCCTTGAGAGGCCCCGCATTTATATGTGGGGAGTCGTCACTCTCCCGCTTCCATAGTCGCTTCGAGAATCTCTTTATCGGTTGGCTTGTGTGGCGCAGCAGTATGGCGGAGATCGCTAGGGGCTAGGGGATTGATCAAACCAATCAGCAGGCGGATAATGCCTGTGAGAATCAAGATAGCCCCAAAGCCAATCAGTAGCCCTTCAGGAGAATATGCGCCCATCCGCAAGAGAAGACCGAAAGCGATTGCAATCAGCCCGACTCCGACTAGCACGAGCCCGCTCCAGGTAAACTTGTTCCATTTTCTCGAAATGGCTTGGTCCAGCATCTCTGTTTGCACAACGATATTTTCTTTTGGATCTGTCATGATCAATACCTCTTTCCTCTTTATCAACTAATTGCAGTGCGCTTCCATATACACTATTAGAATTTAAAGATCATGGTTGGGGTCTTTGTCAAGCATTTGTGTCATTGGTCATTCGAGGATGTGCCTAGATGGATGCGTATTCCTGATTCAAGAGGGTGTTAATCGTCTCAAGTAACCTATCTAGCTCAAACGGTTTCTCTATGAGGACGATATTGCGTGGTGCAATTTCCTCACTAGGATTGGTGGCACTCATTAGAATGGTGGGAATAACTTTGCTTTCGTTTATTGTGTGTATGCGGTCATATAACTCAATGCCAGTGATATCGGGAAGGCGATAATCTAAAATAAGTAGATTCATCTTGCACTGCTGGAGTACTTGCAAAGCATCATGGCCATTTTGTGCAAGAACTGTACAATAAGGTGTTTCCTGTGAAATTGCCAAGGTCAGTACTTCACCAGTAGACTCGTCATCTTCGACCACAAGAATCATGGGAGGTTGAGTCTCTGTCAGGTTATATTTCATAGCCTCACGTCTATCAGTTGCTATATGCTAGTACATTTCCAAGATTTCTTATCAGTCTCCAAGGGTATTTTAACATGATTTTCAGTCCGTGTACAGTGGTAATCACAGTTCTCTGAAAGTGGCCCGTATTCATGCAAGAATTGCCGATCCCAGGGCGGCCCCAATGAAGAGCTGGGAGAAGAGACCACAGCGGCACACTGGCGAGGTGCTAGGTGCCCCAATCCTAAAAAGGCTCACCCTTGATGTCCAGGGAGTGAGCCTGCCCGCTATGTAAGGACAAAGATGCCACGCGGGTGTTTCCGCTGGCGGGATGTGACCTGAAACTGCTTGGCTCATTGGACCAGTGTCGTGTAAATTACAAGACGTAGCGAGGTCTGATGTTGCTGAGGAATCCATTGTCCGGCGCAGGTGATCAGGTTCAGAAAGGTACCGGATGAATTCCCAAAAATTTGGGTGGTGGGAGCATTGTTTGGGGGATAGGATGCAACTTTGGTTACCTGAAAATGTAGTGCATGCCCGTTCGTATCCTCAACCGTGACCATATCACCCACGCTCAGTTCGTGGAGCCGCCAGAATACAGCTGGCACCGCACCGGGGCGATCCAAGTGCCCGTCAATGACTGCACTGCCATGTTGACCAGGAATAGGGCCTGCTTGGTACCAGCCAACCCCTTCCCATTGATTGCGCGTGGGAGTACCCAATGTGCCATCCGACTCTACATGTACGGGCTCGACTGGTGCGTCCACAGCTATTTTAGGAATGAGCAGATGCGCATTGGCAGCCATGTTCAGTGGAGGCGTAGGCGTTGCCTCTGGACTTGGATGCGCCTTGTTCAAATGGGTAGGTGATGGCGTGGGTGGAGAAACCAGAGATCTCCCCCATAAATAACCACTGATCCCAACACTCACTACCAGGAATAGGATCACTAACGCTACTACATACCAACGGCGCTGTTTGAATTGCATTGAATTTCCTCCCCACATACAATCCCTAATATATTTATCATCTAATTCAAATTGATTATAAGGATAGGCACCAAATATGTTTCATCTTTGATGGAACATAGAACTATAGACAAACTTGCAAGCAGCTATGGTCTAAGAGTAAAAGTGCGGTTCATGCTCTCCCCGCTATACAAGGAGCGGTGAACCGCGTTATCGGCGAAGTTTCAATCCTCTTTCAATTCCGACCGGGCTGCGTTACAGACACGGAGACCGTCATAAAAGGCCGACTCGCCGATTACCACCTATCCTTTGTAGCTCGGATCGCTGCCAGTATTTGGCATGGCTGGGATAGGGGCGGTGGTCGATCCTTTCCCAGGATTGGGACTGGTACTGCTAGTTGGGTTATTGTTGCCGCTGCTTGTACTCTGCTGGCCGTCGCATCCGCAAGAATTGTCTACACTCTCCTGAGCAGAGACGTCTACACTCCGCCGTACAGAAACATGTATGCTCTGCTGATCGCTTTCGCTGTAGGCATTGCTTGCTTGGTCATTACTGCTATCACAATTGCTATTACAACTGCCATTATCGAGGTTACTGTTGTCGTCGAGGCTACTGCACTCGCTATCGCAAGGACTGCTGTCGTTATTAGAAGACAACGCATGATTAGAAGACGACGTAGACCCGATATTGTCATGAATAACTGCCTTGTGATGTGCCTTATCAGTATTACCCCGAACATTCACTGAGGCGGAGTTCGTGAGCACGTGGCTCGCATCGCGAGTGATTGTCCCTGTAATAGTGACAGCTGGTAATGTAGCACCAGGACCCACGGGATAGCTCCCCCTATAAGTCCCAGTAACTAGGGATGGGCTAACCTTAGAACGTACTTTAATAGCCCAGTGGTCCCCATTTGCACTGATGTTGCTCAGACCCCTCGGGATACTATCTGTGAACGTAATAGGCGTTCTTCTACTGATTGTGCCAGCGTGTGCTGCATTGCGGATGGTCAGCGTATAAGTCACTGTCCGCTGGTCTATATGAGACGAGATCTTTATGGACACAGCGGGACCGTAACCAACATGTTTGGAGGTCGCAGCTGTCGCGCTCGCGTTCATCAGAGATAACTGTAGGCTGGCAATGGCAACTACGAGGCTTCCAAGGACCAAACCCGTTAGCAAGAAAGTACGCATAAGCGAGGACGGCCGAGACGAGAAGAGCTTGAACATATTCCTCACCCACTTCGTTTGATACTGCATACAAAAATCCTTCTTCCACTACACCCATTAACGAGTACTGTGATGAAATGCGTGATACAAATATAAAAAAGGACAATAGCTTGTATAATCAGTTATCATATTTGTATCATGCAAATTCTAGATTAATTATACATAATCCTATGATTATAGTCAAATAATGGCAACACAAGTACTACTATTATTACATTTATATACATTAAAATTACTAAGCCGTTTTTGCTGGTCTTCGCTACAAAATCTTTCCAAATGTCACTAATATGTCACTTTTTGTTATGCTTTTGCTATTGCCAAAAGCCTTTTTTTGGTTTATACTTACAATATGAGGCTAACAGAGTGCTATCCCTTGTCAGGGGTTCGCTGGCAATCTGTTTGGTTCCATTGGTGAAGTAAGCAAAAGGAGATATCTATTATGTACAATCCGTTGAACCGAAATATGTTCAGGCGAAATAGCAGGGTGAATGAGGTCGGAGAACAGCCCCGTCAAAGGGATAGAACTGTGAACCGACTATTTAACCCCCTGAGAGCGGCTTTGCGTGGGCAGGACAATCGAAGGCAAGATGGAGGTGATGCGCCTCCATCTTGTCAGGAGGTTGTGCAAGGTCACAATCAAGGGCAAGGTGGAGGAAGCGGTACTGATGCGCCTCCAACTTATGAACAGGTTATGCAAAGCGACCGAGAGCAAAGGCAACGAACTGCAGAAGGGTTTATGCGACGTGTAGTCGAGTATGGTGCGCTAAGTCAGATCTCGGCAGCAGACGCACGAATGTTTCGTAGCAGGCTATACCACCCCGATGGAAAGTTGCATCTAGACCGAGCATTTCTGCTTGCTAGCTGGGAGCAGCAATATTATAATAGACCAGATTTCCAGGTCAAGCCATCGAAAGATCACTTCCTAGAGTTCTTCAAGCACTCCCTTAAAAGGCTAAATGAAGAACAGAAAGAAGCGAAAGAGAAAAAAGTGGAGAAGGTTGATCCTGAAGCTTGTGAAGAGGCTTATGATGATGGTTTTCAGGCAGCAAAAGGTGTGCATGCTGATGATTCCTATTTGGAGAGTAAAATTCAAGAAAAAGTGAATATGGTTAATCCTGACACTTTAGAGTTGTTAGATGGCGGGTGGGGGAGTCTTTGGTGACTGGGATTGAGCGTCATTTTGAGGACTCCTATTGCCAGACCTTGATGTTGCTGTAGGCAACCTCCGTAGAGGGAGCTGATGGCAGACCGCCACGTGCTAGGACACCGATCATCCCCTGGGTGTAGGGTGGGCTGCTGGTGTCCGTTTGCTGGCTCCCTATTGGTTGCTGATTGATGTAAAAGGTAAATGTATTCTGCTTTGCCACAACAGCAAGTGTGTTCGGCTGACCAACGTGATATGCAGGTGACGGGGGATCCAATGGAGAGCCAGCCAGGGCTGTACAATGGCCAGTCTTATCACATTTCTGGAATACGTAGCGACCGCTGGCATAAACTTCAAAAAAGTAGTATTGATGCTGATCGTTGTTGCCACGGAAGATAATACCACCACTGCTATATTTAGGTGCATTTTTTATGAAAATCATCTGTATCTCATAGGTAAAGTCAGTATAATTGGTAGCCGTAGCAAAGCAAGTGGTAAAAAGATTTGGTGCTGCTAATGCATGGTAGCTACCGTTAGTAAACTGGCAACTGCCCTGAGAATTTACCTGCCATTGAGCTGCCTGAGTGTTACTGCTCAACGGATCGTTCATCACTAATGTGCTTGCATCGGAAACATAAGGGTTTGTGTTGGCTACAGCAGTTGCCGTTGCATTGGCTGCATCGGCTGTCGCAGTTGCATTAAGAGATGCCGCTGCAGTAGCGGTAAGGCTCACTTGCTCCTGGGATGGCCCATTGTCGTTTAGTCCGTGCACTGTGCTAGGAGGCGTCGGTTGGCTGTTAGACCAGTAGATGAGCCCTGCCCCGCCGCCGATAATGAGAATCGCCATTATCACAAAGAAAATGATCATACCTGTAGGTGTTCCTTGCCTGCGGTATCTCTGCAGATCATCTGCAAAATTTCTCCCTAACTGTCCCTGAGCAGACTGTTGATTGGTCATTGGTCTCAATTGAGTTCCGTTCGGCGAGAAATCAGATGTGTACTCTGACTGTGATTGAGTTGGCTGCTGACGATTCTGTGATAAGGATGGTTGTAAATTGTTCATCATGGTTGCTGGTCCCATTGGGGATGAGATTGAACTCTGGCCAGACTGCGGGAATTGCTTAGCAGAGAAAGAACGGATGCCCGAGAGCGAGTTAGATTGCTGGGAGAGCGCATGCGGACTAGATTGAGAGACTTCTTCGGCAGAAGGCCAGGAGGGGATTCTGGATTGAGAAAAGTTCTGGGAAGGGAAAGGTGACAATGCTCTTTCTTGTACAGGTTTCTGTTGTGGTATGAAGGGTGTAATATCTTGGGAGAACGATCCGGGTGAGAGGGGCCGTATCCCTGACTGTGATATATTATGTATGGGAGGATTGGTCTCAGTGGATTTTGCACGCATCTGGGTATCTACCTCTGAGAAGGGCATGGCATTGCCGAGCTGATCAATTGGTCTTCTGATAGCCTCTGGTCTGTTATGGTCAGCTTGAGGTGCCAGATGGGTCGGATTAGCCTGCCGGGTCTGGTCGTTGAGTGATGAAGGGTTCATCGATGTGCCTCCATGCGCAGTGATCATATTTGGCTGGGTCGATTGAAATACTGCAGACGAAAGTGGCTCAAAAGGATGCCGAGCAACTTCTCTGGTAGGGCTTTTTTCTTCGGCAAGTGCTGGCGGGAAAATTGCTGATATCTGTTGAGAAGAAGGGCTAGTTGCGCGAGACCTGTATGGCTCACTCAGGAATGGTGGTGGCACAAGAGCCTCATCCAGGCGTATGGGTTTATCGGCTAGACAAGCACGCTCTAATGCTATCGCAAAGTCCCGTACAGTGGGGAAACGCTGATCAGGGTCTTTCGCCAGGGCTGTCATGATAACATCTTCAATCTCGGGTGAGAGAGAGGGAATCTTCTCGCGTAGAGATGAGGGCGCGGTCAGCATATGTTGACTGGCAATTTCAAAAAAAGTTCCTTGAAAAGGACAACTACCAGTTAGCCATTCATAAGCGATAACGCCAAGAGCATACTGGTCACTGGCCGGACGTGGTCTACCCTGCAATTGTTCTGGGGCCATGTATGCAGCTGTTCCTGCGGTCTCCATTGATGTACGCGAATTCGAACTTTGCATCAAGGCGAAGCCAAAATCGCTCAGCAATACCTCGCTTTTGGGGCCTAGCAACATGTTTTCAGGCTTCACATCGCGATGGATCAACTTTTTATCATGCGCATATTGTAAGGCCGCTGCAGCCTGCTTTATATATGGGAAAAGTGGCGTTGCTGGTAGCCGCTGACCATTCAAGAAACGCTGTCGAAATGTTCCTTTGGGGGCATAGTCCATTACCAGGAAAGGAACATTATCCTGGACCCCAAAATCCAGTACACGAATGATATAGGGATGGACTAAATGAGCAATAGTGCGTGCCTCGTTCAGGAAATTTTGCACATTACTTTCTATTAGCCTGAGTTGGAGCACTTTGATCGCAGCCTGAGTATGTAAGTGAATGTGCTCACTCAGGTATACATCAGCGAAGCCTCCCTGTCCCAACAGCTGAAGCAAGCGATAATTACCGAGTTGTTTTCCTATGCGATCATCCATAAAAAACCCTTTCTGGGGTCCCATCCCGTTGAGGGGATAGCAGGAAAGAAAGGCTACCCGCAGGCAGAATTTTCCTGTTAGCATATTCCCCTTGTGGGGGAAAGTAGAGAAGTGCGGTCGCTACCTTTGTTATTGATTAGCGACGAATTAGGCGCTAATCAATAATCTATCCTTCCCTATTTTTGGTACTTAAAGGCTACTATGTTATTTTGTCTGTGTCGAAGTCTATATTTAGAGAAGGAGTTTCGTCAAGGGTGGGACTGAAATTTGTCCCTTTTTTACCCTAGCAAAAATGTCTGCAATTGGGTATCCTTAAGAGGGATGAATTTTACGTTTTAGGAAAAGTCCTTATGGTATTGTATGGTACTATTTGACAATCAAATTAGAACCATAAGCTTGAGGGCTTAAGAGCCGAGTTGACAGCCATGCGGTTCTACCGTACACTTCACTTATGCTCTTAATAACGAGGAATTTCTTTCATTTACTGCCAGTCAGGTGAGGGAAGCCAGCAATCATGCATTGTTCTAGTTGTGACTGCCCATTACCAGATACAATAATGCGCTGTACTCACTGTGGTGAGGAGGTGATCTTGCCTACTATAACACCCCCTGAAGTTGAGGTGGTGAAGGACAAGGACCATGCCATTGCCACCAAATCACGTTTTCTATGGAGTCGTTCTGCTTTCTGTAGGATGCTACTCTTTTTTCTCTCTGCTATCTACAAATTTGCCTCTCAGGCAACTGTCAACCGCACATGGTTGCAACCTCGGCACGATCTGACTCCTCTCTCAATCCCATTGACGGAAGATGGTTTGGATAGTGTTCGGCTTGAAGATGAGGTGGAGGTGCATCCTGATCGGCAAAT
>Ga0193729_1001235_pt1 | contig 13107 bp, 11 predicted proteins | sample U1c2metaG_FD_143036 | JGI IMG/M metagenome (GOLD analysis project Ga0193729, IMG submission 143036) | Soil microbial communities from a riparian zone of the East river system, Colorado, United States - U1c2 | ecosystem: Environmental > Terrestrial > Soil > Riparian zone | place: USA: East River... | reverse complement strand
CTTTCGGTTCTCTTTTCTGATGACCAGTTTCAGGCCGGACCAAACATCGTCCACAGCACAGACCTTGATGTCAACAAGTCCGAGCGGGAGCGCCACCTCTCTTATGGTGTCTTCGGTGATGTCGGTCCGGACTTTCGATGATTTCTTGGGCCATGATACCCAAATCATCCCGTCCGGCCTCATTCTTTTCAGACTTGTGCGAAGTGCTTGGGACAGGTCCTCTTTTTTCGTCGAAAATATATGCACTTTGTCGGTATGGATCGTGATTTGCGGCGCTACCTGCACCCCCGCGGGAAGGGGGGCCACGAGTTGCAGGTAATTTCCAGGGGCATTCAACAGGAAAATTCGGCTGCCGTCTTTAATTCCGAGTTTCCTCGCGAGCGGTGTTCCAGAGTAACCGGCCATTTTTCTGGCTCCTTTGAAAGCCTAATAAGGATGGAGCGGCAGGGATGTGAGCGACATGGATGGGCAAGCCGAGAGGCTGAATGATTGTCTAATCACGAGTCAACAAGCTCAACCCCGAAAGCTTTCGGGGCAAGGCTGCGCTGCCGGACAAAACTCGTCCGGGGGCCGGTTGGTCCACTCGCCAAGAATTTCGGAGCTGTATCGCATGATCAGACACTTAAAGTATGTTCAGTGTTGGACGCCCAATGCGTGTTAAGAATCGGGAAACTCCACTCAGTCTGCAGCATCAATGAATAGTCCGCTAGTTTTAAGCGTGGCAAAGAAGCCGGACGTGGGATTTGTCGCATGCATAGAGGGCGGTGTGTTAGAGGCGCAGACTCTTCTACTCTTTGATAGCATTCGACTCTACACGGGGCGTTTCAGGGACTGTTCACTTTACGCCCTCTCGCCAAGGGCCGGACATACGATTTCCAGACATGCCAGGAGAAGACTCAACGATCTAGGAGCGCACTATACCGACACACTTCTTAACACAGAATGTCCCGAGTACGGACCTGCCAATCGGGTGATAGCAGCCGCCTACATCGAGGATTCACGCCGACACGATACACTGGTAATTCTCGACAGCGACACGCTTTTCCTGAGGGAGCCCTGCGAATTTATCCTCCCACCCCAGATTGATGTGGCAGTGCGGCCAGTGGATGTCAAAGGCGCGTCTACCGGCGGTCCTAAGGATTCATTCGATACTTATTGGCGGAATCTCTGTCGCTCCTGTGGCGTAGATTATGACGAGATCCCTTGGAGCGAGTCCTTTGTCGATCGTCAGCGAATCAAGGCAAATTACAACGGCGGTCTGGTGGTGGTCCGAGGCGGGCTCGGAATCATGCGCCGCTGCGCCGACTTCTTCTTCGGGTCCATTCGACAAGGACTCCGGCCACACTCTGAGAGTAATTCCTTCCGGACCGGTGCGGGTTGGGTCGAACCCGCAGCGGGCAAGCTGTGGGGATCTAGTCAGGCAGCTCTATCCTTGGCGATCTGGAGCACCAGCCGAAGGGTTCGGGAGCTGCCGCCGACCTACAACTATCCGTTACACCTGCACGATCAAATTGATCCGGTTTTCGCCCGGTCCATTTCCCCACACCTCCTGCATGTGCACTACCATTGGCTGTTTGCGGAGGACACGCTTCCTGCTAATCCCATCTTCCTTCCCTCAGGGCCTTTGTCGGTTGGTCAGCGTGATTGGCTGCGCTCGGCGACTACCGGTCGAGCTCTCGTCGCACAAGTTCCGACTAGCGAAACATCTACGCGCTGCTAGGAGATTGGTTTGCCTGGGCTTGCCTCGTAGGGCTTGCAGATGTGGTGATCTTGGGAATAAGATCTCGCCAGCAACTGCATTTTCTTACCAGTCTTGATAGTCTGGTTTGGCGAATCCTTTAGCCTTCGTTGTCCGTCCTGCGTACTAGCAACCGTTACTCTTGAGGGATAAGGAAGACGTAACTCATGCCTCCTTCGCTTTTCTGCTGAACTACCCGTAAAGGGGAGAGCGAGGCGTGTTTTAGCTCCGCGACCAAACGAAGTCCCACTTCTTTCGGCGCAACTAGCGCATCGACCGCACCGCGATTCCATTCTGCGGCGGCCTCTTCGGGTCTTATGAAGTGCGGTTTTTGCAAATACAGCAGCATTCCCTGATCCTCTCCTGTGCGTATCGAAATCACTTCATAGCGCCACCGGTGCGCGTCGGACTCGTTACGAACGGCGCGGGCAAAGGATACGAGCGAATCGCGATGATGGAGATATCCGGTAACTACCTTTGAAAATGTGTAGGTGCTTGTGAACAGGGTCGCAAAAAGCAATGAGAGCGCGCTCCATTGCATAATCCGCTTCATGTATCTCTCGTCACGAAAGCTTTGAGCGAGCTGCGCGGCGAGAAGCAATGAGAGCGCTGGGATAACCGGGAAGATTCGGTCCACACGTTTTGAAGGTACCAGCGACATGACAATTAATCCGCCCAAACTCCAGCACATCAGCCAGAACATATCGGGTGATATTCGACGAACTACATTCCCAACCTTGAAACTTTTCTCACGAGCGCTCTGCACCGCGATGAGGATCATGAGGATGCTCCACGGCGCAAATTTCTGGAGTAGATGGGGAAAATAAAAATAGACTGGTTGTGCTCGGTGCACGGTTCCACTGAAGCGGCCGAGGAATTCGCGGACAACGACTTGATGCCAAAACCCGTGCACAAACAAAATGCCGCCGACTACCCATAACAAAAAACCCACGATCGAAGCTGCCCAAGGCCACCAACCACACCACGCACGCCCGATGTTTTCTTTCCGCGCGCGCCACTCAAAGAGCAAGATGCCAGGAAGTAGAAATGCATAAACCGTTGGGCCTTTGATCCACAAAGCTGCACTCAACAATAGGAACATCGACAGTTGATCACGTGCGGTCCATGGCTCCTTTTTCCGGATCTTTTGCCAAATCAGTAACCCAGCCAGAAAAATGACGAGAGCCAACGGCATGTCCGTGCGCACCAGGGTCGCGAGGCGCGCGCTGAGCAGATTCAATCCGAACGCGCTGAATCCCACCACGCCGGCTGTCGTTCCATAAGCCGACGTCGCCGACCGCAGCAAGATGAGTAATATTGCGACGGCGCTGACAAACGATGGAAGCCGCCACGAAATATCCCACGCCCGCGTCAAAGCGAAGAATGCCGCTGAGGTCCAGCCAACGAGCGGTGGCTTTTGGGCGACGTGCTCTTGTGGAGTCCGCTGGTAGAACCAGTGACCTTCCTTGACTATCTCGAATGATGTGAACGCCTGTTGCGCTTGATCGTAGTCATCCAGCTCCCACGGCAAATTCGTCAGGAGAAACACGACGATCGTGATGCTGCCGAAGATCCAAGGCGCGTATCGGTTTTCAATAAGATTTCGTGTCCACGACGGATTCATAGATTCGAAGGGAAACTTACTCGCAGAATGGGCGATGGGTCAGAGGGCACGGACGACCACGAAGTCAGGGGATATTAACAGGTTATCCGACGCTTGTTTGTTAATATGGCCTCGGATAGGTTGAATCAAGGTAATTTTAGCCGGAACAGTAGTCGAGACACCATTATGTGTGGAATTGCAGGCTTCACCTCGCTGCACGGCGCCGCTCCCGATGCGGAAGAGGTAGTTCGACGCATGACCCGGCCGCTGACCCCGCGTGGGCCCGATGGCGAAGGATTTCATTTAGGGGAAGGTATCGCGATGGGGAGTCGCCGGCTGAGTATCATTGACCTACTTGGCGGTGGCCAACCGATGGCAAGTAGCGACGGTCGCTACAAAATTGTCTATAACGGCGAGGTTTATAATTACCTGGAACTGCGCGCCGACCTGGAACGTCGCGAATGTGTCCTTCGGACTCGCTCGGACACCGAAGTAATTTTGCAACAATACGCCCGAGATGGTGTAAACGCATTGAAGGAGTTTAACGGGATGTTTGCCTTCGCGATCTGGGATCGGGATGAAAGGCGGCTGTTCCTGGCGCGCGATCGGATGGGTATCAAACCGCTTTACTACTGCCTGCGCGGTGGCGAGCTGATTTTCGCCTCCGAATTGAAGGCAATACTCGAGCATCCTCGTGTGGATCGGCGGCTCAATCTCCTGTCTGTCAGCAAATATTTTACTTACGGATACATTCCAGCTCCCGATACGATCTTCGAAGACATTCATAAACTCGAACCTGGTTCCTACCTGGTCTTCGACCGCGACGGTTTGCAAAAGACCACGTATTGGGACATTCCCTTGGATGATAATCCATTAAGTGAGCGCAACGCGGACGAGTGGGCTGAAGATTTGCTCGTCATACTGCGGGATTCGGTCGCCAAGCACATGCGGAGTGACGTTCCCGTCGGCGTGTTTTTGTCGGGCGGTGTTGATTCCAGTGTCGTTACCGCGCTGGCGGCGCAGGAATCGCCCAGCCCATTACACAGCTTTTCTGTCGGGTTCGATCAACCGAGCTATGACGAATCCGTGTATGCCAAACGCGTTGCTTCCGTCTTTGGAACTAAGCACCATGAGGAAATTGTAACGTTGGGTCAGGCCGCGGATCTCTTTCCCCGAGTAATGCAGTTACTCGACGAACCGCTAGCGGATGCCTCGGTCGTTCCCACTTATGTGCTCAGCAAATTGGCGGCCCAACATGTCAAAGTAGTGTTAGGTGGCGACGGCGGTGATGAGTTGTTCGCTGGCTATCCATCTTTTCAAGCACATAAGGTTGTTCAGAAGCTTTCGTTTCTGCCTATTAGCTGGCGCGATTTCCTCGGTCGACTGGTCCGGCACCTTCCGGTTTCTCATCGTTACACGAGCATAGAGTTCCTAATGCAGCAGTTTCTCAAGGGCCTGGGGTTATCGCCGGAAATCCGATTTATGCTTTGGATGGGATTTTACGGTATTGCGGAAAAGAAACGGTTGTTTTCCACCGATCTTCAACATCGCCTTCTGCGAGATGATGCCTTCGAAGATATCTCGCGTCACATCCGCCGCAGCGGACTAAAAGGAGATTTCCAGCGGCTTCTGTATCTCTGTATGAAGCTCTATTTGCCGGACGATATTCTCACGAAGGTGGATCGCGCAAGCATGGCCCATTCATTGGAGGTGCGAGTCCCATATCTCGATCGAGATGTTGTGGATTACGCGTGCCGAATTCAGCCGGACTATAAACTCAAGGGATTGACTACTAAGCATGTGCTTAAGCGTGCGGCAACAGCACTCTTGCCATCCGATATCATCAATCGACGCAAGGCTGGTTTCATGATGCCCGTCGCGACGTGGCTGATCCACATGAAGGACACAATTGAGGAGCTATGCTCGGCCGCCGCGATTCGCGATACAGGTCTATTCGACCCAGCCTTTGTCCGGCAAATACTCGATGAGCATTTTCAGCAGCGTCGCGACCACCGTAAGCATCTCTACCCTCTTCTATGCTTCATGGCGTGGCATCGTGAGTACGCTAGCTAGGAGCCGCAGGCCCGTTTTTCTCCACCTCGCATTCCTAGTTGCTGTTCTCTGGTCTTATGGTGACATGTTCTTGCCACAAAGCGTCCACAATATTAGGACTGAATCGGAATAAGGATAACGACAGCTATTTCCCCCAATCGTGGCAAACTCTAAACCTGTCCAGCCAGAGCGCCGGCCCCTTTTGATTGTCCGCCTCTGGCGCAGCCTGCCGGTTATCTTGCGTGCGATCATCGTGGGAGAGCTTGTGGTATCAATCGGAGGCGTCCCGCCAGAGCTGGCCATTGTTGCAAATCTGCGCACGTCCCCTCACCTGCCCTGGCTTCTGGTCGTGACGGCGATCTGGCTCTGGTTGTTTGGTGGTACCTGGGCGGTCGAGGATGGCCGACGCGCACTGCCGAAATGCGGCGGCGCGATCTGCGGGGTGGTCCGGTACCTGGCAGAGTGTGGATTTGGGCACTTATCGCCGGTGCGCTCGGGATTTTGAGCACGCTGGGACTAGCAGCTACGATCGCGAGGCTCGCGAACGTTCCGCACGAAGCTTTCAAGGCTCCCGTAAACTTTTCCGCTTACCCGCGCGTGACAGTCATCGCCGCCCTGTTGGCAATCAGCGCGACTGCCGGCGTAGTGGAGGAAGCTGGCTTTCGCGGCTTCATGTTGTCTCCGATCCAGCGGCGTCATGGCTGGACCACCGCGATACTGATTACAGGATTGATGTTCTTCTTCGATCATCACCTCAGCCACGCTTATGCGACATTCGCCTTCGCACCGTTTTTCTTAGCGATCAGCGCTGTACACGGGTTGCTCGTGCGCTTCAGTGGTTCGATCCGTCCTTCAATTTTCCTGCACGGCCTCGCCGATTTTCTTCTTATCCCCATTCTTTACGGTTTGGTCGGCTCATTTTCGGTGACGCCCGTGTGGATAACCGGTTTTGACGCGAATTTTGCGTTCTGCGTCGCCCTGATGCTTGTCTTTGGCGTCGCCGCCGCAGTTTCGTTCGTCCGCCTCGCCAGCGTCGCCCTCCGCGAACCGAATGCCCTCGGTCGGGACGCCTAACCTAGCTTTAATTAACCGTTATCGTCACGGCCAGGGAGGGAATGCCGTTGGCCACTACCACGAGGGAACTGGTTCCGGTCTCCATTCCCGCGGGGACATCGAAGTTGGTGGAAACGATGGCAGTGCCGGTGGCAACAGCCATGGTGCTATGGCCGTGCGTCTTGGCGTAGAAAACGTGACCGCTAGATTGATTCGTGATCCGCACCAAGGGGTAGTTCGTCGCGGTTTCTAACTCGTCACCAAACGCGGCCGCTTGCGACAAGCCATTGAACTGTCTGCCGAAGATTTGGTAGGTGGAGCCGCGCACGACGGTCGCTGGATAAGTTGTGATGGTCGGGGCCCACGAAGGCGAATATGTGGTGTTGGATGGGGTGTAGAGGCTGGCGTTGCCGTTTGCGACGAGCACCTGACCAGTGGGCAGCACGATCAATGCACCTGCGGCAATTAGGGTGGGCGTGAAGTTTACGCCATCGAACTCATAAAGTCTTCCCGAGTTGCCCTCCACCAGCACGTTACCGTTAGGCAGCAGCGCAGCAAAGGAATCGCCCGCGTTATCGCCGTTGGGAAAGTCGGGGCCGGGAGTCCAGATGCCGGGATCGGTGGGAATTACCGGCGGGGTATAAATAGCGGTGTGTCCGGGGCCAGCGGTCGAGTAGGAGCCGGTGGCAAAGACTGTACCGTTGGGACGGAGAATAGCGGGGCCGATCTCCCCTGGCGGGAAATAACAATACTGGCCGTGGTCTCCATAAGGCAGGCAGCCGAATGGGGAAGGTGAATGCAAGTCCACAATTGTGCTGCCGGCGCTCACCCACGACTGGTTCTTAAAGGCGCTCGCCCCGGCATAGATAAACTTCTCGGAGTGCGGAGCGGAGTGCACGTCGCAGGTCAAGACCGTCCCGTCGGGCAGAAGAGTCCAGCCTTCTTCGGCGTTGAAATCCATCTTGCCCGCGGGGCCTGAAAGACCCGAACCTAGCGTCGTCCAGGTAAGCGTGGCCGGATCTAACACTGCCACGCGCATATCAAGCTTGTTTCCAACCAAAAACTTGCCATCCGGCATCACGGCAGACGGTGAGTCTCCGATAAAATTCCAGCCCGTCGGGGGCTGCAGCGAGGTCCATGTATTTGCTACCGGATCGTAAATCGCACCCAGGTTCGTGAGCGTAAAGCTGCCGAAATTGTATTCGCCGCCAATAATCACCACCCGGCCGTCGGCCAGGACGGACGAAGCAAAATCGTCGGGCGAGTATCCGGAGGGAAGGCTGGCGAGCTGTGACCAGGTTCCGTTAAGGTAGCTTCCAGAGCTGTCGGGTGTTAGTTTCGACCAGGTGGCCGAGTTGTTGCCTTGGAACATCACCGTGCCATCGGTCAATAGAAAAGGCAGATAGGCGCCATTCGGAGGCTGGTGAACGAGAGTCTGAATCGTCTGGCCGGGCGAGACGCCGGTGAACGCGAGCAGAACTACGGTTACGGCAAGAGATAATTTCGTTAGCATAATAGACACCTTTCCTTGGTCTTTTCTTTTTGACGAGTGGCACAGAGACAAAACATGACTCTCGGGCGTGAAACATCGCAACTGTCGGCGAATTCACGTCATCGAGGGATCGAGATTGTTCCTCCAGCAATCGCATGTCAATACAAAAATTAGGCAATCTCAGATGTCCGGGCAGCTTTAGGGCGCTCGGAAAATGCGGCCCTTTTCACTTGATGAATCCCGCTCCACCTCGATATGTTTCCCTCGCTGGCGAGGGCATTCGGGTCTGTATCTAGTCTTTCTTTTCCTCAGTAAAAGCCACGGCGCCGGTGCCCAAGTCGTAATAAGCGCCTAACACGGTAATCGCTCCAGCCTCGACTTCCTTCTTAAGGACGGGTTCAGAAGAGCGCAAGCTCCGCACCACATTGTCAGTATTCGCTTTGACAGTGGCTTCCACGTCGGCGCCGCGAGTGGCCTCCACTGCGGGCTGTATGGCGGCGACGATCGAATTGATGTGCGCCGGCGCTTCAGCTTTCGAGTCGAGAGTTTCCTTGGCAGCCTGAACCGCGCCGCAGCGCTGGTGGCCCAGAACGACGATGAGCTTGGCGCCCAAGTGGTCGACTGCATACTCGATGCTGCCAAGGACATGATCGTCGAGGACGTTGCCCGCGACGCGGATGACGAATAAATCGCCCAGACCTTGATCGAAGAGCACCTCCGGCGAGGTGCGGGAATCGGCGCATCCAAGGACAATTGCGAACGGTCGTTGGCCGGTCGCCAGTTCCGCTCGGCGCTTTGGATTCTGGTGCGGATGCTGGAGCTTGCCCGCAATAAAGCGCTGGTTGCCAGCCTTGAGGCGCGCGAGAGCGTCTGCCGGTGCAACGTTCGCCGGTTGTTCCGGGTACTCGGGGGTTTCGGTAAATGCAGATTGGCCGGCAAGGAGGACGCTAGCAATGAGCAGCGATCGTACGAAGTATTGTTTGTTCATTGGTGTATCAGTTAGTGTGGTTTTACAATAGTGATGTTAATAGCATTGCGTGGAGATAGTCTAATGAGAATGGAGCGAGCTGGGAAGCCGCGACATCGATTGCATAACCCGAGGGGCGAGGGTGAGAGAACGGGAGCGCACGAGTCAACAAGATGCTTGAACCCAGCTATTTTGCAAAAGTAGCTATCGGTCAGCCGCCGGTGGCGGGAGCGCGACGTCGCTTTCTCTCAACACTCAACTGTCAACCCTCAACTTTCTTAGTAAAACGGCCAGCGCGCCTGCTCGTGAATGGAGCGAGCGGGGACGCCGCGACATAGATCACAGGACCCGAGGGACGAGGGTAAGAGAGCGGGAAGCGAACGCATCAATGCTCCCGCTCGCGAAAGCTTTCGGAGTTCGGAGTTAGTACACTCGCGAAGACTTTCGGAGCTTCAAGCGCTTGTTAGACACCGCGCTTGCTCCGCAACTTGCGCTCAAGCCTATCGAGGGGGGAGAAGATGATGCACGCCAGTTCGGTGTGCTTTCCAAAGAAGAGCCCGGGGATCGCCATCACTTCGCAACCGGGCGCCGCGCGCACGCCAGCTACTACCAACGAGACACCGAGGAAGGTAACTGCTGCGAGCTGACCCTTTCCGCGGCCAAGGATCGGTAACCCGGAAGCGCCAGCAACATACAGCGCGACGAGCAACCCCATCGCCACGACGGCCCCGAGGCACGGGCCAAAGCCGATGATTCGTCGCGATACAACGATATGGATTAGGCTGTAGGCGCCAATCAACCCAAGCACCAGCAAGAACGACCCTACGGCAAGTCGCATCGGGACTCGGAGGTAAACAGGCGCCACGTAAACCATCAGCGCGACGCCGAGCAGGATGCGGAGCGCACGCCCCACCGGCGGGGCTTGGCTAGGTTGTTGAAGCAACGCCTGAGAATCGAGGGAGCTTCTAGTCACCTTTGTATAGCTGTGGGTCAGCCACCGGTGGCGGGAGCGCAACGTCGCTTTCTCTCAACACTCAATTATCAACCCTTAGCTTTCTTAGTAAAACGGCCAGCGGCTGGCTCCATAGCCGGTTAGGTCCTTCTTGAGATTTGCTCTTCACCCGCGCGTCGGAGCAAGACGACCCCAAAAAGGAAAGGCATGATGAATGGGACAGCCGGGATTCCGACAACAAAGCCGGGATTGGTGTACCATGGCGCAGAGAGCGCTCTCGGGTCCGAATACTGCAGACCTCTGATCACGAGGAACAGCAACGCGACCCCGTTCACGATCATGAATGCGCGAGTTGCCCTGCGCCCCAGCCATTGGACTCGGCCGAGGGAAGCCGCAAACGCTACCGTTGCGAGATAGGTCAGAAAGGCCGCAACAAAAAGTAGAAGATCCAGCATGTCGCGCAGCGAGACGATCGCCGCAGGCATCTCTCCAGCATGTTCTTTCCCGAAGAATGCTGCGAACGCGAAAATATTCCAGATGAGATACAGCGGGCCACTGAGCATGATCGCCGCGAAGCCGAGGGTCGCATAAAAGCGTTCACCGGCTTCGCTGAGTGCTTCTCTGAGCACCACGAATCCACTCGCTATCGCGGTAGCCATAACAATGAGGACAAGATACCGCATCTGGTTCTCTGCCGCGTTTGCCTGCCAGGGCGCGCCCAGGCCGACCCAGAGAAGCGCAACGATCGCAAATGGTGTTACAAGGAGTGTCCCTGCCGGGCCGAGCAATCGCCGACCCTGCGCATCGGCTCTGATCGCCCTGGCACCCAGGGTCCACGCCGCAATCGCGATCGCCGCAAAGTACGCTACTCCGACGGCCTGGTAGACTCCTGGGACGCGAAAGGCGCGCACGCCGACGACAACGAAACTAAGAAACGGGACGATGCAGAGAAAGACGTAGCTCACCCGGCGGACGGTATTCATTGGAGTGTTCGATGATAAAGTCACCTGGTGGCTAGTTGGATGATCCTTTGTTTTGCTCATGATGTTCTCGTAATTGCTTCGAAGCCACATCCCTTGCTCTCCCCAATCTGCGGGCGGCTTCGGACTTGTTTTCCTTCCAGTGATACTCCGGGTCCATGGCGACTTGTGTCCAAACCAGATGTCCCGACTGACGCCAGTTGTCGAGCAGAATACCTTGTTCGAACGGTTGGCCAGTGGCCGTAACTACGATAACGTTATGCTCGCCCATAGTATTGGCGAAAGACTCAGCCCAGTGGAGCTCGAGCGTTTGCAGCTTCAGCGCATCCAATCGAACGAGAAGCTCCGTTGCCCACTGAAAACAGAGTCCCCCTTTTCTCGCTCCCACATTGACGAGCAAGTTCTGAAGGCCGGGCAACCACACCACACGCCACTTGCGGGCCAGTTCTAGTCCGGTCATGTATGCGGTATAGGCGACCCGCCGAGCGTCATCCGGGCTGACAGTGGGGGAGAGTGCCGCGATTCGCGTTCTCAAAGCAGCGTCATTAGCAGACCCCGCAACGAACAGTTCTCCGCGTCGGCGTCCACTCTCCCAGGGTGGGGAAAGCGCGAGTACCAGCAGCGGCACCACCGCGAACATACTGACCGCCAAAGGGAGAGAGCGATGGGAAAACATTTTAAGACCCAGCTGCGCGTGAGCGTATGCGAGTGACACGGCGCTTATGCCGATTAGTGCGCTCGATTCCGTAAGGCTGGTTCGCATACATCTAACGAGACCCAAGATGAGCTACGGCGACTGAGAGGGCGGGTGGATTGCACAAAAAGGAGGTTAGCTACTCTGCGCGTGGAACACAAGGCCAGTCGCCGTTAGCTCCATCGCCTGGTTAGGTGTGCGCGTGGTGGTCCGAGTATCTCTCTGCGAAGCGTGAGAGACCACAAGTGCTCATCTCGGATAAGACTGCGAACACCGAGCCGAAAACCGAGACGCGAACCGCTACTCCACTGTGCGTAGCTACTCGCCAAGTGTCGAGCGGCGACAGCACTGCTCTGGGCGACGCTCGCTACGAATCGAACGTTTGGTGGCATTACTGATCATTTAATCCCTTTCCGCTGAGAATTTGCTGCATACATTTTTCAACCCTTGACTCCCGAGTCTTGGATTGTTTGGGTGCAGAAAAATAAAGATTGTATGCTCTTTGCCGTCCTGGCGTCAATGCATCAAAAGCAGTTTTCAAGGCAGGGATTTCATCTAATTTATCTTGAAGTTCTTCAGGGATAGGTTCTGGATTCTTTTTAAAATTCACTTTCAAACCGGCTTTTTCCGCTTCAATGGCTTCATAAATATGGGCTTTCAAGATGGGCTCCGTCTCAACTATTTCTCGAACATTGGTGAACGGAATCCGGCGTGCCGCCTGCGTATTCTCCCCAGGTTTTTTTAGCATACCATTGGCATCATTTAACAAGGCACCTTTGCAAAACAAAAGCGCACAGAATTCTTTAAATCCCTGTATTATAACTATGTTACTTTTCTGAAACGTGTAACAAGGTTTACCCCACTTCAATTCTTCGGTCAGCCCACAGTCAAGAATGATCATTCTCAATTTCTCGAATTCTTCCTGCCACTTTTTGGCTTTTCTTAAATATCCATCAACCTTAGGATTCATTCTATTTATTTATTGATACTCTGAAATAAAGTGAGCTTATATCTGCTTACAATTTCTTTTTCTTCTTTTGGCGTTTATGATGGGTTTGTAAATCTGTTTATCGGCGAAAGCGCGCCATTTACTCTGGCCTAAGGAGACACAAGATCAGCGACCGCGCCCGAAAGCGCGCGTGGCCGCAAGGTAGATGAATTAACTATACGAAAGCTACGCATCGGAGCGGGGCGCGGTTCACTGCATGGCCTGGTTAGATGATTTTCGTGATCTTCAATCAAGACACGGCGGGTAGCTCCACGTCATTCGCGGAGTGCTGTCGGCTCCTGAATCCTCCAGCCCATGATCAAGAGCCAAAGCATGAAAATGATCTCCCCAAAGGTTCCGATAAAGATCGACTCGGGCGTCCCAGCCAGAGGTAAACTGCAGTTCCCCCTGCCGCCCCTTCGTCGTTCCACCAGACCACGTACCGGACGGTCACGAAGACACCTGACTAAGCGCAGTCATGGCTGCCAGCGAGTCCATATAGTCCCGCCATTGCACGATCTTTCGGCCCTCGATGGTAACGACCGAGATGAACCGGTTGTCGTATGAGGAGCCGGTCGCGACAGTCTT
>Ga0193729_1001232_pt1 | contig 13125 bp, 9 predicted proteins | sample U1c2metaG_FD_143036 | JGI IMG/M metagenome (GOLD analysis project Ga0193729, IMG submission 143036) | Soil microbial communities from a riparian zone of the East river system, Colorado, United States - U1c2 | ecosystem: Environmental > Terrestrial > Soil > Riparian zone | place: USA: East River... | reverse complement strand
AGCGTGACTTAGATACGACTCCGTCGCCGCGTCCATCGCCGAAAGTCGTTCGATCACGATCGTGCGCGCGGTGATATTCCGCAAATTCGCGCGGTGCAGAATTCCAACGATTGCCCGCACGGAGGCAAGATCGCGCTCCTCAAGGTGGTAGCGATCACGATAATAATTGCGCACAGCCTCATTGGTGATCCGTTCCAACCTGGCGTCCCACGCAAAATACATGTCAGGTAACAACGAGCTTTGTCCGAGCGCCACGCGCCCGCCAAGGCGCAACAACTTAGCGAGGTGCTTCACGCCGTCCACTGGATCAGTCAGGTGATTGATCGTATTGACGCACCAAATCAGATCGAAGCTTGCATTTTCCAGCGACGCATCGAATAAGTCGGCTTGATGGATCTGAATCGTCGGTGAAGCATGGGTTTGAGCAACAGCCACGTGCGCCGCCGCGAGGTCGATGCCGACCACTCGTCCGGACGGTCCGACTTCGGCGGCTAGCCAGCTGAGCGCATCGCCGGTCCCGCATCCGGCATCGAGGACGTGCATTCCCGGCCGGAGTTCCAGTGCCTTTATCAGCCGTCGCAGTTCCGGCTTCGCAAATGCATTGAACTTGGACAACTTGTCCGCATAGTCGCGTGCCGTGGTATCGCCCAGCAAGCCTGTGAGCGGCTTGCCAATGTCCACGCGCACCTCAGTCATTCCATGCGACTCCCGCCTCACGTGCTCTTTGGCCAATGGACCCCAATAGCGCCCGAATTGGCGAAATACGGCGCATCGCAGCGACCGCGCACCCTCATTTACGCGCTGGCCGCCGAGCTTTCGCCGGACGAACGATATTTCAATTCGTCCGTCAACAAATCCTGCCAGCGCTGCTCGATCGCCTGGGCCGCTCTCCGGTGCTCGAGTGATCCAGAAGGAGCTGCCGTCTGCAACGTAATTTGATCGTGCAACAGATTGCGCACGGTGCGATAGAAATCCGACGTATACGTGCCGTGAAACATCATGTCCAGATCGTTGCTCTCGCGCCAGTGCGTCTTGGCGCGCATTTGCGCCTTGACCAGGTCGTAGAATTTTGTACCGGGTAAGGGATAGGACACGCTGACGCCTATCTCGTCGGGCTGGGCCGTCGCCAGTAAATCCCGAGTGGCTAGGATATCCTCGAGCTGCTCATCGATGTATCCCAGCTGAATGAAAAAGCCGACGCGAATTCCGGCCGCCTTCAGGCGCGCACGCGCAGTCAGGATTTCAGGCACCGTCGTGCCCTTGTTCATGGCATCCAAAACCTTTTGGCTGCCGCTTTCCGCGCCGATCCACGCTTCTTTGCAGCCGGCATCACGCAGCGCCGACGCCATTCGTTCACTGAGCAGATCGGCTCGTGTTTGAATATTGAACGGAATCTGCGCATCGACCGCTCGCGTGGCGGCGGCAAATTGGGTCACCCAATCAACACGAAATCCGAAGATGTCGTCCGCAAACCAAATATGATCAGGATTGAATGTGCGCTTGAGGTAGGCCATTTCAGCGGCGACTTCAAGCGGATTGCGCTGCAGGTACTGATTTCCCCAAATGGGTTTTGAGCACCAGGTACAGCGGAAGGAGCATCCGCGGGAGGCGGCCATGTTCAGGCTGAAGTAGCCATGAGCCTTCATCCATACCGAGCGATAGCGATCCATGTCCACGAGATCCCAGGCCGCTAGACCCGCATCCTGGGCCAGCGCCAGCCCCTTCGTGCCGCTTGCGTTCACGACTTTGCCGCCGCTCATGGAAGCAATGCCTGAAAGCCCACGGACCAGATCTTCGTTGTGGATATTCAGCTGCGCGTCAAGCCTAGGCAGCAGTTCGAGGAGAGTTGACACGCCCTCGCCGGCCAAAGCCAAATCGGCACCGGCGCGCAGATAGGGTCCGGGCGCATCGCTGACGTCCGGACCGGCGGCGATGACTCTGGCCCCGGCGCGCCGCGCGGAGCCGATCATGTCGCAGGCCGCGCGGCGCATGGTTGCCAGACACATCTTGCTCAAGAAATTGAAGTTGTCCTCGTAGAAAAGGACGAGCTGCGGTGCGTCCGTGCCGAGCAAGCGGTCGTACTCCTCGATCCCCTCGGCCAGCATTGCGTCGAAAAAGGAGACCTGGTGGCCGGCCTCGCGCAGCAGGGACACCACCTGCAGCGTGGCGAGCGGCGGATACGGTTTGGCGCGCGCGATCTGTTTTTGGTCCAGCCGCAAAAAATAGGAGTGGCAAACCAAGATCGAAAGCATCATTCCTCCGTAGCGAACCACGCACCAGCACAGGACCGTGTGGGAACCAGTGCTCGCCAAATGAGCACAGTTATATCTGGTGAGTGCCGGTGCCCGGAGTTAAGGTTTAACGAAGCGCTCGTTTCTGGTGTTTTCCTCAAAAATGGCCGCGCGCATGGCCGGTGATACGGGAAATAGCACCAAAACACAAGGAGTCTGTCATGCCATTGACCAGGAAACTCGCCGCAGAGTTCATTTGAACGTTCCGGATGGTCCCTCGGGGGGTGCGGATGTCATCTTCCAGCCAATTCAACGGTGCGCGCGCTGACCTGGGTGCCGGCGACCATGAGCTCACCCACCGAAATGGGCAGCTTAAATCGGCGGGGTCCGCAACTTCCAGGATTGACGTACAAAATGCCATCCCGTCTTTCGACCAGGGGCTTGTGCGAGTGGCCCGATACAATCACCTGCACGCCTGCGGCATGCGGCTCGATGTCGAGCTGCGAAAGATCGTGGATGACGTAGACGAACGCTCCTCCGACTCGAATCATTTCCGTTTCCGGTAAATGGGCCGCCCACCCCTGCGTATCGTTATTGCCTCTGACTGCAATGAGCGGCGCAATAGCGGCAAGCTCATCGAGAATCTGGGCCGACCCGATGTCTCCGCCATGAATGATGTAATCGCAGCCGACCGTGAATGCCCGCGCTTCGGCTCTCATCAGTCCGTGAGTGTCCGACAGCAGTGCGACGCGCAATGTGTTTTTCACGAATCTTTACATAGCCTTGCGCTGCGCAAGAACTGCATGATATCAGCGCGAGCCGTGACCCCTCGGCATGACCTATAAAGAATTGCGGCGCGTGTGACCGCGCCGCAATTCCTATCAACCAATCAATGGGAAACTCAGCGCTCCCAATGACCCCGCTCGTGGTGCCAACGAGGTCCGCGTTGATCCCAATGGTCGGGAACCCAGTGATACCCGTGGCGCTCACCCACCCAACGGCCCCGCACCCACACATGATCGTGGCCGCGATAGTCCCAATAGCCTGGCGCCCATACGAAGCCCGCGCGCGGCGGCGGCACCGTTTCAACGCGAAGCGGGGGCGGTGCGATATCAATATCAATCGCGACACCGGCCGATGCAATCGTGGGGACGGTCACCGCACCCGCAGCCATGCATAAACCGAGCAATAACGCCTTACGAGAAGCTTTCATTAAACACTCCTTTTTGATGTCGTTCGGCTACCAAACAACCAAACTTATTGCCTAAACGGCACCGGCCTATGGTTCGTTGACCGCGCTGCCGCGTATGTAGGACTGTACCGCATTCTTACGGCCTGCGATCGCTTCTAAGTCATTGAGAATCAGAAGAATATGGGGTCACTGCCTCCGCCTTAAGAGTTGGTAATGTCTTCACGCTGCGAATCACCGGCAGCCGCCATGCGACGCAAGCCAACGCCAGCGCCGTGACGCCGGAAAACCCCAAGGCTGCGCGCAAGCCCACGTGCTCGCCCAACCAACCGCCGAGCAGAGCCCCGGGCCCCGCCGGCAACAAAATCAGCCAACGCATGGTGCTCGTCATCCGCCCAAGCATGTGCGCCGGCGTGACCGACTGGCGCAGCGACAGGAAATTAATGAAAATGAAAATCGCGCCGACACCGAACATCATCAGCATGGTTGCATACGCAAGAACGCCGAGGACATTGGCCGGCGCCACGGCAAGCAGCAGCCAGCCGGCGCCTGAAACTGCAAACCCCAATACCAGCGTCGGACCGGGACCCAGGCGCCGTACCACCCGATGTCCATTGGCACTGGCAAACACGGTGCCGACACCGAGCGCAACGTAGCTCAAGCCGACGCCGCGCTCGGAAAGCCCGAGCTCGTGAATGGCGAACAGGATCTGCACGACCGTGGCCGCCTGATTGCACATTTGCCAAATGCCCACGCACGAGGCCATTGTCACCAGAAGCTTGTGGCCGCGCACGAAATCCAAACCCTCGCGCATGGCCGACCAGAATGCCCTGTGCACCTTGCTGGGCGTTTCTCTGACCGGCACACCGCGAAGAATGGATGCCGATATCAGCAACAAGCCTGCATCCGCAAGCAGCGCAATGGGCGCACCCGTGAGTTTGATCAGTGCACCGGCAGCGGCAGGCCCGGTGACTTCGGCCGTCGCCGACGCGAGCGCATTTTTGGCGTGCGCCTCCACCAAACGCTGCCGAGGAACAATTTGCGTCAGCACGATTTGCGCCGCGCTGCCGGCGGTGGTATTTACCGCGCCGATGAGAAACCCGACGATGTAAAGCCAGGGCATCGATAGCCATCCGAGCCACCATGCCACCGGCACCGTGGCCACGCCCACGGCGATCGACAATTCACCCACAATATATACCGGCAATTTTCTCACGCGATCCAGCACCACGCCGGTCGGCAGAGAGAACAATACGAAGGGCAGGATCTCCATCGCCGTCAACAGACCCATTTGCGTGGGCGCTGCATGCATCAGCACGGCCGCGGTCAGCGGCACGGCGAGCAAAGTTACTTGACCGCCGAAGGAGGAAATGAGAATGGAGGTCCAAAGCCTGCGATAGGTTCTATCGCGCAGAAGATCAGTCGGCGAAAGCGAGAATCGGTTCAGCCACCAAAGCGGCAGCCATGTGCGAACGGTCACCTATCATTCTCGCCGCAAGCTTCAACGGCGATGGGCTCCTCGGAGTCCTCCGCCTCGCCGAGAAATCCACCGCTTTGATGCGCCCAGAGCCGTGCATACAGGCCCTTCTGCGCCAACAGCGAGTAATGATTGCCTTCCTCGACGATCCGACCCCTGTCCAGCACGATCAATCGATCCATCGCGGCGATGGTCGACAAGCGATGAGCAATGGCCATCACCGTCTTGCCCTCCATCAACCGGTAAAGGCTTTGTTGAATGGCCGCCTCGACCTCGCTGTCCAGGGCGCTGGTCGCCTCGTCCAACAAGAGGATCGGCGCGTCCTTGAGCATGACGCGCGCAATCGCAATTCTTTGGCGCTGCCCGCCGCTGAGTTTCACGCCCCGCTCACCCACATGCGCCTGGTACCCCGTCCGATGCTTCGGGTCTGTCAAGCTGACGATGAAATCGTGCGCCTCGGCCCGTTTTGCGGCCGCGATCATCTGCGCATCGCTTGCATCCGGGCGCCCATAAAGAATGTTGTCGCGAACCGAGCGGTGCAATAAAGACGTGTCCTGAGTCACCATGCCGATTTGTTCGCGCAAACTGTCCTGAGTGGTCAGCGCGATGTCCTGGCCATCGATCAGCACCCTGCCTTGCGGGATGTCATAGAACCGCAGCAGCAGATTGACGATGGTGCTCTTGCCCGCGCCGGAGCGGCCGACCAAGCCGATCTTCTCGCCCGCGCGGATATGAATGTTGAGATTCTCGATCACCCGGCTCGCATCCTGGTGCGCGGCACCATAATTGAAGCTGACGTGCTCGAAGCGGATGTCGCCGCGGCTCACGCGCAATGGAACCGCATCGGGACGATCAACCACCGTGGGCCGGCGCGCGAGCGTGTTGATGCCGTCTTGAACGGTACCGATCTGTTCGAACAGAGAAGCCATTTCCCACATGACCCAATGCGAGATGCCGTTGAGCCGCAGCGCCATGGCGGTCGCGGCCGCCACGGCGCCCACGCCCACCTCGCTTCGTGTCCATAACCACAGCACGACGCCCGCTGTGCTCGCAATCAGCCCCATGCTCAACAAATGATTCACGATCTCAAACCCGGTCACCATGCGCATCTGGCGATAGACGGTCTGTAGAAATTCAGCCATGGCTCCCCGCACATACACGGCCTCACGCTGCGTATGCGAGAACAACTTGACCGTGGCGATATTCGTGTATGCGTCGGTGATGCGGCCGGTCATCAATGAGCGGGCGTCGGCCTGAGCCTTCGCCACGGCGCCGAGACGGGGCACGAAGTACCAAACAGCGAGCAGATAGAACGCCAACCAGCCAAAAAAAGGCGCAAGCAACCACAGGTCGAAATTCCCCACCACCAGCGCGATCGTGACGAAATAAATCGCGATGAATACCAGGATATCCGCCAGTATCATCCAGGTGTCGCGAACCGCGAGTGCCGTTTGCATCACCTTCGTGGCAACCCTGCCCGCGAATTCGTCCTGATAAAAGCTCAGGCTCTGAGCGAGCATGTTGCGATGAAAGTTCCAGCGCAATCGCATCGCGAAGTTGCCGGCAAGGGCCTGCTGCTTGAGCAAGCTTTGCAGCGCGACCACCACCACGCTGCCGAAAAGCACGGCAGCCAGTATCGCCAGATGGAGCCGCTGTTCAGCCCAGAGCCGCGACGGCTGCACCTTCGCGAGCCAGTCCACAACGCGTCCCAACATGCTGAACAACAGAGCCTCGAACACGCCGATGGCAGCCGTCAGCAGCGTCATCGAAGCAATGTAGCGGCGTGCGCCTGCGGCACAGGCCCACAGGAAGGGGAAAAACGCTTGCGGCAGCGGCTGCGCCGCTCCTTGAGGGTAAGGTGAAACCAACTTTTCAAAGAAACGAAACATCGACGCTCCGTCAATTTCACAACAGCCCGATATGTTATCGCTAATAGCGTCATTTGCCCGCACGGGCGTAGGAATTTTCTTACTCGAGCAGTGGCCGCGCGCTGGGATGGCGTTGGGCATTGGAGGGTTTTGCCCGCCTGCGCAAACGGATCAATATTCTCCACGTGCGTACCTCCGTCCAAGCAGCCAACATCAGACGCGCGCTGTGCATTTTTCCCGCCTATGCACCCGCCTTTGGTACCTTTTCCCACGCCTTTCGGCTCGTCGGCGCCAAGGCCTTCATGCCGCCTCAGGGTCTCTTGTTGATTGCCAATTACTTTCCTCCGACCTGGCCCGTGCGATTCATCGATGAGAACATGCAACGCGCGCAGCCCGCGGATTTCGCCTGGGCCGATGCCGTTTTCGTCACCGGCATGCACATTCAAGAGGCGGAAATACATGATGTTTGCCGGCGGGCGAAAGCCTGCGGCAAGGTGACCGTACTCGGTGGACCTTCCGTGTCGGCCGCGCCGGAGAAGTACCCGGACTTCGATTATCTCCACATCGGCGAACTGAGCGAAGCCACCGACTACCTGCTGGCGCGCCTTGATGCCACCATTGCCGCGGCACCGAGGCAAATACACTATTCGAGCGCGAAGCGCGTCGCGCTCACGGATTTCCCATACCCGGCGTACCATTTGATCCAATTCGAAAAATATCTTCTGGGTACTCTGCAATTTTCCTCGGGATGTCCCTACCTCTGCGAGTTTTGCGACATCCCGAATCTTTATGGCCGCCAGCCTCGCATGAAATCGCCGCAACAATTGATCGGCGAACTGGATTTCATCCTGTCGCAGAAACGCCGTCCGGGCAGCGTTTATTTCGTCGACGACAATTTCATCGGGAATCGCAAAGCGACCCGGGAAATGCTGCCGCACTTGGTGGCCTGGCAGAAGAGAAACGGTTATCCGCTGTCGTTCTCCTGCGAGGCCACGCTCAATATCGCCAAGCACCCGGACATTCTTGCCATGATGCGTGAGGCGCGCTTCGACGCCGTGTTCGTCGGCATCGAGACGCCGGAGCTCGATGCGCTGAAGGCAATGCACAAGGAACACAATGCGTCCCTGCCCATGCTGGAGGCGATACAAACCCTCAACAGCTATGGGCTGGAGGTCGCCTCCGGGATCATCCTCGGATTGGATTCGGATACGGTCGATACCGAATCGCGCCTGAACGATTTCGTGAACCGCTCCCAGATCCCGATGCTCACGATGAATCTTCTGCAGGCATTGCCGAAGACTGCGTTGTGGGACCGCCTGGCGCGAGATGGACGTCTCGTCGATGAGATGGGGCGCGAGAGCAATGTGCACTTCTTGAGACCCTACGATGAGGTGGTCGCCACGTGGCGGCGCTGTATCGAATACGCGTATGACCCGGAGCGCCTGTATGCGCGCTTTACCCATCAGATAGAGAGCACCTACGCCAATCGATTGGTGACGCCCGGAGCCGCGCGGCTCACGCGCTCGAATTTGAAACGCGGCTTGAGGTTGGCGGCAAATCTGCTGGTTCGAGTCGGCCTGTTCGCCGACTACCGGCGGCCGTTCTGGCGGATGGCATGGCAGGCCATTCGACGCGGACAGATCGAGTCCCTATTCGGCGTCGGGTTCATTGCCTATCATCTCATCGAGTTCTCGCGCGAAGCGCTTCGCGGTCAACAGAATGCCTCGTTCTATTCGGCCCGCGCACTTGCGCGCCCCGCCCGTAAGCAAATGCCTACTCGAAGTCGCGGACGGCCAGCCTAGGAAGCCCCCCGCTTTTACGTAGACTTGCGCTGTTAATAACTACAGGGAAGCATTATGAAACCACGTCATTTATTCACGGCCGCTGGTTTCGCAGCCGTTGCCTTGCTCTTGAGTTCAGTGTCATTCGCTGCCACCAAGGCTCAGATCGATGAGCATGTACACGCCACGATGCAGCAGTTCTATCAGCTCAATCCGGCGCATCGAGATTTGGTCGGCAGGGCCAAGGGAGTTCTGGTGTTTCCGCGCATCACCAAAGGGGGCGTCGGCGTCGGCGGTCAATTCGGAGAGGGCGCATTGCGTATCGACGGCAAGAATGTTGCTTATTACAGCATCACGTCCGCCTCGGTCGGCTTGACGCTTGGCCTGGCAAAACACAAAGAAGTCATTTTGTTCATGACCCAGGAAGCGTTGGATAAATTCACCACCAGCCATGGCTGGACCGTCGGCGCCGATACCGCCGTTGCCGTACTGGACAAGGGTGCGGGCGGCGATTACGACACCCAGACCTTGCAGAGACCCATCCTAGGTTTCGTGTTCGGCGAGAAGGGTCTGATCGGCGACGTTTCGCTCAACGGCTCAAAGGTCAACAAGCTCGACCTCTAGGGCTTTTGGTGCGGCCTGGGTGCGCGGAGCCCTCGAGGCTCCGCGCACCGTTCGGCAGCATCTCGCCGCGGGCGGGCGATCCTAAGGTACACTTGCGCGCTTGCCCCGATGGCGAAATTGGTAGACGCAACGGACTTGAAACAATTGAGCGGCAGTCGCGGAAACGCCCTGTCGGATCCCGTCAAAGTCGGCGAACCCCCTGGGATTATTCCCGAGGCAACGCCGAGCCAATCCGGACTGTAAAAAGCGGCCGGCAGGTGTAGAGAGTGGACGGCGGGGACCTAAAGGTAGTTTTAACGAACTCCCATGGTCGAGGCGCACTCCAGACCCCAAACGCGCGATGGCGCGGCGACGAAAGTCGTGGCGGGTATGAAAATCCGTTGGCCGAAAGGTCATGCCGGTTCGACCCCGGCTCGGGGCACCAACCTCCTGTTACAGCGCCAGGCGCTCAGGTGCCGGCACACACCAGATGTCGATGGGTCCACGGCGGCCGCGCAACTCGAATTGCGGCAGCTGCAGAAACGATGTCGCTCCGGCGCCTCCATTCCTACCCCTCGAAATGCGCATGGCCGCGGCGACCGTGCAGGAGAACAGCACCTCGCCGGCGCGCGCGCGGCTGCAGAGTCTCGCAGCCACATTCACGGTGTCCCCGACCAATGTGGTGGTCTTGCGCTTTGGCGGACCCAGAACACCAAACGCCACTTCGCCCAAATGCAGCCCTATTCCAATACCCGCATCAATGGACAGTTCCCGGCGCCAGCGCTGCGCTACCGGCGCGAAACCGTCCAGCATGGCGTGACCGGCAGCCAGCGCATCGGCTGCACCGCCGCCGCTCTCGGCATTCGTGCCGAATCCGGCCATGATCCCATCGCCGGCCATGTGATAGACCCGGCCGCCGAATTGTTTCGCTGCTGTGCCGAGCACCCGGAAAAACTCATCCAACAGCGGGACGACCCGTGCGGCCGGCAGACTCTCCACCATGCCGGTGTAGCCTCTCAAGTCAGCAAACAGCACCGTGACATCGGCGGTGCGTATTTCAGCCGGTTGTCGAACTCGGGCGACGAGCATTGATCCTGCAGGGCGCAAACGCGGACTTCGAGAATCAGTCATGCGGGCGATTATGCACCAACTGCGCGCGACACTTCACCTCGGGAGGCCGGCAAACCCTGCCGCGACCTTGCGAAGACATGCGGAATGGCGTAGTTTTTCAGCGGAATCGGAGTGCGCGTGAATAAGAATCAGCATCTCGTCGATGCGTGGCAGCGGGACCTGAAGCTCAAAATAGCCTGGGCCCTGGCTGCCAAACTGCTGGGACTGGCGCTCCTTTGGTTTCTGTTCTTCCGAGGGCACGGCTCATGATCGATTTCGACGTCGTCACGCTCTCACGCCTGCAATTCGCGCTCACCGCCATGTATCACTTCTTGTTCGTGCCGCTCACCCTCGGCCTCTCCATGATTCTCGTGATCATGGAGGCGGTGTACGTCATGACGGGTCGCGAAATCTGGAAGCGGATGACCCAATTCTGGGGAGTGCTGTTCGGCATCAATTTCGCGATGGGTGTCGCAACCGGTCTCACCATGGAATTTCAATTCGGCACCAACTGGGCCTATTACTCGCACTATGTCGGCGACATCTTTGGCGCGCCGCTGGCCTTGGAGGGCCTTGTCGCCTTCTTTTTGGAGTCGACCTTTGTCGGGCTATTTTTCCTGGGCTGGAACAAGGTGTCCAAAATTGGGCATCTGATCATCACCGCACTGGTGGCGCTGGGCTCGAGCCTTTCCGCATTGTGGATTCTGATTGCAAACGGCTGGATGCAGCACCCTGTCGGCGCGCACTTCAACTACCACACCATGCGCATGGAACTGTCCTCATTCAGCGAAGTGCTCTTCAACCCGGTGGCGCAGGCCAAATTCGTGCACACGGTTGCCGCCGGTTATGTCATGGGTTCGATATTCGTGCTGTCGATCAGCGCCTGGTACTTGCTGCGCGGGCGCAACATCGCCATGGCCAAGCGTTCGATGGCAGTGGCTGCCAGCTTCGGACTGGCATGCTCCATCTCCGTCGTCGTCCTGGGCGACGAATCGGGATATCTCGATGGCGAAAATCAAAAGATGAAAGTCGCCTCGATTGAGGCGGAATGGGACACGGCGCACGCCCCGGCCAGCTTCACGCTGTTTGGATTTCCTGACGTTGCCGCACGCAAGACGCATGCCGCAATCAAAATTCCCTGGTTGCTCGGCCTGATTGCGACGCGTTCGACCGATCAAGCGGTCATGGGTATTTACGATCTGGTCGCCCGCGCACGCGCGCGCATCGTCTTGGGGATGGAGGCTTATTCAGCATTGCAAGTGCTTCGCGCCGGGCCTGCCGAGTCGCCTGATGCGGCCGCCCTGCAGCGCTTCGAGGCGAATCAAGCCGACCTAGGCTATGCACTGCTGCTGCTGCGCTTCACGGACAATCCGGCAGCGGCAACGTCCCAGCAAATCGATGCGGCCGCGTGGTCCACAGTCCCGAATGTACCGGTGCTGTTTTGGAGTTTCCGGTTCATGGTGGGGTTGGGCTTATTTTTCATTGCCCTGTTTGCGACTGCCTTCTATCTGGCATCACGGCACCGTTTTGACCGGCATCGCTGGTTTCTGAAGCTGGCTTTTTTCAGCTTGCCGTTGCCTTGGATTGCCGTCGAATTGGGTTGGATCGTCGCCGAGTACGGCCGCCAGCCATGGGCAGTTGATGGCGTACTTCCGACATTCCTCGGTGTGTCGCGCACAGCAGCCGGCAATGTGTGGCTCTCGCTGATCGGATTCGCGGTCTTCTATTCCGCATTGGCCGCGGTGGATGCCTTTCTGCTCACCCGCACCATCAGGCGTGGCCCGGACGGATTGGGGCACGCACCATGAGTGCAGCGCTTTTTGATTACGCGACCTTGCGGGTAATTTGGTGGCTGATCATCGGCGTGCTACTCGTCGGGTTCGCGATCACCGACGGATTTGATTTGGGACTGGGCGTGAGCTTTACGTATCTTGGCCGTACTGATGCCGAGCGCCGCGCCTTGCTGTCATCGGTAGAACCGGTATGGGAAGGGAACCAGGTGTGGTTTGTGTTGGGCGGCGGTGCGGCGTTTGCCGCCTGGCCGCTCTTGTATGCGACTTCGTTCTCCGGCCTGTATCTGGCGATGTTCCTACTGCTGGTCTCGTTGATATTACGGCCGGTGGGCTTCACATACCGCAGCAAGCTAACCGACGTCCGGTGGCGGGCGGCCTGGGATGCGGCATTGACCCTGGGCGGCGGCGTACCCGCGCTGTTGTTTGGCGTCGCATTCGCGAATTTGTTTCTCGGGGTGCCGTTTCACTTCGACGGCATGCAGCGGCCGGTGGTAACGGGTGGATTTTTCAGCCTGCTGCATCCCTTCGCGTTGCTGGGTGGAATCATCAGCCTCTCCATGCTGGTACTGCACGGCAATGCCTATGCCGCCATGAAGGTCGGTGAGCCGATGGCCGCGCGCGCGCGTGCCGTGGGGCGTGCCGCCTCCGCGATTTTTCTCGTGGCATTTCTGGCAGCCGGCGTCTGGGTGTCCTCAACGCTGGGTGGATACCAAGTGACCAGCGTGATGGACCACGCAGGACCGTCCAATCCCATGCGAAAGACGGTAGCGATCGTGGCCGGCGCCTGGCTCGGCAACTTTCATGCGTGGCCGTTGATGTGGGCGGCCCCGGCGTGTGCCGTCCTCGGGGCGCTGGCCGCGCATGCGCTGCTGCACCTGCGGCACGCCGGCGCCGCGTTCATGGCGAGCGTCTTGGTCCAGGCCGGCACAATTTTGACGGGTGGCTTCGCGCTGTTCCCGTTCTTGCTCCCCTCCTCCACCTTTCCGAATCAAAGCCTGACGGTGTGGGACGCCTCCAGCAGCGCGAAGACATTATTGATCATGCTCGGCATGGCGAGCATATTCCTGCCGATC
>Ga0193729_1001230_pt1 | contig 13137 bp, 8 predicted proteins | sample U1c2metaG_FD_143036 | JGI IMG/M metagenome (GOLD analysis project Ga0193729, IMG submission 143036) | Soil microbial communities from a riparian zone of the East river system, Colorado, United States - U1c2 | ecosystem: Environmental > Terrestrial > Soil > Riparian zone | place: USA: East River... | reverse complement strand
TAACAACAATTGGGCCGAGGCGTGGCCTCATTACCAGCAGGCTCTGGATTGGTGGGCCGGGGCCCCGGATCTCGAATTGGCGCGCCAGCGTTACCTCAAAATGGTGTGGACCTCCGCCCGGCCTCCTACGGCCGAACGCTATTATTACTACGGTTCCTGGGGCAATTATGTCCCCCTCGAAGTTCTCGAAAACGTCCTCAAGATCGCTCAAACCGACAACGACAAAGCTCACGCCCATTATCTCATTGCCATGACGTTGCGCAGCCAGGGCGGCGATTGGGAACAGCGCGCGCGAGTGCCGGAGGAATTCGAGGCCGCCCTCAAGCTGGGCAAACAAACCGAATGGTACGATGACGCCCTCCACAATTACGCGGATTGGATGATGTCGTCCGGGCGCGTCACGCCGCTGAAGGACGGCAACTGGCAGCAGGAACCGGATTACGTCAAGGCGCTGGAACTTTACCGCCGGCTCATGAGCGAATTTTCCAAGGGCGAAACGCGCTACTGGGAGCAAGCGCAACAACAGATCAAAAACATCACCGAGCCCCAGGTTTCCGCCAGCGTCCAAAACGTCTTTTTGCCCAACTCCGAAATTCAATACTACCTGAACTGGCGCAACGTAAAACAGATTGAGCTGGCGCTATACCCAGTCGAATTGAACCGTGATGTTAAACTCCAGAACGGGCAGGACTGGTTGCATTCGATTGATCTGGGCCGGCTCGAGAAAATAAAATCCTGGACCCGCGATACCAAAGACGCCGGCGATTATAAACCGGGCAGCGAAACCGTGGTCCTGGAAGACAAGTTGAAGCCGGGGGCCTACGTGCTTGAGGCGAAAGGGGCCGGTAAAAATACGCGTGACCTCGTGCTCGTGACCGACGCCACACTGCTCTTGAAGGCTTCCGGCAGGCAGGCGCTGGTTTTCTTCGCCAACGCGCTCGACAGCGAACCCCTCGGAGGCGCCAAAATAAAACTCTGGGAACGGTGGCACGACGGCCAGCGCTGGCAGGTCAGGGAGTCCGAGAAACCGGCGGATAAAGATGGCATCGCGGTTTTCGATTTGACGCAACGGCCTAATAACAATCTGGAGCTATTCGCCAGCGCCATTCTAAAAGATCGCCAGGCCTTCGCAGCAGGCAACAGTTCCTGGTATGGCCGCCAGGAGGAGCCGTGGAAGGTCTATGCCTTCACCGACCGCCCGGCCTATCGTCCCAAGGAAACTGTTCAATGGAAATTAATCGCGCGACGCTATAACGGTTCGGTGTATTCAACCCCTTCCGACCAGGTCATCGAATTCCAGATTAACGATCCCCGCGGCGCGAAAGTGAAGGAGGACAAGTCCAGGCTCAATGCCTTCGGCAGCGCCTGGGGCTCCCTCGAACTCAGCGAAACCCTGCCGCTCGGCGAATATCGCGTCACCTTTTGGGATGAAGGCCGGAAACGTCAAATCGGCTCCGCCACCCTGTTCCGGCTCGAGGAATATAAGTTGCCCGAGTTTAAAGTGGGCGTGCAGACCCCTGAAGAAGATGGCAAAAAGAAAACTTTCCGCGTCGGCGAAAAGGTGGAAGTGAACGTTCAAGCTGATTATTACTTTGGCGGGCCAGTCGCGAACGCCAGCGTTGAGGTCCTTGTCTATCAAAATCCATTCTACCACTACTGGCATCGGCCCCATGAATATCCGTGGCTTTATGAAGACATGGACCCCGCGCAAGCGCGTTGGGGCCGGTGGTATGGCGGCCAGGGCCAGGTCATCAAACGCGAAACACTGAAAACCGATCTGACCGGCAAGGCGGCGCTCACCTTCGATACTCCGCGCAACTCTGGGCAGGATTTCGAGTATCGCATCGAGGCGCGCGTCACTGATTCCAGCCGCCGCGAGATCACCGGCAACGGAAGCGTGCGCGTCACCCGTCAGCGCTATTTCGTCCAGGCCGACGCCGACCACAACCTTTATCGGCCGCAGGACAAGGTGAAGGTGGATTTCAAAGCGCTCGACGCCAACGAGCAACCGGTGCAGACCGAAGGCTCGGTCAAAGTAACCCGCGATTATTGGTTCGAGATCTGGCTTGCTCCCGACGGCAAAGAGGTCAAGGGCGAGGAGTTAAAGCGGTTGCGCGCCGCTCAGCCGGTCTTTCCCCCTCCGCCCAAACCCAACCAGCCTGGCTGGCATCTCAAGTTTCAAGGTTACGAGCACGACGATATCCTGAGCCGAACCCTCAAGACCGACACAAATGGACTCGCCGAACTAACCTTCAACCCCGAGCGCGAAGGCTACTATCGGATAGCCTGGACCAGCGAAGATACGTCTTCCGTTACGAATCACGCGTTCAGCAAAACGCCGCCCGCCAGCCAAATCCACGCCGAAACGACGGTCTGGGTCGCGACCGGCGCCACCACTGAGATCGGCTACCGTCATGGCGGCATTGAAATCGTCGTTGATAAAGAAACCTTCCGCGTGGGCCAGAAGGCGCCGGTCATGCTGGTCGTGCCCACCAATGATCGTCACGTCCTGTTCACCGTCGAAGGAGAAGACCTTTACAGTTACCAACTGGTACACCTCGATGGGACGGTCAAGCTCATCGAACTGCCGATCGAGGAAAAGCACGTGCCCAACATTTTTTTGACCGCCACTCTTGTAAGTGATCGGCAGCTCTTCGTGGACACGAAACAAGTTGTCGTGCCGCCGACAAAGAATTTCCTGACCGTGGACATCAAGTCGGACCGCGCGCAATACCAGCCGCGGGAGGAAGGAGCGTTCACCATTACTACCCGCGACGATCAGGGCAGGCCCGTCCCCGCAGAGATCGCATTTGGTTTGGTGGATGAATCCGTTTTCTACATTCAGCAGGACTACGCCGGTGACCCGCGCCAATTTTACTTCGGCATGAAGCGCCCGCAGTTGGTGCAAACTCAAAGCACGATGAACCAGAAAGGCTACGCCCGATGGGTGAAGGGCGAGAATGACCAACTCATTGAGGAAGCCGAGTTGGACCGCCGCCGTGACGCAATCGCGCAGGGAATCGGGGGCGGTGGCGGTGGCGGCGGTGGCCAGGGTGGGGGCGGGTCCTATGATAAATTTGGTCTCTATAAAGACGAGAAGGAAGGCCTCGCCGATATGGCAGCGCAAAACGCGCCCGGAAATCGCCTCGAACTCAGCCGGGCCAAGAGTTTCAACGCGGCCGCCCCAATGAGCAGCGTCGCGGGCGCGCTCGCAGAAAGAAAAGCAGGAGAGCCAGCCGGAGCACCTTCAGGGCTGGAGCCTGCCGTTCAGGTCCGCACCGATTTCCGCTCGACCGTGCTCTGGAAGCCCGACGTCACTACCGATCAAACCGGGACTGCGATCGTCAAAGTGAAATATCCCGATTCACTGACGGGCTGGAAGGCGACCGCCCGGGCTGTTTCCCAGGCGCACCAAACAACCACTCATCGTCCGCCTTCAGGCGCCTCTCTTCTTCGTGGTTGGTGATACGGTGACTCTATCCGCCGTGGTAAACAACAACACCGATCAGCCTGTGGAAGTCAAAGTCTCGCTCGAAACTGCCGCCGCAACGCCATCTTCACCCGCGCCCTCCAGCGACATCCTGGCGCCGGTTTCCGCGACCTGGAAACCCTTGTCCCTTTCCATTCCCCCTCACGGCGAAGCCCGCGCCGATTGGACTGCTCAGGTGAAATCCGCGGGCGAACTGAAATTGAAAGTCACCGGCCGTGGAGACAAATACTCCGACGCGATGGAAAAGACTTACACCGCTTACGAACATGGGATTGAGAAGTTCATCGCCAAATCCGGCAAAGCGCGCGGCAATGACATCACCGTGAAGCTCGACCTGCCGAAAGAACGCAAACCGCAGTCCACCGAGTTATCTGTTCAGCTCACCTCAAGCATGGCCGTCACGATGCTCGATGCGTTGCCTTACTTGATTGACTACCCCTATGGCTGCACGGAACAGACGATGAGCCGCTTTCTCCCGGCGGCCATCACGGCCAAAACCCTCAAAGACCTTGGCCTGCAACCCGAAGATGTTATGGGACGGGTCTTCGGCGGTATCGAGACCACACATGCCGCCGCGACACATCCCAACGGCAAGAAGGATTTGCAGCAACTCGATGAAATCGTAAAGGCCGGCCTCGACCGCCTCTACGATTTCCAGCACGCTGACGGCGGTTGGGGCTGGTGGAAGGAAGGCGACAGCGATCGTTGGATGACTGCCTACGTCGTATGGGGCCTTTCGCTCGCCCGCGATGCCGGCGTGAAAATCAAAGACGCGTCCAATCGCAGCGCCGGCGTAATTGACCCGCAAACGGGCCTCCCGGCAGCCGCGGGCCGGAATCTGCTCGAGCGCGGCGCAAATTATCTCGACACAGCCTTGGTCCAGGAAGAGGAGAACCCCGATATGCAGGCCTGGATGCTCCACGCGCTTGCAGCCTATAGCGCCTCGACCAAAACGGCTGCGCCCTCCAAATTCCAAGCCAAAGCCTTCGACAATCTCTGGACCAACCGCGAAAAGCTCAATGCCTACACGCGCGCCTTGCTCGCGCTCGCAGCTCATCATTTCGGCAAAACCGATCAGGCCAAAACTTTGATTCAAAACCTCGAAAACGGCGTCAAACGCGACGACCGCCCCGACGCGTCCGTTCTGATCCAGCCTGCAACCGGTGGCCAGCAACCCGCTGGTTCGGTCCTTGGCATCGCCCACTGGGGCGAAGACGGCATTTATTGGCGCTGGTCGGACGGCGGCGTCGAAGCGACCGCGTTCGCGTTGCGCGCCTTGCTGACCATTGATCCGAAGAACAAACTCATCGAGCCCGTTACCAATTGGCTCATCAAAAATCGTCGCGGAGCCCAATGGAACAGCACCCGCGACACCGCCATCGTTGTCCTCGCTATGAACGATTACCTCCGGGTCAGCGGCGAACTTAAGCCCGACCTCGAATACGAATTGCTCGTCAACGGCACAAGCATCACCCGGAAAAAAATCAGCGGAGCCGATGTCTTCAACGCCCCGAGCCGTTTCGTCATAGATCCGAAGCTTGTGAAAGATACCAATGAAATCCGCATCCGGCGGAAAAGCGGCGACGGCCCCATCTACTTCGCCGCGCAGGCAAAGTTCTTCAGCCTCGAAGAGCCCATCACCCCGGCCGCCAATGAGATCTTTGTTAAGCGCGACTATTTTAAACTCGTCGGCCGGCCAACCCTGCTGAAAGGTTATGTTTATGACAAGGAACCTCTCAAAGATGGCGAATCGGTGAAAAGCGGCGAACGGGTCGAAACCCTTATCACCATCGAAGCCAAGAATAATTATGAATACCTCCTGTTTGAAGATCTGAAGCCGGCTGGTTTGGAAGCTGTCGAAATTCGCAGCGGCGAACCGGTTTACGCGCGCGAACTCAAATCAGGGGCCGTCGAGCATAAGTTTGGCAGTGCGGGAAGTGCAAAGCCCTGTCCCGTCTGTTGACCCGCGAACGGGGCTGCCTCGCCGCGGTCTGCGCCCGATTCCCGCCCCGGCAACCTCCGTCGAAACGGACTACACCGATCGCTCGCGCTGGGTTTACCAGGAATTGCGCGATCGCAAGATTGCCCTGTTCCTGGACAAACTTCCCGAAGGGGTCTGGGAGATTCGTTACGATTTGCGCGCTGAAGTCCCCGGTCAATTTCATGCCCTGCCCATTGTCGGCTCCGCGATGTACGTCCCGGAAATTCGCTGCAACGGAGCGGAAATTCGGCTCCGCGTCGAGGAGGCCAAACCTTAGGCTGAGCGTAGAATTGGCACGTTCAAAGCTTCAAACTCGTGAGGGTGTATGACTTCTGCTCAGAAGCTCACAAATCCGGCCGCCGGCCGACCCGCCGGCGGCCGGGGTTTCATTGTATCGAGCGCAGACAGTCTGTCCTGTTTGGTTTGCAAGGAAGCGGTGAGGCGCAAGTATGGCTTGGTGGCACACGTTACAACTGAAGGCGAAGAGCCCGGCAGCCCGCTGCAAGGCTATTCAGAGGCTTCGCTTTGACCGGGACGACCGTGCCCTGGAGCTCTTGGCGGAAAGCATCCAGGATGAGGAACCGCTGGTCCGCTGCGCCGCCGCCACGGCTTTGCGCCACATCCAGGAGGATCGTGCCCTTGAATGCCTTATCTCAGCCCTTGCGGATCACAACGGTGACGTCCGGGAAACCGCTGCCGAAAGTCTCGGACATCTCAAGGACGATCGTGCCTGTGGTCCGCTCACGCGCGCTTTGCGAGACTCCAAAGACAGCGTTCGCGCGTCCGCCGCAGCCGCGCTCAAAAATCTTGGATGGAAAGCGTCGTCGGATGAAGAACAGGCATTGTTCGATGTCGCCCAGGGGAACCCTCGCGCCGCCGCTTTTGCAGGGCAAGCCGCCGTCCAGGCGCTCGTGACCGAACTCAAGAATGACACCAGCTTCAGACGCCGGGCCGCGGCCGAAGCCCTGGAAGAGGTAAAGGATGACGCCACGATTCTACCTTTGCTGACAGCCGTGCAGGATGCCGATCCCTCCGTACGCGTCTCCGCTATCCATGCATTGGCCAACCACGGCTCCGAGCTGATCACCGCCACTCTTCTGAAAATTCTGCGCGATTCGGATTCCTTCGTTCGGCTGGCCGCCGCCCAGGCGCTGGCGAAGCGGCTTGACCCCGCCTTTGCCACGGCCTTCATACCGTTGCTTGGAGATGAAAACTTTGAAGTGCGGCTGATAGCCGTCCAGTTCCTCGGCAGGATTTGCGACCCTGCTCTCGCGGAAACTTTGCTCTCGATGCTTTATGACACCGATGGCGACGTGCGTCACGCCGCCGCCCAGGCCCTGGGGGCCATTGGCAATGTTTCTGCCATCGAATCTTTGGTCCTGGCTATGACGGACGAAGAAACCCCGGTCCGTCACGCCGCCGAAGCGGCGCTGGAACGCATTGATCCCAATTGGCCTCAGTCCGAAGCCGCTCAGCGAGCCGGCTCTCAGTTGCAGGACTCACTCAGTGGCCGTCCGGCCTGGATTCGCGCTGTGATTACGCAGGTTATGTCCCGGCTCCAGGGCCTGCCCCCGTTGGAGAGTTCCGAACCGCCAACCCTGGAGTTGCTCGGCTGAAAACTTAAAATGGCCGGCCAGGCTCTTCCCTTGCCGCTCAATCAACCTTACGTTTGCCCGTTTGCTCTCCGAGTCTAAACAGTTGCCCATGCTCCCGTCCTGCGGCAAAGTTATAGTCCATGGCAAGCGCCGACATGCCTGAGTTTAACGCACGCGTCGAACGAGCCGAGACTTCTCGGCTCGCGTGGGCCTTTACCCTTTCGCTTTGCCTTCATTTGATGCTGTATGGCGGGTACGAGACCGGCAAAAAATTCGGCTGGTGGGAAAACTGGCAATGGCCCGCCTGGCTTCAGTCGATCAAACTGCTGAGCGAGGCGCTCAAAAAAAAGGAAACCACCCAACCACCTCCCCAACCGGAATTGCCATTGGTCTTCGTGGATGTCAGCCCGTCCCAGTCCACCCCGGAACCGCCTAAAGAATCAAAATTTTACTCTGACAAAAATTCGCTCGCCGCCAATCCAGATGCGGACGCAAACGCCGACGCGCCAAAAATTGACGGCAAACAAACGAAAATCGTCAAAACGGAGGACGTGCCCAGGACCCGCACGTTTCCGCTTCAGCCCGCCATGCCGGCGGAACCTGCGAAGGCGCCACCGCAGGAACCCGCAAGGCCGAAGCCGGCTTACACCCCGGGCGACCTCGCCATGGCCAAACCGGAGCCCATCCCGCACAAAGAAGAGGGAGATGCGCCGCATGAGAAACCGCGTACCGTTCTGGAAGCCCTGGCCCGTCAGGAAAATAACAACCGTTTGGTCGGCGAAAAGATGAAACAGGAAGGCGGCGTCAAACGGCGCCAGATCCATTCCTCGCTGGACGTGACCGCGACCGCTTTTGGCGCTTACGATATGGCCATCATTGCCGCCGTGCAGAACCGCTGGTATGACTTGCTCGACAACCGGAATTTCGCCGGTGACCGCTCCGGAAAAGTGACTTTACGCTTCCGCCTTCACGCAGACGGAAGCGTTTCGGAAATCGCTTTTGTTGACAGCACAGTGGATTTAGCCTTGGGCCTGCTCTGCCAAAGCGCGATTAAAGATCCCGCGCCCTTCGCCCCGTGGCCCAGCGATATGCACCGCCAAATCAACGCCGAATATCGGGAAGTAACCTTCACCTTTTTTTACAACTAACCATGGAACTTTTTATCTACGCTTTGCTGGGATTGACCTCGATTGTTGGCCTCACCTTCATCGTCGAGCGCGGCATCGCTCTGCGCTGGCGCCGGGTCGTGCCCCCGCAAATCGAGGCGGCGGTCTCTTCCTGCCAGACCTCGGAAGACCTCCCGATGCTCAAGCGCGTATGCCAGCAGCACAATTCTTCTCCCATGAGCCGGCTGCTCCTCGTGGCCGCCGAGCACCTCGATTGGCCCCAGGCCGAAACCGTAGATGCCGTGCAAACCCGCGCCCGCCGCGAGATTACCCGGCTCGAACGCGGATTGGTCGTGCTCGAAATCATCGTCGGCATTGCGCCGCTGCTCGGCCTCGTCGGCACGATTCTCGGGATGATGGCCGTCTTCGGCAAAGTCGGCGAGGCAGGTTTGAACGATGCCGGCAGGCTGGCCCAGGGCATCGCCCTCATCCTGCGGGCTACCCTCGTCGGGTTGCTGATCGCCATCCCTTCCCTCATCTTTTGGAGCTATTATACGAAAAAGGTCGAAACCATCGCCGTCGAAATGGAAACACTGTGCGATGAGTTTGTCCGCCGCCAATATCGCCAGGAGTTAAAGAAGTAACCCATGCGCTTCTACGTTAAGAAACGACGCGGAGCACCGGCTGTCATCATCGTCGCGCTCATCGACGTCCTGATCGTGCTCCTGATATATCTGATGGTCACCACGACTTTCAAGCAACAGCCCGCCCTCAAGCTGGCCTTGCCCGAATCTTCTCAAGCCCAAAAGACCGGAGCGCAGGAGAATCCCCCTCTCGTAGTTACTGTCGATCCGACGGGGAACCTTCGGCTCGGACCCGAAGGCACACCGGTCACCGTCGATCGCCTGAAGGAAGCTTTGGTTTCGGCCCTCGCAAAAACACCCGACCTCAAGCTCGCGATCAGCGCCGACAAAGGCGCTCCTTTCGGTCAAATCGTAAGAATCATGGACGCCGCCAAAGAGGCCGGCATCAAAGCCGTCAACGCGTTCACGAAAGAGCCTGTCAAGCCCTGAGCCAACTCATCCTCGTTTAACGTTTTTACGTATTAACGTGTTAGCGATTCAACGCTTACCGATAATTCAACGTTCACTTCAGCAATTCCTCGCCAATCTGCACCGCATTAAGCGCCGCGCCTTTTAGCAGTTGATCGCCCGACACCCAAAAGGCCAAACCATTTTCCATCGCGCAATCCCTGCGGATTCGGCCCACGGCGCAATCGTATTGCTCCGCCTGCACGAGCGGCTGCGGATATTCATTTTTCCCAGGCTCGTCAACGACCTGTAGTCCGGGTGCTTTCTTGAGCACCGCGCGCGCTGATTCGACCGTTGCCGGTTTCTCGAACTCGGCGCTGACCGCGACCGAATGCGCCCGGTAAACCGGCACGCGCACGCAGGTGACGCTCGCGCGGAAGCTCGGATGATGCATGATCTTCCGCCCTTCATTCTCCATCTTCATCTCTTCCTTCGTGTAACCCGAGGGCAGGAAGGAATCCACGTGCGGCAGCACGTTGAACGCGATTTGATGCGGATAAACCTCACTGGTCGCCCGCTGCCCTTTGACCAGTTGGTCCACCTGGCGTTTGAGTTCTTCGATGGCTTTGGCGCCGCTGCCGGAAACGGCCTGGTAACTGGAGGCAAAAATTCGTTTCACATTGAACGCCTGGTGCAGCGGGTATAGGGCCATCAGCGTAATCGCCGTGGTGCAATTCGGATTGGCGATGATCCCCTGGTGCAATTTCACATCGCTCGCGTTGATTTCGGGTATCACCAGCGGGACCTTTTCATCCATGCGGAACGCGCTCGAATTATCAATCACCACGCAGCCTGCCTTGGCCGCGATCGGCGCAAATTCCTTCGAGATGCTGCCCCCGGCGCTGAACAGGGCAATATCGATGCCCTTGAACGCATCCTTCGTCAGCTCCTGGATCGTGATCTCTTCGCCGCGAAATTTCAGCTTTTTGCCCGCCGAACGGGCGGACGCCAGGAGCGTCAATTTCCCAACCGGAAAATTGCGCTTCTCCAGCGTTTTAATCATCTCGATGCCGACGGCGCCTGTCGCGCCAACCACGGCCACATGCGGTTTCTTATTCATACAAAGGGGGCGAAATATACGGTCCTCGGTGGCTCCCTGTCAACGTGCTATCAACTTCTGCTTGAAATGCTTTCCCGCGCTGTCACGCCTTGGTATTTCTGACCCGGCTTCACCGTAAGCCACGCATGAGAACGCTCTTAATCGGCATAGATAGCGGCACCCAATCCACCAAAGTCCTCGTCGTGGACGCGCGGGACGGCAAAGTGCTTTCCTCGGCAACTCAGGAGTACGGCCTGCTCCCGGATTTGCCGCCCGGCGCGAAGGAGCAACACCCGCACACATGGCGCGAAGCCGCCGCCAGTGGAATCCGCCGCGCCCTGCGCCAGGCGCGGGCCGCGATGGGCGAGGTGAGGGCCATCGGCGTTAGCGGCCAGCAACATGGCTTTGTGCCGCTCGATGAGGCCGGTGAAGTCATCCGCCCGGCCAAGCTCTGGTGCGACACCTCCACCGCCGCCGAGTGCGAGGAAATCACTGCCCGGCTCGGCGGCCTCAAAAAAACCATCCGCGCCCTGGGCAACGCCGTCCTGCCGGGATTCACCGCCTCAAAGATCCTCTGGCTTAAAAAAAACGAGCCCGAGAATTATCAGCGTCTGGCCGCCGTGCTGTTGCCGCATGATTACCTGAATTTCTGGCTCACCGGCCGGAAGAGCATGGAATACGGCGACGCCAGCGGCACCGCGCTGCTCGATGTCCGCAAACGCAAATGGTCCACCGCGGTGATCGATGCCATCGATCCCGAATTGGCTGGCAAGCTGCCGCCCCTTATCGCCAGCGACCAGCCCGCCGGCCGGTTGCAGGCCGCCACTGCCAAAACCCTCGACCTCAACCCCGGCATCCTGGTTAGCGCCGGCGGCGGCGATAATATGATGGGCGCAATCGGGACCGGAAACACGCGCGAAGGGGTCATCACTGCCAGCTTCGGCACCAGCGGGACGATTTATGCCTGTGCTGAAAAACCAGTGATCGATCCGGAGGGCGAAATCGCCGCCTTTTGCGATTCAACCAATCGCTGGCTGCCCCTGCTCTGTACCATGAACGTTACCATCGCCACTGAAATGGTCCGCGAAGATTTCGGTTGGTCTTTTGAAAAATTCGCGGCCGAATCGGCCCGGGTCCCCGCCGGCTCGAATGGCTTGTTGCTCTTGCCCTACTTCGAAGGCGAGCGCACGCCGAACGTTCCCGACGGCACCGGCGTCTGGTTTGGCGTCAACCAGAAAACCTTCGAAGCCGGCCACTTTGCACGCGCCTCCATGGAAGGCGTCACCCTCGGCATGAACTACGGTTTGCGGCGGCTGGCGGCTCTCGGAGTCAAACCCTCCCAAATTCGCGCCACCGGCGGCGGCGCCAAGTCGAAGGTCTGGCGTCAGATCATGGCCGATATCTTCGATACTGAAGTCGTCACGTTGAAAGTGACGGAAGGCGCGGCTTACGGGGCAGCTTTGCAGGCGCTCTGGTGCTGGCGCTTGCAGGAAGGCGAACGAGTTTCTATCAGCGACATCACCGACCAGTTCGTCGAATTGAATCCCGGCGAGACGGTCCAGCCCGAAAGAGAAAACGCCGAAGTTTATCGCGAGTTGCAGACCCTCCAGGACGAAATGTCCCTGGGCCTGCGCAATGTCTTCTCAAAACATCGCCAATTCGTCCTGCGTAACCCGCGGTGAAGCACCGGAAGCGCCGACATCACCGCCGGCAGGACATGAGCCTCCATACTGGCTGCATTACCCTCTCTCGACATTTCTCCCTCCTTTGCTACGTTTGGCTGGTGAGTTTCGCCGCTGAAATCAATTCGCTCCACGTTGATGACCTGGTTCGACGCTCGTTGAACGCCTCCACTCCTGCCGTCAACGAAAGCCTAGGTAGCTCCGAGTTGTCGCTGCACGACTTCGCCCACCTGATTTCCCCGGCTGCGTCCCAACTTCTGGAACCCTTGTGCCGCCGCTCGCAACAACTCACGCAGCAGCGGTTCGGCAAAGTCATTCGCCTATTTGCTCCTCTCTACCTGTCCAACGAATGCATCAACAATTGCAAGTACTGCGGCTTTTCCCGCGACAATCCTATACTCCGTGTAACGCTTTCGGTGGACGACGTAATGCGGGAAGCCCGCGCGCTGCTGGCCCAGGGTTTCCGCAACCTCCTGCTCGTTTCGGGCGAACATCCAAAGTTCGTTTCCAACGGTTATCTCGTGGATTGCGTGCGCGCCTTGCGCCAGGAAGTGCCGGGCATCTCGCTCGAAATCGGTCCAATGGAAACCGAGCAATACGTTCCCATCGTCGAAGCCGGCGCCGAGGGCTTGGTGGTGTACCAGGAAACCTATGATCGCGCGGTTTACGCCGCGATGCATACTGCCGGGCCCAAACGGAACTTCGATTGGCGCCTTGACACACCCGAGCGCGCTTATGAAGCCGGCTTCCGCCGCCTCGGCATCGGCGCGCTCTTCGGACTAAGCGATTGGCGGTTGGAAGCCTTGAGTGTCGCCGCCCACGCCCAATACCTGCTGCGCAAATGCTGGAAATCCCAATTAACCATCTCGCTCCCACGCCTGCGCCCGTGCGCCGGAGAATTCGAGCCGCTCACGCGCCTGAGCGATCGTGATCTGGTGCAACTGGTTTGCGCCTTTCGGCTCATGTTCCCCGATGTGGGTTTGGTGCTTTCGACTCGCGAGCCTGCCAAACTGCGCGACGGCTTGATTGCGCTTGGCATCACCTTGATCAGCGCGGGCAGCCATACCGAACCGGGCGGTTACACCGGCGCGGGCAAAGAAAAGCTTCATCACACCGAACGCGGCCGAATCGTCGAGCTGGGCGCGAGTGAGTG
>Ga0193729_1001229_pt1 | contig 13142 bp, 10 predicted proteins | sample U1c2metaG_FD_143036 | JGI IMG/M metagenome (GOLD analysis project Ga0193729, IMG submission 143036) | Soil microbial communities from a riparian zone of the East river system, Colorado, United States - U1c2 | ecosystem: Environmental > Terrestrial > Soil > Riparian zone | place: USA: East River... | reverse complement strand
CTATGCGCTGCGTTTGCTCTTGCAGACTGAGAAGCCTTCTGTGCTGGGGATCTACGCGAACTTAATGACCCGCAAGAACGTGGTGGCAATCCTCGAGATTGCGCGCGCGGCGAATTGGACGACGGTTGTCGGCGGGCCCGAACCGGGCGCGTACGTCCGCGAATATCTTGAGGCTGGCGCGGATGTCGTGGTTCTGGGCGAGGGCGAAGTGACGATGGAAAACCTCCTTCCGGTGCTGGGTACTGGAGATCGCTCGAGATTACACGCTGTTTCTGGAATTGCCTTTTTAGATGAGGCCGGACGGGTTTATCAGACGGCCCCTCGTGCGCAAATCGCGGACATCGATGCGCAGCCATGGCCGGCGCGTAACGCGGTAGATGTGCAGCGATACGTGGAAACCTGGCGTAAGGCGCACGGAAAGGGATCACTCTCGTTCATTACGGCGCGGGGTTGTCCATACCACTGTCGCTGGTGCAGTCACCAGGTATTCGGTAAGACACATCGCCGGCGTAAACCTGTCGCGGTGGTGGATGAAGTGGAATGGCTACTCAACACTTATCAACCGGACATGGTGTGGATCGCAGACGACGTTTTTACCATCCATCACGGATGGCTGCGCGCATACGCGGCGGAGATGCGCAGGCGCGGGCTGAGAATTCCCTTTGAATGCATCTCTCGCGCAGACCGTATCAATGCCGAGATCGCCGACGTCCTGGCGGAGCTGGGATGTTTCCGTGTATGGATCGGGTCGGAGAGCGGCTCGCAGAAGATTCTCGACGCAATGGAACGTGGCGTGACCGTGCAGCAAGTACAATCCGCGGTCGGTCTGTGTAAGTCTCGCGGTATTCAGGCTGGAATGTTCCTGATGTGGGGCTATGAGGGCGAGGAACTGGAGGATATTGAAGCGACCATCGACCACGTCAAGCGCAGTGACCCGGACGTTTTTTTAACGACCGTGGCCTACCCCATTAAGGGAACGCCGTATTACTCACGGATAGCACCTTCACTAGTTCAGGTAAAACCCTGGGGGCAGTCATCTGACCGAGAGCTTGCGATTCAGGGAAGGCGCTCTTCGGAATTTTACGGTTTTGCGGACCGACTACTCAAAGACGAAGTGGAACTTGCGCGAATTCAGCGCAGCGGGGCAGATGAGGCGGCGCAAACAAAGTTGCGGCAGCAGGTAAACATGCTACGTGAATGCCTTTATTCCGGTGCCTCCGAGAGAAAGGCATGCATGGGGGATCCAGCGTGATTACCTTTGCTGCCGCGACGGCATTTGACGGTGTTGCCGGTGCCTACGACGAAGCGTTCACGTATTCCATGATAGGACGGGCTCAGCGCAGAAAGGTTTGGGCCAAGCTGCGCGCGGCCTTTCCGCGCGGAAGTCATATTTTGGAATTGAATTGCGGGACCGGAGAAGACGCAAGGTACCTGGTAGAGAGGGGCCGATCGGTCGTGGCGTGTGATGCGTCTCATTCGATGATTCAAGTTGCGAAACGCCGTAGCCCATTGGGAGATAGCGCAAGTCTTGAATTTCTGCACCTTGCTAATGAAGATCTCGGATTTATGCTCAGTGAAAAACTGTTCGATGGAGCGTTCTCTAACTTTTCGGGGCTAAATTGCCTTGCGGATCTGCGGCCCTTCGCGAGCAATCTGGCGGGTCTCGTAAAACCGGGAGGTGCGGTGCTGTTATGTCTTTGGAGCCGAATATGCGTGGCAGAGTTTTTCTGGTATTTGCTCCACGGCCAACTGAGGAAAGCTTGTCGAAGGTTCCCCGGCAAGGCCATGGCAAGGGTTGGAGATGTAACAATCGCAGTCACGTATCCGACGGTTAGGAGTGTTCGTCGCGCTTTTTCTCCGTGGTTCGAATTGCGGTCGCGGAGCGCGGTTGGATTGTTTGTACCGCCCTCCTACGTTGAGCAATGGATGAGCAAGCATCCGAAGATTCTTACGGGGTTGGAGCGGTTGGATAAGGTTTCGGCGAGTTGGCCAATTTTTCGGGATGCAGGCGATCACGTGCTTCTGGAGTTGGTGAGATGCAATTAGCAGGGACGCAACAGAACTGGGCGCGAAGGCATCGTGGGGCATCGCGGTTCCGGATTGATACCGTTCAGGTGAAAACAGCATGATCATTCTTTTTAATCCGCGGGCCACTAGGCCGCGCAACCGCCGCTTCCCGTTATCGGTCATGGCACTCGCGGCGGTGCTGGAAGGCCGCGAAGAGTATGAGATCGTTGATGGGAATCTCGACGAAAATCCAACGCAAACCATTCTAAATTTAGTGCGCGACAAAAATGTCGAGATGCTGGGCGTCTCGGTCATGCCCGGACCGCAGATGGTTGCGGCTGTCAATTCTTGCCGCGAAATCCGCAAGGTATATCCCAAACTGCCTATCGTTTGGGGCGGTTATTTCCCATCCATTTACTCGGACTCTGCGTTGAACGCGCCCTACGTGGATTATGTGGTGCGCGGGCAGGGAGAACAGACGCTCCTTGAGTTGATTGACGCCATACGAGGGAATCGCAAGTTTGAGGGAATTCTTGGATTGTCGTACAAGGATGTGTTCGGTCTGCACCGGCACAATCCCGAACGGCTAATGCAAAATCCGGATGTGTTTCCATGGTCTCCCTTTCATCGCGTTCCGGTCGAAAAATACCTCCGGCCATCTTTCTTTGGGAAACGGACCACCGCTCACCACGCCAGCATTGGATGTCCTTTCCGCTGCAGCTTCTGCGGGGTGCATGCCATTTATGGAAACCGCGAGTTGGCGGAGAGTCCCGCGCGGACTGAAGCGATATTGCGCCATCTGAAAGAGCAATATGGCGCAGATTCCGTGCAGTTCTACGACATGAATTTTTTTCTGAAAGAAAGCCACGCGCGAGAACTTGCCGAGCGTATGGAGCCTCTGGGCTTCCACTGGTGGTGTGAAGCACGCATCGACACCTTCAACCGCTATTCAGACGCGACTCTTGAAGCGGTTCGCCGCGCTGGGTGCACGATGATCTTTTTTGGCGCGGAGTCCGGCTCGGACTGGGTCTTGAAAGAGATGCAAAAAGACATCACCACGGAACAGACCCTTGCTGTAGCAAAGCGGATCCGTCAGTTTGGAATTATTCCAGAATTTTCATTTGTCATCGGCAACCCGCGTGATCCTGAGCGAGATACCCGCGAAACATTGGAGTTCATCCGAAAAATCAAACGACTCAATAGACAGTCGGAAATTATCATTTATCACTACACGCCTGTTCCACAGCGAACCTCCATGTATGGAAATATCGACGGTCAGGTGACGTTTCCCACCACTCCCGACGAATGGGCTACCAAGAAGTGGATGGACTTCACGCTGCGTATAGATCCCAATACTCCCTGGCTAAAACGAAAAACGAAAAATCTTATCGATAATTTTGAGGTCGTCGTGAACGCACGTTGGCCCACCGTGCAGGACATTCGGGCGCCGTGGTGGAGCCGCATACTCTTAAAAATGCTGAGCGCGTGGCGATACGCCGCGCGGATTTACGCTTTCCCTAAAGAATTACGCTGGGCGCAGCAATTCATTTCTTTGCGTAAGCCAAAGCACGAAAGCCTTTAGAGTTTTTCGATAAAGAGTATGTCCCGCTCAGGAACGACATCGTATGTCACTCCGGCCGAAGGCTACCGATTATGGGCGAACACGTACGATGACGAGCCCAATCCAATGTTGTCCCTTGAGCAGCGCATTCTTGGGTCGCTGCTACCTCCTCTCGTTGGCATGGACGTGGTCGATCTAGGTTGTGGCACGGGGCGTTGGCTTAAAGCTTTGCAAGGAGCAGGAGCACGCAGCCTTTTGGGACTGGACTCGTCGCCAGAGATGTTGGTTCTCGCTCAATCAAAGTTGGCTGGCGTGGCAAATCTCGTTTGTGCGGATTGTGGGAGCGAGTCGCTCGAGGCTAGCTCTGCCGACGTAATACTGGCAACTTTCGTTCTCAGTTATGTGGACGATGCTAGGCATGTGGTGGAGACCGTAAGTCGAGCCCTGCGTCCTGGCGGTTCAATGTTTATTACGGACATCCATCCGGAAACGGCGGCGGTTCTCAACTGGCGAAGAGGAATCCATGGGGAACGAGAATTTCACGAGATTCGCACACATCCGAGAACGATAGAGGAAATTATTTTGATGTGTGAGAAGGCGAAATTGCATGCTGCGCTTGTTCTGGAGCCGCGGTTTGGAGAAGAAGAGCGCCTCATTTTTGAAAAAAACGGGAAGCAAGAGTATTTCCATCAGATCAGGGGACTTCCGGCAATTTACATTCTACAAGTGTGCGCAGCTAAACAGTCTGCAGTTAATGGCCCGCTAAAAAATACGGTACCGACCATCGCGAGCTTAGGGATCACCAGCTTGCGTGGCACGCGATTTGCACTTGGCGCCGCCGACAGTTTTTCAGGCGAGATGCGGCTCGCTAATTCCTGTGTCGAGCAGCTAAGTACCGTATTGCGCGCCACCCCGTGTACGAATTCCTGCGACAGCGGCATAGACCTGACTGGGTTCCTGGTTCTTCCCGGACTGATTAACGCGCACGATCATTTGGAGTTCGCACTGTTTCCTCGTCTGGGAAAAGGCGGCTATAAAAGCTTCATGGAGTGGGCAGACGATATTCATCATCCCCCTGCGCCTCTCATTGCCAAGCATCGACGGGTGCCTCGAAGAGTCCGTCTCTGGTGGGGCGGAATTCGTAATCTGCTGTGTGGCGTAACTAGCGTGTGCCACCACAATCCTTTTGAGCCCGACGTGTTCACAGACGAATTCGTTGTCCGGGTGCTTCGCGAGTATGGATGGGCTCACTCATTGCCATTAGATCCTGACGCGGCGATGAAGAAAAATGAAACTTCGCAAGGCCAACCATTCTTCTTACATTTGGCGGAAGGCGTGGATGAGAAATGCAGCCAGGAGATTTTTGCGCTGCACCGCGCTGGAGGCCTGGATTACAACACTGTAGTTATTCATGGGCTCGGACTGGGGCACAAAGGAATGCAGTTGTTACGATCGACGGGAGCGGGTTTGATTTGGTGTCCCAGCTCTAACCTTTTTCTGTTCGGGAAAACATTGTCCCCAGAGGAAATTCGAGAGCTGCCCAACTCGGCGATCGGTAGCGACTCGCCTTTGACGGCGTGCGGGGATCTACTCGATGAAGTTCATTGTGTCAGCCAGCTGTTGCCATCGTCTGCGGACGTTATCTATGAGTATGTGACACGCCAGCCTGCGAAACTGCTTCATTTGCGGAATGGAGAAGGGAGTTTGAGGACAGGTGGTTTGGCGGATCTCATTGTAGTACGGGATACAGGGCTGACCCCAGCCGAAACATTGCTGACATTGTCTCACCGGGATGTCGAGCTGGTTCTTGTGGGCGGGCGTGTTCAGTTGGCTTCAGAGGAAGTCATGCGACGCTTGCCCGCTGGCTCGCGTCAAGGACTTCAACCGCTTGCGATGGAGGGAATCGTCCGATGGATTCGAGCGCCGCTCGATCGACTCTTCGAAGAGACTTGGGTCCACCTGGGTAAGGATATTTATCTCGGGGGAAAGCAGGTGAGCATTGCGAGATGAGCACGAGCTGGTCCCTGTAGTTGAAGCTCTCAGGGAAGAGTCGCAGATTCTTTCGACTGTCCCTATTTTGGTGTTACACGCGCACAGTTCGTGTAACTGTCGGTGCATCATGTGCGACATCTGGAAGGCGCGCGAGCAAAAGAAAATCGGTGTGCGAGACATCGAACCGCAACTGGAATCCATTCGCCGGCTGGGAGTTCGATGGATAGTCTTTTCGGGTGGTGAACCGCTCATGAACTCAGAGTTGCCCGAAATGTGTTCGCTGTTACGAGCGGAAGGCATTCGATTGACCCTGTTGAGCACGGGACTGCTTCTCAAAAAATGCGCCGCCGAAGTAGTAGAGAGTTTTAACGACGTCATTGTATCTCTGGATGGCCCCCGGGAGATTCATGACGGCATACGTCGGGTGCCGGGAGCGTTTGATCTACTCCACGCAGGTATTCGCGCGCTCAGGAATCGGCGGCCTGATATTGAAATCACGGCGCGTTCCACGGTGCAAAAAGCGAATCACGGTCATTTGATGGAAACGGTGCATGCGGCGAAAGAGCTTCAGCTGGACGGTATCTCATTCCTGGCCGTGGACGTGACATCCACAGCTTTTAACAGATCTTTGGTATGGCCGCTAAGCCGCCAAACCGAAATCGGGCTTTCTCTCGCCGAATTAGGAGTGTTGGAAAACGAAATCGAAAGTCTGATAGCCGCGTCGGGGCGGGATTTTGAACCGGGGTTTATCGCGGAGTCGCCACAGAAACTGCGGCGAATCGCTCGCCACTTCCGCGCGCAACTGGGATTGGCGGCGCCAGAATCGCCCTTGTGTAATGCGCCGTGGGTTTCAGCGGTAATTGAAGCGGATGGTTCGGTGCGTCCTTGTTTCTTTCACCCATCGATTGGAAAGTTGAGCGGCACAACGCTGGAGGCCGTCATAAACGGACCGGAAGGCCGCGGTTTCCGCAGCACACTCGATGTGGCTAACAATCCTATCTGTCGTAATTGTGTTTGTTCTTTGAACTATCGTACTTGAGCGGTAGGCGTTGGGCACGGATCCCCAGAATACATGGCCGGCTCTCCGAGACTACCTGCCGGCGGTAAATGGCGAATGTAAACAACGATCGACCATATTTCGTTGTCCGTCAGGATTCCTTTTGAGCCGGGCATTCCGGAAGGTGAGATGCCGTTGTCGATGATCCATTTGAGTTGTCCATCCATATAGGATTGGACTTGACTTGAATTCAGCATAGGCGCCGATGGTGACATGCTATCCGCGAAAGGCACTCCGGTGTTTTGTCCATCCAGGCCATGACAGGCAGCACAGTAGTGTGAGAAGGCATCTCTTCCACTCTCGATATTCGGCGCCGTACTCGCCAGCGGATTTATTGCTCCCTTGCCGCGTACGGTGATGGAGTGCTTGATCTTTGTCATTGCTGCCGTCTCCCACTTTCCAGGAGGAGTCGCCTTGCAGCCGAGCAAGAGAGTTGCGATGCAGAGTAGTAAAGCCGAATTTACTTTGACCATCTATTCAGTCCGTAACGTGAACCGTCATTTTCATCGATCCGTGACCCTTCCCGCAAAAGTGCGCGCATTTTCCCTCGAAGGTGCCGGTAGTTTCCGGGTCGAACTTTACTTCCGTTCCTTCGCCCTTCTTTACCTCTGTGGTGCGCACACCCAAGTCCTCGATTACCAGTCCGTGAATGACGTCTTTCGATTTGATCACCAGGATAACCGGCTCTCCTTTCTTTACGGTGATTTCATTGGGCTCAAAGGCGAAGCGTTGTGCGGTCATTTCAATGGTTCGGGGAGTTTGCGCGCGATCGACTCCCGCCAATGAAGCAAGCGTTGTCCATAGAAGCAGCGTTCTCAACAAAATCTTTAGTTTCATTTAAAGTTTCCTCGTTTTTGTGAATAGTTGTGTTTCAGGGAGCAAGATATTTAAGAATTAGTTTTTCGTCTTCGGCACTGAGCATGGCGCGTACCCGCATGTGCTGCAACACTGCCTTTACTTCGCGCGGGGAGATCGCTTCCGGTGGAGTGTGACAACGGCCGCAATTCGCCTGGAATCTTTGCTCTCCGTCATTAGTCTTTGACTTTTTATGCACGGCGGAAGCCGGAGTTTTCGCAGCGGGTGGCTGGCCTTGCGGTTGGGCTAACACTGCGAGGGAGCAGGTCAGCAGTAAAGTTCCAAATAAAATTGTGAACCAGGTTTTCATTTGTGCTCTCCCGGCCACGCGGGGAAGAGAAAGCGATACGCGATTTGCACGTTCCAAATATTCGCATTACCCAACGAACTGTACTGTCTGCCATAGCTACCGTTCAGCCGCACGTCATGGGCCAGATAATAATTCAGACCGAAATCGAACTGGTTTACGTCTGCAGCGGGGAGTACATCCTGCGGAATGGGCGTGCCCTTAAAGAATTGCTGAACCCGCGCGACGGTTTGCAGGCGGCCTAACCAGGTTGTGGTGCTGCGGCTTTTTGCAATGTGCATGGCGCCTTCCAGCCAATATCCCTGGCCGCCGGGGGAGTGAGCGTATTCGGCTCGAACATCCAACGGGATTTGCGGCGGCTGCCAGGCGAAATAAGTGCCCGCCACGTTAAAATCTCCGTTTTGCAGAAATCTTTGATAAGAAGCTCCAACTTCGATTCCGGCGTTGGGCATAAACATGCCGATCCTGCCGCCAGCGGCTCGGCCAGCCTGAAGATTCTCGGTCGTGCTCGCTACGGAAAAATACGCCGTGTAGTTCAGCAGCCAGTTTGGCCGCTCGACGAGTACTCCTCGCAGCATTCCGCCGTTGCTGGCCGATGACGTGCGCGTGCCGATGGTGAAAATAATCGGCGAATCCTGAAGATTTGCGATCCAGATCGCTGAAAATCGTTCGTTATAAATATTGAACGGCGTCAGAAATCGGCCGACGGTAATGGTTAAGTGCGGATTTGCTATGTAATCGAGCTGCGCGTAGTCGAAGGTAGCAAAAAAACGTCCGTTGTAAGGCCCGCTCGTACCATTTTGCTGGGCGAAAAATCCCTGCAAATCCGCACGTCCCTCGACTAACCAGTGGTCTCCAAATGGCGCAACAAGCACGGGGGCGAGAGTCGGTACAAACGATGTCGCCCCTGCGGTTGTGCTGGTGTTAAAAGCCAGTGCTCCCGAAAGTATTGGTACGTCTGATTGGGAGCACACGCGGGTGCCGATCCCAAGTAATACTATTAGCGCTCCCAAAATTCTTTTCATCTGCAACCCTTTTCTGCGGCAATTAAGAAGGTCGACCCGCGTAAAATCGCGGTCTCTTAGCAGGGGCCCGGTACGATCGAAAAGCGACCGACGATTGTCAGACTAAGTTTTCCGGTGAGGCCGGTTGTCACCGAAAAGTCAAAAGCAAGTCATCTTGCTGCTGCGCAATTACTGAACCTTTTATCGCGATGCGGCATAGTCCGAATTAGTACTTCTCCGTTAGTGCGTTTCAGCACCCCTGCTTAAAAGCAATTGGACCTGTTTCTGTTTTCATTTCTGCGGATACTCGGAGCAAGGAGATTTCGATGCGATACGCGACGCGCATTCTGGTAGCCAACCGTCCCAGACTGATGCGAGAAGTGATTGTGGCCGCCCTTACGGGCCAACCCAACATAGAAGTAGTTGGAGAAGTGTCTGACGAGCGGAACATCCTCGACCAGGTACGGGCGACAGTGCCAGATCTCCTGGTTATCGCTCTGGATGAAAGCGAAGAGCGGCCGGCGATCTGCGATCTTGTTCTTCGAGAGCATCCGCAGTTGCGTGTTATTGCTGTGGCATCGCGCAAAGATCGCACTCTTTATTATTGGGCATCGTTTGATATTCACTGCGCGGATATCGAATCATCCGCTGCCGGCATCCTAGGCGCGGTGCAGAACATGGCAGAGTCCGCGGCAAGGCCAGCCTTCGGCAATGTGCCAACGCCGATACCAGAGTCACTATGATTGTCAGAAAAAAGCACGGCACGCTGTGTGCGCTTGCACTTTTATTTATCTGCCAAACAGCCGCCGGCCAGACCATTTCCGCACAACGTGCGAGTAAGGACTCTGACAGCGGCACTCAGGCAGGAACTCTTTCCGAGTTAGGGCGAGAAAATGCTAACCGGGTTGCTGCTTCGCCGGCGCAAATTCGAGAAGCGTTAATCAAGGATCCGGGGCTGCTGGTGGCGTTGAAGCGGCTAATGGCCAAGGAAGCGACTTCAAATGGGCAACTAGTTGACGATGCGGATCTAACAGACGACGCAATCTTTGATCGTCTTGGGAGCGACGTAATTTTCCGCTCGATTGCGACGCGCCTGGTTCAAAAGTACGGCTATTTGCTTCCCGCGGTTAATCCTGATTCTGAAATAGGGAAACAACAAGAATTAATCCTGAAAGAGCGCGCTCGTCGATTGGTACAGATCGAAGCCCAGGAGGACGCGGAGTCCATGAAACCGCCATCTCCACCAAACGATGAAGCGCAGACTGCGGCAACGTTCGGCTCCAACTGCACCTCCAATACGAATGCAAATTGTAAACAAGAAGAAGCAGGCCGGGGGCGACAGCTCACTAATCCGCAGGAAGCACCAGGTCCCAATCCTGAGGGGCCAGTCGGTCCTACCCAAATTCCTAAGGTGAGTGGCCCGCCGATAATTCAGGCCAGCCTATCCGACGGCAACATTTCCAGAAGCTCCACCGACGAATCAGAATTCGGTGGGCTCGGTGGGCTGCTGCGGTCAGCAATGAGTACATCGCGCGATGTACCAGATCTCCAATCTCTTCTAGCCGAACGTGAGCAGTCTGGCGCTCGCGAAAGAAACGGTTCTACGAGTAACGAGTTTAATTCCACGAGTAACGATTTTAATGGAACGCAAAGTGTTACTGGCACCGCGGGAAACCAGATGGGGCCCCAATCTCGTATGGCACGTTCACCCAACCGCCCGGGGTTGTCACTCGATGCTAAGGCAGATGTGACCCAGGGAAACATCGTTCGCAGGCCGAGCCCTTACTCTGACGTTCCATCTCTGCTGGATCTCTATGTTCAGGTTGCTTCTCACGACCGGACTCCAGAGCGTTTTGGTCTAAACATCCTCACGTCTGGTGCTCGCGAAGCTGGCGCGATTTCCATGGATCTTCCGGTAGGGCCAGACTACGTGGTCGGTCCCGGAGATGGACTTGCGATCGACCTCTGGGGGAGTGTGTCTCAGCGTTTCCAGCGTACCGTCGATCGAGAGGGGCGCATTTCTCTCCCTGAGGCCGGACCGGTACTTGTTAGTGGAAAAACTCTTGGCGATGTTCAACTCACTCTACAAGAGATCCTTCGAAACCAATTTCGCGCTGTCTCGACCAACGTCTCACTTTCCCGACTGCGAACAATACGCGTTTACGTTGTCGGAGAGGTCGTGGAGCCAGGCGCCTACGATCTGAGTTCACTCTCAAGCGCCATCAATGTCCTCGTGGCAGCCGGTGGCGTGACGGAACGCGGCTCGCTGCGAACCATCAAACACTATCGAGGAAAACAGTTGATCGAAGTGGTTGATGCGTATGACCTGCTGCTTCGCGGTGTTGGATTAGATCAGAAACGATTCGAGAGTGGCGATTCGCTGTTAGTTCCTCCCGTGGGAGCTCAAGTTCGGATTGAAGGGATGGTTCGCCGCCCCGCCGTTTATGAGCTTCGTGGAGGAATGAATCTGGAGGAAGCGCTGGATCTTGCAGGTGGTATTTTGCCGGCCGCGGCCTTGAAGCACGTCGAGGTGGAGCGTCTGGTCGCTCACGAAAATCGCACCATGATCAGCCTAAACCTCAGCGAAAATGCGACAGAGAAGGATTCAAATTCGCAGCTCTCTACTTTCCGCGTTCAGGATGGCGACCGCATTCATATCTTTCCAATTGCTCCGTACAACGACCAGGCTATCTATCTTCAGGGTCACGTACTGCGTCCCGGCCGTTATTCGTACAAAAGCGGGATGACTGTCACTGATCTGATCACTTCTTATACGGATCTGTTGCCGGAGCCAGCTGGGAAATACGCTGAAATTATCCGGCTTAATCCGCCGGACTACCGGCCTACCGTGGAAAGCTTTGATCTTGCGAAGACACTCGGCAATCCGGCAAACGCGCCGAAGCTTCAGCCTCTCGACACTGTCCGCATTTTCAGTAGATACGATTTCGAACCTGCGCCGGAGGTGTGGATCGATGGAGAAGTGCGGAATCCGGGGCAATTTACCACAGCGGGACAGGCGCATGTACGGGACGCGATCTATCTGGCGGGAGGTGTATCGCCCGGGGCGGCTATGGACTCCGCTCAGGTATTCCGCACCGGTAAAGACGGCACCAAGACCATCCTGAGTGTGAATCTAGCTGACGCGCTCGCCGGCAGTGCTACCGCGAACATTCTCCTTGAGCCGCACGATCGAATCATCATCCATCGCAACGTCGCCGAAGTCGATCCACCCAGCGTTTATGTGAAAGGTGATGTGACCAACCCGGGCCGCTATCCACTCGCTGCCAATATGAATGTGCAGAGCCTGGTGCGTCTCGCTGGCGGCCTGAAACCGAGCGCTTACTCGGAAAGCGCCATCCTTACCCACCAAGAGGGCAAAGAGACTGGTGTTTCGGGGAGCACAAGTGTGGACATCAATCTTACGGCGGCCATGGCGGGGCGCGCGGACCAGGACAAGCTTTTATTGAATGGAGACGTTCTCACGGTGCGCCAGAATCCCAACTGGAATGATCTCGGTGCGACCGTCACCCTGCGTGGCGAAGTGCAACATCCGGGTACGTACGGCATCGGTCCAGGCGAGTCACTCAGTTCTGTGCTGGAAAAGGCAGGAGGATTCACATCGCAAGCGTATCCCTATGGAATTGTTTTGACGCGTCGCGAGGTCCGTGACCTGGAGTTGCACTCACATCAGGACTTGGTCACCCGAGTCAAAGCAGAAGAGACACAGCTGAAGGCGCTTCCTGAGAATGACGCCGACCAGAAGAACTTGAAACTTACAGCCATCGCACAGACCGAAACAACACTAACGCAACTACAAACGAATTTGCCGGTCGGGCGGGTGGTCATCCATACCTCGCCAGACGAGAAATCGTTTGACCGTCGCGCGGCGGGCACTCCGCTGCGAAACGGTGACGTGATTATCGTTCCCAAAAAACCAAACTACGTCGTCGTTCAAGGACAAATATTCAACCCGACGGCGGTTGGCTTTGTGGCAGGCAGGAGCGCCAATTGGTATTTAGGCCAAGCCGGAGGATTTACGCAGCTAGCGGACAAAAAGGCCGCATTTGTTATCCGCGCTGACGGGTCCGTTTTGTCCGCAAAAAACAATAACAGCAGCATGTGGTCTGGCAACCCCATGGATTCTGTATTGATGCCCGGAGACATGATCGTGGTGCCAGAGAGAGCGCCCAACATTGGAAGCCGGAACTGGATTCCGCTGATCCAATCGGCACAAGTGGCGACCTCAGTGGTGCTGGCCATCGCTTACATCCACCCGTGAGAAGAGTTGTGAATCAATAATGAAAGGATGCATCGTGGCGCGTTATCTGCTGATCTTGAATGTAGCGATGGCGGCGGGTA
>Ga0193729_1001228_pt1 | contig 13167 bp, 9 predicted proteins | sample U1c2metaG_FD_143036 | JGI IMG/M metagenome (GOLD analysis project Ga0193729, IMG submission 143036) | Soil microbial communities from a riparian zone of the East river system, Colorado, United States - U1c2 | ecosystem: Environmental > Terrestrial > Soil > Riparian zone | place: USA: East River... | reverse complement strand
TCTCGCAACGCTCAATCTCACCCCAGATCAAAAGACAAAGATAGAAGCGTGGCAGGCTGAATGCGTCAAGGCAGGCTGCACAAAGGAAAGCCGGCAGACATTCCTAAAACAGGCGAAAGGAATTCTTTCTGCACAGCAGTTTGCTCAGTTGAAAACGCAATGCCAGAAGTCTGCTAAAGAGACAAAGAAAACCGAAGCCTGATTTTGGTCTGATTGTCATCCCGAGCGAAGTCGAGGGATCTCATAAATTAGCGAGCGTCAGATAAAGCGAGAGATTCTTCTCCCGCGACCGCGGGATCAGAATGACATAGGAATCGCGCCTTGGAAAAATCCCGGCGCGATTTTTTTGCTGCTCGACAAGCGATGAAGCGACGAGCTTGCGTTGAAGCCTATTTGTAATGCTGCACTCTAGAACGTTTGGTCAGAATCGAGCAGGATTGTGACTGGGCCTTCATTGACCAATTCTACTGACATCATCGCTTGGAAAACTCCTGTTGCCACGGTAATTCCCAACCTGCGCAACGCTTCGCCAAACTCCTCGTAGAGTTTCTTTGCCTGTTCCGGCGGCGCCGCGGCAACAAAGCTGGGCCTGCGCTGCCCGCGTGCGTCGCCGTAAAGCGTAAACTGCGAGACAACCAGCGCGCTGCCTCCTGTGTCCAGGAGAGAACGATTCATTTTTCCCTGTTCGTCCTCAAAAATCCTCAGGTTCGCGATCTTTTCGGCCGTGCCGACAGCGACGGCCGATGTGTCATCGCGACAGACGCCAAGTAAAATCATGAGACCCTCCGCGATTTCTCCCGTCACGCTGCCCTCCACAGTTACACGGGCGCGACTTACACGCTGAACAACAGCTCGCATCGGTCAGCTACAAGATTTTCTCCAGCAAATCGGCAAGACGCCAACCGGCTTTGTGTAGTTCTTGCCGAACAACACCTGTTGACCACGCGCGATAGTTCATTTCATCCGCCGTCGGTTTTTCGACCGCTTCCCCGGCCGCTACGATGCGGTCGCCCTCTTGCTGCGTGTGTACATCTGTGAATTCCACCCGTGCATACGCCTCGCGCGCGATTGGCAAGATTTCATCTGCCCATATCTCGGCATAACTATCGACAGGAACATTTGGTGGCATTCGCCAGTTGTTGGGTTCATGCGTCGCCAGCTCACGAATCAGTTCCCTCTTATGCGGCTCGATGAGGGCCTGCAACTCACCTTTCCGTAGCGGACCGGGAAGCTGAGGAAAAAGGCCGTTTACTGCGTCGTAGTCCCAAAAGCCGTGGAACTTCTTCTTATGAATTCCGCGGCTGCGGGGCGGTTCGTCGCTCAGTTCGAGAGTAAACGTATTTCCGCCTTCGTCCCCAAGCGCTGACTTATCTTTGTCAGGGTCTACGACTTGGCCCTGTTGATTGAGGTATTCGGCGCCTACATGCAATGGCTGGTGAATGTCGGCAACGTAATGCGCAAGCAAAATAAGTGCTACAGGCTTGGTAATCCTTCGCTCATTTTGTTCAGGCACTCGTCCCTGCAAAACTTGGACGCAGAATGGAATCATATGGACTATGTCCCATTTGCTGCGGCCAGTGCGCCCATCACGGTATCGTTGCGCCGGCACGACGGGAACATCGGTGTAGTGGAACCAATGATGCGAAGGCGCGCCTGGATTTGGGCCGGGTGATGGCGGATTTGCTCGCCAGAAATCGCGCAGTTGCCTGTCGATGTTCCGATGCGCTGAGTAATGAAAAGACCCTGGATCATCAACGCCCCTCTTGTCCCAGCCTTTGATCTCGTCGGCAATGACGGCGGCTTTTTCCAGAGCAAGTCCGTCCAGCAGCGCGCGGATCTTTGTGGCGGCGAGAGTATTTGCCAATCGTTCGTCCGCGATCGCGCCGACGATCTCATGTCCAAGCGGGCCGTACGCTTGCGCCGCAGGAAATTGGAGAGCAGCAAGAATCGCCGGCAAGAGCAAAGATCGCGGGAGACGTTTCATTCCAAGAATGCGCGATAATACGGCTATATCCGTGCCTCTGCTGATGCATCACGCGCAATCTGCGCGAATTTTTTCCAGGCGTTTCTGGAGTTTCGGGAAGTGCGATCCGGCCCAATAAATCTGGCCGCAGCCTGTGCAACGCCGGAATTGTTCGTAGTAGATTTTTGTAAGCGGTTCGAGCCTCTCAATTACTTGACCCTTGGAAACTTTTAGCAGCGGCGCGTTGCAGCGAAGGCACCGCGTAAATGGAGCGAGGGAACGAAGGAGATCAAAGCGGCGAATTACTTCGACGGTTTGTTCATCGGCGTTTTGTGAACGCGGGCAGTAGCCGGCCTCTACCACCGCGTGCATTAGCAACCGCCGGTCGCGCGTCAGAAGCGCACGATTTTCGCGTTTCATTACTGTGAGCAATTGCCGATCTTCCGCGTAAGGATCGTAGGCGACATCAAAGCCGAGCAAGCGCAAATTTCGTGCGAGTGTCCCGAGATGTCCATCTGCGACAAATCTTCTAGTCGTAGTAGTTTGTAATCGTTTTTCATTAAATTGCGGAGTTCTTGTTCCTACTGGATAAAGCTCGAGATCTGCATCGCCGGTAATAGCATAATCAAAATCCACCGCCTGTCCGTTAACCAGGATCAAATCGACTTCCGGATGCGGCACGCCGCACGATTCGATGACGTCCTTGACCGACGTTTTTTCGCCCAGACTACGTTCAATGTTTCGGCGACGCGCTCCTGATCGGAGAAAAAAATCTAGATCGCCATGCAAATCGAGCCGAACGGTAAACGGGTTCACGTCAATCCATGATTCGCGCTTTGGCGTAAGCGTACTCAAACGTAGTTGCGCGCGGTCGCCCCATGAACTTGCCGGGCCCAAGAGGCTCATCTTCTCCGTAATAGCAGTCGATCTGCCACCGGCGCAGACCGCCTCCGGTATCCATGATCTTCCATCGATTGCTGCGGAATACCTTCTGCACGTCTGCAGACTCAGTCTCGACAATGGCGCCGTGCCGCAAACTACCTTGAGTCGACTTTAGCGCAGCGGAAAAACGTGGGACCAAAACCCCACCGCCACCGGTTGGGTCCGAAGCGAACGCATATGAATCTCCACTGTTGTAACGAATGTAATTGCGTCCGTTCACCGGTGTAACGATCCGCCCAAAGCCTTCCTTTTTTATTGAGCGTAGAAAATCGCGCGGATATTTTCGCCCGTGCAAACCAGGTTTTGTGACGGGCGTTGCATCGAAGCCGCGTTCGAAAGTGAAGCCGGATTCTTTCGGCGTGTAATAAAGAGTACAGACTATGAAGTATTCGCCGTTGTGTCCTTGAGGACGCCGCGCCAATCTTTCATTCTCATGCGCGAGCCGCTGGACAACTTCATGCCACGGGATGTCTGCGTGTAGTTGTGGGCGCATCAACAAAGCGCATAGCAGTATCAGGAGTTTCGCTAGAGCAGGACTGGGATTGCTGCTGCGGTCAGGATAACCAAAGCGCCGATACGCAATCACCTTCATCTGTCGAAATCTAAGCAGGTTTTCGCTCCGACAATAACCATCCTACCTTTTGTCATGTCGAGCGGAGTCGAGACATCTCTGATTTTAATGCGAGAGATTTCTCGACTTCGCTGCGCTTCGCTCGAAATGACAGCAACGGTAGGACTTATGCATCGTCAGAAAAATGCTTCGACAGGGCCACCCAGCAAAATTTCGATTGGCAATTTCTCGTGTTCGTACTCGTAGGGTGGTTGCTTCCACGCGAACTTCTTTGGATACAATTTTCGGAGCGCGCGAATGATTTCAACGCCTGTTTGAAATGAATGAAACACGTTTCGATCGGTGACGTGCAACTGCGCACCGCCACAAAGTTCACCGGCGAACTTGTGAAACGTCGGCTGAAAATAATTTTCGCGGAAGAAAACGCCTGGCAATCTTAATGCATTAAGCTCGCGGCAGAGCGCCTCGGCGTTAACAAACGGTGCGCCGAAGATTTCGAATGGACGCGTTGTGCCGCGGCCTTCCGAAATATTTGTTCCTTCGAGAAGACACATGCCGGGATAAACGGTCGCGGTATCGAGCGCCGGCATATTGGGCGATGGCATGACCCATGGCAGACCGGTTTGATCGAACCACATCTGGCGCTCCCAGTTTTTCATTGGCAGGATCGACAATCCGCATTCCGGGAAAACCTCGTCTCTAAATTGCAGCGCTAGTTCTGCGACTGTTTTTCCGTGTCGCACTGGAATCGGATGGAGACCCACGAACGATTTGTAATTGGGATCAAACAGTGGGCCCTCGATGGTCACGCCATTAATCGGATTCGGACGATCGAACACGACGACTTCTATGCGCGCTTTTTCGCAAGCGCGCATACAGAGATACATCGTCCAGATGAATGTGTAATAGCGCGCCCCGATATCCTGGAGATCAACGAGCAGAACATCGAGATCTTTCAGCATCTCCGGGGTCGGTTCGCGGTGTTCACCGTACAGACTGTAAACGGGAATGTGAAGACGCGGGTGTTCGTAACTTTTCCATTCCACCATGTTGTCCTGCGTCTGGCCGAGAAACCCATGTTGCGGACCAAAAAACGCTGAGAGACGAAAAAGATCGCCATTGTGTCGCTCGAGAATCCGCGATGCATGCTCGAGCTTCGCCGAGATCGATGCGGGATGAAGCAGTGCGCCGATGCGCGCGCCTCGAAACTTATCCGGCCAAAGTTCACTCAGATGATCGAGTGGCAGCTCGACGGGCATGCCGTTCTTCTAGCACATCGCGGAAATTGTCGCGATTCGGTTGTAGTGGCGGCTGTGTCAGCCGCATAAGCAAAACAGACACTCGCAGCACCACGCTTTCACACAAATCTTCGTAGTACGGATCTAACGGCAATGGCTATCGCAGTCACAAATGCGCAAAACTTTGCAAACAATTCGCCATGGCGTGTATAAAAGGTTAACTCGTGTTCGGTGGGAACCTTGACGTCGCCCGTGAGTACGCCTTCGGTGAATGTACTGCCTTTATCATCCTGCAGTTTCTGGGTGACACGTCCGAATTCGTTCACAAGACAGGTGACGCCAGTGTTCGCAGCGCGAACCATTGGACGCCGTGTTTCCACACAGCGAAAAATGGCGTTCGCCAGGTGCTGATGCGAACCGGCGGAATGCAAAAACCATCCGTCGTTTGTTATGTCTACCAGTAAATTCGCACCGGGATTCGTTTCACCCGGAAGCACAAATCGTCTGGTCAACTCGCCAATTGTATCTTCAAAACAGATCAGCGGCGCCACCTTCACGTCGCTGTTTGTCAGCTCGAACACGGTGTAGTCCTTACCCGCTTTGAAATCACCAGGCACCTGGTCGCCAACAATTCGCGCGAGCAGTGGTACCCGGTGCCGGCCCGGAACATATTCGCCAAAAGGGACCAGGTGCAGCTTTCGATAAACCTGCACCTGTTCGCCACCGTCTGAAACAAGGAGCGCCGCGTTGTAAACATCGCCGTTCTCTTCGTCGATCGTGCCCAGGAGAATGTCGCTCTCCGCCGACGCGGCCAGGTCCATCACGAATTGATAGCTTTCCCGGTCTGCGAGAACGGGCCCGGGCATGGAGCTTTCCGGCCAGATCAACAAATCGGGTGGAGGATTCGAGCGCAATGCAATTTCGCTCAAGCGCCGGAATTGATCGAAAATCTTGCGCGTAAACTGCGGGTCGAATTTTTGATTTTGAGGCACATTTGATTGTACGGCGGCAACTCGGAGCGGCTTTGTAGGTGCCGAAACCTGGGTGGCACGAATTCCGAAAGTGAGGACGCCAACAATTGCCGCCAACGTGAGCGTCAGGTCAAAATGCGGGCGCACTACACGTGTGCTCGCCTCAAGGATCAAACGGCGCACGGTTGTGACTGCAATGACGTTCGCAAACGCAACCATGAATGATAAGCCAGCAACGCCGGTGAACTCCGCAATTTGGATCATGGGCCAGGTGCCATGCAACGCCACACCGAGGCCGTTCCAACCGAAACCGGAGAAGACCCAGCCCCGCAGCCATTCCTGTGTCACCCACGCAGCAGCCAGAAGGAAGGCCAGCAGCAAATTATTTGTCGACCTAATCCACGGCGACCGCGGCGAAGCTGCAGTGCTGCGGGCTTGAGCCAGCATCTGTTCCCATTTGGTTGAGCCTGGTTCTCTTCTGATTTCTCGTGGCTGGACCAAGCCGCAAAACCACGCCCAGAGCGCGAGATAGATTGCCATGTAAAATTGGAGAACAAACCAGCCGAGAACAGTGACAGTTGTGAGCCAGGAGAAAGCGGTCCAGAAAAATGTCAGTCCGGTAACATAACCCAACAGGAGGTTATGAAGCCAACGATGGCGCAACTCTTTGCCGGAAAACCAAACTGCAGCAATGAGCGGCGTGAGAGCAATCCAGCATAGCCAGGTGAAATTAAACGGCGCAAAACAGCCCGTGTAGAGGAGGCCGCTACAGATCGCTGCTAGCCACGGCCAAAGCCGCCGTACTTTTGCGATAAATTGTGTCATAAGCGGCATGGGGGCTCTCACTCTCCCTGAAAAGGGAGCAATGCTCGATGGTCTTCCACAGGGCTCAGTGTGCTCTTGCCTCTCCCTTCACAAGGGAGAGGGTCGGGTGAGGGTTCATCCATTGTGGACAGAGCACTGTCAACCCCTCACCTCAATCCTCTCCCCTTTGACGAAGGGGAGAGGCGGACCAACTCATGCGAACAAATTATCCGGTGCTACGGAAAACTGATATTGGGTCTCATTCATCGTATGTGGCTAGACGCGACGTAGCGTCCTCTTGCAGCCAATCCCAGAGACGATCGAGTTTCTCTTTCACTTCCGTCTTGATTTCATTGAGTTCCTCGGAATCGAATTTTCCCTTTTCCGGCCGGCGGTGCGCGAAAAGGTAATACTTGATCTTCGGCTCCGTTCCAGATGGGCGCACCGCGATGCGTGCTCCGTCTTGCAACTCAAACATCAACATTTTCTCCTTGGGAATTTGGTCGTTCTCTGCGTCTTCGATTTTGTCGGTCTCGAAGTTTCGAATGCTTGTGACCTTTGAGCCGAGCACTTCCGGGAACGGATCGGTGGCGTAAGACTTAATCAGACGCGCGATTTTTGTTGCGCCTTCTGCGCCCTCGAAAACGAGCGAACCGTTTTTCTCGGCGAAATAACCGAACTCGGAATATATGTCATCGAGCAGTTCATCGATTGTTTTCCCGCGCGCCTTTGCGTAAGCAGCTACTTCGCAAAACATGATGACGGCGCCGTTGCCGTCTTTGTCGCGTACAAAATCGGCTCCGCTGTAGCCATAACTTTCTTCGCCTCCAAAAACGTAAAATGACGAATGTTCGAGACGCAGTTTCCGCGTTTCCTCCTCGGAAAGATCGACATAGTTCTGGTGGTCCGGGATTGCGCGTTCGTAATTGCCAAGCTTCGCTCCAATGTATTTGAAGCCAGTCAACGTTTCGACGCAACGAAGACCGTAATGTTCGGCAATCGCTTTTTGCAGATCGGTTGTGACAAAGGTTTTGATAATGACTCCGCGGGACGCGTTTTGTTTATTCAGCACGCCTTTCTCAAAGAGCGTTTTGGTTCGATACCAGGCAATTAGCGACCCGATTTGATTTCCGGTAAGCAACTTCATTTTGCCATCTCTTGCACGAACCGCCGCGCCCATCCGGTCGCAATCTGGATCGGTTGCGACCACCACGTCGCCATCTTCCTTTTCCGCCAGGTCGATTGCCATTGTTAACGCTTCGGCGTTTTCCGGATTCGGCGATTTCACTGTGGGAAATCGGCCGTCGAAGCGGTCCTGCTCCGGCACTACTTGGAAATCGAAACCGAGTCGTGTGAGCATCGGTTTGATAATTATGCTGCCGGTTCCGTGCAGCGGAGTGTAAATGACCCGCAGCGATTTCGCCTCGCGAATGACCGTTGGATCGAGAACGAGCGTTTCCAGCCGGCGCATGTACGCTTCGTCGATGTCCGTGCCAATCATTTCTATTTTTCCCTGTCCGTCTTTTGGAAGCGGCGTGAACGATTCGGAGGCGATCGCGTTCACTTTTGCAATGATCCCATTCGCATGTGGCTCGACCACCTGTGCTCCGTCACGAAAGTAAACTTTGTAGCCGTTGTCGTACGGTGGGTTATGACTCGCTGTGATCACCACACCCGCACTTGCCTTGAGATAGCGAACAGCGAACGAAAGTTCCGGCACCGAACGCGGCCCATCGAACACGAATGCATCGCAGCCGTTCGCCGACGCAACTTGCGCAGCGAGTTCAGCAAATTCTTTCGAGAAAAAGCGCGGGTCGTGCGCAATCACGATCTTCGGCTTTGCCGAAATTTTCTCGCGCCGGTTCCAATCGTGCAGGTAAGCGACAAGCCCCCGTGTCGCGCGACTGATGTTGAAGAAATTCATCGCGTTCGTTCCAACACATGGGAATTGGGGTCGCTCGTCTTCGCGCGAACTCCCGCGTTCCGCTGCGGTCACGATTTTGCCGATGGTGCGTCCGCGAAGACCGCCCGTTCCAAATGCGAGCGTCTGATAAAACCGGTCGTTCAATTCCGACCATTCACTAGCACTGGCGAGTTCATCTACTGCTCGCAAATAAAGATCGGACGGCGCACCAACAAGCAGCGTGCGAATGTTCGTCGCCGCCGATTCCATCAATTGGCGGTCAGCAACGGCGCGGTCGATTTTCGACTTCAGTTTTCCAACGTCGCCCGGCATCGCTGCCAACTGTTCCGCCGTGAACACGCTTTGCAAGCGCTCTTCTGTTAGCCGCGGTCGCTGAGCGTGCTGTTTTTCCGATCCGGGCCGCGCATTAGCGCCGATTATTGATTTCTGTTCGCGGATCAGGGCGGATCGGCTTGAACGATGCGGTGCTGTGTGGCACAAGAACGAGCAGTGAATCCGAAGAATCTCTTCGGCGAATTAAAGCGGCGCAACGTTTACAAGGTAGCCATTGCGTACGGTGTCGTGGCGTGGCTACTGATGCAGGTCGCGAGTCAGATTTTTCCGTTCTTCGAAATTCCGACCTGGGCCGTGCGTCTTGTGGTGTTGCTTCTCATTATCGGATTTCCCGTGGCTGTGATTCTTGCCTGGGCATTCGAACTCACGCCCGAAGGAATCAAGCGAACGGAGGAGGCGGATGAGCAACCGACTGAACGCGCGGGAAGTCGCGCGTGGATTTATATCGCGATCATCGCGGCAGCGTTTTCCCTTGGTTTGTTCTTCCTCGGACGCTATACCGCTGGACCAAGGCAGAGCGGGTCGGCCGATGCTAATACCAAATCAATCGCTGCTCTGCCCTTTGAGAACCTGAGCGGCAATCCTGAGAACGCTTACTTTACCGAAGGGATTCAGGAGGAGATTCTCACTCGTCTGGCTAAGATTGCAGATCTGAAAGTGATCTCGCGCACGTCCACGGCGCGTTATAAGAGTTCGCCGAACAATCTGCGCGACATTGCGAAGCAGCTTGGGGTTGCAAACATCCTGGAAGGCAGCGTGCAACGCACGGCCGACCAGGTGCGGGTAAACGTGCAGTTGATCAACGCGACGACTGAGGCGCATTTGTGGGCCGAGATTTACGATCGCAAGCTGACGGACATTTTTAAGGTTGAGAGCGAGATTGCGAAAACCATCGCCGACACATTGCAAGCCAGGCTCAGCGGTCCGGAGCAACACGCCATTGCCACCCGACCGACTGAGAACACCGAAGCACACCAGCTTTATCTCAAGGGCCGCTATTTTTGGAACAAGCGCACCGGTAACGATCTGAAGAAATCGCTCGATTACTTCCAGCAAGCCATCGCAGCAGACCCGACGTATGCAGACGCTTATGCCTTGCTACCCGCTTTCGAGGCAGGAACCCCGCGAGAGTGTTATCCAAGGGCCAAGGCGGCGGCGAAGAAAGCTCTCGACCTCGACGACGCCCTGGCCGAAGCGCATACCTCACTGGCCAATGCGCTTTGCTTTTATGACTTTGATTTCTCTCAAGCGGCCAGGGAATTTCAGCGAGCGATTGAGTTGAACCCGAACTATGCGACTGCCCATCATTGGTACGGCAACAATCTTCTGCTTCCGTTAGGGCGCTTCGATGAGGCGATCGCGGAACTGAAGCGGGCGCTCGAACTCGATCCTCTCTCACTGATCATCAACGCAGATTTAAGCGGCGCCTACCGTCTCGCCCGCCGCGCTGACGAAGCAATCGAGCAAGCGCGCAAAACCTTGGAGATGGACCCTGGTTTTTACGTTGCCCATCGAAATCTTGGTAGGGCTCTGGAGTTGAAAGGCGCTCTTGAGACTGCGATTGGGGAGTACCAGAAGGCGCGAGCGTTAAACGATGATCCCTGGGTGCTCGCGCTGCTCGGCCACGCTTATGCCTTCTCTGGTAATAAGACCGAAGCCTTGAAAATATTGGAGCAACTGAACGAGCTATCCAAACAGCGATATGTTTCCGCCTACAGCTTTGCCCTTGTTTATCTCGGACTCGGCAGCAAAGCGGAGGCGCTCAACTGGCTCGAAAAGAGTTATGAAGATCGCTCCGGTAGCGAGATTGGGCGCATCAAAATTGACCCATTCCTCGACCCGCTACGCGGCGACCCGCGCTTCGAAGCGCTTGTTGCAAAAGTTTTTTCGGCACAGAAATCGGCGACGCAATCGCCGTGAATCCGAATAAATTCTTCGCTGAGCTGAAGCGACGCGATGGTTACGAAGTCGCGAACGCCTACGCAGTCGTCGCCTAGATTGGCAGCGCAATCTGCAAGAAAAAGTTGGCAGAGGATGACAGGCGGCTAAGTCGCGGTGCTATGACGTTGATCTCGGACTTACCAGAAGTTGGCATTCGAGCACGACGGCGAATTGCGTACCGCCTGCTTCCTTTCGTGTTCCTCATCTACGTCGTGAACTACATCGATCGCGTCAACGTTTCCTTCGCTAATCTCAGAATGAGTGCCGACCTGGGCTTCAGCGATCGCGTGTACGGCCTCGGTGTAGGCATGTTTTACCTCACCTACGTTTTGTTCGAGATACCAGGAGCCATCATCGTCGAACGCTGGAGCGCGAGGAAGTGGATTGCACGAATCATGATCTCCTGGGGAGTAGTGACAATCCTGACTGGCTTCGTGCATAGCGCTGGACACTTCTACGCCGCCCGCTTCTTCCTAGGACTTGCGGAAGCTAGCTTCTTCCCCGGAATGATCGTTTACCTGACGCATTGGTTTTGCTCGCGTGATCGCGGCCGGGCGATTGCCTGCCTGTACACTGCGGTTCCCGCTGCTTCCTTGATTGGCTCTCCGATCGCGGGGTGGTTACTGGGAGTTCATTGGTGGCAACTGACCGGATGGCGCTGGCTTTTTATCTTGGAGGGTGTTCCCGCCATTGTGCTCGGGGTCGTCACTCTTTTTTATTTAACGGATTGGCCTTCGCAGGCCCGCTGGCTGCCTGACGACGAGCGCGACTGGCTGGTCAACGAACTGCAGACAGAGCTACAGGCGAAAAAGAGAATTCGAGATTACACGATCATGCAAGCGTTCTGTGACCGTCGCGTTCTATTGTTAATTGCTGCTTTCTTCTTGGCAATCTCGGGAAATCTGGGGAACATCTATTGGATACCCACCTTCGTGAAGCGCCTTTCGGGATTTTCGGACCGGGGAGTAACTTCGCTGCTAATAGTTCCGGCCCTGATAGGTATTGCCGGGATGCTCGCTAACGGCTGGCACTCCGATAAGAGCGCGGAGCGACGTTTGCATACCGCGATACCGCTCTTCGTTGCGGGACTCATGTACGGGTTGCTGGTCCCCGCGCGCCACAATTTTGCGTTAGCGATTTCATTGTTGCTGTTGGGCAGTGGTTTCTTCTATGCGTTCCTTCCGCTTTTCTGGTCGATGCCGGCAATGATCCTGAGTGAATCAGCGGCGGCCGCCACCTTCGGGCTCATCAATTCGATCGGGCAACTCGGCGGATTTGCTGGACCCTACATGATCGGTTTCCTGAACGATCGAACCCACTCGCTTACAGCTAGCTTCGGATTTATCGCCCTGGTCTATGTTGTGGCGGCAAGCTTGATTCTTAGCCTGAGAATCAGCGATCCGCTTCAGGCTTCGCAAGGCTCGAAATCAGACTGAAAAATAGTCGCGTAAACTGTTGCGCAAGCAATCAGTATTCCCTGTTCTCCGAAGCCTTCCGGCGCTAGTGGAGATATAGTCGGCTACGAATAGACGTGACCGGCTTCGCAGCCGATCAGCGGCGCGCCTTTAGCGGTTGTTTTGGACGTTGCACGCGCTTTTCAAATCACGCGCATCAAGGTAGAGTGCTGCGGTGATGAGCGCTTCGTGAAGGCGCGCAGAGTGAACCCAACGAACTTCTTGACCGAGCTGAAGCGGCGCAACGTTTACCGCGCAGCGGTCGCTTACGGGGTCGTCGCATGGTTTCTCACGCAGCTCACAACGCAGGTCTTACCGCTTTTTGAAATTCCGAATTCGGCAATGCGTTTTGTTGTCATTGCGCTCGTAGTCGGGTTTCCAATCGCGATGCTACTCGCCTGGGTCTACGAATTCACCCCCGAAGGAATTGTGCGGACGGAAGATCTCCGTCCGGCACAGGCGAGGTCGATTCAGCGCGCCACGACTTCATCATCATCGGGGCTCTGCTGCTGGTTATTGCAATGCTGGTCGTTGGGCGACTCCCGCTTTATAAGCAGACGGGCGAGACGATTTCTCAGAAAAGCATAGCGGTGCTGCCGCTCGAAAATCTGAGTGGCGATCCTCATAACGCCTATTTCGCCGACGGCATTCAAGAGGAGATCCTGACGCGGCTGGCTAGCATCGCGGATTTGAAAGTGATTTCGCGCAGTTCCACGCAGCAATATCAGAGCAAACCGAGGAATCTCCGAGAGATCGCCAAGCAGCTTGGCGTAGCGAACATTCTTGAGGGTAGCGTGCAAAAAGCAGCCGATCAGGTGCGGGTCAATGTTCAGTTGGTTAATGCACAAACCGATTCCCACCTCTGGGCCGAGACCTATGATCGGAAGTTGACTGACATCTTTGGCGTCGAGAGCGAGATCGCCAAAGGAATTGCAGAGTCGTTGCAGGCGAAGCTCACCAGTCGCGAGGAACAAGCGTTGGCAGTCAAAACAACAAACAATCCGGAGGCTTACGATGCGTATCTGC